>ERZ827150.156-NODE-156-length-108185-cov-9.208592_pt1 | contig 108185 bp, 96 predicted proteins | sample MGYA00519779_ERZ827150 | MGnify/ENA primary metagenome ERZ827150 (study PRJEB31778, sample SAMEA3449267) | human gut metagenome | biome: human gut; feature: human-associated habitat; material: faeces | place: United Kingdom | collected 2010/2012 ...
TATAAGAAGTATAAAAAAATCCGCGTTATCCGCGTCTAAAAGATTATTTATCATTTAACTCATAACCGAAAAAATGAATTATTTTCGACATTAATCCTTATTAATTCTATTTTAAGTCGATATTAATGTCTTTTCATTGATATTATTAATGTGTCGCACTTTTCTTTGCATTCGGAAAACATAAACTTAAAGAATCATGAAAAACCGTTTGATAGGTCTGTGCATTGTATGTGCTTGCTGCTTGATGGCTAAAGCTGATGACTTAAAACTCTGGTATCAGCAACCTGCCAAAGTATGGACCGAAGCATTACCTTTGGGTAATTCACGTTTGGGCGCCATGGTCTATGGCGGAGTGGTTAACGAACAGATACAGTTGAATGAGGAGACTGTCTGGGGCGGTGGTCCTCATCGCAACGATAGTCCGAAGGCATTCGGTGTATTGCCCAAAGTCAGGGAACTTATTTTTGCCGGACGTGAGAAGGAAGCCGAAAAGGTTATGGCTGATAACTTCTTTACCGGGCAGCATGGCATGCCTTTCCAGACGATTGGCAGTTTGATGCTGGAATTTGACGGACATGCCGATTACTCCAATTATCGCAGAGATTTAGACTTGGAACGGGCAGTCGCATCCGTGCGGTACAAGATAGGCGAAGTGAATTATACCCGTACCATATTCACTTCTTTGGTAGATAATGCTTTGATCATCCGTATCGAGGCGGATAAACCCGGTGCAGTCAATTTTACAACCAGATATAGTACCCCGTATAAAGAGTACGAGATAAAGAAGAATGGCAAAAACCTCCTGTTGTCCGGACATGGTTCGGCGCACGAAGGCATTCCTGGAGCTATCCGTTTTGAAACCCGCACACAGATAAAGGCGGAGAAGGGTAAAGTCAATGTCACCAATGATTGCATTGAAGTGAAAGGTGCAGATGCTGCTGTGATTTATGTGACGGCTGCAACCAACTTTGTCAATTATAAAGATGTAAGTGCCAATGAAACCCGTCGGGCAACGGAGTTTCTGGCAAAAGCCATGAAGCGTCCTTATGCCCAGGCGCTTACTGCTCATGAAGAAGCCTATCAAAAGCTTTTCGGACGTGTCTCTCTGAACATCGGCCCCTCCAGTCAAGAGGAGACATCTTACCGTATCAAGCATTTCAATGAAAGGAAAGATTTGGGTTTGGTGGCGTTGATGTTCCAGTTCGGGCGTTACCTGCTTATATCCTCTTCGCAACCCGGCGGACAGCCTGCCGGACTGCAAGGCATCTGGAATCATGAACTATTGGCTCCGTGGGATGGAAAGTACACCATCAATATCAATACGGAGATGAACTATTGGCCGGCAGAAGTGACAAATCTCCCGGAAATGCATGAACCGCTGTTCCAGATGGTGAAAGAATTGTCAGAGTCGGCACAAGGCACAGCACGCACCTTGTATGAATGCCGTGGATGGACCGTACATCATAACACGGATCTGTGGCGTATGGCCGGACCTGTGGATGGTGCTTCGTATGTCTGGCCGTTGGGTGGTGCTTGGCTGAGCCAACATCTGTGGCAACATTATCTTTATACAGGCGATCAGGCATTCCTGAAAACAGCATATCCGGCTTTGAAGGGGGCAGCCGATTTCTTCCTGGATTTCCTGGTGGAACATCCTAAATATGGCTGGATGGTCTGTGCACCTTCTATGTCTCCCGAACAGGGCCCTCCGGGAACCGGTACAATGATTACTGCCGGATGTACGATGGACACCCAGATTGTGCTGGATGCATTGACTTCCGTGCTGTCGGCTACCCAACTGTTGTATCCCGCTAATACCTCCTATCGGGATAGTCTGCAAAGCATGATTAAGCGTTTGCCGCCTATGCAGATAGGCAAGCATAACCAGTTGCAGGAGTGGCTGGCGGATGTGGATGATCCGAATAATGACCATCGTCATGTTTCTCATTTGTACGGGCTTTATCCCAGTAACCAGATTTCCCCCTATGCGCATCCGCAGCTTTTCCAGGCAGCTAAACGCTCACTTCTCTATCGGGGTGACATGGCTACGGGGTGGTCTATCGGTTGGAAAATCAATCTGTGGGCACGTCTGCTCGACGGTGATCATGCTTATAAGATTATCAAGAATATGTTGAAGCTGGTGGAAAAGGATAATCCTGACGGACGTACTTATCCGAACATGTTTGACGCACACCCGCCTTTCCAGATTGATGGAAACTTCGGTTTCACTGCCGGTGTAGCCGAGATGTTACTTCAAAGTCATGACGAGGCTTTACATTTATTGCCCGCCTTGCCTCAGGATTGGAACAAGGGTAGCGTAAAAGGGCTGGTAGCCCGCGGTGCTTTTGAAGTGGACATGGATTGGGATGGCGGTGAATTGACTACGGCTACCGTAACTTCACGCATTGGCGGCAATCTGCGTATACGTTCGTATGTGCCGTTGGAAAGTACAGGTCTTAAGGAAGCGAAGGGGGATAATCCGAATCCGTTGATGAAGCGCGGAGCTATTAAGGAACCGCTGGTCGCTGCCGGATTAAGGGCGCAATATCCTCTCTTGTATAAGATTTATGAGTATGATATACAGACACAACCGGGAGAAAAGTACACATTGCACAGAACATTCTGACAATCGATATTACGAATAAGAAATATTCTATTACCCGCGAAAATGCCAAAACCCTACACGGGAAAAGAAACATCTCTGAGGAAAAAGTGGCAAATTAAATCACTGTGGTTTCCCGGCAGAAAAAATTTGCTCAAAAACGACAACCCCGTAGCTCAAAGCCGTGGGGTTGTTTCCATTTATCCTGTCTTTTTCTTACTTAATCATATTATCTACTTCTGTCACAGTGTCCTGAAATAGAAGACACAAATAAACAGCACCGTCAGTATGATCATAATGGTATCGCTGATTGCGGTACGGTAGTTATCCGGGCTGTAGTGTTTTTTCACCCGGAAAGGACGGGCATCCATCAACAACATGGGGTTCGCGCAAACATCCATAAACTGCCGTACGCCTACACCCCAGGCCCGACCCAGGCTGCGGCAGAGGCCAAAGCACAGGTAGGTTACCGCCAGGAAAAATTTCTTCAGCGGACGCCGATAAACCCAGTCTGTATCTAACGATAACGCCGTATGAGGCTCCATTCGGGGCAGGAACATGAGGAAGGGGATCAAAGCGGCGAAGCTCATGGAAAGAAGCCCCGTTACATGGCCCATGGTATAGGGCACATAAGTCACTGCGCCAAAGGGCAGGTATTGATACAGCAAACCGGGGAATACGCCAATGGCCGTACAACACACAGCTCCCATGATCATAGCGATCGTCATATTGGTAGGGATCGATTGCTGCTCGGGCGCTTCGCCCCGATCCGGCGCCAGGAAGATAAAGTACATCATCTTGAAGCAGATGGACAATAAAGTACCGACGCTGGCCAGTTCCAGAAGGATGGCAGTTATTGCCATTTCCGCCTGTCCGGCGGCGGCAATGGTCATGGTCTTACTGACAAAGCCATTAAAGAGCGGAATGCCGGAGATGGAGAAGGCCCCCACCACAAAGCAGATGAATACGGCGGGATAACGCCGGGCCATGCCGCCCAGCTGGTTGATCTTCCGTACCCCCGTGGCATAAATAATGGCATTACAGCACATAAAGAGCAGCGATTTAAAGAGAATATCGCAGAAAGCATGGGCGGTAGCCCCGTTCATGCTCATGACGGTACCAATACCGGCCCCGGCCACCATGTAACCCACCTGACTGACAATATGATAGCTCAAAAGCTTCAGCATATCGTTTTCCATGACAGCATACAACGCGCCATACAGCGCCATCAACACGCCTACACCAATAAGCAGTTCCGTGCCGCCGAAGATGCGCAGCAACGCATAGACCGCCACCTTGGTCGTGTAGCTGGACATAAATACGCTACCAGTGATGGTGGCAGACGGATAGGCATCCACGATCCAGGCGTGCAGCGGAACCGCCGCCACATTAATGCAAACGCCGGTGAGGATCAGCCAGAACGATACGTCGTGAGGGCCGTTCACCAGGTTTTGCACCAGGTACTGTCCCTGGGATAATTTAAGCAAAACGCCAAAGAGCACAAAGTTGCCGCTCAACGTATGCATGAGGATGTAGCGCGTACCTGCGCCGCGGCTGCCGGGCCGGGGGTCGTTCCAGACCAGGAACAGGGACGTTACGGCCATCAGCTCCCAGAAAAACAGGAAGGTGATCCAGTCGTGAGCCAGTGCCGTACTGATGGAAGCGCCAACGTAACTCATACTGCACAAAGCTTCCAACGGGCTTTTGTTATGACAGCTGAAGACACCGCCGATGCAACCCATGATGCAGAAAATCAGGACAAAGACCCAGCTCAATTTATCCACATACAAATAATGGCTGGTCCAGTCCGGCAGAAAGGCAAAGTCTTTCACCATACCGGGCGCCAGATCAAACACAGCGATCAGCGCCAAAAAGGGACCGCAGGCCAAAATCATCTTGCGCAGCTTGTAGGAGCCGACGCAGGCAAACATACCTACCAGGAAAAAGATGAAGCCGGGATGAAAGTTCTCAAACATCTGCATCATCATCTCCCTTCTGATAATAGTCTTCGTCGCGCTGGAGCAGCGGGGTCATGATTATTTTAGCCGCGATGATCAGCACCCAGCAACCGAGGAAGCCGAACACCACCATCATGAAAGGTTTTTCCAGCAGCTCGTGGGCCGGTTCGTTGAAAACACCCGCAGCATACGCTGCCGCGAAAAGCGCCACCGCAGCAAACAGGGAAAACAGCATGACTTTATTTTTTGTTTTTTTATCGTTTACCAGATCAAACATTACCAGCCACCTCCCCATCCGGCGCAGATGGCATCGGAAGCCATGCCGGCCAGTTTGTAGAAGTCAGGCGGGAACAGTTCCGGATCACAGCCCAGCACCACCGCCAGAATCGCGGTCACGCAGATCGGGATCAGCATGTTGTAGCTGATGGAGCCGTAATGCCGCGGATCTTCCACCGGCTCCGGCTTGAAGAAAGCCATTCGGACTACCGGCATCAGGTAGGCAATGGCCAGAAGGGCCGAAGCCACCCAGACCACCACGAATAAAGGTTTCCCTGCCTGAATCGCGCCTAAAGCCAGGTTCCATTTACTGATAAAGCCTATGATAAAGGGCGTACCTGCAATCCCCAAAGAAGCAATGGTAAAGCAACCCATCGTCACCGGCATATGCCGCCCAATGCCGTCCATTTCGCTGATCTCATGCAGATGCGTGCGGACGATAATACAGCCGGCGCACATAAAGAGGGTGATCTTCATTAACGCATGCGCCACCAGATGCATATAGGCGCCTTTGATAGCCAGCGGAGTCAGAAGCGCGGCGCCCAGCACGATATAGCTTAGCTGCCCGATTGTGGAAAAGGCCAGCCGACGTTTCAGGTTATCCTGTTGCAGAGCGATAAAAGAACTCACGAGAATGGTAAGCGCAGCCAACCAGGCCAATACATCGGCAGTGCCCAGCTGGCTTAAAAGCTTCGGCCCAAATACGAAGCCGATAATGCGCAGTACGGCAAAAGCACCGGTTTTTACTACGGCCACCGCATGGAGCAACGCGCTGACCGGGGTCGGCGCCACCATAGCTGCCGGCAGCCAGCCGTGCAGAGGCATCACCGCAGCCTTGACACTGCCGGCTAAGATCATAAGGATAAATAGTAATTGTAAAACCCAAACAGGAGCCATGTTGATATCCAGGAACCCGCCGGCTTTAAAATCCATGGTGCCGCTGATACAATAAACCCCCACCGTGCCGGCCAGAAACAATTGCCCGGAAACCAGTGTATACGCCAAATATTTACGGCTGGCGTCCAATGCTTCTTCATTCCGTTCGTGTAAAACCAGCGGATATGAGAAAATCGTTAAAATTTCATAGAAAACGAAAAAGGTCAGCAGGTTGCTGGCCAGCGCAATCCCCAAAGTAGCTCCCAGACAAACCGCGAAGGCAGCAAAATAGCCGGTCTGCTCCGCTTCATGATTATTCCGCATATAACCTATGGAATAAAAATTGATGGGGATCCATAAAAGAGAAGCCAGACAGGCAAAAATCATGCCGGCCGGATCCGTACGCAGTGTAAGACCTATGGTATCGGTTAACTTGAACAAAGTCCATTCGTATACGCTGCCCTCTAATACGCCAGGTACCATGCTGATCACCAGTGAAAACATGATCACAGCGCCCAGTGTGCTCCAGGTCTCACGGATATTGGGATATTTGCGGCTGCAGGAGACCAGCAATGCCGCCAGAAAGGCTACGCCTACGCCTAAAAAAGGTCTCGGATCGGTTACTATCATCTTAGAAACACCTCCGGCAAACCTAACTGAATCACCCGCGTCACCAAATCAGAGCTGTAAATGCCAAGGAATAAAATGCCCAATCCGGTAATACCGATGGGCAGAACCATATTCATCGGCAGGCCGAACTTGCTGTCCGGGTGATGGATTTCAACCAACGAAGCTTCCCGCTGGACAAACATCTGCTCAATGATGCGGAAGTAATAGACCGCATTCAGCAGGGAGCTAATGACTAACACAACGATATAAATATACTGCCGGCCTTCAAAAGCGCCCAGCATTAAATACCACTTGCTGAAAAAACCGCAGGTGGGAGGAATGCCGACCATGGACAGCACCGCAAAAATAATCGCCACGGTGCTCACCGTCATTTTTTTATTCAGACCGCCCAGGCGATAGAGGTTGACCTCACCAAAGCGGTAACTGATGCCCCCGATAACCAAAAAGAGGCAGCTTTTCATAAATGCGTGGTTGATCAGGTGGAGAACAGCGCCGATAAAGCCGTACATGTTGCCCATGGCCATGCCCACCGCAATATAGCCTAACTGCGCCACCGAGGAATACGCCAGCATACGGCGGAAATCATACTGAGCCAGCGCCATAACGGAGCCGATCAGGATGCCGCAAATGCCCATGATGCCGATGACGTCCATCAAGCCGGACATAATAGAGTTCTGCATGCCGAACATAAAGAAGAAGAAACGCAGCATAGCATAGGCCGGTACTTTAGACATACAGCCGGCAATCAGTCCGGCCGCGCCCGGATGGGAATACGTATAGGCGTCCGGCTGCCAGCCATGCAGCGGGAACAAAGCCATCTTGATCCCGAAAGCAATCAGGAAGCAGGCCACGGCGAAAGCAAACAGCGGCGTATGAACAAAGGGCTGGATGCGAACCGCGATATCCGCCATATTCAAAGAACCGGTCATGCTGTACACATAACCGACCCCTAACAAATAAAGGGAGGCTGCGATGGTGCCCACCAGCAGGTAGCGGAACGCCGCTACCATAGATTTTTTGCCGCCCAGGGCGATCAAACCGTAACCGGAAAGAGACATGATCTCCAAATAAACGTACATGTTAAAAACGTCGCCGGTCACCACCATGCCGCACAGGCCTACGGTCAACAGACCGTAGAGGGTGTAGTAGCCGCCGTAATGGAGCCAGTCTTCCTCCACCAGAAAGGGCTGGCCGTAAAAGCTGATGACCAGGGACAGAAAGGTGATCATACACAGGACCGACACATTCAGAGGATCCAGCGCAAATTCAATGCCGATCGGCGGCGCCCAGTTGCCCATCCAGTAATGGACGCTTTTGCCGCCTTTCCCGAGAACTTCGTACAACGTGGCCAGCGACGCCGCAAAGCTGCCGGCCAGAGCGGCCTGTACCAACCAGCCGCCGGCTTTTCGGTTAAAGCGGCTGAACAGAAGGCACAAAAGGCTGGCCGTCAAAGGCAGCAGTACGACCCATACCGGCGCGTGAGAACTTATACTCATTTACTGGCCCTCCTTAGCACCTCCGGCTCTTCTACGGAACCGTAATTTTCTTTGATCCGCATCAAAAGAGCCAGCGCCACGCCGGAAGTACCCATGCTGACTACGATAGCCGTCAGCATCAAAGCGTGCGGCAGAGGGTTGATATAATCCGCCGGATTCACATTGCCCGGCACCAGAATAGGGATCATGGCCCCTTCTTTCTGAGCAAAGCACAAATAAAAGAAGATCACGGCGACCTGCATCACGTTCATCGCCATCAGCTTCTTCATATAATTTTTACTCAGCACCATACCATAGACACCCAGGAAAAAGAGGATCATGACCAGCGTGTAAATGCCCCGGCGGGCCAGGAACTCATTCAGCGCTTCCATCGTCTTCACTCCTTTTCACAACAGCGTCCATAATGTTCAGGATGGTCATCATAACGCACATCGTTACGCCGATCTCTATGATGAGGATCCCCAACGCATGAAGCTCATTTGTTTTTTCCGCGGCAAAGGGCAGAAAACCGTAATCCAGAAATTTGCCGCCCCCCAGCAAGGTAAGCCAGCCGGCCAGGCTGTAAATAAAGGTGCCCACCCCTGCCAGCACTAACGTAGTCGTTGTACGAATATTAAATAAGGATGAATCTTCTCCCAGAATCAGCCGGGCCAGTACGATACCGAACCCTAATACCACGCCGGCCTGGAAGCCGCCGCCAGGGCTGGATTCGCCTAAAATCAGCACATACACCGCATAGACCAGGGAAAAAGGCACCAGCATCCGGAAGGCTATGTTGAGGAGGAGTCCGCCAAAAGGATCTTTCATTCGTAATCATCCTCCTTTTCCGGCCGCCGTCCCACCGTGGAACTGGTAAGAATCAGCGTAGCCGTCAGCCCGGAAAGGAACATGACCGTCGTTTCCCACATGGTATCGAAGCCTCTGTAGTCGGCCAGGGTACCCGTTACGATATTAGGAGAACCGGTATCCAGTTCACTTTGGGCAATGTAGACGGGGGTAATATGCTGATTCGGTGCAGAGCCGGGATCCCCGATAGCCGGTAAAAATGTAACACTGCTGCAGAACAGGCCGGTCAGAAGCGCCAGCACTGTGATAACTAAACCGCGCATTATTTACACCACCTGTCAATTTTCTTTAACGAAATCACATAAAAAATGGTGGAAACGGTCCCTACCACAACTTCCGTGAAAGCTACGTCGGGAGACCCCATCATCAGATACAGCAAAACAGCGCAAAAACTAAATGCGCTGTAAATATAAATACAGCTTAAGACATCACGGCAATAAATAATACAGGCCGTGATCAGAATCAGAAAAATCAGCAGCAAGGCTTCAAAAGTATAAATTTGCATTTAACTTTCCCCCTCCCTTGCCGCGGCTTCTGCTTCCTGCATTTCCGCATCTTTCTGATGCGGTTTTGTCCATACGACATGACCTGTTTTATAGGCTGTTTTGGTCAATATATGAGAGCCGATCGGGTTCCCTATAAAGACGAAAAGAAAAATAATGATGATCTTTGCGGAAGTATCCGTAAAACCGTTATACACAGCCAATCCCAGAAATACTAAGGCCGTGCCCAAAGTTTCGCTGTTACCGGAGGCGTGCACCCGACTGTAAAAATCCGGCAGGCGCAGCATACCAATGGCCGATCCGATCAGGAAAACCAGGCCCAGTCCCATAAGCACAAAAGCAAGCAGCTCTTGTACCGGTACGCCAAAAATCATAATTTCTTCCCCCCCAGATATTTGCCCAGCACCACAGAGCCAAGGCAGCCCATCATGGCATAAGCCAGCGCCAGATCCACATACATACCCGGCTGCTTATCCAGAAAACCGAAGATCACAATCAGCAAGATCACATCTGCGGTGATCACGCCCAGTCCGTTCATCCGGTCAAAAATCGTCGGTCCGCGGAATAAACGCTGCAGCATCAGGCCGATCGTCAGAAGAAGAACCACCGTGATGACTAATAAAAAGGTCTGCATCAATAGTCCCTCCCCAGTTTCTCAAATTGAAAATCCTGCCCCAGCAGCCAGGCCACTTTAGCCGGCATGCCCATCGGATCTTCCAGCCCTTCCGCCGCCCCGTCGGTAAGAGCGTGTACTTCAAAGAGCCCGTCTTCCGTTACGTTCATCGTCACCGTACCGGGGGTCAGGGTAATGGAATTGGCCAAAATCATGGTTCCCATCGGGTTATCAATGGTATAGCGGAACTTCACCACACAGGGGTTAATAACCAGTTCCGGGCCGACGGTCGCCTTAATGACATCCACATTGGCCAGCACCAATTGCCACATGAGCCAGAAAAAATAAGCAATCAGTTTTCCCGGATTGATGCCTAACACAAAGTACTTTCTCGTTTGTTCCCTGTTGGGAAGCAGCAGCACCGGGTACGATACCCAGGCTACGATGACGGCGGTCAATATGCCATAGGTCAGGAATTTGACCTCGGTATTACCGGACAAAAGCAGCCAGAAAGCAAACATCAATACGGCCATATAAAGGATGTGCGTGATGGGCGTGCCCACGATGCTTTTGTCACGTAAAACAGTTGAATTCGTCACAATAACCACCTTTCTTTATATATTTTTTATTTATATATGTTTATAGAGTAATAATTTACCTGTAAGAAACTGAAAGGATGCACCAACTTCCCGTTTTTTTATATGGCTCTCATATGAATATACGGATATATGCGGGGCTCGCAATTTCCCGTTGCAGATGATTTTCTACAAGTGCGCTCAGCGCAAAAGATTAAATTAAAAAGACGTAGAAAAGGGTAAAAAATCCCAAATTCGTACGTCTAGTAGTATTCGACAAAAAGGCAATTAATTCCTGCCTGCCCTCTCATATTTGTGAATTTTTTTGGACAAAAAGAGGTGTCTGCAAAGATTTTTTTTGCCAGGTCACAGCCGGATCTGCACAAATTCGCAGGCGTCATCTGCCGCTACCATCCGCTGCGCCAGCCGCTTGCCCAAAGCAACGTCCCCCGTAAAACCGATGACGCAATGTCCTCTGCCCTGTTCTTTAAGCTGCCCGGCAGATTGCAGCTGCCTTTTTGCCCGTAAGGCAGTTTCTTCCGCCGGGTCAATGATCGTGACCTCCGGCCCGAATGCCTGTTCCACCCCGGACCGGATAAAAGGGTAGTGGGTGCAACCCAACACCACCGTGTCCACGCCCCGGGCTTTTAAAATATCCGCATATTCATTTACCGCGGCTGCTAATTCCGGCGTGTCAAATCGGTTTCCTTCGATCAGCGGCACAAATTTTGTACAGCCCACGGCAAACACTTCGATGGATGGATCCACCGCCTGAATATCCCGTTTGTGAGCGCCGCTTTGGACGGTAAAATCAGTGGCCAGGACTCCGACTTTTTTATTTTTTGTGGCTTGCAGCACACTTTCTACGCCACGGGACATGCCGATCACAGGGAAAGAATGTCCCGTGCGGATAGTTTCTTCGCCCAGTACGGTGATCGTATTACAGGCAACCACCAATTGCCTGATTTCCTGTCGTTCCAGCCAGTCGGTCATCTCCCCGACAAACCGGCAGATTGTTTCTCTGTCTCGCACCCCATAAGGCGCTCTGGCCGTATCGCCTATGTAAAGAAAGTCTTCCTGCGGCATTGCCTTTTGCAAAGCCCGCAGCACGCTTAATCCGCCAACACCGGAATCCATCACCCCAATCGGGCGCGTTTTTCCCATTATCGATCCCTTCTTTCCCTCTCACAAATACCTGTTTCTTTTACCGTAGCAGGCTTACGGCTTTGCCGTGCGCCCAGCTTGCGGCACCACCCCGGGTCACAGCCTGCCGACAAGAGCCGCCCTTCCGGTTTGTTCCTTCTACCGCGCGGAACTTGCGACCTCGCCGCGTGAGCCGGCTTCACCCCCTGGCGGTCAAGCCGCCGTCTACGGGGATGATCGCGCCGGTCATAAACGAATTGGCAGGAGACGCCACGCTGCAGATCACATGAGCCACTTCCCGGGCTGCAGCGATCCGCTCCAGTGGATAGGCACGCCCCATATCCTCTTTAGTATAACGAGGCTCGGCTGCAGCCAGCTGCTCAGCCAACAAGGGCGTATCTACATCCCCGGGGCAGACGCAATTTACTCTTACAGACGGCGCCAGATCCAACGCCAGCGCTTTGGTCAGGGCCACCACCGCGCCCTTGGACGCGCAGTACACCGGACAGCCGTAATTGCCGCCGATGCCTGCATCGCTGGCAATATTTACGATACAGCATCCCCCTTCTGCCCTGTCCACCCCAGGCTCCCTGCCCGAAAGCCCGGGGAGCGGCGGCGCAGACACTTTTCCTGCCGGTGCCTCCACAGCGGGTTTCCCTGTCGCCTTTGCGTGCCGCATATAGGGTTCACAGGCCCGGATCATCAATAAAGTTCCTTTTACATTTACATCCATCAGCCTGGTATAATCGGCTTCCGTCCATTCCGCCAACGACTGCTCCAGATAGACACCCGCGCTGTTGACCAGGATATCGATCCGGCCGTTGCCGTGTTCAGCAGTATATTTTGCCGCTGCCGCACATTGCTCAAAACTTGTCACATCGCCTTGCAAATAATAAAGTCCCGGGGATTCTTCCTGCGCAGCCCGGCCCCGTTTAGGGTCACGCCCCATCACAAAGACCCTGCCCCCATCCTGCAAAAAGCTTTGGGCCGCCGCCAGACCGATACCGCTGGTTCCACCGGAGATCAGGACCGTCTTTCCTCTACAGCCGTAATCCATGAAGCAAGCCTCCTAAATACTGTTCTTTTCTTCTTCCGTCAAGGCCTCCGGCGCAGGCAGCGTCAGCGTTACCGTAGTCCCCTTGCCGGCTTCACTGTGCAGTTCCGTCAAGATTCCATGCCGTTCCGCGATTTCTTTGGCAATGGCCAGGCCCAGACCGCTACCGGATTTATTTTGCTCCCCCCGGGTCTTATAGAACCGGTCAAACACATGCGTCAGATCTTCTTTGGAAATCCCGGCGCCATGATCGCAAATGGTTAAGATCCGTTCCTGTAACCGCACCTGAATCTGCGTGCCTTCCGGACTGAATTTAATTGCATTATCCAAAAAAACCAACAACATCTGATTTAACCGGCCATAGTCGCCGGTCATTTTATAGACGGGGGTATCCGTTGCCCACTCCACCGTAATATTTTTTTCGTGCCCGATATGTCTGGCGCTGCGCACTGCGTTATCTACCACCGAACAAAAGTTAAGCGGGGCCTTCTCGATACTAAAATCCGCATTCTGTAAACGGGAAAGCTCTAACAGATCATTAATCAGCCTTTGTAAAAATAAGGTCTCGCCATACATGGTTTCATAATAGCGTTCGATATCTTCCGGCTTATCGATCACCTTATCCCGCAGCGCCTCCAGACTGCCGCGCACTACCGTGACAGGGGTACGCAATTCATGGGAGATATTGGCGATAAAGGCTTTGCGTATCGCCTCCGTTTTACGCGTTTCCGTATCCGCCGCTTCCAGCCGGCCCGCCATATTGTCCAAAGTTTCCGCCAACGCCCCTACCTCATCGTTTTGTCGTACATAGCTGCGAGCTGTATAATTGCCGGAAGACAATTCTTTGGCGGCATTTTTCATCTTATTCAGCGGCCGGGTAAATTTCAGAGACAGCATCCAGGCCACCGCCAGAGCCATAAGTAATGCCAGACCCAGACAGGCCACAAAGATTTCCCGGGCCTCGTCGAAGGACCGGCGCAGGCCAAAGACCGGCACGCGCAGCAGCAACGCCGCTTCCACCCCGCCGGAATTATTGTAGATCGGCGCCACGGCAGACACCCGAAGTTCATTGATCCGGGGGTCAAAGTCTTCCCGCACCCCGGTCTCGCCTTTTAACCCTTTGCATAGCAGATCCCGATAGGACTGCGGCAGTTCCTCAAGGGACGCGACGCCCACAAAAACAGGCGGCAGATCTCTCCCCTGCGGTCCTTTGGGGCGTTCTACCTGACCCTGTATCTGATCCATTTCTGCCGGAGTACTCCCGACAGGAATGTGATTGCGCATTTCCACGTTGCCGTCTTTGGAAGCCACCCACACATCATCCGCCGTGATCACATTCACATAACGGATCAGTCTGCGGGACCGCAACAGAACCATCGGGCTGTTGACACGTTCCCCCCGTAAACGGGAGCGTTCCAGATTATCCCCCATAATGGAAGCCACCTGCTGCGCCCGCTGCATGAGGCTTTTCTGCTGCCGTTCGATCACGCTTTCGCGGAAGAAGTGCCCGAAAGAAGAAGCCATCACAAGGGCAAACACAAAAATAGCCAGGGCAAAATATGCTGCCAGCTTCACAGCAATTTTACTTTTCAACATCGCGCACCTCGCCTTTCCCCGACTACAACACCTGCCCTTGCAGACTCCGCCCCCTGCAAACAAGCGCAGCGATTCCCCCCGGCTACAACGTCTGCGATTTCGTATTATTCTGTAGCAATGCAGCACATTCCATTGATACCTGCTCTTAAAGACCGACTTTTGCTTTATGGCATGTCGGCACCAGCCGGTTCTTTGATCTCAAAACGGTACCCCACGCCCCAGATGGTTTTGATAAACCAGTCCGGATGCGCAAAACCGTCTAATTTAGCGCGGAGCCGCTTAATATGGGAATCCACTGTACGATTATCTCCGAAATAGTCATAGCCCCACAAACTGTCCAGCAGATTATCCCGGGAAAATACTTTCTTCGTATTGGAAGACAGAAGCCATAAGATTTCTTTTTCCCGTTTGGTCAGCGCTACCTCCTGCCCATCGATAGTAACCAGATACTTATCCATATCAATGCACAGATTGGCAACGGAAAGCTTGCGGGAACCGGTTTCTTCCGTCTGAGGTATCCGCCGTAAAATCGCCCGGGCGCGGGCCATTACTTCCGCGGCGCTGAACGGCTTTACGATATAATCATCGGCCCCGATATCCAGCCCCAAAATTTTATCGGCATCTTCCGTCCGGGCGGTAATCATAATCACCGGCACCAGGGAAGAAGCCCGGATGGCTTTACACACGCTGAAACCGTCTTTACGGGGCATCATCACATCCAAAAACACAATGGCAATTTCTTTTTCATGCTCCCGAAACAACTGCAGCGCCTCTTCTCCGTCATGGGCAATGTGACTGCCCCAACCTTCTTTTTTCGCATAATCCGCCAATACCTTGGTGATTTGTATATTATCATCAGCGATCAAAACCTTATTCATGGACAACACCCCCGCGGAAAGCTGGCTTATATAGGTTTATTATACATCAAGTTACGCAGCGGATACAAATAGAACCGTTCTTTTCCGTAATAGAAAAGTCACGTAAAAAACATGAATTCGCCATAATCTTAGTTTATAATAGATACAGGTAAGATACCTGAAGTAAAAGGATATCATACCACTATTTTAAGTAGAGTAAAGGAGAGGTAAAAATGAGATCAAATTTCAAGAAAAGTATGCTGGCTGCCGGTGTGTTGGCAGCTCTGATCGCCGGTTCCGCTTTTGCGGCTACGCCTGAACAAGACGCGGCTATGCAGAACCAGGGACATATGTATAATAATCGGGTAGAACAAGGTGCAGTAAAGACCGACGACGCTTCTATGCAACGTCAGGGACACATGTATAATGAAAAGGTAGAGCAAAGAACAGTAAAAACTGACGATGCCACGACCCAGAATCAGGGACACAGATATAACGAAAAGGTAGAGCAAAGAACAGCAAAAACTGACGATGCCACGACCCAGGATCAGGGGCACACATATAACAAAATAGTGGAACAAAGAGCGGTAAAAGCAGATGATGCCACGACCCAGGATCAGGGGCACACGTATAACAAAATAGTGGAACAAAGAGCGGTACAGACCGAAGATGCAGCCACCCGTCAAAGCGGCGTTATAAAATCGAAAGACGGCGGCAGATAACAACGCGGTCTTCGTGATATGAAAGGTCTCAGTGAAGGCAGAGACTGGGCGAAGAAAGAAACGAGATCTTGAAGGACTGGGCCAACATGACGCAGGAGCAGCGCTATGAAGCCCACGAAAAGTTCATTGAACGGGTCAGGGAAATAGCTTTATCTCTTTAAAAAGACAATGTTGGAAGCAATTTATTTGGCAGCGAAACGCCGGTGGCGGTCATGCTTTCACTTTAGCCTTACCTGATCGTTCATACCCCCTCATATATAAAAAATAGACCTGTCGGAAAAGGTACCTTCTGTGTACCGGCAATTCCGACAGGTTTATTTTTATAAGGCGCTTGTCATCAGACTTATTTTGCTAAAATTCTTATTATAAATTTGGGCTCATGCAGTTCGTCACACAGCGACACACGTTTTCTCCATGTTAAATTCCAATGATCACGCCGCCATGATCGTGCCAGCCCCAGCCGATACCGATTCCTATACCAACTGAACCGCTGCCGCTTCTGCGGTTTTCCACCGCTTCCATATCCTGTTCGTCCATAACAACGAAGCGGATTTTTTTATTTTTTATAAAGCCGCCGATCTCAACCTCGGTCAGCACGTCGACTTTGCCGCGGGCCAATCCTTTTACCTGGCCTTTCTCCGAATCCACCGAAGCGATACTCTCATTCAGACTGGTCAACTTCAATTTGAAGGGGATATTGCCCGGCACACGGATAAACACTTTCCCTGCCCCATCAATGGGTACTTCTCTGTAAAGAGCATAAATTTCTACCCGCTCCAATAACTTGTCAGTGGACCCTTGCAACAGTTCAACCTTGTCTTCACCGGGGAAACGCCGATACACGCAGCTGTCGTCTTTGGCCAGCAAATAATCTCCCACAACGTCAGAAGTGCCTTTCTTAAAGGCCTTGACATGATAAAAGTAGTCGCCTGTCAACACTTTATCCATCCGATAGGAATACGTTTCTCCGTCCATCAGGCCGGTTTTCATCGAAGAGATGCCCTGCAGAAGGGCCACCGCTTTATCCAGTTTTTTACCGGATGTGATGTAATAGCTGGCCATAGCCTTTTCGCGGGCGGCTGACCGTGCAGACTCCGCCTGTTCCACCGGTACCACCTGCCCATCTTTATAAGCCTGCGATGAATCGGCGGTTTCGGCCGCAGATACAGGTGCCATAAATAAGCCGGTCACCAGTAAAGAAACCGCCAACAGACCAGCGCCTCTTTTTCCCCAAGTATGCATAATACACCTCCAACACACACACTGCTTCAAAATATACTCAAGCCAAAATTCTCCCCACACTTTCAGCTCTATAAAATCACTTAAAATCCGTCTTTACCAAGTTACGCCAACTGAGCACTGCCAGGTTGTTTTTTCGTTTTTCTTACTTTTTTGTAGTTATATTATAACGCTAAAACGTGACAAATCTATGACAGATCTGTGACAGGGGAGACGATGCGAATGCATGCGATAATCAAGGCGCTTCGGAAAAGCGAAAACACCTTCAGAAATAATTCTCCGAAGGTGTTTCTGTTTATAAGTCTCTTGTCAGAGCATCCATCATCATGATATTGCTGACTGTCCCCACTCCGCCGGGTACCGGTGTAAAGGCAGAAGCCTGCGCCTCTGTTTCCGGCGCCACGTCGCCTACGATACCGTTATCCGTCACATTTATGCCCACGTCGACAATGACAACACCGGGCCTCACCATCTCCGGCCGGACAAAACCGGCTTTACCGATGGCGGCCACCACAATATCCGCCTTTTGCAGGATGTCTGTCAGATTTTTGGTGTGGGAATGGCAGATGGTCACCGTACAATTTTTCTGCAACAGCAACAAAGCGACAGGTTTGCCCACCACGTTGCTGCGCCCCAGCACCACCACGTTTTTCCCGTCCAGCTCGATTCCATAATGCTCCAGGATCGCCAGACAGGCGCGGGGTGTACAGGCAGCTCTGCGTCCTTGACCCAACAGTAATGCTCCGCCATTCATGGGATTCAGGCAGTCCATATCTTTTGCGGGAGCCAGCGCAGCTCCTACTGCTTCGCTGTCCACCTGCGGCGGCATAGGCATCATGGGCAGGATGCCGGTCACCGCCGGATCTTCATTTAAAGCCCGGATCGCGGCAAGCGTCTCCTCCGTCGAGGCTTCTTCCGGCAATTCCACACAGCGGGTCCCTGCACCAATTTTTTCAGCCATGCCCAACAGTCGTTTTCGGTACACAAAAGATGCCGGATCCTGTCCTACCGTCAAGATGGCCAGGACGACCTGCCTGCCTTGCTGTTTTGCCGCGTCTACTTTAGCGGCAATCTCCGCCCGAAACTTGTCCGCCACCGGTTTTCCCGCCATATGTATTGCTGTCATCTGTTTTTCTCCATTATTTTTATCATTATTTTGATTTAAAACAAGCCGCTGATTAGTCCCTCATCGGTCACGTCAATGTTTTCTGCCGCCGGTTTTTTAGGCAAGCCGGGCATGGTCATGATATCTCCCGTATAAATCACGATAAAACCGGCTCCGGCGCTGATCTTTGCATTTTTCACATGGACGGTAAACCCGCTGGGCGCCCCCAGTAAAGCGGGATCGTCCGACAGGGAATTCTGGGTTTTCGCCATGCAGACAGGCAGATCGCCAAAGCCTTCGGCTTCATACTGGGCCAGCGCCTGGGCCGCTTTCGGCGCAAATTCCACTTTGTCGCCGCCGTAAATTTCTTTTACGATGGTTGCCACTTTTTCCTGCAAAGGCATTTCCAGGGGATACAGCGGTTTGAAACGGGCCATGCCGCTTTCGGCCAGTTTCACCACTTCTTCCGCCAGAGCCACGCCGCCGGCGCCGCCTTTGGCAAACACATCGCTGATCGCCACGTTAACGCCTAAATCAGCGCAATAATCATAAACGGCTTTTAATTCTTCTTCCGTGTCCTGTTCAAACACGTTAATGGCCACCACTACCGGCAGGCCGAATTTGAAAATATTTTCAATATGTTTCCCAAGGTTGGGCAACCCCGCCTTTACTGCTGTAACATTGGGTGTTTTCAACTCCGTTTTGGGTACGCCGCCGTGCATTTTTAAGGCCCGGACCGTAGCCACCAGCACCACGGCAGCCGGTTTTAGACCGGCATAGCGACACTTGATATCAAAGAATTTTTCTGCTCCCAGGTCGGCGCCGAAGCCGGCTTCCGTAATCGTGTATTCCGCCAGCCGCAACGCCGTACGCGTTGCCATGACGCTGTTACAGCCATGCGCGATATTGGCAAAAGGACCACCGTGAATAATGGCCGGCACGTTTTCCAACGTTTGTACCAGATTCGGCTTGACCGCATCTTTCAGCAGCGCCGCCATAGCCCCGGCCGCATGCAGATCTTCCGCCGTGACCGGTTTGCCTTCATAAGTATAGGCCACTACGATGCGTTTCAGACGTTCTTTCAAGTCATGCAGGCTGTCGGCCAGGCAGAGAATCGCCATGACTTCGCTGGCCACCGTAATATCAAAACCATCTTCCCGGGGCACGCCGTGCGCTTTGCCGCCTAACCCGGCCACAATATTGCGCAGTTCCCGGTCATTCATGTCAACGACCCGTTTCCAGATGACCCGGCGCGGATCGATCCGCAGCGGATTGCCCTGATGGATGGAATTATCCAACATAGCGGCTAACAGCATGTGAGCCGAGGTGATGGCATGAAAATCGCCGGTAAAGTGCAGGTTGATGTCTTCCATGGGCACCACCTGGGAATAACCGCCGCCGGCGGCGCCGCCTTTTACGCCAAAACAAGGCCCCAGGGAAGGCTCGCGCAGCGCGACCACTACTTTTTTCCCTATTTTATGAAGGCCCTGAGCCAGACCTACGGTCGTGGTGGATTTTCCCTCCCCGGCAGGCGTCGGGGTGATCGCCGTAACAAGGATCAACTTACCGGGTTCCCGGCTTTCCACTTTACGGATCAGGTCATAAGAAAGTTTGGCCTTATATTTTCCGTATAACTCCAAATCTTCTTCGGCAATACCCAACTGTGCCGCCACCTGGACAACGGGGAGCATCTTAGCCTGCTGTGCGATTGCGATATCCGATAACATGATACCATCCTCCTCATTTTACGCTCTTTATTTTCTCTTTTTTTGCTATTTCCTGTCTAAACCGAAGTTTCTTTGAAGCATCGGCAATTTATTTGAACCAGACCTCTATTTTCGTCCCTTTTTTTACCGTAGCGCCGCCGACCGGCGATTGTTTATAGGCCGCGCCTGAACCATAGGGTTCCAGCACCAGCTCGCCTTGCTGGAGGATAGCGGCAATGGCCCGGGCATCCAGACCGGTGAAGTCCGGCAGCAGCCAGCCGTCTTCTTTCGGCAACAAGACCGGCTCCGGCTTGCGTGTTGCAATCTGCTGTCCCGGTCCCATATGGGCTTCAAAACTGGGCAGGCCTTCACTGTTGCTGGGCTGAATACCTTTCGCTACCAGGATCTGCTGCAAGGTATCCCGGAAAATCGGGGCGGAGACCTGTGAGCCGTAAAAAGCGCCCCGCGGATTATCCAGCATAACCAGCATCGCATACTGGGGTTTATCCGCCGGTACAAAACCGACAAAGGACGCAATATATTGTCCCGGAGCATAACCGCCGTATTCGGAGATTTTCTGCGCAGTACCGGTCTTCCCGGCAATACGATACCCCTGAATACGCGCGGTTTTACCGCCGCCTTCACTGACCACTTTCTCCATCATGGCCCGCATCTGCGCCGCTACTTCCGGCGTAATGACCTGACGCACTGTTTGTTTCTTTCCCTGACGGATCACTTCGCCATTCGGCGCTACGATCCGGTCGATAATGTACGGTTTCAGCAGTTCTCCGCCATTGGCGATGGCGCAGATCGCACGCAGCTCCTGCAGCGGCGTCACCGCAATGCCCTGACCGATGGCCAGTGTGGCAATATCCGGGTCGTACATATTCTTCGGGTCGTATAAGATGCCGTCTTCCTCACCGGGCAGCTCAATACCTGTGGCTTTGCCAAAGCCGTATTTTTTGGCCCAGTCGATTTCTTTTTGCGCGCCTAACTTCATCCCCAACTGTACCATACCGGTATTAATGGAAAATTTGATGACATCCTCAAATTTTACCAGGCCCATACCGCTGCCGTCCCAGTTGCTGATGGTGCGGTCGGCAATGCGGATGCTTCCCGTATCATTGATGGGCGTATCCGGCGTGATCAGGCCTTCGGAAAGCCCCATCGTGCCCACAATAGGCTTAAATACGGAGCCCGGTTCGTAAATAATGGAAACAGCCCGGTTCAGCCAGGTCGTAGCCGGAAACTCATCAAATTGGTTAGGGTTAAAGGTGGGGCGGCTCCCCATAGCTAAAATCGCCCCCGTATTGGGATCCATAATTAATACAGCCGCTCCGGCCGCATTGGTACGTTTCATCGCATCATCCAGCGCATCTTCGATGACAAACTGGATCTTGCTGTCAATGGTCAGGTACACCGTGGCGACCATGGGTTTTTCTTTGGTTTCATCCAGATCGGTATTCCCATCGGTTACCACCGTACGCCCCATCGCGTCCACTTTTTTCGTCTGGCGCGTTTCCGCCCCTTTCAGTACGCTGTCCAACGCCAACTCCAGACCGGAAAGCCCGTTGTCATCCGTACCGACAAAGCCCAATACCTGTGCTGCCATGGACTTCTTCGTATAATACCGCTTACTTTCGGTAATAAAATGAAGTCCTGTCAGTTTATTCTCTTTTATGATCTGCTGCACTGCCGCATAATCCTTCGGCTCCAGCATACGCTTGATCCAGGAAAAGCGCCCGTCTACCGTCAGCTTTTTGTACAGGGTCTCCTCGGACATCTGTAAGACCGGCGCCAGTTTTTGCGCGGCAATGCGGGGGATATCCCGCACTTCCGCCTTTTTCCCCGGCGTGGGGTTTTCGCTCATTTCACCCGGATCCGCATAAAGCGAATGGACCATGATACTCACGGCCAATTCTTCCCCGTTGCGATCCACAATACGCCCCCGGGGAGTGTTCCGTTTAATTTTATCGGTCACCTGAACGGTGGCTCTTTTGCCCAATTCTGTCCCGCTGATGATCTGCACCCACAACAATTTGCCTACCACCAGCAAAAACATCCCCATCATCAAAAGACCCAATAAAGCCAAACGGGTACGGCTGTCATGCATCGTAAACTTCGGTTTTTTCATCAGAAGCGCCTCCTGTATCGGTTGGAAGCCACTATCCGTATGTCATCTTTTTCGGTAGGCGGCAGGCCGGCTGCGATGCGCTCTTCCCGCAGTTCCCTTGCCGCTTCACTGCGGTAGACTGAAATTACCAGCCCCAGCACAAAAAGGTTGATGACCATCGCTGTTCCGCCATAACTGATAAACAGCAACGGCACGCCGATAACCGGCAACACGCCGCTGACCATGGCCATATTGGCCGCCGCCTGCCCAATTAAGAACAGGGACGCGCCGGCCACTAATAAATAGCCCCGTTTATCCCGCGTCCGCATCGCGATACGAAACAATGCGCAGGCCAGAGTCACAAAACAGGCAATTAGAAACAGGGCTCCGATGAAGCCCCATTCCTGACAAAAAATCGCAAAGGCAAAGTCCGTATGCGCTTCCGGCAAATAAAAGAATTTACCGGACCCCTGTCCCCAGGGTACACCGGTCAGCCCGCCGCTGCCGATCGCCAGCAGGGACTGCGCCATCTGATAACCGCCTCCCTGCGCATCGGCCCAGGGATTCAGCCAGAGCAGCACCCGCTTCAGACGATACGGCGCCAACACCGCCAATACCGACATGCCCACGCCGGCAATGGCAATCAGACCGGCGACCTGCTTAGCAGGGATACCCGCTAAAATATACATGCCGAGCATAAGAGAAAGCACAATCGCCGCCGTCCCCATATCCGGTTGTTTATAAATCAGATAGCCACAGACAAGAGCAAAAGCCAGGGACTTATTTCCCGGCCAGCCGATCAGACTGACAGGCAGGCCTTTTTGCAGCCTCTCGCCCAAAAGGGAAGCCGCTATCAAAATCACTGCCGCTTTCGCGATTTCCGATGGCTGCAGAGAAACACCGGCCAGGTAGAGCCAGCGCCGGGAACCGTTGACCACCGTACCAAAAAGCAAGGTGACCACTAAAGACAGCAGCGAAACGCCAATCAAAATCGTGGCAAACCGCTCTGACATTAAATTTTTATAATTATAACGATAGCCGAAAAACCAGAATATAAGCAGACCGAATACACCGTAACCTATATAACGGATCAGAAAATAATAGGGAGTCCCCATCATATCCGCAGCCCTGACAAAACTGGCACTGAACACATTGACAGCACCAATCACCATGAGGAGCAGGGTGATTGTCAGTATCGCATCTTTTGGATTCTCCCAGAATAAAAACCGCTCACGCATATAAATTCCTTATTCCCCACAGGGTCGGGAAGATACATCGCCCTCCGTACCCCGGATTTCTACTGTTCTTTGCCCACTTATATCCCTGCGGACCGCCACCGGCCGGATATTTTTAGGAGACCGGTACGGGATCAGGCCTGAATTCTCGCCAAAGCAAGCCTCACAATAATTAATGGGAGTTCCTCCGGCGCTGAACTTCCGCTCATATTCCGTCTGCACTTCATTCAGGTATTCGCTCTGATGCAGATCATAGGAAAGCCCTCGGATCTCCAGGCCAAATTCTCGAAATTCTTCCACAGAAAAATCAAAGAGGCTGCGGTTATCTGTTTTAAAGAACAAACGGCCGCCGTTGCCCAGTATCTTTTTATAGACGCCTAAAAAATTACGGTGGGTCAAACGCCGTTTAGCCTGTTTTTTCTTGGGCCAGGGATCGCTGAAATTCAAATACAGCGTCCGGATCTCGCCGGGTGCAAACCAGTCTTCCATATAGGCGGCGTCTGCCGCAAGGATCACCACATTCGTCAGGCCCAGCTCCTGCGCTTTTTTCGCCGGATAATAGGCAATGTCCGACTGGGTCTCGATGCCGATAAACGCTTTTTCCGGATGCAATTGCGCCATCCCTGTAATAAAGCTTCCCTTGCCGCAGCCGATTTCCAGGCAAAGCTCTTTGCCGGGAAATCGGTCCTGCCAATGGCCTTTGAACCGGCCGATGTCATCTTTATATAAAAATCCTGCTTCGATTACTTCCGGTAAGGCTTTTTCAATCCAGGGCTTTTTCCGTAACCGCATAATCTGTTCCTTTGCTTTTATCTCTTCTTTTTGGGAGAAGGGCCCAGGTCATATTTCTTCAGGTAACGATACAAGGTAACACGGCTCACATCCAACATGATCGCCAACTTGGAAATATTGCCGCCCGCCGCTTTCCAGGCGGAAATAAAGGCGTCTTTATCATATTTCCAGGATTTTTCCAGTGTCTTATCCTTCGGCAGTTTAATATCTTCCGCTTCAATCACGGTACCGGACACATGGAAGAAGGCCCTTTCGATCACGCCCTGAAGCTGTTTGATATTGCCGGGCCAACTGCAATCCGTCAACAGGCGCAAAGCATCCGGCGACAGGTGCTTGGCCGGCATGTTGTGCTGTGCGCTCATTTCCACCAGAATATGGTTGGCCAGCACCGAAATGTCTTTGACTCTTTCCCGCAGCGGCGGGATCCGCATCACCGTATCGATCACCAGCTCAAATAACTTGCGGCTGAACAGGCCTTTGTCCGCCAGACGCTTTAAGTTACTGTCACAGGCCGCGATCACACGCACGTTCAGCTGCTTTGTCTCATGGCTCCCGGTGGAGAATATCTTGCCCTTTGCCAGGGTGTCTGCCAGACGATCGCCCAGGTACACCGGCATCTTTTCCACTTCGTCAATAAACAATGTCCCGCCGATCGCCAGTTCCAGCTTACCGGTCGAAGGCTGATTGTCCCCGTCCAGGCTGCCAAAAATTTCTTCTTCCAGTTCTTTGTCTGACCCGTCGGTGCATTTTACCACGATCAAAGGCGCCGCCGCTCTGGAGCTGGCCTGATGAATGCCGTGTGCCAGACGCTGCTTGCCGGTGCCCGGTTCCCCCTGCAGCAGAATATTGTTTTCACTGCGGGCCACCCGGGCCGCTTTATGCTGCAGCGCCAGGAATTCCGTCGTTTCACCCACCATACTGTATAAACTGTAACGGCTGCTGTAGCCCGTAGCATGAGCAATCGTAGTTTTCAGATCTTCAATGGACATGGACAACACCACCGCGCTGTCCACTTCGTCCCCCGTCTTGACAGGCAGTACGGTAGTCACGTCTTCATAGGTACGGTCCTGGGTGATCCAGGTAATTTCCCGGCGATGAGTCGGCTTGCCGCTCAGGGCCTGACGGATAGGTATATGCTCATAGTTGAGGAAGACTTCTTCCAGTGATTCTCTTCCATCCAGTCGTTTTCTGGCATTGCCATTGCAATAACGGATTTTTTCCGCCCGGTTCAGCCAGTATACGCTGACGGGCAGTTCATCCAGGATCATCTTCTGGACGTTCCAATAGATCAACATCTCCAGATACCGCTCCACGGAATATTTCATTGTGAGGAGCAAAGAGAGAAGGAGATCATAAGGCAACTCATTTTGATCGACAGAACAGAAGGACAAAATATAACGGATCTTACCGTGAACACAGATCGGCGCGCTGCAGGCGTCCCCATTATGGCTTTCCCGGATCCACATTTCCGGACCGAACATCAGGAACGGCACATTGTGTTCTCTGGCCACGCTGATGCTGGAAGTTCCTACATCTTCTTCCAGAACCCGCATGCCCTGAATATCTTCAATGACTCTTTGGAAAAAAGGCATTGCATAATTTTTAATTACATAGCCCTGATCATCGATCAGCAGCATGCTCAGATTATGCGCATTAAAATGCTGTTTGCTCTGTTCATACAGGCCATTGACATACTCCACCACATGTAAATGGGCTTTTTGATGTTCCACGATCTGTTCCCGGCTGAGCCGGTTGATTTTGGGCATCGTTTCATGAGGCAGTTTCATATTACGGCACCGCAGCCAGGATTCCGCGATCCAGGGATGCACGTTAGGGTCAACAACACCGTCCTCCATAAACTTGTTGTAGTAGGATGTTAATTTTTCCTTATTGCGTCTTTCTCGAATCATAGATCCGGGTCCCTCTTTTCTGTTTATATTTAGCGACAACGGTCATTGCTCCGCAAAATGCGGCGGGCGGTGTAATAACGCGGCCCCCAATAACCGTCATTCAAATCACTCAACATAATGCCTTTGGAACTGGTTGCGTTCCAGAATTTTCCATTGCCGGCGTAAATGCCGTCATGGGAAGCGCCGGGTTCATAGGTGCTGAAAAAAACCAGGTCCCCCGGCTTCAAGTCCTTTTTGGCGATACGTTTGCCTTCCAAAGCCTGTGTATCAGCCGTACGGGAAAGTTTTATGCCGTGTTGGGCAAAGACATACTGCACATAACCGGAACAGTCAAACCCTTTGGGCGTCGTGCCTCCCCAACGATAGTGAACGCCCTGGTATTTGGCGGCCGTCTTTAAAATTTTCAGGCTCTCCACGTTACCGCCGTATTCTTTGGACTCCACCTGCCATTTAAGCTCCGTGTACGTTGCATTGTCCAGATTGCCGGTCACTTTCAGATTATATTTTTTCTGGAATTTACGCAGCGCCTTACGCGTTGCTTTGGTAAATTGCCCATCCGTATCCTGCGGATTGAAGCCCAGACTTTGCAGATATTTCTGGGCCTGTTTTACTTTCCAGCCCTTGTCGCCTACCTGATAGACCGACTTCACTTCCGGCGTTTCGCTGCCAGTTTTTTTCGGTTTTACCGAGGGAGCAACGGGGGGATTTTTTTTGGGCTTTTCCCATTCCATAGGTTTTGTGGGCTTAGGCTGCGCTGGGGGCAGTACCGCGGTTTTCTTCGGAGGCACTACCGGTACCGGAGCTGCCGGTTTAGCCAAAGGAGTCGGGGGCGCTGCTGCGAGCGGCCTTTTGCCCCCTGCTTTGGGCGGTTTTACAACTTCCGCCGGAGAAACAGCAACAGCCGCAGGCGCCCCCGTTTTTAAAGGCGCCTCCGGCATTGGTTTTCTGGTTGTACTGATCACGTTCTGCGGCATTCCCTTGGGGGTTTGCTGCGGCGTTGTAATCTTAGTGCCATTCGCCCGGTGAGGCATATTGGCAATAACCGGCGCAGCCATGGCCGGCTGCGGGAGAAAGCCCAGACAGACCGCCAGGATGATTCCCGCGGTAACTCCTCCGGGCAACTTTTTCTTCCACATACCCATCACTCCGCTTAATATCGATCGTCGTTATAAACGTCCCAGCTTTTGAGACGATCCAGTTCTTCTGCCGCCAGTTTTATCTCTTCCAGCAAACGCGGTTTATCTTTGGGCAGAGTCCCGGAAAAATTTACATAATTGGAAACGTGATTGCTGCGGAAAAGTGTATGGCACCCTTCCGGAATCTCGATATGCTCCATCATCAAGTGCAGTTCGTGCATCAGTCCGCCGGGGGACAAGGGGTGGAATTCCCCTCTTTCAAACTGTTCCTTCAGCTCGCTGCCCCGATATAACATCAGACACAATGCGCTCAGCATCGTCGGCCGGATCTCACTGATCGCCCGGGCCGTAGCCAGCGCATGACGCTCGCTGCCCTCCACTCCTGCGATCCCCAGGATGACCATGATCGACAATTTCATACCGGCAGCGATGACCCGTTTGCCGGCCTCGATCGACTGAGGGCCGTCCACGCCTTTTTGCACATCTGCCAGCGTTTGCGAATCGCCGCTTTCCATACCGTAATACAAAAGCTTCAAACCGGCTTCCCGCAATTTCACCAGATCTTCCGGCGTTTTGCGCAAAATATCTTTCGGCGCCGCATAGGACGAAACCCGCTGCAAATTAGGGAAATATTGGCGCAGGGTCTGTAAAATACGCAGCAGACGGTCGGTGCTCAGTACCAGCGCATCGCCATCGGCCAAAAACACGCGCCGGACCCCATCCTTGTTATACATATGAGCCATCGCGATCTGACGGGTGATTTCTTCATCCGTCAGTACCTGAAAAGGTACGCCGCGATACATATTGCAATAGGTACATTTATTGTGCGCACAGCCTCGTGTCACCCGCAGAATGAAGCTGTTCGCTTCACTGGGGGGACGAAAGACCGGGGTATCATAATTATCAAAAAACATGCTGTTCCTCCATTCCGTTAAACGTCATATACAGAATGATTTTCCGCACCTATTACAAGTTACAGCATATTTTCATTGCTATTATACAACATTTAACACTTCATTGTAAACTTCTTAACAAAAAATTATTTACTTTACACTGTTATTTTAGACGAATTTCTTATATCTGTTCCATCGCCGCTACAACCGCTTTAGCGGTAAAGTGGATTGCCGCCGCGGTTCGCCGCAGCGCAACTTTTCCGCCCGTCAGATGGCTGCAGCAATGAGTAACAATACTGTCGACTTCATCCCGCAACACAGTTCTTTCACCGGTACAGAAGTGCCGCCCGGCAGTCATACGTCTATTCCTTCATCCGGCAACGCAGCTCTTCCACCCCGTTTTTATACTCGGCAATAATATCCTTATGTCTGGCAATTTCTTCGTCAAACATTTCCCGCACATAATCCACAAGAGTCACCCCTTTGACGGTAGCCAATATTTTGATCCCTTCAAATTCTTCCGGCGTAAGGCGAAAATTTGCCATTATATTTTTACAGGTCATGATCATGCTCCTTTCCTGGCTGTGAGATGAGTATAGCGCTGCCGATTTATTTTGTAAAGCAAGATTTCTCGATTTCATAAAATCTTCATATCTTGATTTTCAAAAGTCAGTCCGGCTGCAGCTTGACTTTTATTTAAGAATGTCACAGAAATAACTCTTTTTTATGGTATCATGAATAAAGATTAAACAAATATCCGCATCATTCAGGTTTTCCTGCTTATTGACGCCTTTAATGCCTTTGTCATTTTACTTTATGGCAGCCTGTGTCATGATCAGGATGGCTTTGGACGCCGCCAAAATGCAGCAACACGCATTTGGACATAAGCTTTCAGGATAACCGGTAATATATTTATTGTAGTTGGTGAATCATTATGAAAAAACTATGTATGGTACTGACCTTACTGGGACTTTTTTTGACAGTAGCAGCCTGCAGCAAAACCGCAGCACCCAAAAATATTGAATTTCACGGTACGCTCCAGGCGGTTCATTATACGATTACAGCAGTGAAGGACGGGGAAGTCCGTGGCCTTATTTTGGCAAAAGGCGAACGCATCCGCAAAGCACAACCCCTTTTAGGCCTGGGAACCCAGGAAAATAACCCGCAGGCCGACAAAGCGGCCGCTGATCTGGCCAAAGCCCAGGCGGAGATGAATCGCCTCTCTTATGCCAACAGCATCGAAGGCCGGGCCACAGCGGCTCTGGCCGTACAGAATGCGCAAAACCGGGTGCAAGAAGCCCAGCAGAAATATAATAAAATGCAGCAGCTTTATACCATCGGCGGCATCAGCAAGATCCGGATGCAGCAGGCGCAGGATGAACTAAATCTGGCCCATACAGAATTAAACGCCGCCCAGACCCGCTTCCAACAGAGTAATCAGCCGTCTTCTCCCGCCGATGCCGCCGCGATCAAACTGAAAGTAGAAGATTTAAAGAAAGCTTATGAAACCACCGTGTTATCCATCGCCGGCAGCGAAATTTCCAGCCCCACCACAGGTACGGTACAGGCCATCTGGATCAAAAACGGCACCAAAGTTAAAGAAAAGCAAAATCTGCTGGAGATTCTCTCTGCGACGGACTGTACCATCACCATCCCGCTTTCTACACCTGACAGCCGTTTAAAGGAAGGGATGGCGGTCAAGATTACCAACGCTTCTTTAAAGATTCCTTTTGACGGCATTATTCGTAAAATAGAAGGAAATACCATCACCATTTACAGCGACAAAAAGCCGGAAGAATTGCCGGACGGCACCGCCGTCGTAATCACCGTAAAACCGGAAAGTGAAAACGTCTGATGAATACTAAAAAAGTACTTGTACAGCATGACCTGTATAAGTACTTTTTTAATGCTTTGTCTATTTACTTTTTTATTGCTGATTGCTCAGGTTGGTCCGGTCAGTGGGAATGATCATCCTCTGCAAAATAATTGGAGCGGGCAATGGGAATCGAACCCACCTCTAAAGCTTGGGAAGCTTTCATTCTACCAATGAACTATGCCCGCATTGTAAAATTGTTAGCCTTTTCAGAGTGGTCAAAGTGACAGGAACACGCATGAACACTGCACTTACGACACTTAAGGAATTATAGCACTCATGATTATTTTGCGTATTTTTTAAGGTTCAATCAAGATTTAGTAGAACATAAGCCACTTTTTTTTACCATGTAGGTATTTTAACGCATGCAAAAAAATCTGTCAACCGTGTTAGCGGAATACGTGAGAATCTAACCCAGCTTTATAACATACAGGACTATGGAATAGGTTTAGAAAAAGTTACCCTACCGTGGCTTATAGGGTCATACTATCTTCACCCTACCTGTCTTATACATATTTTGTGAGAATCTATTGATTTTACATAAATTTATATGCTATAATACAAACAGTCAAAAAACCCAGTATTCAAGCGGAATGTAGCGATTATACATAATGTGGATTATCGGACGTAAAACATGTTTTATCTCGAACATAAGAATAAATAACTAAGAAAAGTAGTATGTACATTACACATACTGCTTATTTTTTTACTACTTTCATAAGAGTACAGTCACCTATCACGAATTATATCGAATATATGTTTACTCGTTCGTTATAGTAGTCTGTATAAAATGATTCATCACCCATGCGATAACCAGTAAATTTTATCTCTCTATCATCTACCATGTGAACATGGTTTTTACTTAGCATAGTATGAACACATTTAAATACTTTAGTATGCTAAAGTAAATCATCACAATCACAACGAACGAAACAAGATATACACTATTTGAATTTATGTAAGTTGTATCATATCCCATATATAAACCATGGGAAAATAATCACGCCTACCATGTTCACAACATCATGCAGCAACACATAAACATACACAAACAATACACTGATATACTCATACAAACTTTCACTATCAAGCTGATTGCGTAACAAGCTGAATCTGACAGACTGAATCAGAATACGATACTAAAAATAAACTGTACATATTCATATAACCAGAACATCAATTATTTATGTCAAAATACCCCTTATTTTATATGATTTTAACAGCTAAATTTACTCACGCATACCAACATATACCCTAAGTTTCATAACGTACATTTTAAAGTGTTTACAGGCTGAATATGACCTAAAATATACCATGTTGACTTAGCGCAACACAGTGAAATACATCCTCGGTATAATCCTATCTCTGTAATAAATCTCTCTTTTCTTCTCTATTCGGGGGAACTATGTTCCCTTCCCTGTTCGGAATGATTAAGAAATGTTTGAGATTAAATTTACTTTAGTAATATTTAATCGAAAACATTGAATTAATCATGACAGTATTCGATACGAACAAGATTATTTTAATAATCGAAAGTGAGTATCAGAATACATGCAAATAGACGTTAGGCTATTTCATGTACTCATGTGAATTGTAATTGCTTGCAAGTACAAGCCACAGAGTACCTTCTCGGATTTATGGGTTGCTATTTCTTTTTTTATTTAAATATTTCAAAAAGTATTCAACTCTCATGTGCAACACATAAATCAGAGAACCAAAATCAAATATCCTGCGAATGGTTGGTACATCGTTAGACACCATAGACAGGTGGCTAAAAGAATGTACTGACCAATGAGCAGGTATCAGTACAGTAACTCTATCTATCCTGAATGAAGGAACTACATACTTTACTTGCACCATCAATATTTCATCTATCTGAATTGGTCTGTTTCAACCTATCACAGAATATCTTGGTGAAAGTAAATGTATGTAAATTTGTGACGAACTTATTTCATGAGCTTGAATTGAGTTATCCATTTTCTTCAATATCCTTTTTCACTTATTATTTTTTTATCTCCCATTCAAGCGAATGATTTATTTTTTCTTCTCTGACTTCAAAGAAAAAGAGAATACCTACTGTTTATGCTGTATCTAAGCAGGATAAACAAGTAGGTATGATATTTTTCTGTTCTCTACAAAAGGGATTGAGCGAATGTATAAAAATTATCTCTGTTTAATCTTCTCTTATTACATCGTTCTATATTATAAGAGAGTACATAGCGAAATCCCGCTTGTAGAGTGAAGTTAGGAAAAAAGTTCGGAACAAATGTGTTCCGTAATGAAACAGCGTTGCGCTAACTTTAAGGGTAGAAATTATAGAAATATAGATGATTTACATCTCAATTATGTAACACCGATGTCTTAACTTCCACCGCCCCCTTTATAAAATCAATGAGCAATCCTTTCATCCGTTTATCGGGAATCCAAACATAAATTTTCTTGTTGGAATCTTTAACCCTGATATTGGAACGCCAAATGAATTGAATTAACTCTGATAATGCGTAAATATCATTATTAAGCTTAATTCTTTCATCCTGACGCTGGGAAGCTAAATTGGAAAGGAAGTGAGTACAGGAAACATCAAAGAAGCGGTTACAGGCATATCCAACGCCAATGCAGCTACTGTAATCATTGGTTGCCTTCGTATTACAAGGTATGAATCGGTTGGGTACTTTTCGTTGCTTCAATACATTACTATACTCTTTGAATGTGGTATAAATAAATGTATTAGCCTTTATCCCATACCCTTTCATGTATTCATAAGCCTTTCTACATCTCCCTTTTAAAAAATCAATACCAATATTTTTCCCAGCTTTGGTATTCTTTCTGAAATACTCTTTAGATAAACTCTCTTTCATACCATAAGAATCATCTAACATTTCCAATCTTTCAAGTCCTTGGGGAAAATATAGTTTGTACTCACCATTGGTATTTTTCACTATCTTATCATTTTCAACATGATAGTAAACCATATCAATGTGATTCACATGACAATATACATCAATCATGTTGCCGCAAGATAGATAAGTACAGAACCATACTTCATGGAAACATTCAAACAATGACCTTTTGGCAAAGGCGATAATAGAGGTGAAATAACCATCCTTATCATGACCATGTGGGTATAAGTCGCATTGCTCTGTCATTTTTTTAATATCATGAAAGGCTTTATTGTTGGAATCATAGTGTTCATACTCACTATCAAGGTTATATTCTACCTTGCCATCTTGCAATTTAATGATATTTTCTTTTTGCATGAGCCTTACATCGGCATTACCCCAGCGAATCACACTTTGGTCATCCTTCTTTAGCCTGCTTGCGCCCACTATATTTTTAAAGAAGGAAGGTGTTTCATCAAATATAGCGGTATACTGGTAATCGGCTTCCTTTAACACCATTTCAAATTCTTCACCAAATAAATCATATAGCGCATGAGTGGTGACAATGTTCTCCCCATTTTTGATTAATTCCAGTACACTTTCTCTGAATGGCGTTTTCTTAGGCGTTTTAGCCCCTGTTTCTTCTATAAATCGTTCTTTTTCCGTGGTTGTAGGAACAAATACAATAAATCGTTCGTTTGTATCATTCGTAAACCGTGTAGCCTTTTTCAGGTAATTAATGATAGCGGTACTTTTACCTGTTCCCATCGGGGAATCAATGATATTAAATTTTAAATTTTTCTCGTCAATAATTTTGTTATCAATAATGCATTTCTCCTTTTTACTTATTTTGTACATGCCTCTAATCCAGTCATAGAACGGAATAGAGGTATATTTTTATCGTTATTTGTACGTTATGAAAATCAGGGTATACATTTATATGCGTGATAAAAATTAAGTATCAAAAACATATAAAATATAGGTGATTTTAACGTAAAAAAACGATGTTGCGGTTATTATTTCTTATCCAAAAAATCTGTCACTATCCATTACCTTAAACTCAAGTTTTTTGTTTCGTGGTAGTATAGATTTTTTGGTAAGTTTATAATACGTTTCGCCATCTTCTTCGATAGGCTCTATAAAACCAGCTTCTATTAATTCATTCAATCGCCTTGTATTGAAGTGGCAATCATCCCATAAAAGCTTAATCTTATCTTTAGTCATTCTTCCTCGCTTAGTTGCTATGAAGTTATCCTCGTTTAATCCACTGACCAAAGAAACAACGGTATTTTGTAACCTTTGCGGTAACTGTTCAACCTCTTTATAATTGATTAGCCTTTTCCTCAATACGAATCTGTTATGTGGTAAAGGCTCTACATAGCAAAACTTACCAATCATCAAATGTTTGGAACAATAGATGACTCTCGGTAAATCGTTATCAAGGATATATTTGATTCTTTTGTAATCTAAGAGTGACACTATACATTCACCATCCTTTTAAAATTTAATTGTTTCTTTCACGCCATAAGCACGGTACAAATTGATAAATTGTGATTTTCTGAACTCGGGTACGGTTATCTGGTTATTCTCCATATTGCTTAAATAACTGGGGTGGATTTTCAACACATCTAAGATGTATTTCCGCCTTAATCCCGATAGTTTCCTTGCTTCTTTCAAAGTGACCAACCTATTCACCCCCTTCAAAATAAAATGTCATCCCGCTTGTAAAGTTTCCTGAATCCGTCTTTTAGATGTTCAGGAACTTTTCTTTTGCCAGTTTCATAAGCATGGATAAAGCCATTTTTAATACCCAGCTTCTCTAAAATAAAAGAGGTACGGAAATGACTGTCCAATCTTGCCTGACGTAATGTGACCATGAGATACTTCACCCCCTTTCATTGAAAATAAAAAAAAGACACCCATATGTGAGCGTCTTTTTTGTCCATAAAACATATATTAAATTGTCAATAAAAAAACTGCTACCCCAACGAATAGACGCTGGAATAGCAGGAAAACAGAAGGAATACAAACCATGAATAATAAACTATTGAAGAAATAGAAGCGGGCTATTTATCTTTCATATATAAGTATATTATATTTATTTACCCCTTCATATATATATACCGTTTTTGTCATTTTGGTAACTTTTTTATACTTTATAGGTTTATTTTGTCACAATTAATTCGAATTTAGTAATATTGCCAGCGGTTATTATCCAATGGATTAAAATTATCGTTTTGAATCTTCATCTCCTTTTCCGTGTATTCAACATAAATTCTTGTAGTTTCTATATCCTCATGACCTAATAGTTTCTGTAATGCAAAAACGTTACCGCCATTCAACAAAAAGTTCTTAGCGAATGTATGCCGCCATGTATGAGAATTTAATCTTTTTCTTGGGAATCCCAGATTGTCTTTTAATTGATTAAATATTACTTGTATACCCGCTTGCGTGAACTTATTTCCGTTACGGTTGATAATCAAGTATGGTGTTGTGTATTTTGTGTTTCTTGTATATATCTCCCTCTCCCTTAAATATTTCCCTAAAACCTTTTTTAGAATCCGTGAGATAGGTAGTATCCTTTCTTTACTCCCTTTCCCTAATACCGTCATGGTATCTATATCCATACGAACATCAAAAACAGTTAGATTTAACAATTCATTCATCCTTATACCAGTAGAATATAAAATACACATGATAGTATAGTTTCTGTACCCTAAGAAATCATCTAAAGGGAAATAGGTCAATATCGCCTTTATTTCCTCGTTATTGAACGTCCTTGCGTGTACTTTTGGTATCCTGGGTTTTACCACCCCTTCCAATGGTGAAATAATGATATTTCCTTCACTCACATGATAGTTGAAAAATGTCCTAAGTATTCTGAATCTGTCTTGTACCGTGATAGGTGAAAGGTCATTCTGTCTTAGATAGACAAAATAGTTGCGTATTAGCTGTCTGTCTATCTGTTCTAAATTTTCTACTTCAAACTTTGTTAAATATTTGTTAAATCCGCTAAAAAATGAACGATAATTCCTAAGTGTTGCATTTGCTACATTTATTGCTATACATCTATGATAAAATGACTGTATAGCATGGTGAAATTTCAACTACTACACCTCCTTTTTGTAAACAATTTGAACTATTACACCTCCTTTTTATGTTTAATTTTTAGTTTGTAGTGACAATAACTCTTAGGGTTATGCTCTAAAAGGTTATTTTGACCACAAAAAAAGCACTCAAGGTTTGCTTCCTTGAGTGCTATAAACAGCTTGGTTAAGCTATTTTTAGCTATATAAATTAATTTTTAGAATAGGTGAGATAACAATTTTACCGCTTGGGAAGCTTTCATTCTACCAATGAACTATGCCCGCATTGTAAAATTATGTAAAGGTTACTTAATGATAATAGCATGTTTTATTGTTTTTTGGCTTAACCGTGCGGTTTTGATAGCCTTTGCCTTATCACTCGTAACATGTCTTACATAAGATTTGTGGTCAATTACAGCGATTTTACTGAAAAAGTTCTATAATGAAAGTCACATGCACTCTTATTGTTCATTATTTTAAAGGCAGAAAGTTGAAATGTCAAGTATAATGTTATGGAAATCCCCGTATATTTAAATCGCCTTTTACCCTATAAACCATGCAACAGGCTTACTAAAAATACCCTGTTCGACAAAGACACTCGTTAAAATACACCCAGTACCTCAAACAAGACAATCCAGCAAAATAAGGTAATGCAGGATAAAGCCGAAGTGATGACCACCGCATTTCCCGCTAAATCCGCATTGCTGTCCAGTTGCTGCGCCATGGCAAAAGAAGCCACTGCGCATGGGGTGGCAAAGATACTGATCAGGGTCACAAATTCCAATCCTTTGAAGCCCAGCGCATACGCCGCTCCCAAAACCAAAGAGGGCACCACCACCAAGCGGCCCAGCACCATGATCAGCAAATTCCTTTTTTCTTTACTGATACTGCTGAGACGGAAGGAAGCGCCTAAGATGATCAAGGCGACCGGCGACGTACAGGTGGAGATCTGGGAAACCGGTTTTAAAATAAATCCCGGTATATGGATGCCGCTAAACATAAAAAATCCTCCCAAAAGCGCCCCGACGATCATCGGATTTTTGAGTACGCCAAAAAGTGTCTTCCCTAAAGAAAAACCGCCTTTCCCGCGAAAACTCTCCAGCACCATCACGCCCAGTATATTATATAAAGGAACAATGGTGGCGATCATCATCGCCGGCAGGGCCAACGCCTGCGCACCGAAAATATTCTCAATCATGGGCATGCCCAGCAAAACGAAATTACTGCGAAAAATCCCCTGGATCATAGCCCCGCGGGAACGATTTTTCTTTTCTACCGCACAAACAAGACCAATGGAAGCCGCTGTCACCAAAAACAGCGCGCTTACGCTGAAAAAAACCAGGTCAGGCTTCCACAACGCTGTAATATCTGTTTTATACAGGTTATCAAACATCATACAGAAAAAGAACACATTGAACAGCATGCGGTTTACATGAACCAGTTCCGTATCATTCAGCATTTTGCGCCAGCGGATAAACACTCCTACGGCAATCAACAAAAACAAAGGGACTATCGCCTTTACAGCTACAATAAAATATTGCTCCAACCTCCGTAACCCCCTCTTGTCAAAATACTGCGTTGCCGTACCTTACCGAACCCATTGCTCTGTTTCCGGTCCAACTTGTGAGATTTATTTTAACACCTGCCGATATTTTTTTCCATAGCAATCATTCTTTTGATCCCATAAAATTTACTTTTTCCCCTATTCGATTTTTCATGGTCTGTTTACATATTTTTACTTCATTTTTGTGCGAAATTATAGTATAATGTTAAACATAGTAATTTGTTCTTTCGCCGGAACGGGTTGCTGTCAAATCTTAGTTTGTCAGTTGGCGGGAAGTCCCTCACATTCCCCTTTCTGCACATTAAAAAGGGGTACGAATATGCGTTTATTGGAAAATGAGATTTTGAAAGCGGGACAGGTTATTAATAACGAGGTGCTGAACGTAGACAAGTTCTTCAGCCATCAGGTGGATACAGAGCTTCTGATTGAGGTGGGCAAAGAATTTGAGCTGCACTTCAGCCATAAAAAAATCGATCGTATTTTAACCGTCGAAGCGTCCGGCATCGCCATCGCTATGGCCACCGCTTCGTTTTTACATGTTCCCTTTGTCTTCGCGCGCAAACGACCGGACCCGCTGATGCAGGGAGACAGCTTCATCATTTCGGCTCATTCTTACAGCAAAGAGCAGGATTATTCCCTCTTTGTCCTGAAGCACCTGCTGCCGCCGGGTGAAAACGTCCTGATTTTAGATGATTTTCTTTCCAACGGTGAAGAGCTCTTGAGTCTGGCCAATATGGTTAAATTATCCGGTTCCCGGGTCGCGGGCATCGGCGTGGCCATTGAAAAAGCATTTCGCCCCGGCCGCCGGAAATTGGAAGATGCGGGTTATTCCGTAGTTTCTCTGGCCCGCATTGAAAAATTTGAAAACGGAAAACCGGTGTTTGTCCGGCTTCATCCTAATTATTGAGCAAGTTTCATAAGTCTGTTTACACAAAACGTCCAACCGGGCTGTTGTCCGGCAGGACGTTTATTTTTATGGCCTTGCACACTATAGTAAACTTATAGCAAACGCTAAACGTATAGTAAACGCTTCACAGAATTTTGCAGCATCTTTCCTGCCGCAACCCAAGGTTTTAACTTAACAGTAATTTATCGCTGGCCATATCATCACCGCTGGCTTTTTCAAACATTTCCAGCAGATCCCGGATGGTCAGATTTTTCTTTTCCTCACCGCTTACATCTACCAGAATGTGCCCTTCGTGCATCATAATAAGACGATTGCCAAATCGCAGCGCATCCCGCATATTATGGGTGATCATCAGGGTAGTCAAAGAATCCCGTTTTACAATGCGTTCGGTCAGTTCCAGCACCTTGGCGGCAGTTTTAGGGTCCAATGCAGCGGTATGCTCATCCAACAACAACAGTTTCGGTCTTTTGATCGTAGCCATAAGCAAGGTAAGCGCCTGTCTCTGCCCTCCGGAAAGAAGTCCTACATGGGCCGTCATACGGTCTTCCAACCCCAGCTCCAGCGATTTTAACATCTCGTAAAAACGCTCCTGTTGTTCACTGCTGCTGCTCCAACGCAGACCGGGAAATTCGCCCCGTCGGGAAGCGATAGCCAGATTTTCTTCGATCATCATACCGGCAGCGGTCCCCAACATGGGATCCTGAAATACGCGTCCGATATAACGGGCCCGCTGGTATTCCGGCTCTTTCGTCACATCGACCCCGTCGATCAGAATACGGCCTTTATCGATCGGCCATACGCCGGCAATGGCATTTAATGTGGTGGATTTTCCTGCGCCATTGCCGCCGATCACGGTAGCAAAATCACTCGGTTTCAGGTGCAGCGTTAAATCGCATAAAGCTTTCTTTTCATTAATGGTGCCCGGAAAAAAGGTTTTGGAAATCGAATCAACACACAGCATCAGTCAGCCACCTTTCTGCCTTTGAATCTGGCTTTGATCAGCGGCATGGACAGCGCCAGCGCCACCAGAACAGAAGTAAATAATTTCAGGTCGTTAGGCGGCATCCCCAGTTGCAGCACCACTGCGATTACAATACGATAGACTACCGATCCCAACACGACGGAAATCAGACAATTTTTAAAACTGCGGGTGCCGAACAACACTTCGCCGATAATGACCGAAGCCAGGCCGATCACGATGGTCCCTACACCCATCCCCACGTCAGCAAAGCCGTTATTCTGTCCCACCATAGCGCCGGCAATCGCGATCAGCGAATTACTGATCACCATCCCCAGGATGATCGTCATATCTGTATTAATACCCTGAGCGCGGATCATCTGCTGATTGAACCCCGTCGCGCGGATTGCTGCGCCGATTTCCGTACCGAAGAACCAGTACATCACAAAACCGATTATCAGTACCGCCGCCAGCCCTACCGCAAAGGTCGTCTGGGCATTGTTCAGTCCCAACGAAGCCTGGGCGATAGAGAACAGGGTATCCACCCCCAATAAAGAGAGGTTGGCTTTGCCCATGATCCGGAGGTTTACGGAATATAGGGCGATCATGGTCAGGATCCCCGCCAGCAGGGCCGGTATTTTCATTTTTGTGGTCAGCACACCGGTCACAACACCTGCCAGCATACCTGCCACGGCCGCTGCAAAAATCGCCGTTCCTACGCTGTGTCCCCCGGCCATCAATGCGGCCGCAGTAGCAGCGCCTAAAGGAAAACTTCCTTCACAGGTCAGGTCCGCCAGATCCAGCACCCGAAAAGTTATATACACACCAAGAGCCATGACAGCCCATAATAAACCTTGTGCCACCGTGGACACAATCAGGTTACTCATAGAACATTCCTCAATTTCTTTTTATTTTGTTTGGCAAGTAAGTGTAATTATACCATAAACACAGATTTATTGCAGTACTTCTGCGCCCTTCAGCAGTTCTTCCGGAATTTTGATCCCCAACTGCGTTGCTTTTTTAAGGTTTACCACAGCTTTAAATTCTTTTTGAGAGCGAATTGCCATCTCCTGGGGCTTGTTTTTGCCTTGTAAAATCTCCGCCGCCATTTCGCCGGCGGTCTCACCCAGACGGAAATAATCAATGCCCAACGTAATCAGACCGCCCGCTTTCACTTCGCCCGGTTCCGCGCAAATCACGGCCAGCTTTGCTTCGTCTGTCACTTTGCACAACGTAGGCATCGCGGAAGCCATAATATTGTCGGTAGGAATATACAGTGCGTCTACGCTGCCAACCAGGCTGTTGGCCGCCTGCTGAATATCATTTACCGTAGAAACGGTCGCTTCTTTTACGGTCAGATTCCGGGCCGCCGCTTCTTTTTTCAGGATGTCCACCTGCAGCTGACTGTTTACTTCACTGGAGCAATAGATCACGCCGATATTTTTTGCCGTCGGAACGACTTTCAGCAGTAACTCCACCTGTTCTTTGATCGGATTCATATCCGTAGTGCCGGTCACATTCGTGCCGGGTTTTGCCGGATCCTTCACCAGTTTGGCGATTTTATAATCCGTGACCGCCGTAGCTACAATGGGAATATCCTTAGTAGCATTAGCCACGGTCTGCGCTGCAGGCGTCGCAATCGCACAGATCAGGTCTACCTTATTATTCACAAACCGCTGGGCGATATTTTGCAGATTGGATTGATCCGCCTGGGCATTCTGCCGGTCAAAGGTCACATTCGTGCCCTCTTTAAGGCCTTTGTCGGCCAGCCCCGCGACAAACCCTTTGTTGGCCGCATCCAGAGCGGAATGTTCCACCAGCTGGACAATACCTACTTTATACGTCTTCCCTGCCGCCGGCACTGCGTCTTTTTTCTCTCCACCGCCACAGCCAGCCATCCCGGCAGCCAGCGCTAACAACAAAGCGGCTGTCATCATTTTCATACCGTTTTTTAAATGCATACTCATTCCCCTTCCCCTCACTCCAGTCCTTATCGGACGATACATAAATTTGTAATTATTTTAAGACGAATGGAATATAATGTAAAGAGCTGTTAAGGATTTTGACTTTTTATCGAATAAGAAAGGATTTTTGCAACTCAGACTGTGAAGAATTTTACAGTAATGAAGCGGTAAAATTCTATGCCGGCCCGCTGCCGCTTTATCAGCAACAAAAATGCAGGCACTGCCAACGGAAACTCCGACCGGACCAAACTAAAAACCGCCTACCGAAAGTAAGCGGTTAATATGCGATGGTGATCCATCCGCGACTCGAACGCGGGACACCCTGATTAAAAGTCAGGTGCTCTACCGACTGAGCTAATGGACCGTTTTCTTTTTTGTTACACCTTTTGCCCGAAAAATTTGTAACAGTGACAGTATACGGGCAATTCTCTTTTTTGTCAAGAGAAGAAAATTTTTCTATTCAAGGAGTGTCCGGTCCCTTTAATTGTTTTAAAAGTGCGTTTTTATCTGTTTTCCCGCAGCTGTTTAACGGGATCATCGGCAAAAAGAAAAATTTTTTGGGAAGTTCCTGCGGCATTAAGACAGATTTTAAGTTCTGGCGCAAGGCTCCGGCGGTAAGGTTTCTTTCGCCAACGACAAAAGCGGCTAATTCCTGCCCTTTACGCTCATCTTCATAAGGCAGAACAACTGCTTCCACCACGCCTTTGATCTCATTTAACGCGTTTTCTACTTTAGCGCAGTTCACTTTAAAACCGCCTTTATTGATGATCCGGCTTTTGCGTCCCTCAAAGATCAGGTAGCCGGCTTCATTAAAGTAGCCTGCATCCAGCAGCGTACAGGGCTGCGTCAGTCCTTCCACATGGTACGGCGTATTTACATAAATCAGACCATTTTCGCTCCAGATTTGGACACCGGGCACCGCTTTTCCTACGCTGTCCGGATACCGCAGCACTTCTTCAAAAGTCAGCCAGCTGATGTAATTCAACTCACTGGCGCCGTAATAGAGGATGATCTCACTGGCGGGAAAAGCCTTTTTGAGTTTCTTTGCCGCCGCCGCGCCCAACAATTGAGAGCCGGCTAAAATGGTTTTCACCTGAGGATAGGTTTTCCTGGTCAGACGATTCAGGAGTTTTAATTTTACAGGAATCAGATAAAGAGTGGTCACCTGATAGGTCTCGATCATTCGCAGCCACTCGCGCCCGTTTAATGCATCACTCACCACCAGAGTGCAGCCGGCAAATAGGCAGGAGGACCAGATGCTGAGATTGCCGGTAAAACTGAAGCTGCCTTCCACTAATACCGTAGCTGCGCTGTCTATGGCAAAACGGCGGTTTTGCTCGGGGAAAAAGCCGCCCCAGCTTTCATAAGTGCGATACATCACCTTAGGCGTATCCGCAGAGCCGCTGCTGAGCACGCCCATACAGGCATTTTGGCAGCTTGCCTTGGCAGGGAGGCGGCCCGCGGCGGAAAAGGACGTTTCTTCTGCCGCTTCTTCCGTTTTCTTTGTCAAGACCCAGGCCCCGCCTTCTTCCGCAAGGACAAAACCGATCTTGTTCTTCGCCACCAGCTTTTCTTCTTCTAAAGGAGGCAGATCGAAATGACCGATAATAGGAATCTGCCCTGCCGCCATGATGCCAAGAAACGCCACCAGCTGATGATAAAGGTCAGTGGTCCGAATTAATACGGCCGTCTTGTAATCACGCGGCAACTGTTCCCGCCAGGCAGGCAACACAAAGTGTTGTACCGCTTCGCATAATTCACTGTATGTATAGCTCCTGTCCTGCCAGATCAGAGAAACGGCGCTGCCAACAGACGCAGCTCCGGCTTCAAGGCATTTTCTTGCAAATACTTTTCCGAACATAAAATCACAAATGCCGCCCCGTCACTGGTAAGGCAGGCATTTGCCGCTGTCAGTACCGGGACCTCTTCCTGCCCCCAAAGCGCCGTCACCTGTTCCTTCGTAAACAGGGTCGGCATACGGGTAGCCAGTGCTTGACTCATCCTGGTACGGATCCCCTCGTCCCGGATACTGCCAAAAAGCGACACTGTCACATCCGTCAATGCGCCGGATTACTGCGCTTTTTTGGCCAGTGCGTGGCTGCGTACAGCGAAAGCATCCAATTCCTCTCTGGCAAAACCGTGCTTATGGCAGGTGCGTTCCGCTCCCTCCAGCATCGCCCGCGGGCTGTTTGAATCCGGCGAAAACTGTGCCGTTTTAAACCCCGCTTCCGTGAAACGCGGATCAGCGGAGTTATACTTGCGCAAAGGCTGCATAGACGCAGATTCAAAACCGCCGGCAATTAAAAGATCCGCCATCCCGCTACCTATCTTCGCCATACCCAAAGCCAGCGCCTCGGCAGCCGAAGCGCACTGCATATCAATAGTAACCGCCGGCATTTTTTCAGGGAAACCGGCTTTCAGCGCCGCCAGGCGGGTAATGTTGCCCCCTGACCCCACTGCATTGCCGCCTAAGATCCCCTCCGCCCCCCGTACATAGGGATAGCGCAGCGCCAGTTTTTCTAATAAGGCTGCCGCCAGATCTTCCGCCGGAATCTGCCGAAAGATTCCCCCGGCTAATCCAATGTGGCTGCGCAGGCCTCCAAGCAGATATACTTTTTCCATTGCCGCACCTCCCCAACAACGCCAGCACAGGCAAATGCGCCGGCTGGTAAATAGAACGGCTCAAGAGCACGAAGAATGTCTTGAGCCGACTGTTTGCGATAGTAAACCGGGTTTATTTTATTGGTTATTTTGCAGTAACGCGTTAATCCGTGTTGCTAAGAACGCGCCGATGAATACTTTTACCAAATCGCCGAAAATAAACGGGAAAACAGCGGCGACTAATGTGGCCCAAACGCTCATATGCGCCACAAAGTACATAGAAAGGCAGCCGCCAATATAAATGATAGGCATACCCACCAGGATCCCTAACAGGATCATTTTACGGAAACTGTTGGAATCGCCCCGTAATTTACTCATGGCCCAGCCCGCCACTAAGAAAGAAACGATAAAGCCGCCGGTGGGACCGATCAATTTCCCCATACCGGCTGTACCTCCCACAAAAACCGGTACGCCTGCCGCGCCCAGCAGCATCCAGGCTAAGAGTACCAGAAATGTTTCCTGCGGCTTGAGGATAAACGCCGTCAGGTTCACAATAATTGTCAAAGCCGTAACCATTGCCGGCGTAAACGGCAACGGAAAAGAAATATAGGCGGAAACCGCCAGTAAAGCCACACATAACGCCATCTTTGTCATGCTGCGGGTTTTGTCCGCCAGTCCTTCTCTGCGTACCGGCGTGATCGTTGAGTTCGTTTCCATCAGTCCATCTCCCTGTCTTTGCTGCTTCTTTCCTGCCCGATATATGATCGGTTATCCAGTATAGTCAAATTGGTTAACTGTAATTTTTATTATAAAATAGCAAAACTGCTTTGTCAACCTATGTAGAGAGCAAGTTAACTTTCCCCTTCTTCCCTTTCCTTTCTTTTCCTTTTCCTTTCCTTTCATTCCCCTCCCTCTTATTCCCTCTCATTTGTTTCAATTTTTTCTTTTTACCCCGTATATTTTTACTCTTGCGCTTTCCCTTGTCGCCCCTTGCACTATTTCCTTTTCGCCCGGCATCTCCGGACTGACAAGTCAGTATTTGTAACATTCATTACATATTATGTCCTTGTATTTTCTGATAATTCATGGTACAGTATAGGTGAAAAGAGAAGTACCACAGAAAGCCCTTAAGGGAGGTTCCTGGAAAAGGAAATGAGGATACTTCGGAAAAAGAAGAAAGGAGTGATTCCCCCGAAATACGTAAAAGCAGTATAAGGTTCAAGAGCAAGATGTTGCAGTTACAAGCAGCAATTACGAGCGGAAGTTGCAGATAGTAATGAAGGAAGAAAATTTCAGGCAACGAGAATAGCGGTGAGAGCGAGCTGTGACGGAAGCAACATAGCAAGAACGGAAGTAGTAATAAGATGGTTTGCAGTAAGTTGTAAGAAAACATCGAGTTAGTAAAAAGAAAGTACCTTGAAGCAGTAACAAGGGAAAAGTAAAGTTCAGTGAATCAAGAGGTCGATTCCAATGCAGAATTTAGAAGAAGTTCAGGTTTAAAAGCCCGTGACGTCGTTGATACGATGCACGGGCTTTTAGTTTGCCTGGATTTTTTTGTTTCTTTAAAGCTTTTATCAAACTTTCTGCGTATTCAGCGCTGCTTATTTAGCGGTTTCTTTTTGATGCATATTCTTTTTAAAGTGTTGCATATACACATGCTCGCCGGCCAACTCCTGCAACAAATGGCGGCCGCTCCACTGGCGATTGTTCACCGTCAGCATCGCCTTTAATTCCACTTCTTTCAGCTTGCTCCGTTTCAGCGCTGCCAGAAAACGATTCAGCAGATGCATATCAAAACCGCATAAAAACACCATTTCCTTTTGCGCTGCCTGCATTAAAAGCTGGACAGCGGCTTTTTTTACTTCCGCCGGGTCTTCGCCGGCCTTTTCGGCCGCTTCCTCCAGTGCCTTTTGTAACTGCGCTTCCTCGTTAGCGGGGGGATTCACCGCTTCTTTGGCACAATCTTTCAGGCCTGCCAGAAAGCCGACCGCGTCATTCATTTCTTCCTGCGGCACAGCTTTGCAATTGACCCGCAGCATCATGCACACCTGACGCAGCAACGGCAGTCGCTCCGCAGTGAAATTATACGCTAAGATAACTTTGTTCATCCTGTCCTCCCATTCGGAACTCCTGTTTTCTCGGGCCTTATAAAAAATCCCCGACCAACGCCGGGGATCTGTTTTCTCCGGTACGCCACCATCTCTTGCAATCTCTGAGAGCCTTTTAGCACACAAAAAATCCAACAAGGGTTCCGACGGCCCTGAGCGGCATATTCTTACAACAATTTTTTTAACACAATCGTCTGTTCCCGGTTCGGGCCTACCGACACGATGCCCAGTTCCACTCCGGCTACTTCGCTTAAACGTTGCAGGTATTTTTGCGCGCCTTCCGGCAATTCTTCATACTTACGGCATTTGGTGGTATCGGTCAGCCAACCGTTGAATTCTTCATATACCGGTTCTACCTTGCTTAAAGTTTTCAGGCTGGCAGGGATCTGTTTGATCTCCACCCCGTCAATTTTATAGCCTACGCACATCTTGATCTTCTGCATATTGTCCAGTACATCCAACCGGGTAACGGCCAAAGCATCCAGACTGTTCAGACGGGCAGAATACCGCAGCATGAAGGCATCCAGCCAACCGCAGCGGCGCGGGCGGCCGGTCACGGTACCGTATTCATGGCCGGTTTCCCGGATTTGGTGACCGGGTCCGTTTGTATCCAGCAGTTCCGTCACAAAAGGCCCTTCCCCTACCCGGGTCGTATAGGCTTTCACTACGCCTACCACATGATCGATAAACAAGGGGCCGATCCCGCTTCCGGTGGAAGCGTTGCCCGCCGTGGGATTAGAACTGGTCACGTAAGGGTAGGTGCCGTGATCAATATCCAGGAAGGTCGCCTGGGCCCCTTCAAATAACACTTTTTTATCCTGTTCCATCAATTCATCCAGGATCACGCCGGTGTCTGTAACATAAGGACGAAGCTGCTCCGCATATGCCAGATATTCAGCCAGGACCGTTTCATAATCCAAAGGTTCTGCACCGTAAATTTTGGTCAAAATGGCATTTTTGGCCGCCATATTAATTTTCAGCTTTTCGGCGAATACATCTTTGTCGACCAGATCGCACATACGGATGCCTACACGGGCCACTTTATCCATATAGCAGGGACCGATCCCGCCTTTGGTGGTACCGATCCTGGCACTGCCCAGCGCTTCTTCCTGCAACGCATCCAGCAATTGATGATAGGGCAGAACCACATGAGCCCGGTCACTGATGGCAATACGACTGATATCCACGCCTTTTTCGTGCATTTCTTTGATTTCCTGCAGCACTACGCCGGGGTTGATCACCACCCCGTTGCCGAGGATACAGACTTTCCCATGATATAAAATACCGGACGGCAGCAAACGCAGCTTATAGGCCACATCATTGACCACAACGGTATGCCCGGCATTGGAGCCGCCGCTGTAACGCACTACCGCATCCGCTTTCTGGGCCAGGTAATCTACGACCTTGCCTTTGCCTTCATCACCCCATTGGGCTCCGATAACTACTACTGATGACATGTTGACCACATCCCCCTCAAACCTGACTTATAAACCAAAGCGCGCAAAAATTTTATCCACATGTACTAACATCGGTTTGAAATCAAAACAGGCTTTGATCTCCTCCGGTGTCAGGTACTTTCTCACATCTTCATCCCGGCACAGATTTTCATAAAAATCTTCGCCCTGCAGCCACCGTTTCATCGCATTGCGTTGCACCCAACGGTAAGCGGTATCTCTGAAAGCGCCTTTTTCTACCAGCGCCAGCAACACTCTGGGGCTGTAGATCAGTCCGCCGGTCATATTCAGGTCTTCCAGCATCTTTTCCGGATAAACTAATAATTTATCGATCAGATTTATCGTTTCATTTAAAATATAGTCTAATGCCGTGGTGGCATCCGGCAGCATCACCCGCTCTACGGAGGAATGGGAAATGTCCCGTTCATGCCACAGCGGGATGTCTTCAAAAGCCGGCAGCACATAGCCCTGGATCAGGCGGGCCATGCCGCAGATTCGTTCGCTGCGCACCGGGTTTCGTTTATGGGGCATGGCAGAAGAGCCTTTTTGTCCGGCGCTGAAATATTCTTCCGCTTCCCGTACTTCCGTGCGCTGCAAATGACGTACTTCCAATGCGATCTGCGACAGTGTTCCTGCAATCACACCCAGGGTAGCAATGTAGGCCGCATGGTGATCGCGCTGTACCACCTGGGTCGCCACCGGTTCCGGCTGCAGACCCAGTTTTTTGCAGACATATTCTTCGACATAAGGATCAATATCGGCGTAGGTCCCTACGGCGCCGGACAATTTCCCCACGCACATGGTTGCCGCCGCCTGCTTCATCCGTTCGATGTTGCGCAGCGTGGCGCTGTACCAGAGCAAGAGTTTCAGGCCAAACGTAGTGGGTTCCGCATGCACACCGTGCGTCCGTCCGATCGTGGGTACATGTTTAAATTCCACCGCCCGCCGCTTTAACACTTCCGCCAATTTTTCCAGATCTTTTAAAATCACGTCGGAGGCCTGTTTGACCTGTACGTTCAGGCCCGTGTCTTTGACGTCCGTAGAGGTAAGGCCCATGTGGATGTATTTGGCGTCATCACCTACATATTCTGCCACGGCAGACAAAAAAGCGATAATATCGTGGTTGATTTCCCGATCGATTTCATGGATCCGCTCCACATCAAAATCAGCTTTTTCTTTGATGACCGCGACGGCTTCTTTGGGGATCCGCCCCAGTGCCGCATTAGCCTCACAGGCAGCGATCTCCACATCCAACATGGTCTGCCATTCGTTGCGTTCATTCCAGATTTTTTCCATCTCCGGACGGGTGTATCTCGGAATCATAATTTCCCTCTTTTCTCGGTTTTTACCTGTTTTATCGGCTTTTTCCTTTCTATCCGTTTTACTGTTTTCTCAGATTCCGGGGCTTTATTCCGATCGCTTTGCCAGGCTGACAAACTTCGTACATTCATTCCGGAAGAACAGATTGACCCGCCCCACGGGGCCGTTACGATGCTTAGCCACGATTAACTCTGTAATATGCGTCGGCTCTTCGTCTGCGCTTTTATAGTAATCGTCCCGGTAGAGAAACATAACGATATCCGCATCCTGCTCCAGAGAACCGGACTCGCGCAGATCCGATAACATGGGCTTTTTGATCTGCCGGGCTTCCACGCCGCGGCTTAACTGGGAAAGGGCCAATACCGGCACATTCAGCTCACGGGCCAAAGCTTTCAGTCCGCGGGAAATTTCCGATACCTCCTGCTGCCGGTTGTCGGAGCTGTTTTTGCTGCTGCTGCCCTGCATCAACTGCAAATAGTCCACCACGATCATATCCAGGCCGTCCTGCGCCTGAAGACGGCGCGCTTTGGAACGCATTTCCATGATCGAGATGCCTGGTGTATCATCAATAAATATCTGGGAGCCTGCCAACCGGTCCGCAGCCATCCAAAGCTTGCTCCAGAAATCCTGATCTGCCCCGTTTCCCTGCATGCCGCCGCCCACACGAAGTCTTTGGGCATCCAGTTCCGCTTCGGAGCAAAGCATACGCTGCACTAATTGTTCCCGGCTCATTTCCAAGCTGAAAAAGGCCACCTTCTTGGGCACTTCCCTGTCTCTTGCGCCCCGGATGGCCACATTCTGCGCAATATTCAGCGCCAGCGCCGTTTTTCCCATGGAAGGGCGCGCCGCCAGGATAATAAAGTCGGAAGGGTGCAGTCCGGCGGTCAGCATATCCAGATCCGGAAAACCGGTGGTCAGTCCGGTAATAGGCTGTTTCCGTTCCAGCACTTCATTAATATGATCCACTGTCGCCGTCACTACATCAGAAATGGGAATAAAATCGGCGCTGCCTTTGCGGTTGGATATCTGCAGGATTGTTTTTTCCGCCTGATCCATAATATCCTTCACATCTTCCGCACCTTCATAGCCCATAGAAGCAATGGAAGTACCACCTTCCACCAACTGGCGCAGGATGGATTTTTCTTCGACGATTTTAGCGTGATATTTTACGTTGGCGGCCGTTGGAACCGCATTAGCCAGCAACGTGACATAGGCGATTCCTCCTACAGCCTCCAGTTTATCCTGTTTTTTCAGTTCATCCACAACGGTGATCATATCGACCGGCTCATTTTTGGTGTGCAAGGTCAACATAGCGCTGTAGATCACTCTGTGCGCTTCCCGGTAAAAATCCTCGGGCAGCAACGTTTCCGTAACAGTACTGACAGCGTTTTTATCAATGAGCATCGCTCCCAATACCGACTGTTCCGCCTCTATATTTTGCGGAGGTACTCTGTCCTGCATTTTCTCCTCCTGCTGTGTGCCGGCTGCTGTGAATCCAAAGCCGGACATCCGTATATGATTTTACAGATGTCCTTCCCTGTATTTCGCCACAGGTTTGCCCGGCAAGCTTGATTCCTTGTGTTTATGGCAGACCGTTCAATTCAGATCCGGTTCCACCACCACCGTAAAACCGGCGGAAACTTCCGGATGCAGCTTGGCTACCGCAGTATAAGAGCCGGGTTGTTTCACCGCCTGCTCCAATTCAATTTTTCGCCGGTCAATCTCCAAACCGGTCTGCTTCATCAGCGCTTCTGCCACATCTTTCGCTGTCACAGCCCCAAACAGTTTTCCGTTCGCGCCGATCTTCAACTGTAATTTTACCGTCACCTTTTCAATCTGCGCCGCCAAAACTACCGCCTCGTCTTTGCGCTGCGCCGCGCGATGCGCCGCCACCTTTTTATCCTGAATGGCCTGGTTCATATTTGCAGCAGTGGCCTCTTTCGCCAGATTCTTCGGAATCAGGTAATTGCGTCCGTAGCCTTCCGCCGTTTCTACGATATCACCTTTTTTACCCAATTTTTTTACATCACTCAGTAAGATTACTTTCATCTTTTTCTTTCTCCTCTGTTTCTTCAAACTGTTTTTTGGTCAATTCAATGATCTGTTGTTTGACTGCCTCGCCACTGATATGACTCAGCTGTACGCCGGCGACTGTCTGATGTCCCCCGCCGCCCAGTTCTTCCATAATAATCTGGACGTTTACCGTACCGTCGCTGCGGGCACTGACACTGACAGACCCGTCCGTGCATTCATTGATCACTACACCTACCGAGATACCGTTCACGCTGATCAAACCGTCTGCCGCCTGGGCCGCCAGGATCGTAACCTCGTTACTTTTTTCCACATTCCGATTGAGCGAGATCGCAAGATGCGGCAATGGCATTTCCGCTTCCGCAATCAAACGGTACCGTTCCCGGAAAGAAGCCAGATCATCCTTGAACAGCTGACGTACCAGGGAAGGGTCTGCCCCGCTGCGACGCAATAAGGCGGCCGCTTCAAAGGTCCTTTCGCCGGTCTGCACGTTGAAATTTTTCGTATCCACCACCAGACCGCAATATAAGGCGGTAGCTTCGCCTCTGGTAAACTCCAGCTTATCGTTAAAGTAACGGGTCAGTTCTGTCACCAGTTCACTGGTCGAAGAAGACGACGGTTCCATATATTGCAGGATAGTATCGCTGATCACATCTTCCGCCCGGCGGTGATGATCAATGATGATCCGGTTTTTAGGTATCGCCGCCAAAACTTTTTTGCTGGCGCTCAAGATTGCCCGATGGTGATCTACCAGCATTAAGAGACTTTTTGGCGTCACTTCCGCCAGCGCTTCTTCTTCATGCAGAAATAAACCGGCGTAGCGTTTGTCTTCTTCGGAAATATTTAATTCGCCGCCAAACACCAACGCCTTTAATTTGGACAGGGAAATGCTGTCTCCGCTGACGACGATAAACGTGGGTTTTTGCAGGGACAGGGCCAGCTTGGCCACACCGATGGCGCCGCCCAACGCATCGTAGTCTTCGTTCACATGCCCCATAACGAAAACTTTTTCTGCCGCTTCCATTTGTTCATGGATGGTGCGGGCCACGATACGCGCCCGGACACGGGTACTTTTAGCTGAAACCGCATTGGTGCCGCCAAAATATTGTAGTTCTTTATCAATTTCCACCACAGCCTGATCGCCGCCGCGCCCCAGCGCCAGATCCAGGGCTTTGGCCGCGTTCTGGCTGACTTCCTGCAAGGTATCGCCGTCTTTGGAAACGCCGATGCTCAGCGTAGGCAGGATCTTGCTTTCGGTGTGAATATCCCGGACTTTATCCAGAATAGAAAATTTATCTTCCAGTGCTTTTTGTAAATTGCCGAAGCTTAAACCGGCCAGCATATTTTCTTTATTGATACGGATAATAAAGCCTTCCAACCCTTCCGCCCATTGGGTCAGTGCCGCGCTCATTTCTCCGTCCAGGGCCGCCCGGGCGATTTCACTGAGGCCTTTGGCCGCATCTTCGTAATTATCAAAACGAATATAAGCCAGGCACAATTGCTCGTTCTGGAATCGCTGTTTCAGCAGCTCCCATTCCGTTACATCCGTCAGATACAGCATCAAACTGTTGCGACTGCCACTCAGGGCAGCGGATTTACCGCCTGATTTAGACTGGACGCTGCAATATTTCATCTGAAAATATCGTTCGTGCAGTTGGATCACCTTACTGCTATCCTTGACGCACATAGTTTCAAAGGCATTAGGCGGCAGAGGCAGTATTTCTTCCGGTTTTTTCCCATCCAGATTTTTAATCCCGGTCCATTCCTGAAACTTTTCATTTTTCCATTGCAGTTTGCCGTCTGCCGAAAACACCGCCATCCCCACATCCAGATTCCGGGTCGCAAAATGGTTCGTCCGTTCAATATTCCGGATTACATCGTCCAGGTAGTCTGTCATAACCACCCGGCTGCTGTCCAGTGAACGACGGGCAAACCAGACCACCGCCAGCACGATGATGGCTCCCACAGGAATAAAATATGGCGCGATCACGCAAAGAATCAGCACCAGAATAATGATCAGTGCCACATAAAGGCTCACGTCTTTCCAGTTGGAAAAAAGATTTTTATTTGAAAACATTTACTTTACTCCGCTTTTCTTCTTTATTCTTAATTTCCGGGCATCAAACAGGATATCGTAACCGCCTACATAGGTCATGACCAGTCCCAGCAGAGGAATCAGCATGGCCAAAGGGATCAGCACTTTCATCCACCAGGAGGGCTTGTTGTTTTTTTTGACATACCAATGCACACAAACCAATCCCTGTACTACCAGCAGCATGCTGCTGATGGCCCATATGTTCGCCGCGACCAGATAGGCCGTATGCGTTTTATCTCCCTGAAAATATTGCAGGGCAAAAAGACTTACTACATACACAATGGCCACAAAAGGGGGAAACGACCATTCTTCCGCCGGAGGAAACCCGCCAAATCGTTCGCCGGTTTTACCTAAGATCTTACCTGCTGCCCAATAATTGATCACGACCAGGATCGGGGCCATTAACATCATAGCGCCGGGCAAAATGATTTTGATCATAGCGACGGTGTCTGTCATTTGCGTCGTAAAACCGGCCGCCTGCTCCGCATTCATCTTTCCCCCGAAAGAAGCCGCCATTTGAGGAATCGCGTCATCCAGGGATTTAAACATCATCGCTACCGGATCGATGCCCATCACATACAGCGCCAAAAGCAAATTGACGCCGATGCTGACCAGAGCCCCCAGCGATGCGTAAAGCAGCATTTTTTTTGCCGGCAGATGCCGGTGCATACATTCGCCCAGCACCACACCCATAATCCCATATACGCCGATAAAGAAAAGCGCGTGTACAGGGTTGACCATCATCGCCACCAGGACAGTCGCCACGACGGCCGCCATAATACTCCAGCGCATACCGTTGCGCATACCGCAAATAACCAGTGGAAGCGGCATGATCAGATTCAGAATAATGCCCATAAAAGGCACATAAGCAAACAGCAGATTAAACACGATGGCGATGGCTGCGCAAATAGCGCCTTCTACCATAGCCGATGTCCGCCCGCGATAGGTTAAAGCCACAATTTCCTCCTGCGGAACATTCCCGCATTTCCTGATAACAGATTTTGCTGCCAGCGTGATTGAAAAAACAAAACACTCCTGCAGTCTATGTTTTATTTTACACCATATAAAACAATTTAGCAAAATCTACGCAATATTAAAATAGGTCTGCTGTCGGATCACAGTACCAAAACAAAGAAGCCCGGGGAAGTTTCTTCCGCCTTTCCCTCGTCGCCCCTTAAAGGAGCCTGAAAGGAAGCCGAAAGACTCCCGGGCTTTACCGTCTGATCACGCTGCGCGTTTTGCTTATAGTACCGAACATACATCTTTAGATTAAAGAAGCTTATCCCGAATAAAGTTAAAGGACCACATTGGCTTTCAGTTTCAGCCCTTCCCCTACCACGCTCAGATTGGTCAGATGAACCACATCCAACACGGATTTTTTCAGGAAACTGGTCTTGCCCAGCTGGCTCTCGTGCAGCGTTTTGGCAAAATCCAGACCGATCACCCCATCTTCATAAGTGGTGACCACTCCTTTATTTTCAATCGTCACCTTGTCAAAAGCCATGTCCAAAATGGCTATGATCAGCTTGTCCCCTACTGTATTTACCACCAGGGAAGCAAAGTCATTGTTAAAAATATCGAAACCCTCTACCTTAATGTGGGCGCAGGCTTCCTGCTGATCCACATAAAAGTCCAACACCGATAGCTTTAATTCCAAAGTGCCGTATGTATTATGCTGCAAGCTCATGCGCAGACGGTCCGGCGCTAAAAAACCTGCCTCTAATAAAGCAAAGTCGCTGCCGGCCAAAGACCGGGTCATATACTGCTTGATCTCACTATAGGGGATCACCAGTTCCCCGCGGGAAAGCTGCTGCCAGTTCTGAGCGGAGATCCAGCGGTCACTTTTATTTTTGAGCGGATTCACGATGCGTTCGTTAAACCCTTTAATTTTTTGGCTCAGCGTGTTTTCCGCCTTATCCGCCTTGTTTTTCATATTGTTAAACACATCTTCAGTCTTCATATTTTTTACCTGTTTTTTCAACGCCTGAAGATCAAAGGTACGGCTTTCATCCCCCAACGGTTCTTCCTTGCAATCCATGTTGCTGAATGTATCTGCATTCTCCGCCCCTTCTTTCCGGGCCTTTTCATACACTTCCCGAAACGCGGCGATATCCTCCGGACGACCGGCTTTCAACCAGGCGTTGGCTGCTCTTCCGACACCATAAGTGATGGAAATGGCCAGAGGGATCTGAATCACAGGAATGGGTAATAACGTAAACACGGATTGCCCGACAAAAGTCGCTCCTAAAGAAGCCAACAGACCCAAAGCAGCTCCTTCCGACAATTTAATGCCGCGCAGATCCGCCAGGCGGGAAATCATGTAGACCTCATTGGCGATAAGGGCCATGGTCCCCAACAGCGGGGTCACGACCAAAACGCTGGACCGCGCTGCGCCCCACCGGCAAATTTTTTCCGCTTCCCATTCGGTATCGATGTCTTCCAGCGGCACGATCTCATCTTTTTTTACGTTGTTGTCTTCTTCACAACTCATGCTAAGCACCTCTTAATCTTCTTCAGCCCGCAGGCTGACATTACACTTTATATTATACTGATTGTGTTATAATAATGGTTGAAATCTTTATGAACTATGGGAGGAAAAGGTCTGATCATGTCCGATGCCACAGCAGCAGTCAGCAAAATCAAGGGGCGTTTTGCGCCTTCTCCCAGCGGCAGGATGCATCTGGGCAATATTTATACGGCGTTGGCGGCCTGGCTTTGCGCAAAAAGCAGAGGCGGAGAATTTTTTCTTCGGATCGAGGATCTGGATCCGGTACGATGCCCCCGCTCCTTTGCGGATCTGATCCTGCAAGATTTAAACTGGTTGGGCCTTACCTGGGATAACGGGGATGTCTTATACCAGAGCGATCGTTCTCCTGTTTATGAGACTTATTATCAGCTGTTATCTGACAAAGATCTGATCTACCCCTGCTTTTGCAGCCGCAGTCAGCTCCATGTAGCGGACGCGCCTCACGCGGAGGACGGACGCATTATCTATCCCGGCACCTGTCGTCAGCTTTCTTCCGAAGAAAAGCAGATTCGCGCCAAACACCGTCAGCCCGCCTATCGGGTCATACTGCCGGACGCAACCGTTTCCTTTCATGACGGCGTATATGGACCGCAGCAATTTAACCTGGCGCAGGACTGGGGCGATCTGATCATCCGTCGCAGTGACGGCGTTTTTGCCTACCAACTGGCAGTCACGATAGACGATGGGCTGACGGGCGTTTCCCAGGTTGTTCGGGGCAGAGATCTGCTCAGTTCCGCGGCGCCGCAGCTATATTTGTTTCGCACCCTGGGTTTTACGCCGCCGGACTATCTGCATCTTCCCTTATTGATTACAACCACAGGCGCGCGGCTGGCCAAACGCGAGCGCTCTTCGGATCTGGGCTTTATTCGCAGCGTTTGCCCCCGACCGGAGATCCTTTTGGGCTATTTAGGCTGGTTGTTGGGGCAGCTGTCCGCACCTGAGCCTATTGATCTGCCGGGTCTTTTGGCTGTGTTTGATACAAAAAAAATCCCCAAAGAAGATATTATCATCTCTGAGGATTACTGGCAGCGCTTCACCGCCTGCCGCACCTGTTAAATTTGTAAAACCGGCGGAAGCTGCACGCAGGTCGGACTTTTCTTTGCCGGACCCCCTGTACACAGTCTCCCGTTTCCGGATCCTCTTATCTGGCCGCTACCACATTCCCCTGGCGCACCGTATCTGCAGCGCCTCTGCGAGTGGGTATTACCAGCTTCTGCCCCACATACAGGTTCGTATCGGTCAATTTATTTTCGTGTTGGATCCGATCAATCACTTCCCGCACGTCTTCGTCTTTCCCGCTCCAATTCGCCGCAATATTCCAAAGAGTATCGCCCGTATGCACCGTTATGATTTGTTTTTCATATATTTCGGGGGAAGCCGACACGGTCATATAAGTAAATCCGCCGCTAAGAATCGCTCCCAGCATAAATGCAAGTAAAAGTTTTTTCATAGCGTCCGCCTCCTTTTTTGAACGTTTGTTTGTTATTAATATAATATAGCCTAAATGTTCGTTTGTCAAGGCTTTATTGCGAACTTGTTCGCTTTTTTCGTTTATTTTCAAAAAATACATATATATTGTGTTTTATTTTCTTTATAATACTATATATTGTGTTAAAATGCAAATTTTATTTTTCCTTTCTTTTTTCTTTGTTCGCCATTATAATAATATTAAACATTTTAAATCTCAGACTGCGAAACAAAAGCACTTTACCGCAACCGGCCACTCCGACAGTGAGCCTATGTCATAATCTCAGTTTTTTTACAAGGAGGAGCGCCATGTTTCAATTCCGTTTACCGGCAAAAAAATTCATTGCCTCTTTTGATATCGACGCACAAAAAACCTTTACGCCCCTTTGCCCGAACGAATTGCCCGTAGCAGGGGGGGACGAAATTGTGCCGGAACTGAACGCCCAGGCCGAATTAGCCTGTCTGCGTCTGGCGTCCCGCGATGCCCACCCGGCCTGCGCCTTATGGCTGGCCTCTCCGGAGCACCCCTCTCTGACACCCTTGTCCGGCCATGCCGATCTGGACCTGTACTGGACGGCTCATGCTATCGTGGGAACGCCGGGCTTTGATTTTATCGACGGTCTGGATCCGCAAGCCTATGCTTTCCAGAGTTTAAAAGGAATTGAGCCGGACAAGCATCCGTACGGAGCCTGTTACCATGACCTGGGCAATAAATTCAGTACCGGCGCCATTGAATTTTTGCGGCAGCACGGCATCACCACCGTGATCTGCGGCGGGCTGGCGACCGACTACTGTGTGCTGAACACCGTCCTGCAGTTGCGAGAAGCAGGCTTCACGGTAGTCCTGAATAAGGCGGCCTGCCGGGGAATTGCGCCGGAAACTACAAGAGCAGCGTTGGAAAAAATGCAGCTGGCCGGCGTATATCTGGCAGAAAATGCAGCTGAACTGGCTACTTTGGCTTAACGCGCCTCGACTTGCCCGGATCCGTTTATTAAAAATCTTTCTTCTGCCAGACTCAAGCGAAAAGTAGACAACACAGACTCATAGTAAAAGACGGTATCCGAATCTGATCGGATACCGTCTTTTACTCTAATCATCCAGGGCCTTGCCGCCCCTGTTTTGCAGCAGTTACGCTTCTGTCTCCGCCGGCAAGATCACACCTGCAGAGACACTGTAACAGGTTTTATTTTTGTCCTTTTATATTTTCAATTACATACAGAACCTGCGGGAGATATTCATACTGCTCGCTTTCCGGAAATACCGCCGCCACGCCGTAGCTGCGCTCCCCATCGGTAATATCTCCGCGCACAACCAGACAATAGACACCCTCTCTAAAATAACGAATATACTGAATGTTAGCCTCCCTGCCGGAAGCGGTTTTTCTGGTTTCCGTATAGATAGGGACGGTCTTGCCAAAAACAGGCAGCGTGTCTGTATTTTTATAGTAATAAACATCCGCAGGATCATCTACCGTCACCGCCAGTATTTCGTGTGCGGAACGATTGCGGATAAGCATTGGACCTTGCGCCGGGAATCCTTTTAAAGGCTCCTGCGGCAAGGCTCTGAGCAACGGTACGATGTACCGTCCTTTGTCATTGGCAAACCAGAAAAAATCGCCGGTCCTTGGTAAACGAAAAGGCGAAGCCGAATGGACACGTACCTGGATCGTAATATCCTTATATTTTGGTGGCTCCTTTACAGGCGCCGAACTTTCCGCAGGCATTGCTGTCCGCAGCACATTGGATGGTTCAGCCATTTTTCCGGACGGCTCATTTACAGCGGTCGACGTTTGCTTTTGCGCTTTTATTTCTGACAGTGTTCCATCCGAGTTGACCTGAAATCTTTCGGTAAAACTTTTTATACTGTCGGCAGGAAAAAAGTACGTGGGAATTTTTACATCCAACCCTCCCGGAATGTATCCTTCATCCGCTTCGAGTCCTGAAGCCGTACGATAAAGGACAGACTTTACCCCGTATTTTTTCTGCATCCGTTCCCGTATCTGCTCCTCTGTATAACTGGGAACCCTTACGCCGCTTACCGCAGTTTCTTGCTTTGGCGCGGCCTTGGGGCCTAATACCCGAATATGGATTGTATTCTTGCCTGCCCTTAACGGGTAGGGCCCAATCAGGCCGGTCCCTGCCGGGGCTTTATATGAAGAATTTTCTCCGGCTGCTCCCACAGGCAATGCCCGGCAAAACAGCAGGCTAACCGTTAACCCAACGAACAGTCCCGCATTAAGCAATGCGTTTTTTCCGAATTGCCCGGTTACTTTCATAGTCCCACCCCTCGCCTTCGCTTTGGTCACCCGCTTGGCGCAGAGAAAAACGCGTCGCCTCAGCGGATCGTGCCGCCCCCTGCTACTACATCACCCTGATAGAAGACCACCGCCTGCCCGGGCGTAAGAGCCCGCTGCGGTTCATCAAACTTCACCCGGATCGTGCCGTCCGGCAAAGGAGAGATCGTTGCCGGAACATCCTGAGCGCGATATCTCGGTTTGGCCGTGACCCGCACCGGTCCTTCCAGTTTTTCCCAGGCGATCAGATTACAGTTCTCCGCCGTCAGCGTATCGGAAAACAACGCCTCTTCCGGTCCCACATACACGATATTTTTGGCAATATCTTTTTTTATGACATAAAGGGGATACGCATAGGCAATGCCCAGTCCCCTCCTCTGTCCAATGGTGTAATGGAGCTGCCCCTTATGGGTTCCCAGCACTGTGCCGTCCAGATGCACAAATTTTCCCGGTTGCGGCTCCCGCTGCGTTACGTTGCGGATCACCGCCGCATAATCTCCGTCCGGGACAAAACAGATGTCCTGGCTGTCCGGTTTTTGTGCATTGCTCAGCCCCTCCCCGGCGGCTTTTTCCCGAATCTCCGGCTTATTCAAATGTCCCAAAGGAAAAAGAATATGCGCCAGCTGCTGCTGCGACAAAGTGTATAACATATAACTCTGATCCTTACGCCGGTCATCCCCCCGCAGCAACTGCCAACGTCCCGACGCTTCGTCAAATTTTACATTAGCGTAATGGCCCGTGGCGATATAATCACAGCCTAATTCCGCCGCTTTGGGAAAAAGCGCTCCCAGCTTTACATTTTTATTGCAGTCTACGCAAGGATTGGGGGTACGTCCATTTTCATATTCACTGATGAAATGATCGAGGACCGACTTGCGGAAAAAATCACAAAAATTAAAAACATAGTGTGAAAAGCCCAGTTTATGCGCTACCATACGGGCATCTTCTATATCGGCGAGATTACGCCGGCGGCTTTCTTCCCCCAGGCCAATCTCTTCCTGATCAAACATTTTAAGTGTAACGCCGATCACCTCATAACCGGCTTCGTGCAAGAGCATAGCTGCCGTGCTGCTATCTACGCCGCCGCTCATGGCGGCCAAAACTTTTCCCTTCATATGCTTCCTGTTTTCCATCTCCGAATGCGTAAACCGCGCGCCTGTCGCTGTCTTAAATACCTGCCTGTCGCCCGCCCGGTCAAGCTTCCCAGGCAGCACAGGTCTGATTGATTTTTACTTCGTCTACTTTCATCGCCTCTATTGTTTTAAGGATCAGCTCATCCAGGGTCCATCCCAACATATCTGCACCCTTTTGAATTACTTCCCGGGAACAGCCTGCGGCAAAATTCAAGGCTTTAAACTTCTTTTTCACCGATTTCAATTCCATGTCCTGCACACTTTTGGACGGACGCACCAAAGCGCACGCGCCAATCAGCCCGGTCAGTTCGTCACAGGCGAACAGCACTTTTTCCATTTCATGTTCCGGTTTTATATCCACGGTAATTTGGTATCCATGGCTGGCCACTGCCCGGATAAGACGTGGGTCGACTCCCCGCTGCGTCATAATTTCCTGTACCTTGATACAATGCTGATCGGGGAACTGCTCAAAATCCAGGTCGTGGAGCAAACCTACCAGTCCCCAGAAATCTTTTGCTTCGCCATAGCCCAATATCTCCGCATAGTAACGCATCGCTCCTTCTACAGTCAGGGCATGCCGCAGGTGAAACGGATCTTTATTATATTCCGTTAATAATTTCCAGGCTTCTTCACGAGTAAGCATTGCAACGCCTTCTTTCTCTGCCGCATCAGTGTCCTCTTGCGAAAACACCGACGAATAATTAAACTTGCCTGATTGATTCTCTGTTGCATTAAATTATAACATAAAATCATAAGACACTGTATATCCTACATCAAACCCCCTCTGTTACTTAACAAAACCGGGGGTGGATAAATACCGTTCGCCCGTATCCGGCAGTAACGCAACAATAACTTTGCCTTTATTTTCCGGGCGAGCCGCCAAAAGCGTCGCCGCATATTGTGCCGCACCGGAAGAGATCCCTACCAAAAGACCTTCCGCCTGTGCCAGATTTTGTGCCGTGGCAAAGGCATCCTCCGACTTGATAGTCAGAATTTCATCAATTACGTCCCGCTTAAAATTTTGGGGCACGAAATTGGCGCCGATGCCCTGAATTTTATGAGGACCCGCCTTCCCTGTAGACAGCAGCGGAGAATCGGAGGGTTCCACGGCGACGACCTTTACCTTCGGATTTTGTTTTTTTAAATACGCCCCCACGCCGGAAACCGTACCGCCGGTACCTACACCGGCCACAAAAATATCTACCTTGCCTTCCGTCGCCTGCCAGATTTCAGGGCCGGTGGTCGCTTCATGCACGGCGGGGTTTGCGGGATTTTCAAACTGACCGGGGATCCAGGCGCCGGGGATGTTTTTCTGCAGTTCTTTGGCTTTATTCACTGCGCCGATCATGCCTTCCGAACCGGGAGTCAGCACCAGTTCCGCCCCATAAGCTTTTGCCAGATTGCGTCGTTCCAGCGACATGGTTTCCGGCATAGTCAGGATCAATTTGTAACCACGCGCCGCAGCCACCGAGGCCAAGCCAATGCCGGTATTGCCGCTGGTGGGTTCGATCAGCGTGCCGCCGGGCTGCAAGAGACCCTTCTTCTCTGCGTCCAGCACCATCGCCAGAGCAATCCTGTCTTTCGCGCTGCCGGCCGGATTGAAATACTCCAATTTCGCCAAAATAGAAGCGCCCTGCGCAAATTTTTTATTGTAATTTTTTGTTTCCAGTAAAGGAGTGTTGCCAATTAATTCTGTCAAACTACCTGCAATCTTTCTCAATTTTATTGTCTCCTTTTCCCTGACTTATTTAATTTAAATAATATAATTTCCGCCATTTTTCTCATTATGACGTTTTACAAGATCTGCCAATGTGATATGATCTACCACACGATTTATCGCCTGTTCTATCTGAGCCCAGACCTCCTGCGTTACACAACTTTCCCGCATCGGACAACAGATGCCTCCTTCGCTGTCCATACAGGCTACGGGCGCAAGGCTCCCTTCCGTGGTGCGGAGAATTTCCCCTATAGTATATTCTTCAGGCCTGCGGATCAGCTGATACCCGCCCTGCGCTCCTCTGGCGCTGCGTACATAACCTGCGCGGCTCAATTGGGTGATGATCTGCTCCAGGTACTTATCTGAAATATTCTGCCGTTGGGAAATCGCTTTCAACGGAATAAAGCCACAATTATAATGCAACGCAAGGTCCAGCATCAATCGGGTTGCATAACGCCCCTTTGTAGAAATTCGCATCAGGGTCACATCCTTTCTTTATATACCAGTATTCTAATATGAATAATATGATATTGCAAGAGTTTTTTGTGAAATTTTAACTATTTTTGTTTATATCACCTGTTGCTAATTGTCAAGGACTTGTTGTATCGCTTTTGGCGTTTGCTTCATGAAGAATCACCCTTTTTAGCTTGTCTTTTACGGTTTGACAACCTTTTTCGGAAAATAAAGCGCCACATCATACCGCATATTTCCAATGTTCTCATGAAAAGAGAGCGCCGTTTTTTCAGTCCCTCCGGTATTACAATATTCAATTCATCTGCCATAAAAACTCCTTTCTCAAATTGTGATGTTTCTTTCCTTGCTGATTGCCCTCTTGTGGTTTTCTTTTTCAAGCATTCTCTCAAGATCCTTCCTGTTGTGATTAAACACTTCAACCTTCGCCAGATCGACAACCGCACCGGAGAATAACCGTTGTGTTTTGGCATACTTTTCTTTCAAGCCATCAAGCTCTTTCTGCCATAATTTCAGCACGCTCTTGAAATCTTGCTCGACAATCATTCCTTTAATAACATTGCGATACATCTTGTAGGTGGTAAGCTCGATTTGGTATTCCATGCGGTATTTCTCAGCCTCACTCTTCTTGGCGAAACCAAGGAAGCCACCTTTGCCCTTTGTTTCTTTTGCCTTTTTCAACTTCCAATACTCTACATTGATTTTCTGATAAGGTTCGTATTTTCTGTGCATATTAAGCAGACTTTCAAGATAATCCATGCGACCACGCATATCGGTTCTGCCTTTTTCAAGCTGATTGTACTGTGCTTCCACGGACCTCTTCTCCGTTTTCATTTCATCAAAGGTAGCCTATACTTTGCACACTTCCATTGTTTGCGGTTCTGCTTATCAAGCTTCTGTTGTCCCGTCTTTTTATCAATGAGTGGAATCAATTTGCCATTTTCATCCGCGAGATAAATCTTCTTCTGTTTCGGCATCCATTTTCCCTGCTCATCAATACCTCGCAAGGTAAGCAGAATATGACAATGCAGATTGCGTTGTCCGGTTTTATCATTTTCGGAATCATGAATGACATACTGCGCACACATACCCTTACTGACAAAGTTCCGCGAAACATAATCGCGCATCATTTCCTTGGCAAGCCCCGCGTTAGCACGCTTTACCTTTTCCAAAGCTCTCCGTTCTTGTTGTGATAATTCTTTCTGTTCCATTATGAAAAAACTCCTTTCTTTGATGTGCCGTTTCCAGCAATCTAGAATAAAAAAGCGGTGGCGATTTGCATTCGCTACCGCATGAAACCTATTCATGATTTTCCCAGTATATATACGTATTATAATCCATAATTGTGACTTATTGTCTGTGGGCTTATTGTCTGCGCCTTTTATAATTTAACATGAGGTGATTTGTATGAGGCTAATCCACATTTTTGCTACAAATGTCCGTAAATATCGTATTGAAAAAGGGCTTAGTCAAGAGGCTCTTGCTGACTTGGCTGGATTACATCGAACTTATATCAGTGCTGTTGAAAGAGAACGGCGCAATATTTCTATAAATAACATCGAAAATGTAGCGGCTGCATTGGATGTGGAACCTTTTATATTACTACAGAACAATAAGTAAAACCATACCATTATCACGGAGGTTTATATGTCAGTCATTAATCAGCCTTTCCAAGGCCAACTTGGTACCATACTCATTAACGAAATTAAGCAAAACTATTCCTCTCTTACCATATTCTCGGCATTTGCAAAAAATAGCGGCGTTCTACGTCTGAAAAATACATTAGAGGAACATCGCTCAAACGGGGGAAATGTAACTGCTTTTATTGGAATAGATTTAGATGGGACTTCTTATGAAGCCTTACTAAATTTGTTCTCCCTTTGCGACAACCTTTATGTAATTCATTCTGAAAACGTCTCCACTACTTATCACAGCAAGGTTTATTTACTCGAGAAATCAAATAAAGCTTGGTGTGCGGTTGGATCAAACAATCTAACCGGCGGTGGATTATGGACGAATTTTGAAAGTTGCAACATTGAAACCTATGATCTTCCCAAAGAGCAAGGAAGCCTTGACAGTATCCATGAGATTATTGAAAAATACATTGATTCTGCCTATGAGTGTTCGTCAAAAATTACGTCCATTGCCGACATAGATGCATTATTGGATGCAAAATATATAACCAAAGAAGTATCCCAAAGAATCGAGAATATCTCAAGGCGCACAACTCAGCGAACAAGGCAGAAAAAAGCACCTCTCTTTAGGTCCGAAAAAGTTACCATACCCACTCTCTTAACCGTTCAACAACCTCGGACAAAAAAGGGGACTTCTTCGGCCTCTGAAAAAGTTGATGATGTTATCGATCCTGATAAGCTAAAAAAACAGCCTGCATTCACAAATGAACAGTTTTGGTTCGAAATGCGTGAATCAACGGGCGGTTCTCGTAATATTTTGGATCTATCAAAACTAGGGAAAATAGCTTCGGGCACTGTTAATGACACATCATACGAGTATACTCTGGACTCAGCAAGAATGTATGGTGGCGTCAAATTCTTTGAAATTGATCCCGAAGACACCTCGCGCGAGAAGAACATTACAATCAACTATCTCGGAAAGGATTATTTCCCCTCGACTATTAAGTTTGCTCCAAACAATGGAAGTTGGCGAATTCAATTAAAAGGCGAGCCTTCTGACGGCACTGATGAATTATCAAAATTCGGCAATCGGGGGGATTTCGTACATAAAATCTTAGTCTTTGAAAAAATTAATCCCGATTACTATGTTCTTTCTCTTTTGGAAGAAAGCGAACTGCAAAGGGTAAAAGACCTAAGTCGCGTCTGGGCTCGTAATGGCAGCAATAGCACTTCAAAAGCATATGGTATGCTTTAAGAGATAGTGGCGGCGTATTAAAAATATGCCGCCACTTCTTCTTTTGAATAGAAAAATTTAAAACTATATGCCAGTTTTTTAATTGATACATTGTTGAGTCCATATAAATACCCAATTATTTGATCTATTTCAGCAATTAAAACGCGACGATTATTATCAACCTCATACGTCTCATATTTCGAAAACACATCGGTTAGCCTATTATCATCCTGATAAATCATTTTTAATCTAGATATTATATGTTTAGAAAACGATGCAACAATTCCCTTATATTCTATCAGATCATCATACTGTTCTATTGTAGGAACTGAAATTTGTTTTATTATTGTCTGGGTTAAATCCAGCCCCGCCATCTTCAACCTTACAATATAATCAAATACAATTGAGTCAAATAGCGCTATAAGGTGAAGCATCTGCCGTTCATCAGTCAATTGTAACAGCTGTATTGATTGGCACGTTGGAACAATCGGCAATATTGTAGCCAACATTGTTCTTCTGTTTGTTGCTGAAGTAAGACTTCTCCACGCTATCACCATACCTTCATCAAAATTTTTGGATAGATTCTTCCATGTATTCTCTTCTATAAAATATCTTGACTCCGGATACTCCTGTCCTTGCGGATTGGTAATATTTTTTGCTGATGCCTTATTTTTGTATTTCTCCTCTGGTAACATTCCCTTAAATGTTGCATATTTCCCCGTATATAACTCTATGAATTTACCTTCATATATTGGGATATAACCAGGGACATAATCTTTTCTTATCATATGTGAATGATTGGTAAGATGTACAAGTCTACCAAAACGACAATTCATATAAACATCGTCAAATGCCTTGTGTTTTTTTGACATATCAATTAAGAATTGCAAATCTGCTGCATTCTTAATATTGGGAATCATCCCTGTTTCTGGGTTGATTAAAGCCAGATCATCATAAGAAAGAGAAATCATCTCACCGCAGAACATCTTTTTATAATCCGTCAAAGACAACGCCACCTTCAGGCTATGCCCTTTTAACGCAGATATATATATCACTGAAAACTCTTCTCTTGAATCAATATTAAAAATCTTGTTTTTATTTGTAAACAGATACAATTCATATAACTCGCCTCGACGAGTCAAATCCTTGAAAAAGCCTTTATAAACGGGCATTTTAACTAACGAGGACTTGATAATTAGGCTTAATACCCCTTTTGAATTTAGCATGCTCCTACCAAATTCAGTAAACAGGGCATAAGTGTTTATTTCACCGCAACTTGAATACTTAAAGAGACCAGATTCCTTAAATGTTTTTTTGCATTCTTCATAATCTCCAATTAATGCAGCATAGTATGCCACATTACGAGAATCAGCATTTGCCATCAATAAATCCCTATCTGCTTTTGTCCCGACTTCGCTATTGGGGCAAAAATGATGCAAGAACTTCTTCTCTTCAAAACGGACCTTTTCCCAAGGAGGATTACCGAGAACGATATCTGCGTTACTAATAGGTTCCACGCCCATTTTCTTGCTATAGTATCGCCCAGATAAAGCTCTTTTAAACTTATCAACACAATTGCCAGCACTAGATATAAGCGGATTCCCCAAGACTATGCTTACCCTTACGCCGCTACTTTCATTCAATGAGACTAGTTTAGTTCTAGAGATCAATACTGCAATTGGATCTACATCATACCCATAAATATCTGCATTTATTCCTTGGTCTATGCAAATAGATAAAGCAGCAAGCAGAAATATTGAGCCACCACATGAGTAATCAACAATTACCATTTTATCAGGCAAACCGTTTTTTTGTTTGTAGTCATCAAATGCCTTTCTCGTTATTATTTCTGCAAAATCTTTTTGTGTGTAGTACGAGCCCAATACATCCCTGTTGTTTTTTCCATTCTCAAAGACTATCTTTCCATCCTTTAGCGTAAAGTCAACACTTAGGAATTCTTGATATAGTTTCTCCATATCAATCTCTTCCACGCAACCTATTATCTTTAGTATTTCTGACACATATTTATCTGAATCCTTTGTTTTTGCGATTTCGTCAAGTACAGCTTTTGTTTCAAGCTTAAATTTCAACGCTTGTTTAATAACTCTCGACAAACTATTCACTTGCGACTTTTCCACCATTGCTATACACAAAAATGTAAGATACAAATATGCACCAAATAATTTTCGTACAGATTCCCAATCATTCACATCTGCATTCCGTGTTACGTATTTAGATAGCTTATTTCGCAATGAGTTAATCATTTAGACATATTTCTCCTTTGTGATATTCTAAATACGGTTTTCCCTTAAAGACATCAAAATGAATTTCATTGAAATACTTCTTTATCCACGCCTCAAATTCATATTCATCGAAGTACTTATCAAATGCATTAACTATATTCGACAACCGTTCTTTTTCCTTAATCACACCTGACTTCGTATTGTAACCCATACAATACAGAACATAGTTATGAAGTAAGAGATTTCGATATTTGCCCAATACTCTTTCCATTATCTGTGGATTATCCTGTATTTTTCTAACAACAATCTCTGGATTGATACAAAGATCTTTTGATAAGTACTCCAAATAGCCATCACTTCCAAGTGCGCTTTTTGAATTCTTTGTTCTCTTTAAACAACAATTGCTATCCAATAGTTTATCTAAATATTTATCAAGCTTCACTAAATCCAAGCCTTTTGATTCGGAAATATCATAAGCACATTTTCCAACACTTTCCTCCAGTGTATGTATTGCTTCTTCAGAAAAGCCGAAATTGTCAATGATACAACTATCAATTTTACTTTCAATCTCCAGCTTCAAAAGCTCATTAGTTAAATCTTCATAGAAAAGCATCCACGATGCTTTTTCAATATCATGAGGAATCCTAGTAAAATAGTCATCTGAATACTCAATATTAGTTACTCTTATAGATAGCATTTTTTCTTTTAGTTCTACGCAAAGCCTGGCATTTTTCTCCAAAACTACAGAAGAACTGATTTCTTCATTCACCGGGATCTGACCAATATACCCTGCTGCAATCGTCAATTTAGGAGACATTAATCTGATGCAATATGAAGCCAGTCTTGAATTCAGCAATGCCAAATGCGCATACTCATTTCCTTTTTTGATTCTGATACCTGGTCCAGACGCGATAAATACTTGATTATCATGGAGAACCCTTACATTTAATCCAGCTGTTCCCGTATCGCTAAAAACCATTTGGGTTTCAGGAAAATATTTAACATTCCGTAATGCAGACCCTTTTTGAGCCTTAATATATTCTCCATCTGTCCCCCACCTTACGACAGAATCATTTAATCCCTGCCAGCGGCAATATCCACCACCATTACTCACGCTAATCCATTCAGAATCTCCAAAATGCTCCCAAAAATAACCCACCAATTCTTTTGCATTACCTGTAGATGTACCTTGCATAGGAACAGCAATATCTTTATATGATTCAGTTTTTCCATCTAGTTCTTTAAGAATATCATTTTCGGAAAAATCAAAACCATTACTGCCATTTATTTCTGTTAATTCTTTCTGAATATCGTATTTTTCTGATTCAACTTTCTTTACTTTTTCCTCATATGATTCATCTGTCGCATTTAGAATTCTTATAGCATTTGTTTTCTTCGCTGTATCTTGATGAAATACAATCAATGAAACATTAGATTTTTCACCACTCAAGTCCTGAAATGCGCCAGAACCGAGATTGGCTATTCTTTCGATCACATAATTATTTATCACCCAATTACGAAATGAATTAAAACTCTTTAAATACATCCAAGAGCTTTGCGAAACTATACCACAAGCCCCATCTTGCGAAAGCATTCTTCCAATAGCTTCAATAAATGCCACACACGTATCACAATTAGAGGATGGATATACACTCTTTAAGAACTCTTTTCCCTCTTGTTCCATACCTTTTATTGTTGCAAACGGAGGATTTGTCACAACTACATCAGCGCCACTAAACAACTCCGTCGTTGTAATCATATTCCGGCCTGCAAGAGACACCACTCTCTTTTCATCCTTCGTTAATGATCCCTGTATCATGTCTTTTTCTAACGACACATAAATATTCGGAACAATTTTATCCCATATGCTTATATCAAAAGAAACTCCGTTTCTTTTCAGAATTGCAAGAGACCTAAGCCTTATGTTTACAAGAGCAATTCGAGCAATCATGTTATCAATATCAAAGCCGTAAAGGCGGGAGGACAGCATTCTTACGGAATCAAGAGTGATTTTCTTTTGACTATCACACAAATATTCCAAACACTCGACAAGGAAATTACCACCTCCAACACAAGGATCAAGGAGCTTCTTTGCAGCATTAATATTTGCAATATTTTTTACCAAAAATCTGATCATATATTTTTCAGTAAAAAACTGTGTTTTACTGAATGAATTATCCTTGATAAGCTTATTTGAATACTGATATGCCCAAGACAGAATATTATCTAATTCCGAATCATTTCTAAACTTATAAATAAAGTTTTTGACAAGAGAAATATCTTCTTTGGCAAACTTTATGACAGAATGTCTAGACGTAATATCGCGGCAAATAACTGCTCTTCCTTTATTGTCGAGCGACTCCCCGATATAATATGATGCCAGTTCAGCAGCAATAGCAGATAATGCATACTCTTTCTGACTTTCAATCGGTATACCGTTTTGACCACATAAGGTATACAACCGCCTTAACAACTTCTTCAATTCTCGTCTCACACACGATTCTTCTTTAGTAGGAACAATCACCGGACTCTTTATCCTGGCATCTGAAGGACGTTTCGTGTCCTCAGGAATAACCCACATATTACCTATCATTTTCGCATAGGGAATTCGCCCTTCTTTACAAAGGATTTGTATTCTACGCTTGCTAATACTCCATTTATCTGAGTATTCCTGGATTGGTAAGTATTCCATAATCGCCACCTCCAACGTTATTGCTATTATAATCTCATTTGCGAATATTATCAAGCATTTTCTCATCATATATTCTTTTATTTATAGGCTTCATCTGTTCACTTATTTCCTTCTTCCTTTCCAGCGACAACCTTCTCGGATTGCGATAAGTAACGGCAGATTTCGGCATCTCATAGGGTCGATATCTGTTTCGCCTACAATCCCTCCTTTCTCCGTATTTTAGGCTGCCGAAATTGGCCGAACCCTATAAGGTTGTATTAGAAATCTTTTATACTTTATAACTCCTGCTTACTCCCTTTTCCATGGATGGCCTCTTCCCTCCCATATATGGAAAAGCTCCCTTCACCGGAAAGCCGGTAAAAGGAGCCGTTGCTATATGTGTTTAAAGCTACACGTGCATTTAAAGATGCACGATTTGTCGACCGCGTTTTTACTTTACACAGTCGCAGCATTTTTATTTTTCTTTGTTTTGTTTTTCTTTATCCTGTTTTTCTTTTACCTGCTTTAAAAGAGAAAGAACTGTCTGCATCCAGTCTATCATAGCCAATTTGCCAAACTGATGCCAGTTCGCGCACTCCGTATGCTTTGCAATAAACGCGTTCCATTTGTCCTGATTCACATTTTCTATTTCCATAGGATTGGTCAGCCCGAAATCACTGCGAAATAACATGTCATCCATGGATTTGAATTTACTGTTTTCCTGCATGAATTTATCGTTAAATAACTCCTGATAAGAAAGTTTCAGCATCAGCTTGCCTAATTCCGGATCTGCTTTATACATATCCATATATTTTTTAAATTCATAATCCAGTTTTTTCCCGTCGATCATAGCGATCCTCCCACATTCTATATTTGTTTTATTTTAACACAAAAAAGCGTTTCTGATAAAGCAATAGCCTGATTCTGGTCAAATGTATCTTTAATCACAATTACCATCAGCCGGAAGCAGGAACGCCGCCTCACACCCAAACGCCTGTAATTTTGTACTGCTTTATCGCTGCCAAGAGCAAGCCGAAGAATTTTTTGCGCTGCGAAATTACAGCAGGGCATTGTCGCGGCGTAGCTTCTTTCTTATATATAATAAGCGAAAGAACAGGATAAAGGCCGAGGTAAAGAGGCCGAAGTCCAGGCTTTGCCAGTAAGAATACGGCCCATGCTGCAGCACATAATCAAAAAATAGCCCTACCGGCGCGCAGATTCCCCAATAGGCCACCAAAGCGGAATAAAACGGCGCCTTTACGTCCTTGTAGCCTCGCAGTATTCCCTGGATCGGCGCAGCCACCGCATCCCCCATCATAAAAATGCAGCTGTACACAATAAACTGCACGCAAATCAGCACAATTTCCGGGTCTGTTATGTACATACGGGCAATCGGATAACGGAGCAAAAAACACAGGCCGGGCAAAATCAACGCACAGAGCCAGTTAAAGGCCAGTCCCACATTTTCATACTGCTCCGCCGTAAGCCAGGCTTTTCTGCCCGCTTCGGTGCCGATAATGATCGTCATGCTCATCGAAACACTCAGGGGCAGCATATACACCAGGCTGGAGAAGCTCATGGCCGCCTGGCTGGCCGCAATAGCCGCCGTTCCAAATTTGGCCACAAGAAAAGCCACCACACCGAAAATACTGGTTTCCATAAAGATTGCCAGGCCGATGGGAACACCAATACGCAGGTATTCTTTTACCATCTCCCAATCAAGAGACCCTTGTCCCGGTCCGGTTGTCGCGGGCTGCATTGGGGTCCTTCCAGATGCCCCACAGTCTGCCGCCTGTCGCTCCGGACTTTGTCCGGCGGTGCTGTCCGGCAGGATCTGAATATCACGATAGGCCTTGGTATGCGTTACAATAAAATAAAACATGCCGAAAATCAGCCAAAAGGTCAGACCGGTGCCGATGCCCGCCCCAATGCCCCCCAGCGCCGGCAGCCCCAATTTACCGAAAATCAGGACATAATTTAAAAAGGCGTTGATCGGCAGGGCCGCAAGATAAACCTGCATCGTAAGACGTGTCCCGCCCAGCGTATCCACTAAAGAGCGCAGCACTGTCCCCATAAAAAATGGGATCACACCGATCCCGATGCCAGCCAGGTAATATGTGGCTATGTGGGCCACGACAGGTTCCAGACCCAGGCCTCCCAAAATCGGCCGCAAGAGAAAAAATGCAGCGGCGAAACACAACAGGGAAAAGACGACTGCCAGCAACAGGCCGTAGCGAATCACCCGACCGATCTCACTGCGTTTGCCTGCGCCGGATAGGTGGGCTGTTAAAGGAGTCGCTGCAACCAGGATCCCATTTATTGTGGTAAAGATCGGCATCCAGAGGTTGCCGCCGATCGAAGTGCCGGCCAGTTGTTCTGCTCCGGCGCGGCCGCTCATCACCGTATCTACAAAATTCATGCCCATAATGGCCGATTGCGTAATTAAAATGGGCAGCATAATAGCAAAGAAGCGCCGGAACTTGGTCCGTGCGTCATCGCCAAATAACGTTTTCAGATTGATCTTATTTTTCATTTTCTTTACGATTACAGATTTCTATCCAAGCCGATGCTAATTGGGCAAACTCTTGCAGGCTTAATGTTTCCGCCCTGCGCTTTCCGTCAATACCGGCTTTCTGCAGCCACTGCGTCACCTGTTCTCCGGCAAGTCCTCCCATATTCTTCAAACTGTTGGAGAGCATCTTACGCCGTACAGAAAAAGCCGCCGCCACTACCCGGAAAAAGACCTTTTCATCCGCCACTTCTACCGGCGGTTTTGCCCGGCGTTTACATACCAATACGGCGCTGTCTACCTTTGGCGCGGGCAGGAAAGAACCTGCTTTTACCACAAAAGCGATGCGCGGCTCCGTATAATACTGCATCGCCACGGAAATAGCGCCATATTCCCGCCCGCCGGGTGTGGCGGTCATGCGTTGCGCCACTTCTTTTTGGACCATGACCACAAGACGCTCCAACGGCAGCTTTTGTTCCAGCAAATTCATAATAATGGGGGTGGTAATATAATAAGGCAGATTCGCGCAGACTTTAAAGCCTTTTGTTCCCACAACTTCCGGAATCTTGATTTTTAAAATATCGCCCTGAACCACCCGCACATTTGCATAAGAACCTACAGTCTCCTGTAATACCGGAATCAGCCTTTTATCCAGTTCCACCGCCACGACCTGCGCGCCGGTAAGGGCCAGAGACTGGGTCAGAGTGCCGATGCCGGGACCGATTTCCAATACTGTATCGTCCGGGGTCAGCTCCGCGGCCCGGGCAATACGATTGACAATGGTTTCTTCCACCAGAAAATTCTGTCCCAGATTTTTATCCGCTTTTAAGTGAAAAGCCTGCAGGATGCGAGTCGTAACTTCCCGTCGGGCTATAATCGGTTGAATGGATGTCATGGGTTCCCCTTTTCTTCCTGTGCTGCAACAGCGCTAAACGTTTCGTCAATTTTGGCCAGCGCCCGGTCAAACTCCTCCCGGGTAATACCATAAGAATTTAAGCGCCGCAAAAACTTTTTTACCGTGCCATAGCCGATTCCCAATTCCGCCCCCAGCAGATCCCGCTTCCGGCTTGCTTCCGTGCTGCCGGAAAGACCGTTTTGCCATAAATCCGCCGGCGTAAACAGCTGCTGCGGTGCATATTCGTGGTAACGGACCCTGGCTAAGGCCCGTAAAATCGCATCCGGCTTCGCCTGCTCAATGCCCACATCATCCGGAACGGACGCTTCCTTTTTAGGAATAAAAGCTTGTCCTGCTTTCGGAAAGCGCTTTGTCAGGTAGCTGCGGATCCGTTCGCCGGACCCGTCCGGATCTGTCAGAATAATAATACCCCGTTTTTCATAAGCGGCCTGTATCTGCCGCAGCGTATCCGGCCGCAGCGCATAGCCGCCTGTTTCAATCGTGTCGCATTCCAGGGCCCGGTGCAAGGCCGCCGTATCCATTTTCCCTTCCACTATAATTACTTCTTTTAACAAGATCTGTTCTCCTTAACGTACGATCACACGGGGTCACACAGAGTGATCCGCACTAAATTTTACTAAGCAATAAAAAGGACGGGTATGTCCCGCCCTCCTGTCATTTTAAAATATATACCTCTACATCTCGACGCCCCCACTGATAACATTCATTCAATGTATCCATAAAGAGGTCTACCCGATGTCCGTTAATGGCGCCGCCGGTATCTCCTGCTATGGCAAAGCCATAACCGGGAATGTACATTTTCGTGTAATATGGGATTTTACGGGGATCCACGGCCACAATACCGCGTTTAGGCGTCAGTCCCAGAGAAGTTGCGCCGCTGGCGCCTGCGCCCCAGGTATAAGCTGTCGCTTCCGCTACAATTTTATACCGGTAAGGTTTATAACCTTCTGGTGTCCAGACAGCCTGGGCTGTTCCCTGCCGGACCACTTCTTCCACCGGCTCCAGCACTCGCTGCCGTACCAGTTCGTATTTCCAGTCACCTTTCGGACCCGAAACTTTTGCGTATGTCACTTTATCTTTGCCTGTGACTCCCGGTTTATCTACCTGCTTCGTACCAAAGGCTAAAGCCGGATCATCCACAAACCGGGTCCCAAAGGGAACCTGTACTTCTTCGTCCGCCACCACGGAACGAGGGCCCAAAATATGAATGGTCATCCCGTCTTCAATCTGTAGATTCCCTGCAGGATAAACGATACGGTTTTCCGTACTGATCTGCAATTCCTTCAGCGCCTCTTCTACCGTACTGCTCCGAACCGTATATTCCCGGACAGAGCCAAACCGTGAAACTCGCACGGAATGCCCGATTTTAAGCGGTGCCTGTACAGCCGCCGGCAAAGCCGGTACTTTGATTTCCGGTGCGGCAACTGCCGCCGCCCAAACCGACACGGCTGCCAAATGGATTGCCAGAAACAAACCGATCAGAGTCCGCAGCGCTATTTTTTCCCAATGTTTTTTTTGTATCTGTTTCATAGTCAATACCTCATAAAATGATATTCATTTTATCATAAAATAAATATTGAGGCAAATGACCGAAAAAAGAGACAACCAGCAGAAAAAAGGCCGATGCTTATTGCAAAAAGGTGGTCGCCTCGAGAAACGATTTGCGGCTGCGGGCTTTCGGCAGTTCATCCGGATACCCCAGACAGATGCCTGCCACCAACATGCCGTGCCCCGGATCTTTCTTTGCCAGCCAGGCGGCTAATTCAGGATAGGAAAAGAAAATGTCGCCCAGCCATAAGCTGCCGATCCCCATACTCTGCGCCGTCAACAGCATGTTTTCTATGGCTGCGGCTACGGACTGTACATTACAAAGCTCGGCCACCCGTTCGTCCACCGACAATTTTCTCTTAAAATTCACACTTACCCCCAATTCGTTGTTCACTAAAACAATCACCGGGGCCTGCTGCATGACTTTTATACTGACAAAGGCGCCGTTGATCATAGAGGCACTTTCCGGTAAAAACGGTTTTTGCGCCTTGATTTCCAGAGACAGCCCCTGCTCCATGACCCGAAGAAGCTCTTCCCTGGCGTTTCCCCTGACAACCGTAAAATGCCAGGGCTGCCGATTTTTAGAGGACGGCGCGGCGATTCCCGCTTCCAGAATCGTGTGTAGCTCCAGTTCTGAAAGGGGCGCTTCTTTGAATTTACGGATACTGCGACGATTTTTAACGTTTTTTACCAGTATCGCAGCGTCCGGACCCATACGCCGCGATTTCTCCGGTGCTTCATACATAACTCCCATCTCTCTTCTCTGCTTTATTTTATTTTATTAAACAGGACCTTTGCATTTTTAGTTGATTGTACTGCGATTTCTGCAAAAGAAGTACCCCTTACCAGTGCTGCATTTTGCGCTATGAACTCCGTCATCGAAGGGTCATTTCTTCGTCCCCGATAAGGTTCCGGCGTTAAATAAGGGCAGTCTGTTTCCAGCAAAAACAATTCCGCCGGGCACGCCGCCAGCACTTCCCGTACTTTTTTGTTATTTTTATAGGTGGAAGACCCGCCAAACCCCAGGTAGATGCCTCGTTTCCATAATTCTTTCGCCATTTCCAGCGAGCCGGAATAACAATGAAATACCGCCCGCAGATTTTTTGGCGCCTCTTTACGGAAAAAATCCAGTATGTCGCCATGGGCTTCCCGGTCATGGATCACCACCGGCAGATCCAGCCTGTCCGCCAAATCACACTGCTGTTTCAAACGCAACAGCTGGACCTCCCGGGGCTCGTTTTCTTTCCAGTAATAATCCAGGCCGATTTCCCCGATGGCCACCACTTTTTCATGCTCACGGGCCAGTTGCTCCAGCTCCCCGATGTAACTTTCATCCCGTATCCCCGCCAGATCCCCCGGGTGCCAGCCCACCGCCGCATAAATAAAATCGTATTGCTCTGACAGTGCAACCGCAAGCCGGGAACTTTCGTAATCCGTTCCCTGGGTGATCACCGCTTCCATATCCCGGCCAAGGCGTTCCAACACCTCCTGCCGATCCACAGCAAAGCGTCCGTCATCCAAATGGGCATGGGTATCAATAATTCCTAAACGTGACATAGCGCGATCCTTTCAAAAAATCCCTGCCGCTCCAAAACGACAGGGATGGTTTTATTTTACTTTTGCTCCGGATGCAATATTCGGCGCATCAGCCAACATCAGATGCCCTTCCCCGTCAGAGGCTGCCAGCAACATGCCGTAAGACATGATGCCGCGCAGTTTTACAGGCTTCAGGTTTTTGATCACGATCACATTACGCCCGACCAACGCCTCTTCCGTATAATACTGGGCAATACCGGAAACAATGGTTCGTTCTTCTTCACCGATCCGCACCTGGAGTTTCATCAGCTTATCGGTTTTGGGCACTCTTTCCGCAGAAAGGATGGTGGCAACCCGTAGGTCGATCTTAGCGAAATCATCAATGGTGATCTCGCCCGCCGCCGGAGCTTCTTTTTTCACTTCTCCCCGTGTAGCCGCTTCCAGCGCCGCTTTCTTTACTTCGGTTGCCGTGCGTACCGCATCGTCTGCCGCCGCGCTGACCCGTGCTTTGGCCGAGGCCACCGCTGCTAATACGGCGCCGCCCACCGCTTTGGCCTGCGCTTCTGCTACGGAAAGATTCTTTTTCTCCGTTTCCGGGTGATATTCCACATGAGTACCGGAAACCGGATCATAGACTTTGCCGGCATATTTTTTCGTGGCGCCGATGAGCGTACGCCCGTCAGGCAACACATCAATACGGGGATAGAGCGGCTCGCCCTTGACGATCTTCGTCCCATCCGGCAGAGTGCCCCAGACCAGATCGCTGAGCAGATTCTGCTCTTTAAGCGGTAGTCCCAACTGTTCCATGATCCTGGGAGTCGTACCGGGAATATAGGGTTCCGTCATAACCGCCACAAAACGCAATACCTCGGCCAGGTTGTAAAGTACCAGGTGCAGACGTTCGTCCTGCTCCGGCTCCTTCGCCAGTTTCCAGGGAGCCGTATCATCGATATATTTATTCGCCCGGGCAATCAGGGCCCAAACCGATTTAATCGCTTCATTGATCTCCATGGCATCCATGTGCCCGGTGTATGCCGCTACCGTTTCCTCGGCCAACTGTTTCAGTTCCAGGTCCACGGGCTGCGCCGCAGCCGGATAATTTTTCAGTACGCCGCCATGATATTTTTCAACCATGCTGACAGTACGATACAATAAATTCCCCAGGTCATTGGCCAGATCGGCATTTGTGCGGTTAATCAGCGCATCCCGGCTAAAATTGCCATCGCTGCCCAACGTAATTTCCCGCAGCAGGAAATAACGGATCGGGTCAGCGCCGAATTCATCGATCAGTCCGTTGGGATCGACTACATTGCCGATGGATTTGCTCATCTTGGTGCCGTCTACTACCAGCCAGCCGTGTCCGTACACTTTTTCAGGGATCGCTTGGCCCATGGCCATCAGCATGATTGGCCAGATAATGGAGTGGAAGCGGACGATTTCCTTGCCTACCAGATGTACATCCGCCGGCCAGAACTTATGGAATTTTTCTGCGTCGGATTTGAAGCCGGCCGCAGTCATATAGTTCAACAGCGCATCAAACCACACATACACCACATGCTTCGGATCAAACGGAGCCTTAATGCCCCAGTCAAAAGAAGTACGGGTCACACACAGGTCTTCCAGTCCCTGTTTGATGAAGTTGATCATTTCATTGCGGCGGGCGACGGGCTGGATAAAATCCGGATGTTCATCAATATATTGCAGTAACCGGTCCGCATATTTGCTCATTTTGAAGAAATAGCTTTCTTCCGCCATTTTTTCCACCGGACGGCCGCAATCCGGGCATTTCCCGTCCACCAGTTGATGTTCTGTCCAGAAAGATTCACAGGGTACGCAATACCAGCCTTCGTAGTTTTTCTTATAGATATCCCCTTTTTCGTAAATCTCCTGCATCACCGCCTGCACTACCTTTTCATGGCGTTCCTGGGTCGTGCGGAGGAAGTCATCGTTGCTGATTTCCAGCCTCTTCCACAGGCTTTGGAACGTCGCTACGATCTTATCTACATATTCGATCGGGGTAATGCCCAATTCTTCCGCTTTGCGCTGGATCTTCTGGCCGTGTTCATCGCTGCCGGTCAGGAAAAATACCTCTTCCCCCCTGGCACGGTGAAAACGGGCAATAGTATCCGCTACGGTCGTGCAATACGCATGCCCGATGTGCAGCTTTTCACTGGGATAATAAATGGGTGTGGTAATAAAAAACGGTTTCTTGTCCATGACCCTGTCCTTCTTTCTCTTAACAAAATGGCACTTCTGTCTTCAAATACGTCTCTGCCAACTTACAACAGTATTTTTCATTTTTTTATTTTACCGCAAATCGGCTTTCTCCTCAAGTCGCAGCAGTTGATTATATAGATCCCTGCGGGGAATTTTTTTCTGTTTGGCAATACGGCTCAGGGCCTCTTTTTTCGGCAGGCCTTCCGCAATCAGCGCCTGTACTGCCGCCAGCGGGTCTTCCGCCGCCTCTTCTTCCGCCTGCCCTGTCTCTTTTTTCCCCTGCTCAATCACCAGGACAAATTCCCCCCGGGGAGAATATTCTTTTAAATAGGCCAATGCTTCCGAGACCGTACCCCGCCAAAACTCCTCGTGCAGTTTGGTCAACTCCCGCCCAAACGCCATCCGGCGGTCCCCCCAGGCGGCCAGAATTTCCGTCAGCACGGTTTGAATGCGATGGGGCGCTTCATACAGCACCACCGTAGCCGGGATATTTTTCCAAGCCGCCAGTTGTTCACTGCGGTTGCGCTTACTTTTAGGTAAAAATGCCCCGAAAAAAAACGGCGTGGAAGGAAGGCCCGAGGCAACTAAAGCGGTAAGACAAGCATTCGCTCCCGGTAGGGGCACTACCGTAACTCCATGCGCGATAGCCAGGGCCGCCATAGCCTCGCCCGGATCAGAAATACCGGGAAAACCGGCATCCGTTACCAACGCAATATTTTCTCCTGCCAGCAGTCTCTCCAATAAAACAGGGCCTTTTTTCGCTTTATTATTCTCATCATAATGAATCAGCTTCCCTTTGATGGAAAAATGATTCAGCAACTGCAGCGTCCTGCGGGTATCTTCCGCGGCGATGCAGTCCGCCTCTTTCAGCGTCTGCAGCGCGCGGGGCGTCATATCTGCCAGATTCCCGATGGGCGTCGCTACCAAATACAGCTTGCCGGGCATTCTTTTTCCTCCCTGTAGCTTTCCTGCTGCTCCGAGCGTCTCTTACACGCCGACAGCATCTTGTTCCCGCCTCCTGCCGCCGGGCTTTGACAACGCATTTTCTTACACCATTTCCGGCCCCGTATTCGGCTCCGGGGCTAACGGACGGGCGGCCTGCGTTGTTAAGGCTCCGGCCGCAGTATACATGATCAACGGAGGCAATACTTCCAACCCGTACTTCCCGTTCTTCGTCATTTCCAGCAGAAAGATCCAGGCCGGTTTATTTACAGCGGCATGAACCCATTGCAGTCGTTTCGGCTGCAGATGATATTTCGCGGCCAGTTCCATAGCTTCCATAAAGCGTTCCGGCAACTGCACCAGAGCAAAACGGCCCCGGCTGCGCAGCGCATAGGCCGCCGCCGCAAAAAAATCTTCCAGCACGGCGGTTTTTTCGTGACAGGCTGCAGTCCCCACAGACCGTTCTCTGCCGCTGTTACGGTAGGGCGGATTCGCCGCCACCAAATCAAAACTTTCTGTCGGACAGAAGGTCTTTATCTCTTTAATATCCCAGGTCAAAGCCTGTACCTGAGGCAGACCATTCGCTTCGGCGCTGCGGTTCATCAATTCCGTCATGCGGGGATTGAGATCCAGCCCCGTAACTTTAGCGGCGCCGCGGGCTGCCAGACACAGACTGACCGCACCGGTACCGCAGCCCAGTTCCAAAACGGAAGCTTTCCCCGCCAGATGCGCGAAACGCGCTAAAAATATAGAATCTGTAGTAAACGTGAATTCTTCAGGGTCCTGGTAAATTTTATAACCACAACCCGGTAAATAATCTTCCCGCATCGTACCCATAGGCGCTCTTATTCTTCCCCGGCCTGAGACGCATCCACCAATTCATCCCATTCCAGCGTCACGATATTATCCTGCGAAAGCTGCACCGTCGCCGTACGCTTCGCTTTATTCACCGTTGTGACCTTGCCTTTGCCTAACGGCGTTGCCACCATCGTACCCACCTGAGGCATATCGGGCTGCTCCCGACGGCGGTTTCTGCCGTTGCCTTTTTCTTTTTCATACAGATAATCTTCAAATTTGAGGCAGCACATCAGGCGGCCGCAGCTGCCGGAAATCTTGGTGGGATTCAGCGACAGATTTTGGTTTTTGGCCATGCGGATGGATACCGGTTCAAAGTCGCCCAACCAGGAAGCGCAGCACAAAGGTCGACCGCAACAGCCGATGCCGCCGATCATACGCGCCTCATCCCGGACGCCGATCTGGCGTAGCTCGATCCGGGTACGGAAAACAGAGGCCAGATCTTTGACCAGTTCTCTGAAATCAATGCGCCCGTCTGCTGTAAAATAGAAAATAATTTTATTTACATCAAAGGTAAATTCCACATCCACCAGACTCATATCCAATCCATGACGCTTGATCCGCCGCTGACAGATATTAAACGCTTCTTTTTCCCGGATCCCATTCTGCACCACCGTCGCTTCATCTTCCGCGGTCGCTTTGCGGATAATCGGCTTCAGCGGATTCCGGATCTGTTTTTCCGGTACTTCCCGGGTGGCGATTGATACCGTACCGAATTCCATGCCCCGGGCCGTTTCCACAATCACATGATCCCCCACCGCCAACTCAACGTCCAGCGGGTCAAAATAATAGATCTTACAAGTTTTTTTAAAATGAATGCCTACGATTTTTGGCATTATATCCTCCCCCCACAATATCCATTTATGGTAAATGTAATATCATCCAAAATACTTTTTGTGTTGGCTCTGCGCGCCGCGGCCGCGGCGGCTTCCTGCGCAAATGCGACCGACCGCTGCAGTCCTTCCGGCTCCCATCGTCCGGCAATCGCCGCCAGACGGTCTGCCACATCCCTGTTAAAAAGATGCTGCCGCAGCCCTGTCCGGATAAAAAGCAGATCCCGCAGCAAGGCGGTCAGCATACTTAAAAAATACTGTAAACTTTCGTTGCTGTCAGTAACCGGGATCACATCCGCAAAATATTCTTCCCCAATCAGGTAAGTCATCGGCGCCGGCAACGGCAGCGCTTCCATAAATTCCAGCGCTCGATTGCGTAAATTTACCACGCCGGCTTCTTTAAAGCGCAGTCCGCGGCCCGGCGAACCGTCCGCCAGAGCTGCCAGCAATTCCGCTTCCGCCGCAGAGCACCCCTTCGCCGCCAACACCTGTCGCGCTTCAGCTTCTGTCAAAGGCGTGAACCGCACCTGAATCACACGGGATAAAATAGTCGGCAACAGCTGGCTGACAGAGGTTGCGATCAAAATAAAAAACCAGTTTTCCGGCGGTTCTTCCAGCAACTTTAAAAGAGAATTGGCCGACTCCGCATTCATGGTATCCGCTTCATTGATAAGACAGATCTTATGGGCGGAAAGCGTCGGTCCATATGCAGCCTGGCTCAACAACCCGCGGATCTGGCTGACGGAAATGATTTTCAGTTTCTTCTTTTCCTGGGCTTCGTCCGTAGCCGGATCTAAATACAAATAATCAGGATGAGCCAGATTCCCAGCGGTAAAATTTAACAGGCGGCAGGATTCGCACCGGTCGCAGGGACGTTTTTGCTCCGCCGGTCCCTGACATAAAAAAGCCCGGGCAAATTCTTTTGCCAAAAGGCATTTGCCGATCCCCTCCGGACCGTAAAACAACAGGGCATGCGGGCGTTCTTCCCGCAACAGGAAGCGCGCCAGAAATTCTTTATTCTGTTGATGCCCCGCAATCTGTTCAAACATAGCTCACCTGTACTAACCTGTGACGATACTTCTTAACCCTGTTTCTTAGCTGCACTTCTAAACTGTATTGCTAAATTGTATTGCTAATGATACTTCCTGTGCTTTACAAACCCCGGCCGATACCCGCTTCCTTCAACCGGCAACGAATCTCTGCCTGAACCTGTTCCGGCGCCTGCAGGGCAGCGACTTTCTTGATCCGCTCCGGTTCTTTTTCTGCCAAAAAGAGAAAGCCTTCCCGGAGTTTTTTCTGAAAAGAAAGTCCTTCCTGTTCAAACCGGTCGGTAACGCCGCGTTCCCTGCGGCGCTCTTCCAACAAAGCCGGGTCGGCGTCCAACAACAACGTGAGAGCAGGCATAAGTTCCTCTGACGCAAATTCATTCAACTCTTTAAGCCGACACAGATCCAGTCCCCGCACGATCCCCTGGTAGACCAGCGTAGAATCCACAAAACGGTCGCATAACACGATCCTGCCGGCAGCCAGGGCCGGTTTGATCACTTCCGCCACATGCTGCGCCCGCGCCGCCAGATATAATAAAAGTTCCGTCCGAGGCTGCAAAGGAACGTCTGCATCCAACACTAAATTGCGGATTTTTTCCGCAGTAGCCGTACCACCGGGTTCCCGGGTCACCAGAACCTCATAACCCTGTTCTTTCAACCAGGCTGCGGTAGTTTGAATCTGAGTGGATTTTCCGCTGCCATCCACACCTTCCAAAGAAATAAACCATCCCTGCTTCATTCCACACCTCTGTCTATCTGTACCGTATCTCTTGTGCAATTCCTTACGCCAGGACTCTGACCGTTTGCAGCGTTGCGTCAGCCGCACCGCTGATGGTGAGGCCCTGTTCTTTTCCCCGGGCAAATTTTTCAATCAGACTCTTTGTAAAACGCTCTCCGGGCAGAATCAGCGGGATCCCCGGCGGATAAAAACTGATACTTTCCGCGCTGACCTCCCCTTCCGCCTGTGCCAACGGAACCATTTTCTTTTTGCTATAAAACACCCTGCGCAGCGGCACCGCCGCCTGAGCCAAAATTTCATCAGTTACAACGACAGCCGGTGCCGCGACATTGTCCGCTACGCCTTGCTGCATCCTGTTCGTCGGCAGGTCTGCCGGTTTCCCTAACTTCCGGAAAACGTCGCCGATACGCCGCACGACTTGAGGCCACCGGACCGCATCCCAATCCGCATACGTCACAAGAAACAACACATATTGCGGATCCACCAGTTCTACGGCAAGATTTGCCCGGCGCAACAGTTCGCCGGCCTGAATGCCGCTGATACCCAAGCCCTTTACATTGACCGCCACCTTGCCGGGATCCAACGCAACTACGCCGGCTTTTCCCGTCACATCAGACGGACATATCACCTGTAAACCGGGATTTTTTGCCAGTTCCTGCCGTAGCAGACTTGCCGCCCGCAACACATCCTCCAGCAAAGCGGAACTTTGTACTGCCAGCTGCGCCCGCGCTGCGTCCAATGACCCCAACAGCAAATAATTCGGGCTGGTCGTAGATAAAAGACTCATCGCATCCGCAGCCCGCTGTACCCGTGCTCGATCACCCCGGACATGAAGCCAGGAGCATTGGGTCATCGCCCCCAGAATTTTATGGGTGCTCTGAGCCGCGAAGTCGGCGCCGCAAGCCAATGCCGAAAGCGGAAACGCCTCATGAAAGCCCAGATGCGGGCCATGCGCTTCATCCACTAAAAGCAGCGCGTTATGCTTGTGCGTCACTGCCGCAATTCCTTTGATATCCGCCGCCATACCGAAATAATTCGGCGATGTCAGCAACACGGCTTTTAAATCCGGATATTCTCGAAATGCCGCTTCTACCTGCTGTACCGTCACCTGCCCCTGCAGCGAAAGAGATGACAACCTGAGGGGTTGCAGATAAACCGGAACCGCATCCGCCAGCAACAGGCCGCCGATCACACTGCGATGCGAATTACGCGGAACCAAAACCTTAGCGCCCGGTTCAAGCGCTGCCAATAGCATCCCGTGCAGCGCACCGGTAGTGCCATTTACCGCAAAAAAACAGGCGTCACTGCCATACAAAGCAGCAGCGGCCTCTTGCGCCTCTTTTATACATCCGGTGGGTTCATGGATATCATCCAGCTCATGCATAAGCGAAACATCCAGCGCCAGCGCTTTTTCACCCAGCAGGGAGCGCAGCGGTTCCTGCATCCCCCGCCCGCCTTTATGCCCCGGCGTATGCAGAGGGTAGACATCTTCCTCCAAATAGCGCTGCATCGCTTCTACCAACGGCTGTTTCAAGATAACCTCCAAGTACCAACACTGTTCCAGTTTATTTTTATATTTTAGCATACTTAAGGCAAATAAGACAATATAACAATATAAAGGAAGAAAAGGGAACGGTTTCATCGGAGCCGCAAGACAAAAAGAAAGAACCGACAACCGCGGTATCAAACCGTTGTTGCCGATTCTATGCGACACAATTTTAACGAAAAAATGTGGGAAATTCTGGTGGAGATGAAGAGGATCGAACTCTCGACCTTACGGATGCGAACCGTACGCTCTCCCAGCTGAGCTACATCCCCATAAATTGTACGTTACTATCTTACGCCAAATTGCCGTAAAATGCAAGCTTATTTTACGATTGTTCCGGTAAATCACCGAAACAGGACTAAATACAGGAGTACTAAAATCAGCGGCTGGTGCAGTAAATAAAATATTAAAGAGTTTTTTCCTAAAACGCCAGGCTCCGATTTCCCCTGTTGAACAGGCAAGAAAACTTTCCCTCCGGGAAAATGCCAGAGGGAGAACCGCCAATCTGCTCGATTTGCCCACAGGAAACCGCCTCTTCCCTGTACAGATATGGTTGCTCTTTATCGGTCGATTTTCTCCGGTTATGCTTTTGTTTCTGTCCCATACAGTAGCCACTGAGTAAAATAAAAGCTTTCTTTCTCTCCTGAGTATAAAAGCAAAAAGTAAAAAACGCAATGTATTTTACCGGACGACCCTTTGTCCGGTTTATTGCTTTTAGAAGCATCCACACCAGGAACTCTGACAGTCTGTCGAAAACATGCTATAATAAATTATAATATTATGGTTATGGATTGCTGTTGCCGGAGCTTTTATTGTCCGGCTCAAAAATAACGCTTCTGCAGTTAATATTCAACTTGATTCTGCTATCAACATTAATAAAATATTTTAAAAAGACAGGTGATTTTTTATGGCAACGTACAAGTATTTTACCCCTACCAAAGTAATTTTCGGCAAAGCTGCGGAAATGCAGGTGGGTACCCTTCTCAAAGAGCAGGGAGCGAAAAAAATCCTTTTGCATTATGGCAGCGGCAGCGTCATTCGCAGCGGCTTATTGGATCGGATCAAAGCCACATTGGCAGAGGAACAGATCGCCTATGTTGAGTTAGGCGGCGTTGTCCCCAATCCCCGTTTGTCCTTAATCCGGAAAGGCATCGAGCTGGTAAAGACAGAGCAGATCGACTTCATTTTAGCCGTAGGCGGCGGCAGTGTGGTAGACTCGGCCAAAGCCATCGGTTACGGCGCAGCCAACGAAGGGGATGTTTGGGATTTTTATGAACATACCCGCCAACCGGCAGCCTGCATGCCTCTGGGGGTAATTTTGACCTTGGCGGCCACGGGCAGCGACATGAGCGATTCTTCGGTCATCACCAACGAAGACGGTTGGAAAAAACGCGGCTGCAACAGCGACCTTTGCCGAACTCGGTTTGCCATCCTCAATCCGGAACTGACACTGACAGTCTCCCCTTATCAGACGGCCTGCGGCTGTACAGATATCCTGCTGCACACGCTGGAACGTTATTTTACCGCCGTACCCACTCTCGATTTGACGGATCGTATCGCCGAAGGTCTGTTAAGAACGGTAATGGAAAACGCGAAGATATTAGAAAAAGATCCGCAAAACTACAACGCGCGGGCTGAGATGCTGTGGGCAAACAGCCTTTCCCATAACGGGCTGACAGGCTTTGGCAGTGATGGAGGCGACTGGGTCTGCCATCCCATGGAACACGAGATGAGCGGTTTATGGGATGTAGCACACGGCGCCGGACTGGCTGCTATTTGGGGCAGTTGGGCCCGTTATACCTATAAACAGAACCTGCCTCGTTTTTGCAAACTGGCCGTGCATGTATTGGGCGTCAGCGAAAACGGAACGGACGAGGAAATCGCCCTGCAAGGCATTGAAGCAATGGAAGCATTTTTCCATTCCATTCATATGCCGACCTCTTTCCGTGAATTAGGGGTCAATGCCGGCGATCAGGATCTGGACACCTTGGCCCGCAAATATGCCGCTGCGGTAGGCGGCAGCCGCGGCTCCGCCGTTAAGATTGGCGAAAAAGAAGCCCGGGAAATTTATGCCATGGCCCGGGCGCGCTAAAAAGAAACGGACTGCAAAGAACCAGCGTAAGGTTTGTTTGCAGTCCGTTTTTATATTTTATTTTCGGCCGTTTATTTATACGTTCATCATTCTTTGATTAATGCGTCTTTCCGCAGTTATTTTGCCATCATCCGGGCAATCTGGCGGGCTAAGGCAGCCGGATCTTCCGGAATCATGCCGTCCAACAACAACGCCTGATCAAACAACAAGTTGCAGAAGTCTTTAAAAGATTCGCTGTCTTTGCCTTCTTTATAGGCTGCCTGCAGCTTTTCAAAAAGAATGTGTTTAGGATTCAGCTCCAAAATACGCTGCGCTTTAAACATAGGCGCATTAGCCATAGCAAAAGCCTGTTCCATGGCAAAACTGGGACCTGCTTCCCCTGCCACGAGGCAGACAGCGCTGTCTTTCAGGCGGCTGGTCAATTTTACCTCATGGACTTTTTCGCCCAGCACCTCTTTAATGTCTTTCAGCAGCGTTTCATTGTCCTTCGCCAGGCTTTCTGTTTCTTTTTTGCCCGTCTCACTCTCCACATCTCCCAGATCCAAATCCCCGCGGCTCAAAGAACGGAACGGTTTTTTCCCATATTCCTGCAGCGCTTCCAGGCAGAACTCGTCTACCGGATCCACCAGGAACAGGATCTCAAAGCCTTTGTCCCGCACAGCCTCCATCTGAGGCAGGTTTTCGATGACTTCTTTATCCTTGCCGGTAGCAAAGTAAATCGCTTTTTGATTTTCCGGCATTCGCTCCGTATATTCTTTCAGCGTACAAAATTTTCCTTCTTTACTGGTCATGAACAGCAACAATTCGGCCAGCTGCTCTTTTTTATTGTCCGGATCATAAATAGAATTGTATACGCCGGCTTTTAACGAACGTCCGTATTCCTGCCAGAATTTTTCATATTTCTCCCGGTCCTTAGCCAGCATTTCCCCTAACTGTTTCAAAACGTTCTTTTCCAGATTTTTGCCAATTACTTTGATCGTCCGATTTTGCTGAAGCAATTCACGGGAAATATTCAGCGAGAGATCCGGCGAATCCACCAGGCCTTTTACAAAGCGTAAATAATCCGGCAACAGATCTTTGCACTTGTCCATGATGAAAACAGAGCGGGAAAACAGCTGCAGCCCCGGTTCATATTCCTGGAAATACAGATTGGCGGGCGCCTTGCCCGGAATATATAACAAAGCAGTATATTCTACCGTACCTTCCGCCCGGGTATGATACGTTAACAGGGGATCTTCCCATTCATGGAACTGATGCTTGAAGAACTCATTATATTCTTCCGGTTTGATGGAACTTTTATTGCGTTTCCACAACGGAGTTTGTGAATTTAAAGTCTTATCTTCCGTCTTTTTAACCGTAGGTAATTTTTCGTCGATATCCCCTTTTTCATTTCGCCCCGGTTCCTCCGTCGTTTCTTCCATTTTAATAGGGTAACGGATGTAATCCGAATATTTTTTCACCAGACTTTCTAAGGTCCAGTAAGAGGTCATATCATGCTCCGCCCCTTCCCCGGCAAAAGCCTCGCTAAGCTGCAGGGTAATCGAGGTACCGTGTTTGTCTGCTGCACAGGGCTCGATGGTATAAGTCCCGTCCGCCGCCGATTCCCACTTCCAGCCTTCTTTTTCACCGGCCTTACGGGTCACCAGCGTTACCTTATCCGCTACCATAAAAGCGGAATAAAAGCCGACGCCGAATTGTCCGATCAGGTCCTTATCCATTGTATCTTTCGAGGCGCCGTCCTTAGCAGCCCCATCTCCGGCGGCCTCTTTGGCCTCTTTCGCCAGCTTATTCGCTTCGGCCAACCTGGTCAAAAATTCTCTGGTCCCGGATTGGGCGATAGTGCCGATATTTTTGATGATTTCCTCTTTGTTCATACCTATGCCCGTATCTGTAATTGTCAGGGTATGTTTTTCCGCGTCCGGGGTCAGACGGATCTCAAATTTTTCTTCGCCTTCCAACAATTCCGCATTGGTCAGAGACGCAAAACGCAATTTATCCATAGCATCGCTGGCATTGGAAATCAGCTCCCGCAAAAAAATCTCGTGATTGGTATAGATGGAATGAATCATCAGATTTAATAACTGCTGCGTTTCCGCTTGAAACTCAAATTTTTCTTTTTCCACAGTAACAGCTCCTTTGGTTTGATAATAGATTGCTATGAGAAAAGGGGTACAGGCTGCAGCGGTACGACTTGTCCTTGTGCCTCTTTCTTTTTTTCTTTTTGGCACTCTGCAAGAAAGAGTGCCAACCGCTTTTATATAATACCACGATCGCCGTTTAAAGTCAAAAGGTCAATAAATAAGAGCCCCCTCTTTACCTAAACAGGTAAAAAGGGGATTTTGTCTTGCTGTCTCGGTCACTAAAGCGACACCTGGCCGAAAAATGACGTCCTCATCAAAAGGTCTGGCTTTTGGGGTACATAGCCAAAATCAAATATCGCTTTCGCAATACTGTTTTTTATAACCAAACTGTGTTCTTACAGGTCATAAAGGAAGGTAAAATTCTTTTCCACATCCGGATGCAAACTGCCGCCTACCATGCACATCTCATGAGACATTTTTTCCAGCATGGGACGCATTTCCACAGCAATAGCCTGCGGCAGATGGAAGATCACGTTAATTTTACGGATCCGGATGATTTCCGGTTCCGGTTCCTGACTTACTTCTGCGTATACGCCTTCAAAAGGCTGCTGCATTTTAGCGGCGCCCAAAGCCATTTTGTTTACACGGATGACCCGGTTCCTTATTTTTTACTTGCCGGCACGGGGATCACGTCGCAGCCCATGTATTTACGCAATACTTCCGGCACGACTACGCTGCCGTCAGCCTGCTGATAGTTTTCCAGAATCGCGGCTACCGTACGGCCTACCGCCAGACCCGAACCATTCAATGTATGGACGAATTCCGGTTTGGACTTGGCATCCCGGCGGAACCGGATATTGGCGCGACGGGCCTGGAAGTCCAGGAAGTTGGAGCAGGAAGAAATTTCCCGGTAACAATTGGCCTGCGGCAGCCATACTTCCAGATCATAGGTCGTAGCGCTGGAGAAACCGATATCCCCGGTGCAGAGCCGTACTACATGATGGGGCAGCCCCAACAGCTGCAGCGCTTCTTCCGCATCATGGGTCAGGCGGTCCAACTCTTCCCAACTCTGTTCCGGACGGGTAAATTTCACTAACTCTACTTTATTAAACTGATGCTGACGGATCAATCCCCGCGTATCCTTACCGGCGCTGCCGGCTTCGGCGCGGAAACAAGCGCTGTACGCACAATAGCGCAAGGGCAGTTCTTCGCCATTCAAAATTTCATCCCGATGCAGATTGGTAATGGGGACTTCCGCAGTGGGAATCAGATACATATCCATCCCTTCCAGCTTGAACATATCCTCCGCAAATTTAGGCAATTGTCCCGTGCCCAGCATACTGTCCTGATTCACAATAAACGGCGGGAAGAACTCAGTATAACCGTGTTTTGTCGTATGCAGATCCAGATAGAAATTAATCACGCTGCGTTCCAGACGGGAGCCAAGACCTTTATAGACAGTAAAACGAGCGCCGGAGATTTTATGACCACGTTCAAAATCTAAAATATCCAATTTTTCTCCGATATCCCAGTGAGACAAGGGCGTAAAATCAAATTTTCTGGGTTCGCCCCATTTACGCACTTCCGGATTATCCGCATCACTTTTCCCTAACGGAACGTCATCCGCCGGAATATTAGGGATCGTCAGGAGGATCTCACGCAGGCGTTCACCGATCACCCGCAGCCGATTATCATCTTCGGTAATCTTATCGCCGATCACCCGTACTTCAGCCATTTTTTCTTCCGCGTTTTCCCCGGCTTTTTTCAATTTGCCGATTTCTTTAGAAGCGGTGTTGCGCTCATTTTTCAGCGCTTCCACCTGCTGCGTCAATTCACGGCGTTCTTTTTCCAGCGCCAGAAATTCATCCAGATTCAGTTCGCCATTGCGCTTATGAACCGCTTCAATGACTTTTTCCGGATTTTCTCGTACAAATTTCATGTCTAACATAATGTCCGCCCCCTGCCTTTTCTTTCTGTAATTTATCTTAATTATGTTGTAAGTGATTGTTATATGTGGTTTTACACCGTGTTTCTTTATTGTATCTCACATCGCAAATCCGCGTCAAGTCAAAACGGGCAGCAAAAAGCCCCGTCGCTTTCGGCAACGGGGCTTTAGTTGACTGATTAATCAGCGGTAAACGGCAGTAACGCAACGTTACGGGCACGTTTGATCGCAATGGTCAGTTCGCGCTGATGTTTAGCGCAGCAACCGGAAATACGACGGGGTAAAATTTTACCGCGTTCGGTTACAAATTTATGCAGCTTAGCAATATCCTTATAATCAATGCTTTCCGCTTTATCTGCGCAGAAGCTGCAAACTTTTCTTCTGGGCCTTCTGCCTCTTTGTACTTTCATTCGCTTAATCCTCCCTGTTGTTTAGAACGGAACTTCTTCATCAAAGGGAACATCGTTGCCCAGACCGCCCATGGCGGAACTTCCGGCAGAAGAGTCTGGATGCGCGCCGCCGGTCGTCTCGGCATTGGCCGGATAAGCTCCCCGGTTGGCGCTGTCAGATTTACGTTCAATAAATTCAACATTCGATGCAATGACTTCGGTAATCCAATGGCGTTGACCATCTTTACCGTCAAAAGTACGAACCTGAATACGTCCTTCTACCAACAAACGGTTCCCTTTAGCTAAACTGTTTCCGCATAATTCTGCAGCTTTTCCCCATACTACCACAGGAATAAAGTCTGCTTCACGCTGGCCTTGTGCATTCATAAAAGGTCTGTCAACTGCAAGGGTGAAAGAACAAACCACCTTCTGCGAAGGCGTATAACGAACTTCCGGATCCCTTGTAAGCCGACCCAACAAAATAACTCTGTTCATAAGTTACCCTCCTGGATTAGTCTTCCTTTCTGATAATCATATGGCGCAGCACTTCATCGGTAATTTTCATTACACGATCAAGTTCTTTTACAGCAGCAGGTTCAGCCTTGAAATTAACAAGTACATAGTACCCTTCGGGCATATCCTGGATCAAATAAGCCAGTTTTCTTTTGCCCCAACGATCAGTCTTTTCTACAGTAGCACCATTGTCAGCCAGCAGTTTATCGAATTTAGCAACCACTGCATCGATTGCTTCGTCCTCTGCCACCTTAATGATGTACATGACTTCGTATGCTCTCACGAAATCACCTCCTCCTCTGGACTTTCGGTTCTCCCGTCAGGAGAACAGAAGAAGTAAAATATGCTTATCACAAGCTACATTATAGTATCACTCGCTTGCCGCTTTGTCAAGGTAGGGACCCTGGATCTGACTAAACACTTCGCCGATATTTTCGTTGATCACCAGGTCGGCTCTGCTGTCATAGGATGTGTTTGACTTATTTACCAGCACCAGCTTATGGCCCTGATAATACCGCAGAAGACCCGCCGCCGGGTACACCACTAACGAAGTCCCCCCGATAATCAGCATATCCGCCCGGCTGATGTAATTGACGGCCGCTTCCATCACATCCATATCCAGATTTTCTTCATACAATACCACATCCGGCTTTACCCTGCCGCCACAGGCATCGCAATGGGGCACCCCGTCCGCTTCCAACACATACTTCACCGGAAAAGATTTGCCGCAGCTTTCGCAATAGTTGCGCAGTACGCTGCCATGAAGCTCCAACACGTTTTTGCTGCCGGCAGCCTGATGCAGTCCGTCAATATTTTGTGTAATAACAGCCTTCAGTTTGCCGGCTTTTTCCAGTTGAGCCAGCTTCTTATGCGCTGCGTTCGGCTGTGCATTCATAAACAGCATGCGTTTCTTATAAAAGTCGAAAAACTCTTCCGGACATTCTTCATAAAACGTATGACTGACGATCATTTCCGGAGGATATTTGTAGGTCTGGCTATAAAGCCCCCCCGTACTGCGGAAATCCGGGATGCCGCTTTCCGTAGAAACACCGGCGCCTCCGAAAAACACGATATTATCCGACTGTAAAACCATTTCGTTCAGTTTAGCGATTTTTGCATCCACATGAATACACCCCCCTTGTTATCTTATTATAACATAGAAATACTTTTCTCATCGCAAGGGGAAGGCGCCGTTTTTCCAACGACCGGTTAAACCGCCGACAGAAACCGGCCTACTAATTTAGCGGCGCGGGCTTCATAAATCTCCCGATTTTTTTCCAGCGTTGTTTTCAACGCGTCCGCCAGGCCCTTTTTCTCTTCGCCGCCGGCAATTTTCCCATAGGCCTGTGCGAAATTCCGCCCGACCTCTGTTCCGGCAATTAAGAGAACTTCCTCTGCTGCCGGCAACCCTGCCCGCTCTGCCGCCTGCCGATATAATTCCGGCTCTGTGGCAGCCAGTGTCTGCAGCGCCGCTAACCATAAAAGCGAAGTCAGTTTAAAGTGGACCCGATTGCCGAAAATTTTGGCGGTCTCTCCCGGTTCGGCAAAGTAAAGATCCGCGTCGGCAAAACTCAGCCGGTAATCAAACGCTTTGGCAATCGCCGCATGAACAGCAATCTCTTCCTGCCAGCCTTCTTTTACCATTGCCGCAGAAACGCAGAGGGTATCAAATTTCACCGCCGCCCGTTTTAATTCATTCACCAGAAAATAATGCTCCTGCGGCGTCAGTACTTTAGCAACGGCAGAAAGATCCACTTCGAAATCCAGATCCCAGGGCGTGTTATCCAGATAATCCTTGTACATTTTCTGCAGGAACATAATAGCCTGACCGAACTCCAATACCATCCGATGCAGGGCTTTTTCTTCAAAACGCAGCTTTTCTGCTCCCAGTTGGAACTCGGCATCCAGATAGGATTTGTCGATTGCTTCTTTAAAATCCCGATCCAGTTCGCCAAATTGCTTTTCAACTTCCTCGTCCGTTAACTTCTCGATGGAACGATCTATTTTTCCGCTGCAGTCGATCCCGATCCCGCTGTATCCATAAAGCAATGCTTTAACCACTTCTTCTTCCGTATGGAGACCGGCTGCGTTAGCCGCCCAGCCCTCCTTATAACCGGAAGAAAGCACGCTCCAGGTCGCCGTATCCATCACCTCTAAAAATGTTTTGTTCAGCGCTGCGCTGTTGACCGGGGAAAAATCCACCAGCACCGGTTTCACCTGTTTATGAGCAAATAAGTTCGGCACGGTACCGGAGACCAGGCTCAGCCAATCCGACAGGCTCACACTCAGACCGCCCACACCACAGGATGTAGGCGATACCCGGCCTACCAGACGGCGGATCAGGGCAGCATTATTGGAATTCAGAGGAAAAAAGCCCCATTTGATATTTTTGTAAGCGGGGTCCGTCATGAACTCCGCCCCTCGCCATAAGTCCCCCACGCCGGATTTTTCATTGCATACAACGGCTAATTGGCTGGCAGTCCCCTGTCTTACCAGGCCTGCATAACCGTCCGGTATCACAGAAAAAGACGCCGTAACCAGATTGCCTCCTTTATTCATCAGTATTTCCGCGGTTTCTCGCTTAATTGCCATTCGTACATCCTCCAGTAATTGATAAATTGATCCGTTTCTGTTTACAGTTCCGTGTATCCTGTGTTAATTTCTCAGACAGATTTTCCCTGCCGGTTAATTTAGTATGGTAAAAATTATACCGTTATATTTTATCATATAAGGAAAAAAGAGCAAAGCCAAAAGATACGGGAGCAGAAATCTCTTTACCTGGTAAAATTCCTTCTTAAAAATAATCTTTCCTGTTATCTTGTCCATTTTGTATTGCCCACTGGAGAAGTTACACCAAATATTTGGTTTACGCCGTCTGTTGATAACTTGCATTTATACACACTATACACAGGGTTATCCACAGAAAACAGGTGTTCAAAAGGAAAAAATGGGCATAAATAAGCCATTTCTCCTTTTGTATCGAAGTTATTCACTTCCTTATGCACAGGTTGTGGATAACTTATATGCATAGGGAATATTTTATACACACCACAAGATGTAGTGATATTCCTAAAATAATCTGATAAAAATAGAGACATATTGATTATTTTTAATTTGTCAAGGTGATTTTTTGTAAACAATGCCAAATTTATTTTTCTTAACCGCTTGACATTTTTTACTTTATGTAAGAACCGCCTTATTTTGCCGCTTACTTTTCCATGAATTATCAGACAATATCATTTATCCTTAAAAATAAAAGAACAAAAAAATTTTTTCTTTCCCTTGATCAGCACGGCGTATTTTCTCAATGAACAAAATTTTCAGGTTCAGGCACGTTTATATTTTGTTGTCAGTGTTGCAATTTGTTGCGCCAATGCTTCATTTAAATCCGCGTCACAAGCCTGCCAGAGCCAATTCCCCCGGGTCGTGCCCGGGAGGTTCATACGACCGCCCGAAGACAGCAACAGAAAGTCCTGCAAGGGTACGATCACCGTATCAGACTGCCGGCTGTATAAATACGCAAGCAGCTTTTTAAGCGGCTGCAGCTCCGTATCGCAGTCGTCGCCGGGCGAAGCATCTATATCTGACAAAGCTGTTTCCTGATCGAGCATGACCAGGAGCTGTGCTTTTTCTTCTACCGTCAACTCCTCTTCCCACCAGCCCCGCAATGTATTATTGTCATGGGTTCCCGTATAGGCGATGCAGTGCGGTTCTGTAGAAAAGTCACAATTGCCCCCCGCGCGGTTTCGCCAGTGGAATTGCAGGATACGCATACCGGGCAGCGCTAATTCCTCCTTTAACCGAGAGACTTCCGGAGTAATCACGCCCAGGTCCTCAGCAATCAGCTTTATTTGATTGCCGGACTGTTTGAGGGCCTCAAACAAATTCTTCCCCGGCCCTTTTAACCAGCGCCCGGACACAGCATCTTCCGCCTGTCCCGGAATGGCCCAGCAAGCCTCAAATCCGCGAAAATGATCCAGGCGCAGCCAATCCACCCTGTCAGACAGGCAGCGCAAGCGTTCCACCCACCAACGGAAACCGTCTTGTTCCATACGTTCCCAGCGGTACAGAGGATTGCCCCAGACCTGGCCTTTCGCGCTGAAATAATCCGGCGGCACACCGGCCGCTTCCAGAGGATAGCCCTGTTCATCCAGGTAAAAATATTCCGGATGAGACCAGCAGTCCACGCTGTCCGCCGCAACAAAAATAGGCAGATCGCCAAAAACAGAAATGGTACGGGCATTGGCATATTCTTTGATCCGCAGCCAGTCTTTCTGAAATCTGTATTGCTCCCAGGCATAAAATTTAATGGGCTCGGCTAATTCCGCCGCATAAGCGGCCAGACTTTTTTTGTCCCGTTGCCGTAAAGGTTCCGGCCATTCCTGCCAGGGCTTGCCCCCAAACCGCTCACGCAACGCCCGGTACAACACATAATCCGGCAGCCAGTATTGATTTTTCCGGCAAAATTCCGCAAAGGCCTCCCATTCGCCGGTTTTTTCTGCTTTAGAACCGTCATAACCGTCGATAAATCTTCCCCGACCTTCCCGGCACACCAAAAAAGGCACATTGTCTTTCAATGACCATGCGACCCCTGCCGTTTGTATAGCTTGGGGAAGTTCCTTTGCCGGCGTCGTGAATAAACCGTCATGTCCGGCAAAAGCGGAAAACGAATTATACGGCGAACCTGCCCCATCCGGCGGATTAAGAGGCAATATCTGCCAAATTTTTTGTTTGGCTGACGCCAGAAAATCAATAAACCGCTTTGCCTGTTTTACTTTTTCCGGTCCGTTCGGCCCCGGCAGAGATGTAGGATGCAAAAGGATACCGGCCTGTCTGGCAGGAAGCTTCCGGCTCCTCTCCGTGCACTGAAAAACTCGGTAGCCAAACGGTTCCAGAGTAAGAGAAAAACTGCCGTTGACCACAGGGATCGCTTCCCCCTGATCGACTGCGGGACTGAGCTGACACAGTTCCCCAAAGGCCAGATCTGCCGTGTCAACCGTCACCGTTTTTAAGGCATGACTTCGATTTAAGGCGATGAAAAAGGTCCCGTTTTCCGCCGGCTGCCCGAACACATCTCTCGCCCCCTCGATGGAACGGGCATACACGTAAACGTCCCCTGCCGCATAAACAGGGATCATGCGCCCCGTCCGCAAGGCGGCATTTTGCCGGCGCAGGCGAACAAACTCTCTGCACTTGGCATACAGGCGTTTATTTTCCCTGCCCCAGGGATAGGTACGCCGGTTTGCCGGATCTTTGCCGCCCTCTAACTCCACTTCGTCCCCATAATAAATTGACGGAGCTCCCGGCAGGGTCATTTGCCAGGCCCACAACAAAAGCAGGCGTTTTTCTCCGGCGGAAAAAATTTCTTTTTGCGGCAGATTTGCCCGAGCACCGGGCAACGGTACATTTACAGAAAGAACCTCCGGAGACTGTACTCCGGTCATCTCCCCGGTCATCGTCCCGGTCTCGATCTCTGCCTTTTCCGGCGCCCACTCCTTACTCGTCAGCGTCAGGATCCGCTCCACATCGTGACTGCCCAGGAGATTCATCATGCTGTACAGGTTTTCCCGGGGATAATTCTCCATCTGCTGTAAATAACGGTCGTTTGCCTGTGCCGCGTCTGAACGTCCCTGCACAAAATCCAACATAATTTTTCGGAGCACATAGTTCATGACCCCGTCTAATTTACCGCCGCATAAATACGCCCTCTGACGGCCATAACTGACTTTATTGGAAGCATCCTCCCACACTTCGCCCAACAAAACAGCCTCTTGATTTTCGACTTTCAGCTTTTTATAAAAAGCCTGCAAAAACACATCCGGCAATTCGTCCGCCACATCCAGACGCCAGCCGCTGATGCCCGCCTGAAGCCAATGGCACAGTACGCTGTCTTTACCTTCAATGATAAAATCTAAATAAGCCGGGTTTGTTTCCTCTACCTCGGGCAGACTTTTATCTCCCCACCAACTGTCATATTTCTCCGGATGTTCTTTAAAGCGATACCAGGAAATATAAGGCGACTCCCGAGACTGATATGCGCCTTTCCCCGGATAGCGTCCCCGGCGGTTAAAATACACACTGTCTGCACCTGTATGACTGAATACGCCGTCCAAAAGAATTCGGATTCCCTTCTGCTTTGCTTCCCGGCACAAACGTTTTAGTTCTTCTTCTGTCCCCAGAAACGGGTCAATCTTTTTATAATCTCCTGTATCGTAGCGGTGGTTGCTCCGGCTTTCAAAGACAGGATTCAGATAGAGGCAGGTAATACCCAGGTCCTGCAAATAATCCAGTTTTTCCCGTATGCCTGCCAGGGTGCCGCCAAAAAAATCATACTGCAGCACAGCGCCGGTTTCCGGATCTTTCACATAGTGCGGTTCGTCTTCCCAACAGCTGTGGAGCAGCGCATCTTTTTTCCCCGTAAATTGTGCAAGCGGAACCTGCCCCCGATTAAAACGATCGGGAAAAATCTGATAAATTACCGCGTCTTTCAGCCACTTTGGCGTAGCAGACGCCGCATCATACACGGTAATCTGAAAAGAAGGCGGCTCGTATTCATAAGTCTGCCCGACACCGCCTGATTGCGTTTCATTATTACCGTAATAAAAAATCGCTCCGTCCTCGCTCTGCAGCTGAAAATAGTACCAGACTAAGCAGCCTTTTTCCGGCAGGGAAAAGGTAACGCTGTATCTTTGTTTTGAAAATTTTTTTTCTTGCTCCGCATCAGTTTGCGTTTGCTCCGTATCGCAAATAAGCTCCATCGGCAATAAGGTGGCGCCGATATTCTCCTGCCATAAACGCAATCCGACCCCGGCGATCCGGCAGCCTGCCACATCCAGCCGTAAAGTCAGACGACTGAGCGTGGGTGCCGCGCCAAAAGGCACACGATAAATCGTATTGCGGGAATCATGAAATAAGACAGGCCGTTCCATAAGCAATACGCCTCCCATGAAATAAAATAGAGAGCGAAAAATTCTGCCTGAACAGAAGTAATTTCGCTCTGAAGATTCATTCGCCCGATTTCTGCTTTGGTCCGGCCACGCGTCGGTTGCCACGAAGGACCTTTTCATACAGCGATGCATAAGCTTTGGCTGCATTTTCCCAACTATTGTCGCTTCTCATCGCATTGAGCACCAATTTTTTCCAGATTGGCTTTTCCGCATAATAGCTTAGCCCCCGTTTCACCGTGAACAGCAATTCATGAGCATTAAAGTTAAAGAAACTCAGACCATTTCCTTCCTGGTTGGTAAATTTCTCAAAATCGGTGACCGAATCTTTCAGCCCGCCGGTTTCCCGAACCACCGGAACCGTCCCGTAACGCATGGCAATCATCTGGCTCAAGCCACAGGCTTCATAACGGGAAGGCATGAGAAACAGATCCGAACCGGCGTACACCCGGTGGGCCAGCCCTTCATCAAACAAGATGTTGACGGAAACCCGATCCGAATTTCGCAAAGCCAGCGCCTGCAGTTCTTTTACATAACGGTCATCGCCGGTTCCTACCACAATCAGTTGAATGTCTTCCTGCAGCAGTTCATCCATGATGCGAAGGATCAGATCTAACCCTTTCGCTTCCACCAGCCGGGTAACCATGGCCAATATCGGGATCTCACGGTTTACAGGTAAATTTAACTCTTTTTGCAGCGCTTCTTTATTCTGCGGTTTCCGGGCAAATACACTTTTATCGGTAAAGTGAGTCTTGATAAAAGGATCGGTGTGAGGGTCATAAGCCTTTTGATCCACCCCATTCAAAATTCCGGTAATTTTTCCGGCGCACAGAGCCACATAATCCTGCAGCCCCTCACCAAAATAGGAATAGCGGATCTCCTCCGCATAGGTACGGCTCACCGTAGTGATATAGTCGGCATAGCACATACCCGCTTTCATAAAATTCACATCGCCGTCATTGGCAAGATTCCCATTATGCATCAGGCGCAGGGGCAGCCCCAACACATCTTCGACAATGTCCCGGCCGAAGATCCCCTGATATTTTAAATTATGAATGGTAAAAATATTTTTCAGGCCCCGATAATAGGGATCCTTCATGAATTCTTCCTTCAAATATGCCCCTGCCAGGCCCGTATGCCAGTCATTGGTATGGATGATATCCGGTTTAAAATCGATACAGGGCAACATGGACAATACGGCCCGGGAAAAATACGCAAACCGTTCCGCATCATCGCCATAGCCATATAATGCCTCTCGTTTAAAATAAAATTCATTGTCGATAAAATACACCGGCAGACCATTGAGCAGCAGCTTTTCCACACCGATGTACTGATTGCGCCAGGCCAGGTTGATGCGTCCGGTATAAACGGTTTTCAGCTCTTTGCCATAGTTTTTTCCCACCGCCGGATACTTGGGGAGGACCAACGCCGGTTCTATCCCCAGTTTTTGCATTTCTTGCGGCAGCGCGCCCATCACATCCGCCAGTCCCCCGGTCTTAACAAACGGGGCCGCTTCTGCTGCCACAAATAGTACCTTAAACGCCATGACTCTCTCCCCTTTCTGCTTTTTTTACTTCTTTTAAATATAAAATGGCCAGCGGCGGCAATGTGACTGCCAGAGACTGCTTTCTCCCATGCCAGGGAACAGCCTCGCTCCGCAAAGCGGAGGCATTTTTTACATCGGAACCGCCAAATCGGCTTGCATCGCTGTTGAACACTTCTGTATACTCTCCCGGCGTGTCCACGCCAATACGGTAGTCAGCAAGAACCTGAGGCGTAAAGTTACAGATTACGATGGTTTCTTCCCGCTTCCCTTTTTTTTCTTTACGGCGACGATAATAACTGATCACGCTGTTTTTCCGGTCATCACAACTGATCCACTCAAACCCCTTCCAGTCATCGTCAATTTCCCAAAATTCCGGATGTGCTGTATAAAATGCATTCAGCGCCCGAACATAGTCGTGCAGTTGTTTATGCATCGGGTAATCCAATAAATGCCAGTCAAGGCTGTCATCGAATTTCCACTCAATAAATTGTCCGAATTCGCCGCCCATAAACAAAAGTTTTTTCCCCGGATGGCTCATCCAATAGCCATAAAAAGCCCGCAAACCGGCAAATTTTTGCCAATAATCCCCCGGCATTTTGTCCAAAAGCGAACGTTTACCGTGCACTACCTCATCATGACTTAAGGGCAGGATGAAGTTTTCTGCAAAAGCGTAACATAAGGAAAAAGTAAGGTGATCGTGCATCTGACTTCTCTGACCAAAATCAGCGGCGGTATATTGGAGCAGATCATTCATCCAGCCCATATTCCACTTGTAATTAAAGCCCAGACCCCCTTGTTCTGTCGGTTTGGACACCAGGGGCCAGGACGTGGATTCTTCCGCGATCATCAGCGTCTGCGGCCGGAGCGCAAACACGGCTTTGTTCAGGGCCTGTAAAAACTCCACCGCCTCCAGGTTTTCTCGACCTCCCAATCGGTTAGGCCACCAGTCTCCCTGTTTTTTCCCATAATCAAGGTACAGCATGTTAGCGACGGAATCAATGCGCAATCCATCTAAATGGAATTGTTCCAGCCAGAAGCAGGCGCTGGAAATCAAAAAGCTGCGTACTTCCGGGCGTCCATAATCAAAGTTCAGCGTATCCCAGTCTTTATTCTCCGCCAATTGCGGGTTGCCGGACTCATACAGGGTGTCTCCGTCAAAGCGTCTGAGTCCATGTGCATCTTTGCAAAAATGCCCCGGCACCCAGTCTAAAATGACACCGATGCCCTGTCGATGAAGTTCGTCAATCAGATACATCAGATCTTCCGGCTCCCCATACCGGCTTGTCGCCGCAAAATATCCCGTTGCCTGGTAGCCCCAGGAACCATCAAAAGGATATTCGCATAAAGGCATTAATTCCACATGGGTATAGTGCATTTCTGTCAGATAGCGAACCAACGGCTCCGCGATCTCCCGATAACTGAGCTCTTTGCCGCCTTCGCCTCTGCGCCAGGAACCCGGATGCATTTCATAAATCAGCATCGGACTATGATAGGAATCATAGTTTCCCCGATTTTTCAGCCATTTTTGATCGCGCCAGACATAACGCAAACGCGAAACTTTCGACGCAGTGTGAGGACGCACCTCGGCAGCAAATCCATAGGGGTCGCTTTTGAAGCAAATTTCCCCGGACGGACCGGTAATCGCGTATTTATATAAGGCGCCTTCCGGCAGACCCGGCACATAGGCCGCCCAAATATCTTGGTCTACCTCCGTTCTTTGCATCGGTGTCGCGGTCGGATCCCATTGATTAAAATCGCCGACCACACTGATTTGTCGCGCATGAGGTGCCCATACACAAAACCGTACTGCCGGTTTGCGGCGCCAGCTTAAAAAATGCGCCCCAAACAGCCGGTCGCTGTTAAAATTTGTTCCCTGATGAAATAAGTATGTGCTGTACGCATCAATGGCACTGATTCGCATGATAACACCTCACAATACTCCAACCTGTCGCGTTTAGTCCGCTTAAATTTTTTCCGGACGAAGCTGCCAGATTTCCCGCGCGTATTCCTCAATCGTACGATCACTGGAGAAATATCCGGCATGAGCAATATTTACCGTACTGGACTGATACCATCCGGCCCGGTCCCCGTAGCGTTTCTGAATCTCTTTCTGCGCCTCGCAATAAGATGTAAAGTCTTTCAACACAAAGAATTCATCGTTCCGATCCAATAAATCCTCCCGCAGCTGTCCAAACATGGGGTTTTCTTCCAACACACCCAGGGTTTCACGAATTTTCTCATCTTTACCAAATAACTGTCGGGAAGAATAACCGCCCTCTTGATAATATCGTTCCACTTCTTCGGCCCGTAAGCCAAAAATCACGCTGTGGGCATCACCCACCTCCCTGTGGATCTCTACATTGGCGCCGTCCATTGTCCCCAACGTGATCGCGCCATTCAGCATAAATTTCATATTGCCCGTACCGGAAGCCTCTTTACCCGCAGTGGAAATCTGTTCACTGACATCCGCAGCCGGAAACAGGAGCTGTCCCAGAGAAACATTATAGTTTTCCAAAAACAGGACTTTGATCAATCCGGTAACCCGTTCATCCTGATCAATCAAAGACGCAACCGTGTTGATCAGTTTGATCGTGATTTTTGCTTCGCCATAGCCGGCCGCCGCTTTCCCTCCAAAAATAAACGTCTGGGGGACGAAATCCATAGTCGGATTATTCAGCAGATCAAGATATAAACGATAAACATGTAAGATATTCAGCAGCTGCCGTTTATACATATGCATACGTTTAACATGGATATCGAAAATAGACCGGGGGTCAATCATGATCTGCTTGGTCTTATACACATAATCCGCCAACATTTCTTTGCGCTGCTGCTTCACCTGTGCCAGTTTTTCCAGAAAAGCCGGGTCTTTACTGAAAGCTTCCAGCTCCCATAACCGTTGGGGTGTTTTGATCCAATGATCCCCTATCGTCTCATTGATCAGATCGGTCAGCTGGGGATTCGCGCTTACCAGCCAACGTCGATGACTGACCCCGTTTGTTTTATTGTTAAAGCGCTCCGGAAACCATTCGTATAAAGGATGCAGCGTTTTATTCCGCAAGATTTCGGAATGCAAAGGCGCCACCCCATTCACACTATGACTTCCCACGATGGCCAGATTTGCCATGCGAACCTGGTTATTCCATAAAATAGCCACTTCCCGGGCTTTTTCAGTTTTGCCCGGATAACGCTGTGCTACCGCCTCCAGCCAACGCCGGTTGATTTCCTCTACAATTAAATAAATACGCGGAAGCAACTCTTTAAACAGAGGCAACGGCCAGCGCTCCAGGGCTTCCGGCATAACGGTATGGTTCGTATAGGCCACAGAATTTGTCGTGATCTCCCAGGCATGCTCCCAGCTTAACCCTTCCTCGTCCATCAGAATGCGCATTAACTCCGGTATCACAAGCGACGGATGAGTATCATTAATATGCAAAGCTATGTATTGATCGAAATCTTCTGCCGAACTGTAGTGAATTTTGAAATGCCGCATAATACTTTGTAATCCGGCGGAAACAAAGAAATATTCCTGCATCAGGCGCAATTTACGTCCCTCATGGGTAGAATCATCGGGATACAGGAAGCGGGAAAGCTGCTGTGCCACATCTTTGTAACGCAGCGCCCTGCGATAATCTCCATACCTGAGCTGATCATACATACCTGCTCTGGTATACTCCGCCCGCCAAAGCCTCAGGGTATTTACCGTATTGTTGTGATAGCCCAGGATCGGTACATCATAGGGAACAGCCCGCACCGTACAAAAATGTTCATGTACGCAAACCAGCTTTCCATTACGCCCCGGAACCATGTATGCATTACCGTAAAATCGTACATCCACGGCTTTATCCGCCCGCTTTGTTTCCCAGGGAAAACCATTTTGCAGCCAGGCATCCGGCAGCTCTACCTGCTGCCCGTCCACAATACGCTGGTCAAATAAACCATACTGGTATCTGATACCGCAGCCGTGTCCGGGCAATTGCAAGGCTGCCAAAGAATCTAGAAAGCAGGCGGCCAGGCGGCCCAATCCCCCGTTACCCAATCCGGGATCCTCCTCTTCCGGAAGGATCTGATCCAGATTAAAGCCCAGGTCTTTCAACGCATTACGACAAATGGTTTCCGCCTCACAATTCAGCAGATTCACATTCAGAAGCCGTCCCAACAAAAATTCTATGGAAAAATAGTAGACCTGACGTACTTTTTTCTCATCATAGGTATTCACTGTTTTGGTCCAGTCATCTGCTGCCAGATCCTGTACCATGGATACTAAAATGCGATATACTTCCTGTTTATTTAAGGCCCTGGGAGCTTTGCCAAACAAAACCTCTGCTTTTTCCAGAAATAACTCTTTAAACGCTTTTTTTGATTTCCAAGATTTCATAACTGATTTTAACCCATCCTATTATATTTGTTTATCAAGCATTTATTCGCCTGTTTATTTACCCAAGCATAGCGAATCCCTGTTTTTATGGTAAAGCCTTATTCTGCCGGACCGCTTTTACCTATAGAACCTCATATTTTACAATACACAACGGTTCTTCTTTTGTGCCTTCCAGGATGGCTTCTTGCTGGATATCCCTGTCTTTATCGCAAACAATATAATTCAAAAACGCATCTTCCCCGACAGTTGTGTTTTGCATAATGATACTGTTGCGTATCACAGCGTTTCTTCCTATCCGTACTTTGCGGAACAGAATGCTGTTTTCCACCGTTCCCTCAATGATACATCCGTTGGCAATAAGAGAATTATTGACTTTAGCCGCTTCCATATATTTAGCCGGCGCTTCGTCTTTTATTTTAGTAAAAATACGCCGGTCACGATTAAATATTTCCCGCCAGTTTTCCTGATGCAGCATATCCATGTTTGCCTGATAATAAGACGACAGGGAATTGATCCGTTTGGCGTACCCTTCATACGGGAAGCCAAAGACCCTCAGACTGCCCACGTTTCTTGCCAACACTTCATTAAAAGATTTCAGCGGGTCCAATTCGTAAGCACAGCGAACCATTTTGATAAAAAGTTCGCAGTCAATCAGAAGAGAGCCTAAGAACAGCGCCTCTCCCTGCTTTCCCCCCTCCACCTTTTCCATACCGGTGATCCGCCCAGAATCTCTGTTGGTTATGCGGTAGCCTGCTCCAGGACTGTCTTCCTCCATAACTTTATAAACCATTGTAATATCTGCATTATGGCGCCGATGAAAATGCAACACCTTTTCATAATCAATATTGCAAATCACATCACACCCGGCAAGAAGTAAATAACGGCGGGAATCCAACTCCACATACCTTAAATTTTTGTGATACGTTCTTATGTCGCTCTGTTGAGGATGAAGGATCTCTTCTTCCTCATCTACCGGTAAATAAAATAAGCCACGTTGCTTATGTGCCAGATTCCATTCTTTCGCCGAACGGACATGGTCTAAGATAGAGCGGGAATGGAAAGGAAGAATAAGCCCCACTGTATCCACCCCTGCGTTTACCATAGCGCTTAACGAAAAATCCATCAAACGGAATTTCCCCGCAAACGGTTGGGAAGCTAAAGGACGCTTTGTACTGATTTCTTTCAGCATGTCAGAGCCAGTTAAATTAATCAATCCTAAAATGGACTTCATCTTATTCTGCCCCCTCTTCCGCCTTTATTTCTCGATCATTGCCATAGACTTTGATCTGTTTTTCCTGCCCTTGGATGATCGCCCCTGCACAGACATGGCAGCGTTCTCCTATAATCGCTTTTTCAACCACACTGTTCTTTTCTATCACTGTACCCGGCATTATGATCGAATCCGACACCGCAGCCCCTTCTTCGATCACCACATCATAAAAGATTACGGAATGAGATACCCGCCCTAGAATGACGCTTCCTTCGCCCACCAGCGAACTATGCACGCTGCTCTTAGGGCCCAGATAGTGCGGTGGCAGCGATTGGTTGCCCGCATAAACCCGCCAGTCAGGATCATTCAGGCTCAACGGCGGCTCATCATCTAACAGATCCATATTTGCCTGCCACAAACTTTCAAAAGTACCCACATCTTTCCAATAGCCTTCAAAAGGATAAGCATATACCGCCAACTGGTCCCCCAGCATTTTCGGTATGATATTTTTACCAAAGTCATGCTCGGAACCCGCTTCTCCCGCATCTGCCTTCAAATACTCTTTCAATACATTTTTATTAAAAATATAAATGCCCATAGAGGCTAATGTGCTCTTAGGATTCTTCGGCTTTTCTTCAAACTCTTTAATTCGCAATGTCGCGTCCGTATTCATAATACCAAAACGCGATGCTTCTGCTAAGGGCACCTGAATCGTACTGACCGTGGCCTTTGCCTTGTGTTTTTTATGGAAAGCCAGCATCTTGGAATAATCCATAGAATAAATGTGATCCCCGGATAAAACCAGCACATAATCCGGATCGATCATCTCCATAAAATTAAGGTTCTGGTAAATGGCATCCGCGGTCCCCTGATACCAATTTGAAGAATCGTTATCATTTATATACGGCGGCAAGACAAAGACCCCTCCATGTTCCGAATCCAGGTCCCAACTGCTTCCGTTGCCGATATACCAATTTAGTTCCAAGGGCTGATACTGCGTCAGGATGCCTACTGTTTCAATCCCCGAATTCCGGCAATTACTCAAGGTGAAATCAATAATACGATATTTTCCACCGAATAATACGGCCGGTTTTGCCACATTTTTTGTTAAGACCCCCAGTCGGCTTCCCTTACCTCCCGCCAAAATCATGGCCAGACATTCTTTCTTCCGCATTGCAGCGCCTCCCTTACACATCTGTTATATGCATCTGAACAAGAGAATTAACAGGAATTTATATTAATAAGTAAAACAGACAATCATACATCCTTATTTTTCATTATAACACAAATCCCGCTTATAAAAACAGGGACTATGTAAAGTTAATGTATGAAATCAGCTAGTAAACAGTAAATCTCACGCACGAAAGAACCGTATTGCCATAGCAAAGTTTTGCATACAAAAAAACCGCACTGCGGATATTCTCTGCAGTGCGGTTTCCTACCGGCAATAATCTATCCTCCCGGGCCGCTTCCAGCCAAGTACTTTCGACGCGTGAGAGCTTAACTACTGTGTTCGGGATGGGAACAGGTGGGTCCTCTCAGCCATCATCACCGGATCCTAAGCGAGCCTTTTCCTTCCCTGCTGCGTCACTGCTTCATCTCACTCGCTCGATATACTCCGGTATTATCTTCGCGTCGCTCGTTCGCAGTTCCTAACAGGATAAGAAAAATCCTTCGCTTACTTTTCTGAATGGTCATCCATTCTGTGTCTGAATGCTTCTTTCGTAACTCCACATCGGACCTACAAAATCCCTCATTCATACGTTTCTTGAAGGCTGCGCCTTCAAAACTTAACAGAAGAAACTACTGGTCAACGAATCGCCTGTCTTACTTACCTTACATTTTGCTTGCTTCTTACTTGCTTCTTTCGAAATCAAGCCCTCGACTGATTAGTACCGGTCCGCTCAATACATTACTATACTTACACTCCCGGCCTATCAACCTCGTCTTCTACAAGGAGTCTTACTAACTTATGTTATGAGAGATCTCATCTTAGGGTCGGTTTCACGCTTAGATGCTTTCAGCGTTTATCCTCTCCGGATGTAGCTACCCAACGATACGCCTGGCGGCATAATTGGTACACCATTGATCCGTCCACTCCGGTCCTCTCGTACTAGGAGCAGATCCCTGCAAATCTCTTACGCCCGCGATGGATAGGGACCGAACTGTCTCACGACGTTCTGAACCCAGCTCACGTACCACTTTAATGGGCGAACAGCCCAACCCTTGGGACCGACTTCAGCCCCAGGATGTGATGAGCCGACATCGAGGTGCCAAACCTCCCCGTCGATATG
>ERZ827150.159-NODE-159-length-106056-cov-7.407892_pt1 | contig 106056 bp, 78 predicted proteins | sample MGYA00519779_ERZ827150 | MGnify/ENA primary metagenome ERZ827150 (study PRJEB31778, sample SAMEA3449267) | human gut metagenome | biome: human gut; feature: human-associated habitat; material: faeces | place: United Kingdom | collected 2010/2012 ...
CCAACCTTTGTTAACCTTAAATCTAATACTATGAAAAACACGTTGCAAAGGTACGGACTTTTCCGAAATCTGCAAGGAATTACTTTAAAAATCTCTGCTTTATAACATTTTTTATAATATAGAGTATTCCCCATCCTTCCTCGGAGGAATCTTCATTGATTTTACCGGTGTAAATTCATTGCCTCATTGCCGGTGGATATGAAAAAAGTTATAACTTTGCAGTCTAACACATTCAAATTATGGAAAATAAACTGATTATTTACAATACACTGACCCGCAGGAAGGAACTGTTCGTGCCTTTGCATGCTCCTCATGTGGGCATGTATGTATGTGGTCCTACCGTATACGGTGACGGCCACCTGGGACATGCACGTCCTGCCATTACTTTCGATATTTTGTACCGTTACCTGACTCATCTGGGATATAAGGTGCGTTATGTACGTAATATTACGGATGTAGGTCATCTGGAGCATGATGCAGACGATGGCGAAGACAAGATTGCAAAGAAAGCTCGTCTGGAACAATTGGAGCCGATGGAAGTGGTGCAGTATTATCTGAACCGTTACCACAAGGCTATGGAAGCACTGAATGTACTGCCGCCCAGTATTGAACCGCATGCCTCCGGACACATCATCGAACAGATTCAGCTGGTAGAGGAAATCCTGAAGAACGGATATGCTTATGAGAGCAAAGGTTCTGTATATTTCGATGTTGCTAAATATAACAAGGATCATCATTATGGAGTGTTGTCCGGTCGCAATCTGGACGACGTTCTGAATACAACCCGTGAACTTGACGGACAGGAAGAGAAACATAATCCGGCAGACTTCGCTTTGTGGAAGTGTGCACAGCCGGAACATATCATGCGCTGGCCGTCACCGTGGAGCAACGGTTTCCCCGGATGGCACTGTGAATGTACGGCAATGGGACGGAAATACCTGGGTGAAACTTTTGATATTCACGGAGGAGGTATGGATCTTGTGTTCCCGCACCATGAATGTGAAATTGCACAGGCCGTTGCATCAGAAGGACATCAGATGGTACACTACTGGATGCATAACAACATGATTACCATCAACGGACAGAAGATGGGTAAATCATTGGGTAATTTCATAACGCTGGATGAGTTCTTTACCGGTTCCAATAAGCTGCTGACTCAGGCTTATTCACCGATGACTATCCGTTTCTTTATCCTTCAGGCTCATTACCGCAGCACCGTAGACTTCAGCAATGAAGCATTGCAGGCTGCCGAGAAGGGATTGGAACGTTTGCTGGAAGGTGTGAAGAATCTGGAACGCATTACTCCGGCGAAGGCTACATCAGGTATCGAACCACAGGGCTTGCGTGAGAAATGCTACGAAGCCATGAATGATGACTTGAATACTCCGATTGTTATTTCTCATCTGTTTGATGCTACCCGCATGATCAATACAGTGATCGACAAGAAGGCAACCATCAGTGCTGAAGATCTGGAAGAACTGAAGAGCGTATTCCATCTGTTTGTATTCGACCTTCTGGGATTGAAGGCAGAAGCCGAGAACAACGCAGCCCGTGAGGAAGCATACGGCAAGGTAGTTGATATGTTGCTGGAACAGCGTATGCAGGCAAAAGCTAATAAGGACTGGGCAACCAGTGACAAGATCCGTGACAACCTGGCTGCCTTGGGCTTTGAAGTAAAAGACACCAAGGATGGGTTTACCTGGAAATTAAACAAGTAATTTTGGATTGTAAATACAAAGATCAGAGGCCGTCCCTGCATGATTGGGGATGGCCTCTCTTTTTATGATCAATGTTCGAATACTCCTATACGTCCGTCGACATCCAGTACATTTACCGAAATACGTGGGCGGCGGCAGCGGCTGTTGTTGTAGAATTGGATGGTAGCACGTCCTTCTTTGTCAGGCATCAGTTCCGGATTCCAGTATAATGTCCGTCGGTAATCTCCCTCGCGGGGCAATATCCGGTAATCAGGTAAATAAAACTCCTTAACCTTGCTATATCCTTCGAGCCAGGTTTTGCGAACTCCTTTGGCTCCTTTGACCGAGACTTCTTCTTCCGGCAATGTTTCTATTAATACGACACAGCCATAAATCTTGTCAATGTTCATAGGAGTAAACATCGGATCGGCATAGCGGCACATTGTTCCGAGATCCTCACTGATATAAACAGATTTGATGGATCAATTGAATCGTATGCTTCTTCTTATTTTTCCGTTATACGATTATAGTGTGTCACTTTATAGTTGCAGGCTTCTGAAGGAAGATTGTTGTTGTAGAACCAATAATTATGCTGATCTGTTTTGGTCAGTGTGAATGACATGAACGGAATGGCAAAGGAACGCAGGTGATTACCCTTTTTGTCATAAACCACAATTTTCTTTCCGTTGTTGTCAAGCAATTCAATTTCCTGCGTTTCGGGATCTATGTAAGAGTCGAACAGGGAAGCATATCCGTCTGGGCCTGTTCCTAATCTGGATATTTTCAGTTTGCCTTTTCCGGTATGTCCGTCAAACAGAAAAAAGGACTTGTCGGATATAAAATAGATATTCTGGTCTCGGCTGACCTTCAGATGACTGATATTGGAAAACAGGAATGAGTCACTCGTTTCCAGAGGGACATACATGATTGTATCAAACCACTGGGAGGCTTGTAAGGCTCCGGCATGTTCCAGATCTACTGGTATGACGCTGGCAGCAGACCGGACGGATTTGTCTGACGGTGTAGAACAGGCCAGCATAATAGTGCAAACTGTCAGGCAGGACAGGCATATTTCTTTTTTCATGAGATTAAAGATAAAAGTAAATAAATGAAACTGTTTACAGCTGTTATGGGTTGTTTTCAACTGCCTGACAAAGTTAGATAAAAAGCAGGTTGCCATATTGCGGAAGAAATGTTTCAGGCCTTTGGCGTTCCAAACCATTTGTCGATGATAAGAGCCAGGGCTCCGTCGCCGGTAACATTACATGCCGTACCGAAACTGTCCATGGCAATATACAGCGCAATCATCAGTGCCTGTGCGTTTTCGTCAAACCCCAGCATGGACGACAGGATACCGAGGGAAGCCATAATGGCTCCACCCGGAACTCCCGGAGCTGCTACCATGGTTACCCCCAGCATGAATATGAATCCGGCAAACATCTGGAAGTCATAAGGAATGTTTTGCATCATCATCAGTGCCAGTGCGCAGGCTACGATCTTCAGGGTGCTTCCTGAAAGATGAATGGTGGCACACAGGGGAATGACAAATCCTGCAACCCCTTCGTGTACTCCGTTCCGGATCGTCTGTTTCAGTGTGACAGGAATAGTGGCCGCTGAAGACTGTGTACCTAAAGCAGTGAAATAAGCCGGCATCATAGTTCCCAGCAGACGGAACGGATTCTTGCGTACCAGCAACCCTGCGATGCAGTACTGGAATATCAGCAGAAAGATATGCATGAGGAAGATGATGCCGATGATCTTGACAAAGACCGCCAGGACGTGAAACACTTGTCCGGAATGGGTCATGTTGAAGAAGATGCCAAAGATATAAATCGGGAGCAAAGGAAGGATGACGGCCTGTATGGTTTTGATAATGATTTCCTTGAAATCGTTGCAGACATTTTTCAGGAAACCGGTATCCAGATGAGCCAGCCCGAGTCCGACAGTGAAGGCCATGACAAGTGCTGTCATGACATTGAGCGGCTCCGGAATCGATATGGTAAAGAACGGTTCAACACCTTTGGCTTCACTGATTTCCGATAAAGGAATATTTTGTGTGATGAGGCTGGGGAAGAAGGTTTCTCCTACACCAAACGAAAGAAATCCGGAAAACAGTGTTGCGCTGTAAGCCAGAAGAACGGTGGCGACCAGCATCTTTCCGGCACCTTTCCCGATGTCTGCAATGGCCGGAGTGACCAGTCCCACAATGATCAGTGGAATAATAAAGTTCAGGAACTGGCTGAAGAGGGCGTTGAATGTCACGAAAATGCGTACAGGGAGTGCCGGTGAAACAGTTCCGGCAGCAATGCCCAGTCCGATGGCAATCAGGATTTGCGGCAGAAGTCCTAGTTTGATCTTTTTCATATTAGTTTGAGTCAGTTGATTTTAGGAATCTTTATAGATGAAGACTGCTTGACGGGCTGTATGGTCCCATCCTCGTTATAAAACAAAGGAGCCATACAGACGGATCTTCTCCATTGTATATATTTCCGGTCTGGAGAATCTGCCGTGATTGTAGCCAGTGCCAGGTCTGCCGTATGGTAAAACAGATACCACTGGCCTTTATATTCAACAATTGAGGAATGATTGGTTCCGCTGTTTACTTCATCCAGAATTCTGCCTTTGTACTCATAAGGACCATAGATGGAATCAGCCATGCAGTAGGAGATACCGACCCCATCGGAATAAGACAAATAATATTTCTTATCTTTTTTGTGAATCCAGATTGCTTCAAAGAAATGGGGGAGGTCTTTGACTTTATCCAGAACTACGGGCTTAGAACTATAGGAAATCATGTCATCATTCAGCCTGATGATGTTCAGCGCATTTTGTCCGACAAGCAGATATCCTGTGCCATCATCGTCGATGAAGACTGCCGGATCGATAAAGTCACGTGGAGCTGCTATTCCCGGACTGTTCCTTGATACAAGAGGTTTACCTAAAGGGTCTTTAAATGGTCCGACAGGTGTGTTTCCGACAGCAACTCCTATATGATCCTGATCGGTAGGGAAATAAAAGTAATATTTGCCGTTTTTCTCTATACAGTCGGGAGCCCAGGCGTATTTCTTTGCCCATGTAGTTTGCTTGAATGGTTCAAAGATCAGGCCCTCATCTTTATAATGGCATAAATCAGTGGTAGAGTAAGCATAATAATCTTCCATATCCCACCATTGTGCCTGGTCACGGTCGTGGCTGGGATAGATGTAGAGCGTATCTCCGAAGACACGGGCAGACGGGTCTGCGCTGTATCGTACGGTGATGACAGGATTCTGTACTACACAGGAATCTTTATCCTGGATGGTAGTCTGTGATTTAGGTTGTTGGCATGCACCTGCCATTAATAATGGAAGGGCATATAGGGAAACGAGGCTGAATCGTTTTAAAACGGGCCGGTAACCGGACTTCTTCAGAATATTTTTCATAGATATGCTGTTAGTTTAATAATTAAAAGCGCTTCAATACATCAAACGAGGAAAATCCAGAGGACAGCGTCGTACTGTAAGCTAGAAAAACGGTGGTAACCAGCATCATTCCGGTACCTTTCCCGATGTCTGCAATGTCCAGTCCGATGGTAATCTGGATTTGCAGTAAAGATAATAATTACTGATGAAAAAGAGAATATTGAAACTGTGGATATTTTTGCAAAGAAAATATGCTGTCCGTTTGTAAATATTCCTATATTTGTTGTATTATTAATTGATTAATTGATTAATTGATTAATTGATTAATTGATTAATTGATTAATTGATTATGGAGATTCTAAAATTTTGTTTTCTGACTGGATGTTTATCAGTCAGTTCTTTTATTAATGCACAGGTAGCGGTAAAGGGGAGAATTGCAGATGAGTCTGACAAGGGACTTGCTTACGCTACAGTCAGATTACTTTGTCAGGATTCAACTTTTGTTCAAGGGGGGGTGACAGACAGCATCGGTCTTTATAAATTGGAGAACGTACAGAAGGGAAACTATTTGTTGTCTCTCAGTTCCATCGGCTACGAAGCGAAGGTTTATCCGTTTGCGGTGGGGGACACGGAAAAGGTACTTCCGGTTGTGTACCTGAAGGAAAACAGTGTACTGCTTGGTGAAGTAGAGGTGAAAGGTTCTTCCTTTATCCGTCAGAAGGACCGGGTGCTGATTATTCCTGATAAGCAGCAGGTGAAGCATGCCTTTACAGGCTACGATCTGCTCAGTAACCTGATGATTCCGGGTATAGACGTAGATCGCAAGAAGGGAGTTGTGGCAACGATGGGAGGAACCGTAACACTCTACATCGACGGTCGTAAAGTGGACTATCGGGAAGTGCAGAGTCTGCGCCCCCGTGACATAGAGAAAGTGGAATATTTTGATGTGCCGACGGGAAAGTATGCCGGGGATGTGGCATCCATCAACTATATTACCAGGAAATGGAAGTCTGGAGGATATGTTTCTTTGGATGCCAATCAGACTATCGGTTATTTGCAGGGAGACTATAATGCGGTGTCGAAGGTTTCTCACGGGAATACATCGTATACGCTGTTTGCCGGACATACCATGTACGATTACAATGAGGACGATAACCGGAGTACGGAATCATTTGTGTTGGCAGACCGGTCCTTTACACGGGATGAAATCACCGAAGCAGACAAGCGGAAGAAGAACCAGCAGTATGCACAGTTCAATGTGCTTAATCAGACAGGCAAGCGCACGTTGTCGGCAAAGATGTCCTTTGTACATAGCGGGATGCCGGACAACGGGAGAAAGGGGATGTTGGACTATTCGGACTATTACGAAGACGTCTGTTCAAGTAGTTCTACAGACCAGAAGTCACTTGCTCCCTCCCTGGAACTGTACGGCAGTTTCAGGTTGAAAGACAATCAGCGGCTGGAATGTTCGTTGCCTGTAAGTTATACGCAGAACACTTACGACCGTTCTTATCAGGAAAACGAGTATGCTTCGATGACGAATGTGGATGAGAAGCTTTATATGCTGAAGCCCTCCCTGAATTATTCTTTGTCCATGCCGCATCAGAATACGCTTACAGTCCAGTTGATGCATTCCCATCGCATCACCTCCGCCACTTATGCGGGGGACAATCCGTCGTGGCAGCACTTGTGGTCGGGTGAAAGTTTGTTGTTTGCTTCCTATAATCAGCGTTTCGGCAAACTTTCCATGAACGGACGTATCGGGATGTCCGCCTTGCAATACCGCTTGCATGGACATGAAAAGACCCATTACATAAGCCCTCGGGGAGATTTGTCGTTTTTCTACCAGTTCAGTGACCGCCAGCAGTTCGGTATCGGGGCAGCCGTGGGCAATGCCTATCCCGAAATCAATACCATCAATACGGCGGAGCAGAATATCGACCAGATACACGTGAAGCGGGGAAATCCCTATCTGGACAAGATAAAGATGTATATGGCTTCCGGTTCGTACAGTTTGCAGGTAGGTCGTTTCAACCTGTTCGGCATATTCATGTACTCTTCGGAAATCAATACCGTTCTGCCCGCTTTCTCCGTGGAAGGCAACAAGCTGGTGGAATCATACCGGAGCGATGGAGACTATCATCTGTTGCAGGGAGGTCTGGATTTGTCGTGGAAGGCTACGGATGCTCTCCGGCTCAAATTGGGCGGACGCTGGCAGTACAGCAAGATAACGGGACAGGACTCGCAGGATCAGAACAATGTGTATGGCCGACTGACTGTGAACTACTACTGGAAGGACTTTTCGCTGAATGTGTATGGGAAAACTCAGACACGTTTACTGAGCGGCGACGGTGTGTACGAATGGCAGGATGGCAATTACGGAGCTTCGGTCAGCTGGTATCATGGAGGCTGGGCATTGGAAGCCGGTACGAACAATCCGTTTTACACGCATGCCAGGACAAGAAGTTTCCTGCGTTCGGATGTGTACCGGTACGACCGTGAAGTGTATAGCCGGCTCAACCAGCCTACCGGATATGTGAAGATAGCCTATACGTTCGATTTCGGCAAAAAGACTTCTAAAGATTATCGCAACGTGAATACTACCATCGACAGTGCAATATTGAAAGCGGAATAAGACTTATTGTAAGGAAGTCTGGCAAATAAGCTAAAAGATTTAACCGGCCCATCATGAATCTGTTTGCAGTTTTCGTGATGGGCCGGTGTTGAACGGGCGGTATGGTTCCATTGTATCTATCTTTGGCAGGAGAATCTGCTGCGATGGTACCAGGTCTGCCGTCTGATTAGACAGATACCGCTATTTTTTCAGACTGACAGTCTGGCTTTCTTTTTCTGAAAGGGCGAAGTTTTTCAGTCTGACCGTTCTCTCTCCGACTGTTAAAGCGGACAGTTTCAGGGAGCCCTTGACTACGCGGACCGTGATGTCCTTGTGGCTTATGGTGCATGTTCCCCATGAACTTCCGTTGCTCCAGAAATAAGTACCGGGGCGGGAGGTGAATCGCATGCTTTGGTCGACAGCAGAGTAATTGTAACCGCTCATGGCAAGTATGGCAGACCAGCTGGCCATTGACCGGGCATAGTGGTGTCCGCATTCTGTCTCGTTGAACGGGTTTCTCTTTGCTCCGTCGTGTCTGTCCCGGATTGCCCGGATGCACTTCAGGGCATCTTCCTCCATGCCTTCATAAATCATGCCTGTGGCTGCACAGTATTCAAAGCCGGTCATGACTTCTGCAAAATAGGGGAAAGGAACTTCCAGTCTTCCTTTGGGCCAGGATGCCATGAGAAGTCCGGCTTCATCACCAAGAACGTACGACCGCATATTGTTGAAATGCCGGCTGAAGTCTTCCTTGAAATTGTATCGCATGATGCTTTTCAGTGTTGTCCGGATATGCTCTTTCTTTGCCAGATATCCCAGTCCGCAGATATGTGCCATGTATTGGCCTACCAGCTGGTCTACCAGACATCCTTTCCCGAGCTGGAAGTCCGGGATCTTTGTATCCGGATCATTCATGTCGAGGAATTCAAAGGTTTCCGGATCTGTGATCTTGTGCTCATAGTATTCCCCGTTGAACAGATTGTTGTCTAACCATTCCGAACCATTTTCAAAAAGAGCTCTGCATTTCTTTTCGAATGCCCGGTCTTTCATGGCATGTGCCATTTTTTCGGCTGCTTTTAATGCTCCGAGATACCAGAATCCCATCTGTGGGTTAGGACCGAAATAGTTTACGTCCATAGTATTGTGTTGCGATCCTTCCATTACGCCATCCTGGTTGCCGTCCCAGCCATGTTCGGTCCATGCATAGCTCAATACTTTCTTGACTTGTGTCCAGTTTTCTTTCAGGAATCGGGAATCGCCGGATAGCTGCCAGTCCCGATAGAATTTCATGATGCAGCCCATTTGACCGTCGGCTGCTGCACTGTTGCCTTTGGCTGCCTCTGAAAGGGGCAGGGCAGCTCTGAAGTTCATCAGTCCGTTGTCCTTTGTCGCGTAGTTGAATTCCACATCCCGCATGGTTCTGGCCAGGTCGCCGAACAGAAAAGCCGTAGCCGTTTCATAGTTCCATACGTGGGTGCACGAGCCCATACATGAGCCGAATCTGTCCATCACACCTTCCCATCCCATCAGGTGACCGCTTGGAATGCGGAATACCGTTTGTGAGCGCAGGGTTGCGAGGTTGAATAATCCGGCTTCTTTGACTACATCCGGATAAGAACATTCCAGCAGGCTGTTGACGAATTCCAAGGTCCGTTTCTCCAGTTCCGGCATTTGAGGGATTATTTTCCGTGCTGTTTCCCAGGAATCAGGATATTGCTGACTGTAGTAATTGCCGATTACAGAAGATGACCATGCTTTCCGGTTGGGGAAGTTCCAGGTGAGGAAGAAAGTGAATGAACGGGTTTCCCCGGGAGCCAGTTTCTTTTTTACTGCAAGGGAAGCCATCGGGTCGGCATCATATTGTTTACTCATTTCCGTCAGTTCACCGTCTGCACTGAAGTCGTCCCAGAAGCCCAGAATACCGTTGCTCCAGTCGTCAGCTTTCGAGGAAGTCCGATAGGTGACACCTTCGGGGGCATTGGTGACCAGGGTCATGTTTCCGTAGGCAGGATCTGTCTTTTCCACTCCTTCCGAACAGAAATAAATTCCCTGTAATCCTTGAGCTGACTTATAGATGTTCCTGTTGTCTTTGCAGCCGACAGGTATATAGTCTCCTTTCCAGTCGGTCACAAACTTGCTGCCGTCCTTGCCGATGAAGTTTCTGATAGAACCGCAGATAGATACATCGACCGGGGTTTGGGATGTGTTTGTTACCTCATAGCAGAGAACGGCTATGGGAATTCCGCTGGCTTCGGCATCACCCGGAACAAGCGGGTTGAATCCTTTGACGGTCACTTTAACCGGGATTTCCTTATCCGACAGATGTACTTGTCCGAATGGGTAGGCTGCATCGAATGAACTGTTCTTGAACCGGGGCAGTCCGTGGTGGTTTACGGGTCTTCCCTCGTAGTGCAGATATTCCTGGTCATACAGTGCTCCTGCCAGCAGGGTTGTCTGTGCTTCTCCTTTTTCGGGTTTCGTATAAATGGCAAAGAAAGGGGCGTTGTTGCCGGTGGTGACGGTACTGTATTTCTTGCCGGGCACGTTCATGATTTCCCAGTCGCGGAGCTCTCCCCGTCCGCCTAATGATACGGTTCCTGTACCTATTCCCCCAAGAGGCAAAGCTATCTGATACAAATGTTGCTGGTCATAGTGCCTTAAAACTGGCCAGTCTCCGGCTTTCCACTCCTGAGCGCAAAGCAGTGTCGGCAGCAAGGTGATGATTGTCAGAATATTTTTCATAGAAATATTATGTAAGTTTAATAATTAAAAGCGCTTAAAATTACAGAGAAATCTTGTATGACGAAGTATTTTTACGAAGAATTTGAATCAGACTTTGCAGGAAATACCGGGACTTTCAGGTATGGATGGAGCGGAATAATGCTTTCGTTTGGGGAATTTCTTGCAGAGGATCCGTCGGTGTTTTCTGCACGAAACAACAGTTTCACCAGGATGAAATAAAAGTTCCACTGACTGAAAACAAAAGTTCCACCAGCAGAAAACAAAAGTTCCACTAGCACGAAACAAAAGTTTCACCAGCATGAAACAGCAGTTTCACCGGCACGAAACAACAGTTTCACCGGCACGAAACAAAAATTTTCCCTGAAGAAAACCGGTGTTCTCTCCAGGGAAATGATATGATATGAAGTGAAGTTTATCCTCCTGCGAAAGGAAGATGTCACTTCGTCTTGACGATGGAAGTCAGCGGATATCTGTTTCCTTTGATATCGCTGAGGAAAGCCTTGGCGGAGCCGAAGTTGAGGTACATATCCAGACGGACCGGCAGATGGTTCAGGTCGTCGGTGATATAGAAAGTAATGACTTCTTTTTCTTTATTTTCTTTGGTGTATTCCACCAGTGAAAAAACCAGACAGCGGTATGTCACTCCGTTTTCTGCTTCGTAGTTTTCTTTGCGGCGATAGATCAGGGTCTGTTTTTCTATGGCTCGTCCCGTAGCCATGGAAAACAGGATTTTCTGCCCCGGACGATAGTCGGTGGGATCATACGAACGTGCCTGAAGCAGGATGCTCAGCATGTCATAGACGCAGACCGGCATTTCATCGTGATGCTTGTCGGGAGTACCCCGGTTCACACTGCGCTGCTGGTCGACGATACATTTTCCGTTGCGGTAGGAAAAATTGACCTCATCTACTGTGTAGCGTTTGCCTTCTTCGGCTCCTTTGCGGAAGTAAAGTGGTTCCAGTTTTTCTGTAGTGATACAGGTCAGGGTGTCGCGCATCTTGAAAAACTTGTCGATACTGGGCTTGGTGAACGACAGAAGGTCTGTCTGCAGGCAGGGCTGGCCTTTATAGGTCGTGGTGTTCACCGTCATTTTGGCCCAGCCGACATTTACCCAGATAAACTTCCAGTTGAACTTCAGCCGGTAGGATAAAGTTTCTCCCGGTTTGATGGCCGTGTTCTCGGCACCGCATTGAGCTTGTGCTGCCATGCCTCCCATCAGGAGGCAGAGGCAAAGGATGATTTTCTTTATCATGTTTGTCAAGTCCTTCCTAGTTTCTTTGCACGTTCTTTATTCCGGTCTTTTATTTTCTTGCTTTCTTCCGGTTTCTGTTTCTTGATTTCGTCGGGCTTCTGTTTGTCCAGCGGGAGGGCATGAATGTTCCATGTCTCTTCAAACTCGAAGTTGGCTTTCATTTCCCACACTTTGGGGAAATAGAACACTTCTTCCGGCTGGATCTTGTCAGCATAGTTACCTGTATCCCATACTCCGTTGTTGTTGTCATCGTTGAACAGGCGGATATAGTATTTGGTTCCTGGCTGCAGGAAGTAGAAGTCGCATGTCTTCTTGTCGCTGACGGGTTGCTGGCGTACGACGGCATCGGTTGAGTTGAGCAGTTGCACGATGGCATGGGGCCCGGCTCCAACAATGTTCAGATAGAGCGTTCCGTAGTCTTCAAGTGTCTTGACCTTCAGCGTATTTTCCACTTTGTTTGTGTAAAGTCCATAAATACCCTTGAATCCGAGCGAGTCAATGTTCAGCCGGTATTCCTGTCCGGGTTGCCAGTCGGCCAGGATCTGGTATTTCCGGGGGACAACACTGTCGGCGAGGAAGATGAAAGGTCTTTCTTCCCAGATGGTATCTACTTTCTGGCTGATGTGGATAGCCGTGGTATCAATGCTTTCCAGCGGTTCATCAAAAGTCAGCGTAATGTTACGGTTCAGATCCAGACTGGACGGTGCGTCTACACTGATCTTCAGGAATTTGGTTTCAACAGCCAGTGTATCTCCTTTTTTAGCCCGTTTTTTACGCTCTTTTTCTTTCTCCTTGCGGGCTTCTTCAGCCATGGCCAGACGGCGTTGTCTGTTGATTTTGTTCACCATGCGCAGGGTATCTGTCCTGGGCACCAGTTTTCCCAGCGTGTCCGTAGCGAGATAACCCAGTTGCAGGGTCAAAGTATCGCGCTCACAAAGCGTTGTATCCTTGATCCAGTAGCGGATGGTATCGTTCCGTTCCGTGTTCTCGATGATGAAAGCATCCTTTTCGTCGAAATCCAGTCCCTTGACCGTGGGAAGGGTATCGGCTTTGGTGTTGAAGTAAAGCGAGAAACGGTAAGTCTGCTCACGTTCGCTTTTCACCAGATATTGCAGGTTGTTTTCTTCCTTGAAAGCGCGCAGCAGGAGGTTGTCGGGCAGGAAGCGGGTATAGTTCACCTGATAGATGGTATCGTAATGAAGCGTATCGTTTTCATGCCATATCGTATCCTGTCTTACGGCTCCGGTGGTCGAAGGAATCACCAGTGAATCCTGATAGGCAATGGCTTCCGTCTTCGAGTCGAAGATATAGTTTTGGTTTCCGTCCATCAGTGCATAGATGCGGTAACTTCCGGGAGCGATACCCCGGATGACGAAGTGTCCCCGGCTGTCTGTACGCGAGATACGGTCGAACGGCAGGGTTGTGAATGCTGAATCGTTCTGGTTCTGGTGTAATCCCACCTGAATGCCTTTGATCGGTTCCAGATCCTGGGCATTGAGGATTGTTCCCGAAACTTCCATGGTGTCAATTGTCGGTCCGGTGGAAAAGGTATAGGCAAAATTTCCCAGCGGATTTCCTTCGTTGTTGTCCACGATTGCATCACCGAAGTCGATGGTGTAAGTGGTGTTGAGTCTCAGCGAATCCATGTATTCCACGCTCACCCGATGTCCGTTTACCTTGAGTTCGGGGCTTTCCTGCTGCGGGGGTGAAAAGATTACCTTTTCAGAAGCTTTCTCCAGTTTGATGTATTCATCGAATTCGATGGAGATCTTCTTGCGCTTGTTGTTGATGGCTCCCGGTTCCGGATTGGCGCGTACGAACTTAGGCGGAGTCTCGTCATAAGGGCCTCCGTCGGGTTGTCCCTGGCTGGCACAGGCATACAGTCCGGCAAGCACCAGCAGGAAGGTGAGATATTGGGTCAGTCTGCGTCGGTTCATGAGTTCAGTTTCAGCATTTCTTCTATGTAGTCACGATTATTGCTCAGGCGTGGCACTTTGTGCTGTCCGCCCAGTTTTCCTTTCTGTTTCAGCCAGTCATGGAACAGATTCGGACGTGCAGGGATGATTTCCAGTTCCTGCAGAGTAATATCCTTGTGGCGTTTGGCTTCATAGTCGGAATTGATTTCCTGCAGAGCCTTGTCCAGTGCATGACGGAAATGCTCCAGTGAATCGGGCTGGACACTGAATTCAATCAGCCACTGGTGACGGCATTTGGCATTGTCGTCCATGAAGACCGGTGCGGCAGAATATTCCAGCACTTGTGCTCCGGTTTCGGCACAGGCACGTGCCAGTCCTTTTTCAGCATTATCCACCATCAGCTCTTCTCCAAAGGCATTGATGAAGTGTTTGGTACGTCCGGAGATAATGAATTTATAGGGATCTTTCTGAGTAAACTTCACTGTATCACCGAGAATGTACCGCCACAGTCCGCAGGAAGTACTGATGACGATGGCATAATTACGTCCCACTTCGATACCGGTCAGGGGTACGATGGTCGGATTCGGGCTGTCAAATTCGTCCAGAGGAATGAATTCGTAGAATACATCGTAGTCCAGCATCAGCAGCATGGCAGGGTCGGAGAGATCGTTCTGCAGTCCGAAGAAACCTTCACTGGCATTGTATGTTTCCATATAGTGCATGCGGGGACTGGCGATCAGCCGTTTGTATTGTTCCCGGTAAGGAGTGAAACATACGCCTCCGTGGAAGAATACTTCCAGATTGGGCCATACTTCGTCGAGGGTCTTTGCACCCGTCTTTTCCAGAATTCGTTTTATGACTGCCATCATCCAGGAGGGTACTCCGGAGAGGTTGGTCACATTTTCGTGGATGGTCGTGCTGGCAATGCGTTCCACCTTCTCTTCAAATTCTGACAGAAGCGCGATTTCCTTGCTCGGTACGCGGATGAAGTTCACCAACGGATTGATGTTCTGGATCAGGATGGCAGAAAGGTCGCCCACCAGACTGTCCTTGACATTGTAATTGGGGCTGTGGCTTCCTCCCAGAATCAGTCCTTTGCCCGAGAAGAAGCGGCTTTCGGGATTTTCACGCAGATAGAGAGCTACGGCATCGGTTCCTCCCTTGTAGTGGATGCCGTGCAGACCGTCCTTGCTGACAGGGATAAATTTACTCTTGTCGTTGGTAGTTCCCGATGATTTGGCATACCAGCGTACTTTTCCCGGCCATAACACATCGGCTTCGCCGTGACGCATACGGTCTACATAACCTTTGATTTCTTCATAGGTTTGTACCGGTACGCGCTGGAAGTCTGTATAGTTTCTGATTCGTGCGTAATCATATTTCTTTCCCCATTCCGTGGGAGCTGCTGTTTGTATCAGTTTCTGGAAAACCCGTTCCTGGATGGCTTCTGCCTGAGTGGCGTATAAGTCAGTGGCTTTCTGCCTGGATGTGAACAGTTTTCCTATCACTTTCGTTGAATTCATTGTTTCTTCTGTTTCAGATTCAAATTATTGCAAAGGTAGATTTTTTCCGCGTATTATCGGGTTGTACAATTATTTTTTTTTGAGATTTCACAATTCACTGCTTTTTTCTTACCTTTACGTCTCAAAGTAAATACAAACGAATATGAGAATTGGAATCTTGACTTCGGGAGGTGATTGTCCGGGCATTAATGCGACTATTCGCGGGGTATGCAAAACGGCAATCAACCATTATGGTATGGAAGTATTCGGTATTCACAGCGGCTTTCGCGGGCTGGTGGATAATGATGTGGTTCCATTGACGGAAGCATCGCTAACCGGGTTGCTGAATATGGGCGGAACCATTTTGGGAACGTCGCGTGAAAAACCTTTCAAGCGCCGGGGAACAGCGGTCTCGGAAGACAAGCCTGCCATGATGCTTCAGACGATCCGCGAAAGAGGGCTGGACTGTATTGTCTGTATCGGTGGAAACGGTACGCAGAAAACTGCAGCCAGGCTGGCGGAGACAGGAGTGAATGTCATCAGTATTCCCAAAACGATCGATAATGATGTGTGGGGCACTGATTTCTCGTTCGGCTTCGATTCAGCAGTAAGCATTGCGACCGATGCCATTGACCGGCTGCACTCCACGGCGACGTCTCACCAGCGGGTGATGGTGATCGAAGTAATGGGACATAAGGCCGGATGGATTGCGCTCTATTCAGGCATGGCCGGAGGAGGAGATATTATCCTGCTCCCGGAGATTCCTTTTGATATCCATCGCATCGGAGATGCCATTATCAACCGTCTGAAGAAAGGAAAGCCATACTCAATTGTGGTAGTGGCAGAAGGAATTCCTACTGTGGATGGCAAGAAAGCAGCCCAGTATATAGCTGAAGAAATTGAATATGAAACCGGATTCGAAACCCGTGAAACGGTACTTGGATACATTCAGCGCGGCGGAAGTCCGACGGCATTTGACCGTAACCTTGCTACGCGCATGGGCGGATATGCTACTCAGCTGATTGCAGAAGGCCGCTTCGGACACATGGTAGCCCTGCAGGGAAACAGTATGGGTGCTGTCCCCCTGACGGAAGTAGCGGGTAAACTGAAACTTGTGACCGAGGACAATGACCTTGTGGTACAGGGTCGCCGTATGGGGATCTGTTTCGGATGAAAAAAAGGTTTTTATAATACTACAGACTAAGAAAGGACAGGCGATGACTGATGCTGTTTTTCAATCATCACTTGTCCTTTACGGAGAAGACAGACACGGGGTCAGTCTTTGAAAGCAGCCTCTTCGGCTTCGGAAATAATCCGTTCGGTGTCTTCGAACTTTTCAAGGATAACTTCCTCTTCTGTTGCTATCGCTGTCAGCGGTGTGTTGGAGACAGATGCTTCAGGTACTTCAGTTGTAGTTGTTTCCTGTGCCTGCTCGCGCTGTGCTTTAGCGGCAAAGATCTGATCGATGAATTTGGGATCAGTTTTGATTTGCTTCAAGGTCTCCTGAGCAGCCAGTTGCTGCGATTCTTTTTTGGAGTAACCTTTTCCTTCCCCGGCAGGGATGTTTTCAACCATAACTTGTGTTTCGAATATTGGATTCGAGTCACTGTCTATGGACTGGCCTGTCAGTCGGAATTCTACTTCAAATTTGTTCTTCTGGCTCCATTCGATCAGTTTTGACTTGAAGTTGACCTCTTTGCGTGAGATCTTGTCAATATTCAGGTATTGGGCGATGATACGTTCCTCCATGAATTTCTTGCAGGCATCATATCCTCTGTCCAGATAAATGGCGCCCACCAGTGCCTCAAATGCGTTTCCGGACATATAGCTGTTGTGTGACGACTGACGGGTTGTAAACTTGATCAGTTTATCCAGCCCGATCTGAACAGCTACCTGATTCAACGTTTCACGCTGTACGATCTTGGAACGGGTATTGGTGAGAAATCCCTCACGCTTTCCTTCGAATTTCTTATAGACAATATCTGCTACTACTGCATCCAGAATGGCATCGCCCAGAAATTCCAGACGTTCATTGTTGAGTAATCGTCCTTTTTCCTTGACCGATGAAGACTTGTGCAGCAGAGCCTGCTGGTAGATCTCGATGTTTCTCGGATAGAATCCCAGCATTCTGTAAAAACAAAGATAAGGCTCCTTGTCCTTGCGGAAAAAGAGTCTTATCTTATCTGTTATATTGCTAAACACAGTTTATTCAGTGTATTTTTTGACGATTACACATGCATTGTGTCCACCGAAACCAAAGGTGTTGCTCAATGCAGCACGAACCGTACGGTGCTGTGCCTTATTGAAAGTGAAGTTAAGGTTATAATCGATCTGTTCATCGTTATCTCCTTCTTCGTGGTTGATGGTCGGAGGAACAATGTCGTTCTTCACAGATAATACGCTGGCGATAGCTTCTACAGCTCCGGCAGCACCCAGCAAGTGACCGGTCATTGACTTGGTAGAACTGATGTTCAGCTTATAGGCATGTTCTCCGAAGAGAGCCTGGATAGCTTTCACTTCTGAGATATCACCTACCGGGGTAGATGTACCGTGAACATTGATATAGTCGATATCTTCCGGCTGCAAACCTGCATCTTCCAGTGCATTGGTCATCACCAGTTTCGCACCCAGACCTTCAGGATGAGAAGCTGTGATATGATAAGCATCGGCAGAAGCACCAGTTCCGGCCAGTTCGGCATAAATCTTTGCGCCACGGGCTTTAGCGTGTTCCAGTTCTTCCAGAATCAGACATCCGGCTCCTTCACCCATTACGAAACCGTCACGGCTTGCGCTGAACGGACGTGAAGCACGAGTGGGATCGTCGTTGCGGGTAGAGAGGGCATTCATCGCGTTGAATCCTCCTACTCCGGCAGGGAAGATAGCAGCTTCAGCACCACCGGTAACGATCATGTTGGCTTTTCCCAGACGGATATAATTGAATGCATCAGCAATCGCGTTGGAAGAAGAAGCACAAGCGGAGGTGGTGGTAAAGTTAGGACCATGGAATCCGTAAATCATAGAGATTTGTCCGGATGCAATGTCGGCAATCATCTTCGGAATGAAGAACGGATTGAAACGCGGACCGATTGTGTCTTTGGTCTGTGCGTAATTCATTACTTCTTCTTCGAAAGTGTGGATACCGCCGATACCTACTCCGAAGATCACACCGATTTTGTTCAAGTCTTCTTTTTCCACATCAATGCCAGCGTCTGCTACAGCTTCTTTGGCAGCAGTAATAGCATATTGTGTATAAAGATCCATTTTGCGAGCTTCTTTCCGGTCGATGAAATCGGTCGGGTTGAAGTTTTTCACTTCGCAGGCAAACTGAGTCTTGAACTTGGATGCGTCAAAATGAGTAATAGGTCCTGCTCCGCTTACTCCGTTGATCAGGTTGTTCCAGAAATCTGAAACATTGTTACCAACAGGGGTCAGCGCACCAAGACCTGTTACTACTACTCTTTTTAATTCCATAAAGAGGTAGAATTAATTATTTTGCGTTAGCCTCGATGTAAGAGATGGCGTCGCCTACAGTCTGGATCTTTTCTGCCTGATCATCAGGAATAGAGATACCGAATTCTTTTTCGAATTCCATAATCAGTTCAACTGTATCCAAAGAGTCAGCACCCAGGTCGTTAGTGAAGCTAGCTGCCGGAGTTACTTCTGATTCTTCTACGCCCAACTTATCAACAATAATTTTCTGTACTTTTGATGCGATTTCAGACATAATTCTAAATTTTAAAGTTTATAAATAGAGTAAAAATGTTTATATCCGCTGCAAAGGAATAAATATTTCTTCTTCTAAACAAATATTCGGGCAAATAAATGCATGTTCCTTGCACATTTTATCTCTTTCTGTGCACGAAAAAGGTGAAAATGGAAGGAAATTGTCTTTTAAACTCGTTGGGAAAGGAGTGTTTTTTGATATGATTCTTCTTGGCTGGGCAACAGATTTTTGTAATTTTGCGCATATGACACTATTCTCTCTTTCATCAGGGGAAATGAACAGATCATGAGTGAGGTTACCCGGAGTCTGGGACAGGAAATCCTTCCACGGAAATGATGGTACGGAGGTCGTTTCTTGAAGACCGGTTGCTCAGAGACTGCTTCTTTGAAGACCTGTTTTGTGGCATTCGAATTTCGGGAGATTAGTGTCTTGAGAAAGAAATTAAAGAGTTTTTTAATCCACCAATCAACAAGACAATGAAATCACACCCATGGAGAAAGATTTTCAGGCTGGGAAGCCGGCTAACGATGGCCGTTCTGCTCGTTTCGGCCACATCGTGTTCGGAAAGAGGAACAGCCGGCACGGACTATACGCAATTTGTTAATCCGCTGATCGGGACAGGAGGACACGGACATACCTTTCCGGGACCTGTTGTACCTCACGGTATGGTCCAGCCCGGACCGGATACTCGTCTGGACGGATGGGATTCCTGTTCGGGGTACTATTACAACGATTCTACAATCAATGGTTTTTCGCATAATCGTCTGAGCGGAACCGGATGCTGTGACTATGGTGATGTGCTGCTGATGCCCACAGTGGGAGAACAGTGTATCGGAACAGAGGAACCGACTGGGCAGCAGATGCCTTATTGTTCGTCGTTTTCGCACGATGATGAAGTGGCTGTGCCGGGATATTATTCCGTTTACCTCTCCCGTTATGGTGTCCGTGCGGAGCTGACGGCTACTTGCCGTGCAGCTATCCACCGCTACACCTATCCCGCCACATCCGGTGCAGGGATGATCCTCGATCTGGACTACAGCCTGCAGCGGCAGACCAACCGCGACATGCTGATCGAGCAGGTGAACGACTCCACCCTGCGCGGACGCAAGCGCACCGCCTACTGGGCGCCCGACCAGCCTGTGTGCTTCTACATGGTCTTTTCGCGTCCCTTCACCTTCCGGCTGGTGAACGACACCCTGCCCCCTTCATCCGGAGTCTCCCCCCGGCCCCGCATGAAAGCCCTGCTGCGCTTTGCCCCGCTGGCCGGGGGCGAACAGGTGATGGTGAAGACGGGCCTGTCGGCCGTGGACATGGAGGGAGCCCGTGCCAACGTGGAGCAGGAGATTCCCGGATGGGACTTCGACGGGGTGCGCAGGGCGGCTGCCGCAGCGTGGAACCGCGAGCTTTCGCGCATTGAGGTCCGCACGGCCGATCCCGTCCGGCGCAGGGTGTTCTACACGGGGCTGTATCATGCCCTGATTGCCCCCACCGTCTTTTCGGATGTGGACGGCCGCTATCTGGGGATGGATCACCACATCCGCCGGACGAAGGAGGGAGAGACGTACTACACCATCTTCTCCCTGTGGGACACCTTCCGCGCCCTGCATCCCCTGCTGACCATCCTCCGGCCGGAGCTCAACGCGGAGATGATCCGCTCGCTCATTGCCAAGAGTGAGGAAGGGGGCATCTATCCCAAGTGGGACATGGCGTCAAACTATACGGGGACGATGATCGGCTATCATGCCGTTTCGCTCGTGGCCGATGCCTGGGCGAAGGGCTGCCGCAGCTTCGACGTGCGGAAGGCTTACCGGGCGGCTCTCCGCGCTGCCGGGTATGACACGACGGGCATCCGCTGTCCGGACTGGATGATTCCCTACGTCATGCCGCGGGCACGCTACTGGAAGAATGCCGTGGGCTATGTGCCCTGCGACCGGGACAAGGAGGCCGTGGCCAAGGCGCTGGAGTATGCCTACGACGACTGGTGTATCGCCCTGCTGGCCCGCGAACTGGGCGACACGGCCAATGCCCGCAGGTATGAGGCCTTTGCGCAGGGTTACCGCACTTATTACGATCCGTCCACGGGCTTCATGCGGGGGCTGGACTCCGGCGGCAAGTGGCGCGAGCCTTTCAATCCGTATGCGTCGGATCACCGGAACGATGACTATTGCGAGGGGAATGCCTGGCAGTGGAGCTGGTTTGTTCCCCACGATCCGGAGGGGCTGATGGAGCTGATGGGCGGACGCGAACGCTTTGTCCGGAGGCTGGATTCGCTCTTCACGGCCGATCCGCGGCTGGAGGGGGATCAGGTGTCGGCCGATATCTCGGGGCTGATCGGGCAGTATGCCCACGGCAACGAGCCGAGCCACCACATCACGCATCTGTATAACTATGCCGGGGTGCCCTGGCGTACGCAGGAGCTGGTGGACCAGGTGCTCCGCACGCTCTATTCGGACGCTCCCGACGGGCTGTCGGGCAATGAGGACTGCGGACAGATGTCGGCCTGGTATGTGATGAACGCCATGGGCTTCTATCAGGTGTGTCCCGGCCGGCCGGTGTATTCCATCGGGCGTCCGCTCTTCGATGAGGTGACTCTCCGCCTGGAAGGGGGAAAGACTTTTGTCATCCGTGCGAAGAACAATTCGGAGAAAAACAAGTATATCCGTTCGGCGACGCTGAACGGCAGGCCGCTGGAAGGGCCGTTCTTCACGCATGAGGAACTGATGGCCGGCGGGGTGCTGGAGTTCGTGATGTCCGACCGTCCGGAGAAGTGGAACGGAAAGGAGACGGAGGGGGTATGAACAGGCTGGTCATGACATTCGCGGCGCTGCTCGGGCTGCTGGGGCTCCGGGCGGCGGAAAGGGATTTCACACAGTACGTGAATCCGCTGATGGGGACGCAGTCGTCCTTTGAGCTGTCGGCCGGAAACACTTATCCGGTGACCGCCCTGCCCTGGGGGATGAATTTCTGGACTCCCCAGACGGGGAAGATGGGAGACGGATGGCAGTACACGTATACGGCGAACCGGATCCGGGGATTCAAGCAGACGCACCAGCCCAGTCCCTGGATCAATGACTTCGGCCAGTTTTCGCTGATGCCGGTGACGGGCAGCCCGGAGTTCGACGAGGACAGGCGGGCCAGCTGGTTCTCGCACAAGGGCGAGACGTCGCGTCCTTACTATTATAAGGTATACCTGGCCGAGCATGATGTCGTGGCGGAAATGGCTCCCACGGAGCGGGCGGCCTTGTTCCGCTTCACCTTCCCGGAGACGGAGCAGGCGTATGTCGTGGTGGATGCTTTCGACAGGGGATCGTCGGTCCGGATCATTCCCGGAGAGAACAAGGTGGTGGGGTATTCCACCCGTAACAGCGGGGGAGTGCCTGCCGGCTTCCGCAATTATTTTGTCATGGTCTTTGACAGGCCTTTTGAGTACCGGGCAACTTTTGCCGATTCCGTGCTGACGGAAAATGTGCTGGAGCAGACGGCCGGACATGCGGGGGCCGTGGTGGGCTTCCGTACGGCAAAGGGGGAGCAGGTGCATGTGCGGGTGGCATCGTCCTTCATCAGTCCGGAACAGGCGGAACTGAATCTGAAGGAGCTGGGCGATGCCGGGCTGGAGGAGCTGGCGCAGCAGGGCCGGGACCGCTGGAACGAGGTGCTGGGACGCGTGGAAGTGGAAGGGGGAACGCTGGATCAGTACCGCACGTTCTACACCTGTCTGTATCGTTCGCTGCTTTTCCCTCACAAGTTCCATGAAGTGGATGCTCGCGGAAAGACCGTGCATTACAGTCCCACGACAGGGCAGGTACTGCCGGGATATTATTACACCGGAACCGGGTTGTGGGATACCTTCCGCTGTCTCTTTCCGCTGCTGAACCTGATGTATCCTTCCGTCAGCCGGGAGATGCAGGAGGGATTTCTGAATGCTTACCGCGAGAGCGGCTTCTTCCCGGAATGGTCTAGTCCCGGCCATCGTGACTGCATGGTGGGCAACAACAGTGCTTCCGTCCTGGCCGATGCATACCTGAAAGGGATTTGCGTGGACGATACGGAAACACTGTGGAACGGCCTGATGGCAGGTGCCGGCGGGACGCATCCCACGGTCAGCTCGTCCGGACGGCTGGGCTATGAATACTACAACCGGCTGGGGTATATCCCGTATGATGTGAAGATCAATGAGAATGCGGCCCGTACGCTGGAGTATGCCTACGATGACTGGTGCATTTACCGGCTGGGCAGGAAGCTGGGCCGTCCGGAGAAAGAACTGGAGGTCTTTGCACGCCGTGCGATGAACTACAGGAACCTCTTTGATCCCGAAACCCGGCTGATGCGCGGCAGGAATCAGGACGGTACGTTCATGAAGCCCTTTTCTCCGCTGAAGTGGGGAGATGCCTTTACCGAGGGCAACAGCTGGCATTACACCTGGTCTGTGTTCCATGATCCGCAGGGACTGATCAGTCTGATGGGTGGAAAAGACAGTTTCGTGCAGATGCTTGACTCGGTGTTTCATGTTCCGCCCCTGTTTGATGACAGTTACTATGGGCAGGTGATCCATGAAATCCGGGAGATGACCGTGATGAACATGGGGAATTATGCTCATGGCAACCAGCCCATCCAGCACATGATTTACCTGTATGATTATGCCGGCCAGCCCTGGAAGGCACAATATTGGCTGCGTCAGGTGATGGATCGTCTTTACACACCTGCTCCCGACGGCTATTGCGGGGATGAAGACAACGGACAGACTTCTGCCTGGTATGTATTCTCGGCGCTGGGCTTCTATCCGGTATGTCCGGGAACAGATCAGTATGTTCTGGGGGCACCGCTGTTCAGGAAGGCTCTCCTTCATTTTGAAAACGGGAATGTGATGGAAATTGCCGCTCCCGGCAATAGTCCCGCAAATTATTACCTCAACAGGATGCTTGTCAATGGGAAAGAGCATACCGCAAACTATCTGGAACATGCCGTCCTGCAGCAGGGAGGCCGTATTGAATGTGAGATGAGTGCGACGCCCAATCTGTCCCGCGGCATTCTGGAGAATGATCTGCCTTATTCCTTCTCGCGCCATCCGGAAGAGTAACAGGCCTGTATCTTTTTTATTCAAGAAACGGTTTCAGATCCCCCTGCTTTAGCTTTCTGTCATGGTTAAAGCAGGGGGATTGTTCCGGTCAGCGGACAATTCCTTTTACGGAAACTTCAGATACGGTAGCGTAATTTTTGTCCTTAAAGCAAATACGGATAAAGCGTCCGGTTGTTTCTGAACCGGAAAAATCCAGCCGGACAGAGCTTTTCTTTACCAGGGTTTGGGATTCTTTTTTTAGGGTTTTCCATTCTTTTTGATCGTCGGAGACTTCCAGTACATATTCTCCTTGTAAGCCGTCTATCTGTATTTCTTTTATTGTCAGCAGTTTTTCTGTATCCAGCATCCAGTAGGGCGCGTAATCCTCATCTGCCGCCTGCCAGCAGGTCTGTGCGTTTCCGTCGGCAGCCATTCCCGGTACATGTTCAGCTTTATGACTGCTGGCGAAAACGGGATTGTTCCGACCGAATGTCTGAACCTCACTGACGCTCTGATTACGGACGAAGCGGGTATACGGACGGTTCGTATAGCTGGAGTTCTGATCTTCCCGGAAGGTCTCATTCCCTTCGAATTCGAGTTCTATCCGTGCTCCTTTTAATCCGTCAGAACTTGCTTCGATGACAGTTTTCCCTGCGAAATAGGAGCGGAAAGAAATGGCTGCCTGTCCGTCCATTATGCGTATGTCACTGTCTTTTTCGAACCGGATGGAACGTCCTGTCGGAAATTCTCCCGGTCCGGACAAAACTTTTAGTTCTACTGCCGGAGCACAGGCGACAGTCCTTCCTGCAGAGTCACATACGGTGATCCCCAGCAGGACGTCATCAGTACCGTCGGTTTTTATTTTTTCTGTCTTGCTTCCCTTGAGTTTCAGGTATACAGGAATGCCTTCTGCCGGCCATGCGGGAGGAGCTGTTCCGGCATACTGATTTCTGTACCAGTACCAGGAGCGCTTGGGGATTCGGAAATAATCAACGATTCCCATCTTTCCCAGTGTATTTCCGGCGATGCTTCCATGGTCGAATCCGCACCAGATAGCCTGTCCGCAACGCCAGGGAAATCCTTTCCATCCTTCATTGCGTTGCAGGTCTCCCCATCCGGGTGCATATTCTCCCGGGCGGTCAGCTGTTACGCTGCCATATTCTGAAACCAGGTTCGGTATTCCCGGATTCTGAAAGTCCGGCTGGGTAGCTCCGTCGCCATTGTAGCCTGCAAGATCGCCGGTCAGATCGATTCTTGCTTCTGCCAGAGGACGTTGTGCGCCTCCGATTGCTGCCGGCCTTGTCGGATCCAGCTGATGGGTCAGATTCACCATCCGGCGCAGCAGCCTCTGGACCTGAGGCATTACTTCCGGACTGGAAAAGAATACTTCGTTGCACATGCTCCAGGCCACGATGGAAGGATGATTCCGGTGGATACGTATCATCTCCTGCAGTTGCGTCAGTGCGCTTTTCTCGAAAGCAGCTTCGTGCTCCTTGTTGACAGGATAAGCACTGCTGTCCCAGTATCCGTCGGTTTTGAAGCCTCCGATCCCCCAAAAAGGAGCTTCGGACCAGAATAGAATTCCTGCTTCATCACATGCCTGCGAAAAGGCAGGGGAGTGTGGGTAGTGAGAGCCGCGGATTAAGTTGAAGCCAGCTTCCTTCATCATGTTTACATCTCTGCGTGAAGCAGCTTCTGTAACGGCATCTCCCCAGCCTGCCTGATCCTGATGCACGTTGACACCTTTGATATACAGATGCGTTCCGTTGAGAAAGAAGCCTTTATCGGCAGTCCATTTGAACCAGCGGAATCCGAAAGAGGTCTGGATGCTGTCCGTCAACTCTCCGTTATGATATACCATGCTTACGGCCCTGTACAGGCAGGGATGCTGCGGGTTCCACAAATCAGGCTGATATACTGGTGAAGTGAACTGTACGAATTTTCTGTCGGAACCGGCTGCGATTGTATCTGTAGTTTCCACTTCAGCCACGCGATTTCCGTTTCTGTCCAGAATGTGCGTAAGTAGCCGGTAGATACCACTTTCTCTGCATTCATTGATAATTTCGGTTTCAATCTTTATCCGGGTACTTTGTCCGTTGTTTTCCTCCAGATCAGGAGTCGTTATAAAGGTTCCGTACCAGGCGATATGGCAGTGCTTAGTCTTTACCAGATGCACATTTCTGTAGATTCCGCCGCTGAATACATGTTCGCCAGCCCTTGGTGCGATGTCGGGCCGCCATAAGTTGTTGACTCTTATTGCGATCAGGTTATCTCCTTTCCGGACATAAGATGAAATGTCTACTGAGAAACCTGTGTATCCGCCTGTATGACTTCCTGCCAGCTTTCCGTTGACAAAGATTTCGGCTTCCTGAAAGACCCCTTCAAATTCGAGGAAGAGTTTCTTTTCAAGATCTTCCGGCGTGAGACTGAGGTGTTTCCGGTACCATCCGTATCCGACATAAAAATCTTTTGACATGAAATAGGGAATGCTGAAAGAGTGGGGCAGGCCTATATTCTCCCAGGCAGTGTCATTGAAGTTGTTGTATCGGGCCGCATGAACATCTCCCTGTGCGTATTTCCATCCGGAGTTGATCAGTATGGTTTCGCGGGGAGATACCTGGCCGTACAGCAGGCAACTGTTGCTCCAGACCAGGAGCAGCAGTGCGGTGCTGAGAATTTTTAGAAGTCTTAGCTGGTTTAAAAATATCATTTTATAAATTCAAATAAGGTTTCTTCAGATCCAGAATATTTTTCTCAGGTCCAAAAAATTTCTTCGGATCCCAAAGAATTCTTCAGATTCCAAAGAATTCTTCAGATTCCAAAGAATTCTTCAGGTCCAAAATATTTTTTCTCTTGTCCAAAATTTTTTTCTTCAGGTTAAAACAATCTTTTCACCAATTACAGAATTTCGGGCGATCTGTTCCTTGCTTTTCTTATTCAAGAAACGGTTTCAGATGTTCAGCCACACATTCATATCCTTTTTCCGTGAGATGGATATAGTCGCCGCCATACAGTCCCTCGCGGATTGTTCCCCGGTCATCGAGGAACCACTGAGAAGGATTCACGTACGTCACCTTCTTGCCGAACTTCCGGGCGGCAAGCACCTCGTGAATCCGGTCACACTGCCGGCGTACCCCGCTGTCCTTCTCCTTTCCGGAAGGGAACAGTCCCAGCAGAATGATCTTTGAGTCGGGAAACTGCCGGCACGCCTCTTCGGTGACCGCTACGATTCCCTCAGCCGTTTCATCCGCCGAGTCACCTCCCACAACGAGGTTGTTGATGCCGATAGCCACCACTACATATTCCGGCCGGCAGCAGTTGTAGTTCCCGTTCCGGATGCGCCACAGCAGATTCTGCGTGCGGTCGCCCGAAATACCGGCCGATTCCCAGCAACCTTCGCCCAGCACCCGGTCCATCGCCGCCTTTCCCGGTTTCCAGGTGACCAGTTTGCGCTGTCCGCCCCATCCCTGTGTGATGGAATTTCCCAGCAGGAGCAGTTTCAGCTGCCGTCCCTGCAGCGATTCCTCGATGTCGCGTTCCACGGTGTGCCATTCGCTGCCCTCTTTCCATCCGGCCGCTGAGCGGAACTCGTTGCCCGGTACCGCCTGCGTACACGGATTCCCGTAGCGTCCCGTAGCCTGAAGAATAAACTTCACGATCGGTTCCGGATTGTTGAGCGAGTGCGGATGATGGCCGGTTCCCGGCTTGTGGATCACTTTGACGGGCGCTCCCAGCCGTTTCATTTCCGCTTCGAAGACAGCCGTATTCTCGGCCACGGGTACCACGGTGTCCGCATCGCCTGCCACGTGCAGGACCGGGATGCCCGCGCGTGCTATCCGTCCGGCGTGATCCAGCGGATTACCCTTCCATTCCGCCGCTTCCTGTTCGCTGCCGAAGCCGTACACCTCCATCATCCGGCGCGTATCTTCTGCCGACCCTTCGGAAGTGCCCTTTCCCATCGGCCAGCTGGTGATGTCCATCACCGGTGCATCCGCATAGATGCACGCTACCTTGTCCGGGTTCTTCGCCGCCCAGTTGTAGACGATCAGTCCCCCGCGGCTCATGCCCTCGAGCACCGCCTTGCGATGGAATCCGTGTTTCCTCAGATAGCGGTAGAACCTGTCCCAGCGCTCCGTCGCCTTGTCCGATCCGTAGAGGTCGGCCACGTCGCAGTAGACGATGTGGAATCCCTTTTCCAGCAGGTCGATGTCCGTCTGCGGCTCATGCCCCCAGAAACGTGCGCGCCACACCCAGGGCCTTCCTTCCGCTTCCCGTGCCGGGCAGACCACCTTGCAGTCCGTCCCTTCCAAGCGGAAGTCATATCCCCGGAATCCGTGGAAACAGAAAGCCGTAGCCCCTTCCGGCACGAACGAAGGCTTCCGTCCCTTTTTCCCGGCGAGCAGGTAATCGCCCACCTTGCGTGCGATCATCCCCGCACCGATGGCCGAAGGATGCAGGCGGTCGGGCATGAGCGTAGCGTCCCATCGGTCGCCGAACAGGTTGAACAGGTTGATGATGCCCAGTCCGCGCTCGCAGGCCAGCTTTTCCACGGCCGGTCTCACTTCGCCGGCGATCTTCTGCGGGCTGATGGTTCCCTCCCCGGTCAGGAAGCAGCGCACGGGCGTGAGCACGATCACCTGCGGATGCGAAGGCAGGTTGCGGTAAGTGTCCGCCAGCCGTCCCAGTTCGGCGGCAAACGGCTCTGCCCCGCGCCAGTTCTGCGGCCTGGTGTCGTTGGTGCCCAGTTTCAGGAGTACGATGTCGGGTGCAAACTCCTTCGACCGTTCAAATTCGGGCATGTCCGTGTAAGGATAATCCCCCCACGAGGCCGCCGTGGCCCCGTTATGTCCGAAGTTCTCCACCCGGTATCCCCCGCCCAGCAGCTGCTGCAGCTGCGCCGGATACGAATTGTTCTCTCTGCCTGCAATGCCCGCACCATAAGTGATGCTGTTGCCCACGCAGGCCACTTTCAGGGTCTTCTCCGCGCGGATTACGGCCGGAAAGACCAGCAGGAAACAAAAAATCAGAATCTGCCTCATGTGATATTCAGTTTAAAGATAAAAAAATGCGATCATTCAGTCTGCAGGACGCGTGCGGTTGTTTTCAGCCGGAAGGAAAGCCGGATGCTTCCCGTGGCCGGACACACCGGGTCCGCCTTCAGGCCGTTGTATTCAGACGAGGTGTAGCTCAGTCCGTGTCCGAAGCAGAAAGCCGGCCTGTCGTCCTCGCGCGAGCTTCCCAGCCCGTAGCCTGTCCAGTATCTGGACGCCGCCTGATAACAATACATCGGGATCTGTCCTGCATGCCCTTCACGGCTGCGCGCACCATTTCGGAGGCCGGAAAAGGATCTTCGCTACAGGTCTCTCCGGTGCGTCCCCAGCGTGTGTCGTCCATGCCAATCAGATAAGGGATCTGATGTGGCAAAGTTAATGTTTTTTTTAGAAGCAGTTTCTTTTCAATATAAATCTTATGATTAATCTTGTATTCTGGATCTTCTTGTGAGCTGTTATGATGTTTTTATTTCCGACATTTTGTTAATACTACTCAGATTTTGTCTTTTTGATATTTTGAGTAACTGAGAATCGCATGTTTCGTACCCTTCTACATGCTGATTGTGAAAATGCGATTCTCAGAAGGATTCAGGAGAACGGAAAGATATGGGGAGGCTCATTATGCTTTATTACAGTTCTTGTTTTCTTTCTTTTGCTTTTCTGCTGTTGGCTATAGGCCGTATTTGTTATCCTTCTGACCTCTTGGAAAAGTCTCTGTTGCTATTTCTTCCAGCTCCTTAAAATGCTTCAGAAAGCCATTTTTAGAAAACGAACAGTCATTTGTGCTTATCTGTTTCGGCGTTTTTACCATTTTGATTCGGTAAAAAGATTTTTTCTTTCCGTATTTTTTTGTTTTTATTCGTCTCGGAAGTGTATAATGCCGGAATAAAAGTACAGATATTGTGTATATGTATACACGAAAGCTGTATATTTTCTTCCAGACTGGCAGATGTAAAACAGAATGTCTGTTATGGTTTTGGTGAAATATTGTGCAGGATGAAAGTAAAATGAAAGAATCTCGAAATGATGACAGATAAGTAAAGTGTTAGCAGACTTTTGACAGGAGATTGTGCAGAGGCCTGCCTAGTCGACGTTACAGAGAGTATCCTTTTATTGTTTCATATATTTTTTCTATTTTTGTGCCTGCCATTTGCCGGATCTGTTAACACCCGGGTGGCTTGTAACAAGAGAAATGTAGAAAACAGAATGGAAAGCAATCATAAAAAACTTGTCAATTCCCGTTGGGCCTGCCTCATTCTTGCAGGTATGGTGGCCGTGCTTGAAGTTTGCTTCATGCTTGGCCAGCGCTATCTGATCATTCATGCTTGCAAGACTGCTTTTGGGGAGGCCATGACGGAAGAGAAAGATAAGTTCATCACATTGATTGTTTTTCAGTATGATTCCCGGAATACAGAAGATCCTGTACCTGTGACGGAATGCATGGAGTGGGGAAATCAGTATTATCTGACTCTGGAGGATTCCACCCGGTTCCGGCTGGACAGTATCTTTCAGGAAAAACTTTATCAGAAAGACATACCGGTTTTGACAGCTGTCGGTTGCAGGATGGGTGAGCAGTACATACAGGGTTCTTCGCTTCTGGCGCATCCGGATTATCTGGCGATCACTGAAAAGACCTGGAGAACCAGCCTAAAGGGAAAGCCGGATCTTACCTTGAAAGCATCAGTACATATTCCTGTTGTCTTGTTGTTACATCGCTGGTATACTTATCTTCTGTTGCTTTTGGGAGCTATCGGATGGCTGTATCTTGTCCGTCGGAAAACAGCAGACCTTCCGGTTCATCAGGATTTGACGGAGGAGATATCGGGAGAAGAAATCGTACCGGGATATTATTGGAATGACAGGCAGCGTAAACTTTTCCACGAAGGTCTTGCCATTGAATTGAAAGGAATGAGTCTTCTCTATTTCAGGGCTTTTATCCGAAACTCTGATTTCAGTCTGTCTTACGGGCAGATTGCGGAAATTCATCAGGCTGGCAAAGTGGAGAACAGTGTAGTCAAGACCCGGGCTTATCAGATCATTAAGCAATTGAAGGTTTCTCTGAAAGAGTTGGATGTTGAAGTGAAGTCCATCCGTGAAGTCGGTTATCAGCTGCATTTTGCAGAGGCTTCTGTATCTTCTTCTAAATAAACAAGTTACATCGTGCCTTCGTTCGGGCTGAATTGTGCGGTCGTTGCGGTCTCATCGTGCGGTCGATTGGGCTGGATCGTGCGGTCGATTGGACCGAAGTGTGCGGTCGTTGCGGCGCCGTTTTATATGGTGGGTATTTTCATCCTTTTATAGTTTTCCGGTCAAAGTCCGCAGACTCTGACCGGAAAATAAAGTTACTGAATTTCAAAGCTTCCTTTCAGGGGCAGGTTATCTGAAGATCCTCCGATCATGACATTGAACCGTCCCGGTTCAGCCGTGAAGTTCATGTTACGGTCATATATGGACAGATCCTGTCGTGTCAACTGGAAAGTCACTTCACGACTTTCGCCTTTCTTCAGGAAAATCTTCTGGAATCCTTTCAGACGGATCGGCGGAACTGCTACCGAGCTGACCTCATCATTCAGGTACAGCTGTACTACTTCATCACCGTCCCGGTCGCCCGTATTGGTAACGGTACAGGTAATAGTCTGCATGACTTCATTGTCACCGGCCGGTTGCGAAGTTGCTTTTGCTGTTGCAGAAAGCTTCAGATTACTGTAGGCAAAGGTGGTGTAGCTGAGGCCATATCCGAAGGTGTACAGCGGTTTTCCCGGACAGTCCATGTAATCCCGGAGAGTACCTTGCGAATAGTGTACGGGGATCTGTCCTACATGCCGGGGAACTGACATCGGCAGACGGCCGCTGGGGTTATATTCACCGGTCAGAACATCTACGATACCGTTACCTCCCTGTTCACCGGGATACCAGGCAGTGAGCAGTGCGTCTGATACTTCTGACGCCAGATTCATGTTGAGAGGACGGCCGGCAATATAGACTGTCACCAGCGGTTTCTCTGTTGCGGCGATGGCACGGATCAGTTTTTCCTGATCACCCAGCAGGTCGAGAGTGGCCCGGTCGAAGCCTTCTCCACATTCCATATCCGAAAGGATTCCGCTATTTTCCGAGTCTACGGTAGCAGCTCCTGTATTGATATACTTTGTCTTGAAGTCGCGGGCACTGGAACCTCCTACAGCCAGAATTACCAGATCGGCTTTCCGGGCAGTTTCTACTGCTTCTTTGATATTGCTCTGGGTGGTGTCTCTTATGGCACACCCTTTCACATAGTCTATACGGACATCCGGCATCCGGTTACGCAAGGCGTCCAGCAGGGTAACCACCTTGCTGCGTTCCTGAGGAGCTGTATAGTCACCCAGATAGTTGTACATGACATCAGCATTCGGACCGATGACGGCAATGCGTTTCACTTTTCCAAGTGGCAGGATGCCATTGTTCTTCAGCAGAACGGTTCCTTCGCGGGCTATTTTACGTGCCAGCATCCGGTGATCTTCGCAGTTAACCAGGCGTGAAGCCTCTTCGGGAGATACATAAGGCTGTTCGAAAAGCCCCATCCGGAATTTGAGACGCAGCACATTACTCACAGCACGGTTGATAGCGGATTCTTTGACCTTTCCTGTCTGTACGGCTTTTACCAGCTGGCGATAAGCATTGGCACCCAGGTCCATGTCGGTTCCGGCTTCTACAGCCTGGATAGCCGCATCTTCCAGGTTGGCAGCTACATGAGCACCGGCAATGCCGTCAATGCTGGCCAGGTCGGAATAAACAAATCCGTTGAATCCCCAGCGTTTGCGCAACAGGGAGTCGATCAGGAATTTATTGGAGGTGCAGGGAACTCCGTCGATGCTGTTGTAGGAGGTCATGACCGTAGCGGCTTTTCCTACTTCTACGGCCCGCTGGAATCCAGGAAGATATTCATCCAGCAAGGCCCGCAGTCCCATGTCTGCCGGTCCGCCGTTGTGTCCTCCACGGGGAACTCCATAGGCAGCCAGGTGTTTCAGGGTAGAGTAGACGTGACGTCCGTCCTTGAAGTCTTTGCCTTGCATACCCTGTACAAAGGCAGTACCCAGGATACCTGTCAGGTAAGGATCTTCTCCGAAAGTCTCTTCCACACGCGACCAGCGTGGTTCCCGTGCAATGTCAAGAACCGGACCATATCCTATATTGGCACCCTGAAGACGTGCTTCCAGTCCGATGACTTCTCCCATCTGCCGGATCAGAGATTCATTCCAGGTTGAGGCCTGTCCCATGGAAGTAGGGAATACTGTTGCTCCGATAGCCATGTGACCATGCGGACATTCTTCGGCAAAAAGGACAGGAATTCCCAGGCGGGTATATTCTACTGCATACTTCTGTAAGGCATTCAGAGCCTTGGCTGCCAGCCGGGGATTCAGTCCGGTTTCCAGAGTTTTCTGAGTCCACGGATCGGCACGGAGAACAGCCCAGTAGGAACCGATGGGAGCTTCGTCCATCTGTTGTCTGTATTTGTCCGAGATGGTAACACTGTCCGGACTGACTTTGGTGTACATTTCCCATCCCAGAGGACAGCAGATCTGTCCGATTTTTTCTTCAAGTGTCATGCGTCCCAGCAGGTCACTGACACGTTCTTCAATGGGAGCGGATGCCTGTCGGTAGACTGGTTCCTGTGCTATGGTCATTCCCTGCAGGCAACAGGCTGCTATAAGCAATAATGTTTTTCTCATCGTTGGTTGGTATTAATCTGAAAACGGAATGCCAGCGATTCGCATTTCAGGCCTTTGGGCAACTGAACTGTTACGCGGTTGTCGCGGCAGGTATAGCTCATTTTTTTACCGGTCTGGAGTAAGGTCATTTTGCCTTTCGGAAGGTTGCCGGTCCATGAAATCTCGTTGGGGAGTGTTTCATTTTCTTCTATGGTATAGATGGCATACAGGGTTTTTCCATCCTTGTTGGCCGTGAACCAGGTCTTTCCGTCGTGATAGACCGGAGTTGTCCGGGTGTTGTAGATAGCTTCCCCATTGTGGCGCAACCATTCACCCACTTTGTGAAGTCGTTCCGTTACAGGCTGTTCAATGATTCCATCAGGGGTCGGGCCTACTCCCAGCAGGAGACATCCTCCTTTGGCCGTGATCTCTGTCAGCATGGCAATAACTTTCTCCGGAGACTTATAGGGAGCATTGGGAGTCCATCCCCAGTCGTTGCTCAGCGTGATACAACTTTCCCACGGATAGTTGAGCTGCTTTTCTGGAATACCTCTTTCCGGAGTCTGGTAGTTTTCATTCCTGCCCCGGATGCTGCGGTCTACTGAGATCAGTCCCGGATGTTTCTGGCGTGCTTTTTCAAGAATGCGGTCCAGATTGATGTCATCGCCGGTTACCCATCCGCCGTCCAGCCACAGAATGTCAAAGCTGCCATAGTTTTCCATCAGTTCGTTCAACTGGTTTTCAGTGAACTCCTGATATTTTTTCCACCATTCCGGGTGGCGTTCCTTTTTATAGTTCTGGTTGCGGTTCGGGGTAGCGAAGTAGGGATTCCAGTACCAGGAACAATGCCAGTCGGGTTTGGAGAAATAGCATCCCGTCATGAAACCTTCCTGACGGAAAGCATCGAATACATAGCGTGCCACATCTTTTTTCGGGTTGTCCTTGAAGGCTCCGTGAGCAATGGAAAAGTCTGTGTAGCGGGAGTCAAACATACAGAATCCGTCGTGATGCTTGGAGGTGAAGATCATATACTTCATACCTGCATCTTTCATGACTTCAGCCCATTGCGCAGGATTGAAGTTGACGGGATTGAACTTATCTTTCAGTCCCCAGTACCATTGCTTGTAAGCATCATAAGTCATTGTGGTATCACGGGGAATCCACTCTTCATCTTCAGAGCAGATAGACCATGATTCTACAATACCCGGGACGGAATACAATCCCCAGTGGAACAATACGCCGAATTTCTGATCCTGCCATTTGTCCAGTTTGTCAAGAACTTGTTCGTCGGTTGGCCAGACATAGCCGGATGCTTCCGACTGCTGGTGTACAAACCCCTGTACCTGTTGTGCATACGTGCTCAAAGAGACAGCAGCTCCGACAATGCTGGCTGTCAAAAATGTTTTAATATTTTTCATGAAGATGTTTGATTAGATTTGCGCAAACAAAGTTAAAAAGAAATTTGGAGATTTTATTCTCTCCGTAAAGGATAATCACCTCTTAGATGCTCAAAAAGTGCAGGTTGGGCACGCAGACTGTCGCAGTCCCGATGAGGATTGTACTGTTGCAGGGTCCGGATATCTTCGTCTGCATCAAACAGAGACTGGTCAGGTACGGGTAAGGTAATCTGAAAGTCGGCAGGCAGTTGGAAGAAACGGCAGAAGGCTTCCAGTACCATACGTGTAGCGTTGGCCTTTCCGTCAGCAGAATATCCGGCTATATGAGGAGTACCGATAAATACTTTGTCCAGCAGTTCCAGATTGATGTTGGGCTCGTGTTCCCATACGTCAAGGACTGCTCCGGCTATCTGCTTGCTGTCCAGTGCGTGCAGAATGGCACCGGTATCAATAACTTCTCCCCGTGAGGTATTGATAATGAAAGGACGGCGTGTCAGGCTTTTGAAAAATGATTCATCAGCCAGATGATAGGTGGCATAACTTCCCTCCCGGATTAAAGGAGTGTGGAATGTCAGAATATCACATTCCTGTGCCAGGGTGTGCAGATCCGCAAAACCTTTTTCTCCGCGGTCAGCACGGGGAGGGTCATTGAGCAAAATCCGCATACCCAGCCGTTCACCCAGATGCTGGATACGGCTTCCTACATGGCCTACTCCTACAATGCCCAGGCAAGCCTGGTCCAGACGGATTCCTTTTTCCTGTTGGAGCAGGAGCAGAACAGAATGGAGATATTGTTCTACGGCTCCGGCATTGCATCCGGGGCAGTTACTCCAGGCAATACCGGCTTCCCGGCAATACTCCGTATCAATATGGTCGAAACCGATGGTTGCCGTACCGATGAACCGTACCCGGCTGCCTTCCAGCAGCTGCCGGTTGCAGTGGGTTCTTGTACGGATGATCAGTGCATCTGCATCTTTTACAATGTCGGGAGTAAAGTCATGTCCCGGCAAATAGATCACTTCGTCTGCCAGGCGCGAAAGAGCTTCGCGTATGTAAGGGATTTTGTTGTCTACAATTACTTTCATCTTTATTCTTTCCTCTTTTTGGGATAGTGACCGCGAAGGTACATACTTTTATTGAAAATAATTGGAGAGACAGGAGATTTCCTTTACCTTTGCTAAAAATATAATCTGGAAAAGTCATGAAGTGCCTGCATATCATCACTCCTGTCAAAGATTCGATCGACTTTACGCTTGAAACTGTTCAGGCAATTGTCAACTCTGAATTAAAGGTGCCTTTCACCTATACAGTCTATAATGATTTCAGTACGGAAGAGAATACCCGCCGGTTGGAAAAAGCTTCCCGTGAGATGGGGTTCCGGTTGGTCAATCTTTCGGATCTGACTGATCATCCTTCGCCTAACTATCTGCTGGTACTCCAGAAAACCCAGGAAGAAGCGATTGCTGCTGATGCCGGACTGCTGATCGTAGAATCGGATGTAGTAGTGAAAAAAGATACTCTTCAGGCGTTGTATGACGGAGCTTCCTCTTATGAAAAGTGTGCGATTGCTGCAGCGGTGACAACCGATGAGAAGGGAGTTATTAATTATCCTTACCTGCATGCTTTGGGCAAGGAAGGACAGGTGTATGCCGAGAAGAAACACTGTAGTTTCTGCTGTTCGTTGCTGACTCCGGAGTTTTTGCGGGCTTTCGATTTTCACAATCTGGATGCCTCAAAGAATTGGTTTGATGTAACAATTTCTCATGAGGCTTTGAAACTTGGATTCCGCAACTATTTGTTTACGACTTTGCCTGTATGGCACCGTCCTCACGGCAGCCGTCCCTGGAAACAGTTGAAATATAAGAATCCCTTGAAATATTATTGGCTGAAGTTTACCAAAGGCCTGGATAAAATCTGACAGATATGAGTTGGCTGAATCATCGTACACTGGTTCTTCATCCTGACTGTGAATCACTGAGGGATTTCATGCTTTCCGTGCCGGAACGTTTCGACAGGGGAGAGGGAACTGTTATTCATAAAGGACGTAATGAACTTCGGAAAATGAAGTACGGAGAGCAGGAGTTTGTGGTGAAATCATTTCATCGCCCTAATCTGATCAACCGGTTTGTCTATGGAATATTCCGTCCTTCCAAGGCCAAACGATCCTATATCCATGCCGGTATGTTTCTCGAAATAGGTGTTGGTACTCCCCGTCCGGTGGGTTATATCAATGTACGTCGCGGAGGACTGTTTGACAGAAGTTATTATGTGACCTATGTTTCTCCCTGTCCTTATACATACGAGGCTTTGTTCAAACAGAAATTTTCGTATGAAGACGAAGTATTGAGCGAAGTGGGACGGATTACCGGAATACTCCATAACCACGGCTATGCACATAAGGACTATGGTCGCGGTAATATTCTGTTTCTGCATACGGAACAGGGGGTGTATCTGGAAGTGGTTGATCTGAATCGTCTGGCTGTCGGTCCACTGGATATGAAAGCGGGCTGTAAAAACCTGGAACGATTGCCTGCTACTCCTCACATGCATCGGGTACTGGCCGAGGCGTATGCGAAAGAACGCGGGCTTGATCCGGAAGCATGTTATCGTCTGATGGTAGCTTACCGGAGTACGCAACCTGGAAAAATTGACGGACTTTACTGATAAATAGCCATGAATATAATAGCTGTGGTTGTGACCTACAACCGGAAAGAATTGCTGAAGCGAAACATCACGTGTCTGCGTGCGAATACTCCCGTTTCCTCTATCGTGGTCGTAAATAATGGTAGTACAGACGGTACAGGTGAATGGTTGGATGACCAGAAAGATCTGACTGTCATTCATCAGGAGAATGTAGGAGGTTCCGGTGGCTTTTACCGGGGCATTCAGTATGCATATCAGGCTGGTGCTGACTGGATCTGGTGTATGGATGATGACGTATTTCCCCGTGCGGACTGTATGGAGCATCTTCTGCCTTACACCCATGAATCCGGCGTAGGTATTCTTGCGCCCAGACGTTTGATGGAGGGACAGATCTTTACTAATGATTTCCAGAAAGTCAACCTGACCAATCCTTTTGCTTCCATGTATCAGCAGAAGCTGAAAGGCAGGGTGATTGATTCACCTGTGGATATCTGTGGAACAGCTTTTGAAGGACTCTGCATCAGTCGGGAGGCAGTGGAACGGATCGGGCTACCCAATAAAGAGCTGTTTATCTTTTGTGATGATACAGACTACTGCCTGCGTGCAGTCCTGGCCGGTTTCCGGATCTTATATATTCCCTCAGCTTTAATGGATAAGGAAAAGTTCTTCTCGGATGATGACTGGGAGACCCGGAGCCGTAAGAAAAAATGGAAACGCTTCTATCAGGTGCGGAATGCTGCCTATCTGAATCACCGGTATGGAAAGAACTGGGCTGTACGCTACCTGCGCAGCTTCCATGCCGTGCTGGGCTATATAGTCATAGCGTTGGCCACAATACCCTTTAAGGATGTATATACCCTGGATGATGTGGCCAAATTCTGGAAGGCTTATCGGGACGGTATCCTGGAAAAGCTGGGGAAATTATAAAGCCTGCATGTCATTCAGCCGTTTATAATAGCCATTTTTGGCTAAAAGTTCCTCGTGTTTGCCGCTTTCCACGATTCTTCCCTCATAAAGTACGTAAATCTGGTCTGCATTCTTGATGGTAGATAACCGGTGGGCGATGGCAATGGTGGTACGTGTCTTCATGAGACGTTCCAGTGCTTCCTGTACCAGACGTTCGCTTTCTGTGTCAAGAGCAGAAGTTGCTTCATCAAGAATCAGGATTGCCGGATTCTTCAGAATGGCCCGTGCGATGGAGATACGCTGGCGTTGTCCTCCGGATAAGCGGCAGCCGCGGTCTCCGATGTTGGTATCGTATCCTTGTTCCGATTCCATGATGAATTCATGGGCATTGGCAATTTTTGCAGCTTCAATCACTTGTTCTTTCGTCGCGTTTTCTACGCCGAATGTGATGTTGTTGTAGAAACTGTCATTGAACAGAATTGCTTCCTGATTGACATAGCCGATCAGTGAACGCAGGTCGCTGATGGAAACATCCTTGATGTTGATTCCATCAATCAGAATCTCTCCTTCTTGTACATCATGGAATCTCGGCAATAGATCAACCAGGGTAGATTTACCCGAACCGCTTTGGCCGACCAGAGCAATGGTTTCTCCTTTCTGGATGCGAAGGTTGATATCATTGAGGACCTGTGTTTGTCCGTTGTAGCTGAAAGAAATATGGTTGAACCGGATTTCTTCGTTGAGTGCTGAAAGATGTGTAGGGTTTGCTTTTTCCACAATCGGATTGGGCGCTTTCAGGATTTTATCTACACGTTCCATGGAGGCCAGACCACGCGGAATCATGTAGCTTGCTTTTGAGAAATCTTTCAGCGGGTTGATGATGCTGTACAGGATTACCATGTAGTAGATAAAAGTGGAAGCATCAATGGAAGAATTGTTTCCAAGAATCAGAGAGCCTCCGAACCAGAGGACGAGTACAATCAGTACGGTGCCCAGAAACTCACTCATGGGATGTGCAAGAGCCTGACGGATGGAGACACGGCTTGTTGCATCACGATATTCATTGCTGCATTTATTGAATCGGCTGATCATTTTTTCTTCAGCCGTAAATGCCTTGATGACACGCAGTCCTCCCAGTGTCTCTTCCAGCTGAGACATGGTTTCTCCCCATTTTTCCTGAGCTTCGAGTGACTGTCTTTTCAGTTTGCGGCCGATCTTTCCCATAAGCCAGCCCATAGTTGGCAGAACCAGAATGGTAAATACCGTAAGCTGCCAGCTGATGATCATCAGTGTGGCAAAGTAGGATATGATCAGAATAGGGTTTTTGAGCAACATATCCAATGAACTGGTAATGGAGTTTTCAATTTCTGCTACGTCACCGCTCATACGTGCAATGATGTCTCCTTTTCGTTCTTCCGAAAAGAATCCTAAGGGCAGATAGCTCACCTTGGAATAAACCATAGTACGGATATCACGTACGATACCGGTACGCAGAGGAACCATGACAGCAGTGGAACCGAAATAGCACGCTGTTTTCAGGAAGGTCATCCCAGCCAGGAATAGCCCGAGGAACAATAATGTTGTAGAGGGTCCGAATGCATCGATCAGCTCGTTAACGTAATAATAGAAATTATTGATAGCTGTTTCTTTCAGGGAGTCAACAGACCATTCCCAGTCCATATACTGATAGACTTTTTCCTGTGCGTTGGTTTTAAACAGAATATTCAGGATTGGAATCAGCAGAGAAAAGGAAAATACATTAAAGACAGCTGAAAGGATGTTCAGCACGACAGCCCAGCAGACGTATTTCTTGTAGGGCGAAACAAATCGCCGCATGAGTTGGAAGAATTCTTTCATAATCAAGGAATGTAACTACTTGTATGCTGCAAAGATAGTGTAAAATACCTTAGCTCCGCTATTCAGTCTGTAAAAATTACGGCGGGCTCGTGGCAGGATGTCATATTTTTTGTAGTTTTGTCCTTTGTTATAATCCGATAGACTGAATGAATATTTTATACCGCATACTATTCGCTTTTTTATATTTGTTGTCTCTGCTTCCGCTGAGGCTTTTGTATTTATTGTCTGATATTCTGTTTTTCCCTTTGTTTTATGTTGTGAAATATCGTCGGAAGGTTGTGGAAAAACAGCTGGCAGAATGCTTCCCGGAAAAGACAGTTCGGGAAAGACTGGCTGTCGAACGGCAGTTCTATCATTTCTTCTGTGATTATGTGATGGAAGTAATTAAGATGTTTTCCATTTCACAGGAAGAGATGAAGCGGCGTATGGAATTTACGAATCTTGATGAGGTGCGTGCTGATCTGGAACGGGAAGACAAGAAGTTTTGTTTTCTTTATTTGGGACATTACTGTAATTGGGAATATATAGCTTCATTAAGCAGCTGGATACCGGATATGCACGGAGGACAGATTTACCATCGTATTTATAATAAGGCATTTGATGAACTCTTCTTGCGGTTGCGTGGACAATTTGGCGGAGAGTCCATTCTGATGAAGGATACCCTTCGCCGGATTCTGACGCTGCGGAAACAGGAAAAGAAAGTTATGATCGGATTTATTGCTGACCAGTTGCCTAAATTGGAAAACATGAATCACTGGACGCATTTCCTGAATCATGAAACTTCTTTTTTTATCGGGGCAGAACGGATTGCCAAACAGGTGGACGCTGCTCTTTATTACGTGGATGTAGAGCGTGTGAAACGCGGATATTATCGGGCTACTTTTCGCTTGATGACTCTTCATCCGAAAGAATATGCTGATTATGACCTGACCGACTGGTATGCCCGTCTGCTCGAAGAAAGCATCCGTCGTCGGCCTGCCTACTGGCTTTGGACGCATAAGCGTTGGAAACGTACCAAAGAACAGTGGCTGGAATGGAAGCAAAGCAACGCTTAGGCTGACTCTGAATTTTTGCCGGCTGCAGCCGGTTTGTCCGGTCAGGGGATGCAGGGAATAAAAGGCTTCCAGAAATTCATGCGGCTTTTGTGCATAAATCCATGGCACCCCATGGGTAATTCCTTATGATTGAGAGTATAGCATACTCGCGGTTTCAGGTCGAATGCAAATTGAATGGCAGTTTGAACATCGGGATAATGAAGCTCCTTCGGAATCAGTGCCCAGAAGATATCTTCGTTATGCATGGAGTCTGTCCGGGCGTTGAAGTCCGCGATTTCCTGGGCATATTTTCGGCATGCCTGAATAAAGGAATCTACCTTTCGAAGGCACAATCCGCCGTTCCCGATTTTGTCATACATCTGCATGCGGGAAATCTTTTCAGGAGAAGAAAACAACCATTTTTTTAACTGAATAAACTGTTTCATCGGGAAATGTCTGTATCTGGGGCGTGTAGGCCAGGGGGCCGCAATCAGATCGTAACCTTTTTGGCACCAGGCTGACAGGTCGTCACGGAAGATCCAGGCATCTGTATGGCAAATCAGAATATATTCACAATCCGAAAACAGCTGATAGAAAGCTTCCGACATCATCATCTCATTATATCCGGCAATACCTCTTTTTGTGCCTAGCCAGTCGGTAGAAACACTGATTGTTTCAGCTTGTGGGTAAGCTTGTTCATATGAGGAAATGTTCAGTCCTTCAGGTTTGAGAAAAACTACAGGATAGTTTGATAGCTTTTCCATGTTATTGGCCAGGGCAGCTTTCTCCCAGTCCTTCAGTGTTTCTTTATAGAACGGTATGATAACTTTTACGGAGTATTTCATCTTTCTGTTTTTGTTAAGTTTCTTTGTTTAGGCAGTAGAATTCGTTTGTGTTTGAAAAGGTGTTTTTGCATTCATTTTTGCAAAGATATAAGATATTCATATAAAAGCGCTATCTTTGTCTGGAAACATTTCATTAATAGATTACCGTTTATTATATGTCTGATCATCTATTCTATAAATTACGGAGTGGGAAACCGGTGAAGTTTCTCAACTTCTTGCAGAAGTTTATTGGTCTGGCCATACCGGATGCGTATTATCGTTCCCGTCGTAAAAGCATGCTGGAAGCTGCACGGAAACGACCGGATTATGAGTATCTCAAGCAGCGGGTGGATTATTATATGCGGATCACTTCCCCGTGGACTATTTCGATGGAAGATAAGCTGACTCGTGACCGGAGTTGGATTCATTATACGGGAGCTCTTGGAGATTACCGCCGTAAGATGTTTCATACTGCTTATTATTTTGATCAGCATGATGTAACCCGTTGGTTTCCTTCTCGGTTGCGTTGGAATTTCTGTCCGGGGGATGTTTATTTTACCCCCAAGGAACCAACTATTGTAAAGAGCCGTTTGCTTTCGGAAGATAATACGAACTCGGTGGTGTTAAAACTGGATAAGTTGCGCCATTTCATGTATGTATATGATACGAAGCCGTTCCGCGAGAAGAAAGATTGTGCTATATTTCGGGGGAAGATCCGTCAGAGCCGCCTTCGTACAGCCTTTTTGCAACGTTTCTTTGGTCATCCGATGTGTGACTGCGGTGTGGTAGGGCGGAATGAAGGATGCCCTGAGGAGTGGATGACAGATAAGAAAACCATTCGGGAACATTTGGATTACAAGTTTATCATAGCTTTGGAAGGAAATGATGTGGCTTCGAATCTGAAATGGGTCATGTCATCTAATTCTCTGGCAGTCATGACCAGGCCAACTTGTGAAACCTGGTTTATGGAAGGACAGTTAATACCTGATTATCATTATGTGGAAGTGAAAGAAGATTTTTCTGACTTTGAGGACAAACTTAAATATTACATTGCTCATCCGGAGAAAGCAGAGGAGATTATAGCACATGCGCATGAGTATGTATCTCAGTTCAGGGATAACAAGCGTGAGGAACTTCTTCAATTAATGGTAATGCAGCGCTATTTTGAAACCAGCGGGCAGTTGTAAATTTATAAATCCTATAAGTTATGAAGCAGATTGCTGATGAAATCTCATTGATTATTACAACTTATAATACACCTGTTTTTTTAGAGATCGTATTGAAGAGTGTGATGAAACAGCAGGTTTTTCCTTTAGAAGTTATAGTCGCAGATGATGGCTCCGGGACTCCAACCCGTGAATTGATTGAGCGTTATCAGAAGGTTTTTCCTGTGCCGCTGATTCACTCGTGGATTCCTGATGAAGGTTTCCGGGTCTCAAAAGCACGTAATGTAGCAGCAGCTCGTGCCAGGGGAATTTATCTGGTTATGATTGATGGTGATATGGTGCTTGGGCGTCATTTTATTGAGGATCATCGTACCCTGATGAAGCGGGGATACTTTACGACTGGAAGTCGTGCACGTCTGATGAAGAAAGGAACAGAGCGGATCTGTAAGAAACTTTCCCCAGATATCACTTTTTGGACACCAGGACTGCGCCGTCGGCTTGTGATGCTAAGGCTGCCATTTTTACACCGTTTTATTAAGGGAAACAGTGGATTAAAACGTGCCAGAAGCTGTAATATGGGAGTGTGGAAAGATGATTATATTCGGGTGAATGGATTCGAAGAAAACTTTGTTGGCTGGGGATTTGAAGACTGGGAATTCTTTCAACGGCTTTATAATTGTGGACTGGTGCGCCAGAATGCCAAACTGATGGCTCCGGCTGTTCATCTTTATCATCCGGTAAAGAATGCTGATCGTGCACCTTTGAATGAACAGATGTTGAAAAATACGGCTGCTACGGGGAAACAACGGGCAGAGAAAGGAGTGGACCAGTATCTGGATCTGTCGTGTAACCCATAATCTTTGTAGATACTTATGATGAAGAAACAAGATAAATACGCGTGGCTGTTGGCCATTCTTTGTGTGGCTTCCCTGTTCCTTTTTCTTGGAGAAGCCTTGTTTAATACTCGGGGAGAACCTCGGGAAGCAGTAGTTGCTCTGTCGATGCTGCAGGATGGTAATTGGGTTTTACCTGTCAATAACGGAGTAGATATGGCTTATAAGCCACCTTTGTTTCACTGGTGTATCGCTTTGTTTTCTACAATTGCCGGGGGAGTGTCGGAATATACTTCCCGCATGCCGTCAGCTGTTTCACTGGCTTTGATGGTATTGGCTGGCTATGGCTTTTATGCTCGTCGGCGGGGTAGTGAACTTGCTTTTCTGATGGGACTTATTACATTGACTAATTTTGAGGTTCATCGGGCAGGAACAAATTGTCGGGTAGATATGTTGCTGGCAGCCTTGATGGTGATGGCTCTTTACCAGTTATACCGGTGGGGAGAAAAGGGACTGAAAGGAGTTCCCTGGCTTGGAATACTTTGTCTGAGCGGAGCTTTCCTGACCAAAGGTCCGGTAGGAATGGCTTTGCCTTGTCTTGTTACAGCTGTATTCCTATGGATCAGAGGTATGCATTTCGGCCGGATTTTTCTTTCTTTCCTGGGGATAGGGCTGGCATCATGCGTATTACCGTTGGTATGGTATGTAGCAGCTTATCGGCAGGGAGGAGAAGAGTTCCTGCAGCTGGTACTGGAAGAAAATGTACTTCGTCTGCTTGGCAAGATGAGTTATTCTTCTCATGAAAATCCTGCCTACTATAATGTGATTACCGTTGTAGCCGGTTATGCTCCTTATACCTTGTTGGTGCTTTTGTCTCTTTTCTTTCTGAAGTATCACAAGGTGTCCGGTAAACTGTCCGGATGGTGGAACCGCTTCCGTACTTATATTCGTGAGATGGATGATGTCCGTCTATTTTCGTTGCTTAGTATTGTTTTGATTTTTGTGTTCTACTGCATCCCTAAAAGTAAACGTAGTGTGTATCTGCTGCCGATCTATCCTTTCCTGGCTTACTTCCTGGCAGAGTACTTGCTCTATCTGAACCGAAACCGCACACAAGTAGTCAAGATTTTCGGAAGTGTAATGGCCGGGCTGTCATCTTTGTTATTACTTGTCTTTTTTGCACTTCGGATGGGATGGGTTCCTGACACCATTTTCTCAGGACGTCATGCGGCACAGAATGTAGCGTTTCTGCATGCACTGGAAGAGCTGCCGCTAGGTTTGGTGTCCTGGATATTGCTGGCGGCAATGATTGCAGCTATAGGCTGGTTCTTCTCTTCGTTGAAGAAAGATGTTTCTGCGTCTGGCTTGCCCTATTCTGTTATTGGGGTTATCTTTACGGTGTTTCTGGGACTTGATGGACTTTTCCAGCCTGCTGTTCTGAATGTGAAGTCCGATAAGCCTGTGGCAGAACGTATTGAGGGTATTGTTCCTGAAGGAAAAATTTATTCCTATCGAACAGATATTACTCCAGGCAACCGAATGCATCCTTTTACGATTAATTTCTATTTAGGAGATCGTGTGATGCCATTCGATGTCTTTGAGCCGGAAAAAGGATTTCTGATTGTAGGTAATTCAGAGATCGAAGACTTTGAACGGGCTTATCCCGATTATCAGGTAGAAGAGATTTTTGACAGTGGTCACCGCAGCTGTGATGATCATAAAATCCTTCATTTCTATCGGTTCTGGAAACATGGTGAGTGAACGGAAACAACTGGGAGGACAGGCGTTGCGTTTTGCTCTTGTAGGGGTAATCGCAACACTTCTGCATTATGGAATTTATTATTTCCTGCAGCGGGTGATAAATGTCAATATAGCCTATACGATCGGATATGTATTGTCGTTTCTGGTGAACTTCTATCTGACAGCTTATTTCACTTTCCATTCAGCTCCATCGTGGAAAAAGCTGACAGGAATGGGAGGAGCGCATGCAGTAAACTATTTACTTCATCTGGTTTTGCTGAATCTGTTTCTCTGGTTGGGGGTTCGGGAAGAATGGGCTCCGTTCCCTGTATTTGCCATTGCGGTGCCGGTTAATTTCCTGCTGGTACGTTGGGTGTTTAAGGAAAAGAAAAAAGAAGATATGCTATGAAACTGGTAATTGTAGTACCTTGTTATAATGAAGAAGAAGTGTTGTCTGAAACCACTTCCCGTTTGTCTGCTGTGATTCAGCGCATGGTAGAGGAAGGCAGGATCACAGAAGGGCAGATCTTGTATGTAGATGATGGAAGCCGGGACAAGACCTGGAGCCTGGTAGAAAGTCTCTCAACTGCTTATGCTTGTGTATCCGGACTCAAGCTAGCTCATAATGTCGGTCATCAGCAAGCTCTGTGGGCCGGCTTGGAATGGGCTGCTGTGCATGCCGATGCTGCTGTTTCTATCGATGCAGATCTGCAGGATGATGTCGAAGCTATTCCCTTGATGGTAGATTATTTCAATAAGGGTATTGATATTGTTTTCGGAGTCAGGAAGGAGCGTAAGACTGATACCTTCTTCAAAAAGCATACGGCACAGGCCTTTTACCGGCTGATACGTGGCTTAGGAGGAGATATCGTTTACAATCATGCTGATTTCCGGCTGATGAGCAAACGTACGTTGCAGGCATTGGTCTCTTTCCCGGAACGTAACTTGTTCTTGCGGGGAATGGTTTCCTCATTGGGATATCCTTCTGCCATTGTTTATTATAACCGTAGTCCTCGCTTTGCGGGTGAGTCAAAATATCCTTTCAGTAAGATGCTCAGTTTTGCACTTGATGGGATTACTTCTTTTTCGGTACGTCCGTTGCGTTACATTACTTATCTTGGCCTTGTGTTTATACTGATAGCCCTTTTGGCTATTGTATATGGAATCTGCTCGTTTGTAGAAGGTACGGCAATTCCGGGATGGACTTCTTTGCTGGTTTCCTTGTGGTTTATTGGCGGAGCCATTTTGTTGGCCTGTGGAATAATTGGCGAATATGTGGGTAAGATCTATAAGGAGGTGAAACGGCGTCCTCGTTATTTTGTGGAAAAGACTATTCTTCCGAAAGAGAAAAACTGAGATGTCAGCATATTTCTCTTTCTGTTGGATATGGAAGAGAGAATATGACTCAAATATAAAAAAAGAAACAGCTTCACAATACATCGTGAAGCTGTTTCTTTTTTATTTAGGATATACAGTGTGTTATGCGTTCTTGTTGGCACGCTTACGTTCTGTTTCATCCAGAATCACTTTACGCATACGCATGCTCTTCGGAGTAACTTCTACGTATTCATCTTCTTTGATGTATTCCAGAGCTTCCTCCAGTGAGAAGATAACCGGCGGGATGATGCGGGCTTTATCATCAGAACCGGAAGCACGCATGTTGGTCAGTTTCTTTGATTTGGTTACGTTGATCACCAGGTCATTTTCGTGAACATGCTCACCAACTACCTGTCCGGCATACACTTCGTCCTGCGGATAAATAAAGAATTTACCGCGATCCTGCAGTTTGTCGATGGCATAGGCAAAAGCTGTTCCGCTTTCCATTGCAATCATGGAACCGTTGGTACGGCGAGGAATTTCTCCCTTATACGGTTGATATTCCTTGAAGCGGTGAGCCATGATAGCTTCTCCCTGAGACGCAGTCAGAACATTTGTACGCAGACCGATGATACCGCGTGACGGCATGTCGAATTCAATGTTTACACGGTCACCCTGAGTTTCCATGGATACCATTTCACCTTTACGGCGGGTTACCATATCGATCATCTTGCTGGCAAACTCTTCCGGAACACTGATGGTCAGTTCTTCGATCGGTTCACATTTGACACCGTCAATTTCCTTAAAGATAACCTGAGGCTGGCCTACCTGAAGTTCATAGCCTTCACGACGCATGGTTTCAATCAATACAGACAAATGAAGCACACCACGTCCAGAAACAATCCATTTTCCATCTTCATTTTCAGTCTTGCGAACGCGCAGAGCCAGGTTCTTGTCCAACTCTTTCATCAAGCGGTCGTGAATGTGACGTGAAGTCACATACTTTCCTTCTTTTCCGAAGAACGGAGAGTCGTTGATGGTGAACAGCATGCTCATGGTCGGTTCATCAATAGCGATCGGTGGCAGCGGTTCCGGATTTTCAAAGTCGCAGATGGTATCACCGATTTCGAAACCATCGATACCTATAATGGCACAGATATCACCGGAAGAAACCGATTCTACTTTCTTGCGTCCCAATCCTTCAAATGTATGTACTTCCTTGATCTTTGATTTAACCAGCGTTCCGTCACGTTTTGCCAGAGTGATGTTCATGCCTTCACTGATAGTTCCGCGATGTACACGGCCTACGGCAATACGTCCGGTATAAGATGAATAGTCGAGTGAGGTGATCAGCATCTGCGGAGTACCTTCCAGTTGCTTCGGAGCCGGGATGTATTTCACGATGGCATCCAGCAGCGGAGTGATGGTACCGGTCGGAGTTTTCCAGTCTTCACCCATCCAGTTATTCTTGGCAGAGCCATACAGTACCGGGAAATCCAACTGATCTTCCGTCGCATTGAGGCTGAACATCAGGTCGAATACCATTTCATAGACTTCTTCCGGACGGCAGTTCGGTTTATCAACCTTGTTGACTACTACAATCGGTTTCAATCCGATTTGCAGTGCTTTCTGGAGTACGAAACGGGTCTGTGGCATCGGACCTTCAAAAGCATCAACCAACAGGATACATCCGTCAGCCATGTTGAGGACGCGCTCTACTTCTCCACCGAAGTCAGCATGCCCCGGAGTATCGATGATATTGATTTTAGTACCATTGTAATTGATGGAGACATTTTTTGAAAGAATGGTTATACCTCTTTCACGCTCCAGATCGTTGTTATCCAGAACCAATTCGCCATTGGTCTGATCGTTGCGGAACAGGTGTCCCGCCAGCATCATCTTGTCCACGAGGGTTGTTTTACCGTGGTCAACGTGGGCAATGATGGCAATGTTTCTAATATCTTGCATACTATACCTATATATTTGGACGCAAAGGTACGATTTTTCCTCTGATTTTTCATGCGGAACAAATGGTTTTTTCAATTTATTATAAGCTTGTTCCGGGGTTTTGCCTTTTCAGACTACCTGAGCCAGGTAGCCCGTTTCCACAGATATTCCAGCGGACCGTGGTCGTGATGCTTCATCCACCAGTCACAGCATTTCCATTGCAGGAAGAAAAGAACGATTCCTGTCAGGCAGCTGGCCGTGATGGTGAGATGGCTGTGCAGTCCCAGTCCCCAGTGGTAAAAGAGGAAAGATCCGATGATACTCTGGGTGATGTAGTTGGTCAGACTCATTTTGCCGTATGGAATGATTTTTCGCAGCAGAGACTGCATACGGGTACGGTAATACATGAACAGGACACCGGATACAAGCATCAGCATGAAAGCAAAATTGGCAAGTGAACTGATAATCAGTGAGAGGGGAACCAGAATGGATCGGTTTTCAATGAACTGGGGAAGCAGATTATTGATTCCATAAAGCGGGAAAAAGGCTATGATGGCACCAGCACAGATCTTATTCCATACGGGTAGTGCTTCCTGGAGGAACAGACGGCGGCGTCCGGCAAGCATGCCCAGCAGGAAGAGAGCTGCAGTCTGGAAGACGCGTCCGTGATCCCAGGCCCATGCCAGGCTGGCTAATTGTCCTTCCCAAAGGTTGGTGCGCAAAGTTTCCAGGAAAGTTCCGTTCATCTGTGACTGGTAGGTCGTCATCCAGAGTTCACGGGTTGGAATCGTCAGCGGTGTATAGGTGGGATCGAAAGCTGCCCGTAAGGTATAATAGAGGGGGAGAGGCTGGATCAGCAACAGACAGGCCAGTATCAGGACGGTCTTGTCGGATAAGCGGCAGGTCGGAACCAGAATGAAGCCTACCAAAGAATAGAGAACCAGTACCTCTGCCGTAAAGAATGAGGCATTCAGGTTGCCGAACAGAAACAGCAGAACCAGGCGCCAGCAGAAGCGTAGACGGAAATCTTTGCCTTTCATTTGCTGATTGTTGTCTTGGATGAAAAAGCTGAATCCGAATAACAGAGCGAATACAGCATAGGCTTTTCCTCCGAACATGAAGAACAGTCCGTCCCAGATTGCTTTGTCCGTGAAGTTCAGCCAGGCACTTTGTGCAGAGGTGTCCGGATAAGATCCGAAATTGAAATGTTCGATGGAATGCAGGACAATGATACCCATTACGGCCAGTCCTCTTAATACGTCAGCTACGTCAATGCGTGCGTTTTTCCTTGTTGTTGGTTGATCCATAGTAATGCTTCTGTGTATCTGTTGGGTATTAGTTTAAAATTCGGCTGCGAAGTTAGGAACTATTTCGATTCGTTCCAAATCTCACAGAAGCCTTTTAAATCCTTCCTTTCGGATGAACATTCAGCGAAGTAATTGATTAAATTTGTTGCCCGTTTTTAAAACAAAGGAAGAATGAACGAAGAACAACTCAAGCAAAAAGTGCAGGGATGGATCGTGTTTATTTCATCCCTGATTCTGATAGGTAAGTTTGCTGCCTATTGGCTGACCAATTCAGTCGGCATTCTGACCGACGCCATGGAGAGCATTGTGAATGTACTTGCCGGGGCCGTCAGTCTGTACAGTCTCCGTTGGTCTGCACAGCCCAAGGACAAAAGTCATCCGTTCGGTCATGGAAAGATGGAGCAGATTTCGGCTTCAGTGGAAGGTATTCTGATTACGTTTGCCGGTGTTCTGATTGTTTATGAAGGTGTACTTCATCTGTTTTTTCCGGCAGGTATCCAGAAGTTGGATATCGGTATTTACATTGTGGCTTTTTCTGGACTTCTCAATTATCTGATGGGATGGTACAGTGTACATATCGGCAAGCGTTATAATTCCATGGCACTGATAGCAGGAGGAAAGCATCTGCAGTCGGATACTTACTCCACAATTGGTCTGGTGGCCGGTTTGCTGGTTCTGTATTTTACAGGAATTGCCTGGATTGACAGTGTCCTTGCTTTCCTTTTCGGTGGAATCATAATCGTGACGGGAGTATCTATTCTGCGGAAGACCATTGCCAATTTATTGGATAAGGCTGATGAGGCCTTGTTGGAAGACATGGCTTCTGAGCTGAATGCCAAACGGTCACCTGACTGGATTGATATTCATAATGCAAAGGTAATCAAGTATGGTAACTATCTGTATATGGATTGTGATCTGACGCTTCCCTGGTTTTATACCATTGAAAAAGGGCATGACGAAGGAGCTCATCTCCGGCAGATTCTGGAAAAGAAGTATGCTGACCGGATTCAGTTGACAATTCATCTGGACCCCTGTACGGTTTTCGAACAGTCCAAGTGCCGTAGCTGTATCTGTAAAGACTGCAAGACACGTAAGGCAGCCTTTGAGCAGGCTGAACCGATTACACTGGCAACTTTTGTGGAACATGCCGATGAAGTTGACCGTTGATCTTTTATTCGGGAAACTTACAAAAAAAGTCTGAAAAGGCTTGTCGTTTAAAAGATTATACCTATCTTTGCAACCGCAAATCAAATTTATCTATTTTAAAAAGTCAAAATTATGTATTTAGACGCAGCTAAAAAACAAGAAATCTTTGGAAAGTACGGAAAGTCTAACACTGATACTGGCTCACCTGAAGCTCAGATTGCATTGTTTTCATACCGTATTTCTCACCTGACTGAGCACATGAAGCTCAACAGAAAAGATTATAGCACTGAAAGAGCCCTGACTACACTGGTAGGTAAGCGTCGTGCGTTGCTGAACTACCTGAAAGAACGTGATATCGAAAGATATCGTTCTATCGTTAAGGAACTGGGTCTGCGTAAGTAATTCTTTACTTGCTGCAAACGAACAAAATTCCGGGCCGTTTCCATTATACTGGAGACGGCCCGGATTTTTTATGCAGTTATCATTATTTATAATAAGATATTGTTCTGATTTCTCTGATATTCTCCGGGAGTAATGCCATAGTATTTCTTGAAGGTCTTGCAAAAGTGTGCGTTGTCGGTAAAGCCCAGTTCAAAGGCAATCTCCTTTATGGTTACTCCGTTGTCTTTCAGTAATTGCAGTGCGGAATTCATCCTGAGCAGGATGATGTAGTTGGTGGGGGTGACTTTAAATGTCTGCTTGAATATTTTGTGAAAATAATTGGGGGATACATTGCACATGCATGCCAGTTCCTTTAAATGGATAGTGTCTTTGTAGTTTGCGTGCATGTAGCGCATGGCCGGTTCCAGTCTGTAGATCTTGGTAGATGTGGCAGTGATATCGCAGTCCTTCGTCAGCCTTGTTATCACGGTCTGTATCAGAGCCTGTACATGCATGATCGACAAGACATATTCCCAGGATGAGATTTTGGTACTGTTCAGCAGCATATTGATATGCTGTTCCAGGCCGATGAATGAGATACCGTTAGTTTCGATTTCTACAACGGCTGGCAGATTCAGCAGTCCTTGATAAATCATCAGGTCCTTGGGAAGAAAGTGAATCCAGTGAGTGGAGAATGATTCTTTACAATACTGTTTACTCAGTTTGCTTCCGTTGATAAAATACATTTTCCCTTTTTCCAGTGTAAAATCATCCTGATCGCTGCATACGTGTACATTTCCCTCTGTGAGCTGGTATAACTTGAAACAGTTGTCTATTTCTGTATGCCGCTTGTTCCATGATTTGTTTCCGGCATGAAATCCGCCGGCGAGCAGTTCGTATGTCTGATTTAAGTATACCATATGCTTTTTTTGTGATAAAGGATAAGATTTTACAATAATAGTTCATTTTTTTACAAAGGCAAAATGTTGTAAGCGGTTATTTTTGCAGATACTATGAGTGAATACACCGGACTCTTACAGGCTGGGATACGGAAACAGGCGTAAGAAGGTCGGATAAGAAACAACAAAAGATAATAAAAATGAGAACCAGAAAATTATTTCTTGCAGCACTTTTACTGATGGCTGGCCGTGCTGGTGCCCAGGTAGCAGCTCCAGCTCCGGTTTATCCGTTGCCCAGTCCTGAACATATGGAATGGCAGCGCCTGGAACAATATGCCATGATCTGCTTTGGAATGAGTACTTTTAATGATCTGGAGTGGGGATATGGGGATACACCTCTTGAGCGTTTTGCTCCCATTGGAGGAGAGATTGATGCAGAGCAGTGGGTGGAAGTATGTAAAAAATCCGGAATGAAGGGATTGCTTATTGTCGCCAAACATCATGACGGATTCTGTCTGTGGCCTTCTAAATACACGGATTACAGTGTAAAAAATACCTCATGGCGCCAGGGCAAAGGTGATTTGCTGGATGATATTCATAAAGCCTGTCAGAAGCATGGTATGAAGTTTGCACTTTATCTTTCTCCCTGGGACCGTCATCACGCTCAGTATGGAAAGAAAGAGTATGTGGAATATTTTCATAAACAGATCCGTGAACTGATGGAGCGCTATCCTGATACGTTTGAATATTGGTTTGACGGTGCTAATGGAGGAGACGGATATTATGGAGGAGCCCGTGAGAACCGGACGATTCCCAATCTTGAAGAATACTACAATTATCCCAATGCCGTGAGAACCATCAAAGGTATTGCTCCGAAAGCAATGATATTCGGCGGAACATGCGGTGATATCCGCTGGATCGGTAATGAGGAAGGCTGGGCTGATGAGACCAACTGGGCTATGATGCCGGGACTTGATGATCCGAACGCTGCAAGTGTATCTCCGACCACAGGCTGTGAAACAGGTTCAATGTGGATGCCGGGTGAGGTTGATGTATCCGTTCGTCCCGGATGGTATTATCATGCTGCTGAAGACAATAAGGTGAAGTCGGTAGCCCAGCTGGTGGATATCTATTACCAGAGTGTGGGACGTAATGCCAATCTCCTTCTGAGTTTCTGCCCTGACCGTCACGGGCGTATTCATCCGATTGATTCAGTTCGGACCATTGAATGGTGGAAGACGATTCAGCGTGAATTGAAGGACAATATACTGGTTCATGCCAAGGTTACGGCCGATCAGGTGCGTGGGCAGGAGTTTGAAGCTTCCCGTGTCAGTGACGGACGTTCCGATACCTATTGGGCAACGCCTGATGGTGTGTCTGCCGGAGTACTTACGTTTGCGTTTGATACACCTCAGAAAGTAAATCGTCTGTTGCTGCAGGAGTATATCGAACTCGGACAGCGTGTTGCTTCCTTCAAAGTAGAATATCAGACATTTGACGGGACATTTGTTCCTCTGCCACTTACAGAGAAGACAACAACCATCGGTTACAAGCGGATTCTTCGTTTCAATACGGTCGAAACCCGTGCTCTCCGTGTAAACTTTGAGCGGGCCAGGGGACCTTTGTGTATTGCCAATGTAGAAGCATTTCTTGCACCCAATCTGATGGTAGAACCGGCTATCCGCCGCGATGCAGACGACCGTATCGTGCTTACAGCCAATGATCGCGAGAGTGAGATCTATTATACTACCAATGGTTCGGTTCCGCAAGTGGGCAAGAACAGATATACGAAGCCTTTTGTGTTTAACAAGCGGGGTGAGATCAAGGCAATAGCCTATGACAAGAACTTTAAGAAACAGAGTGAGGTTGCTACTCAGAAATTTGATCTTCCTATGCGTCGTTTCCGTCTGCTGGGTACTGACAGCCGTAATCTTTTTGATGGCGATCCTCATACGGCAGACTGGTTTACTACGGGCTCTGCTACGATTGATATGGGAGAGAAACACACCCTGACGGGAATTACTTATCTGCCCGAACAGAACCGTTGGACCTCCGGATATATTCACCGTTATGAAGTGTGGGCGGGAGAAACAGAGGCATCCCAAAAGAAGGTAGCCGAAGGTGAATTCTCAAACATCAAGAATTCTCCTACATTGCGGGAAGTCCGTTTTGCTCCCGTCAAGGCCCGTTTCATAACTCTCAAGGCCATTCAGATTGTAGATGATGTGAAACGGTTTAATATTGGTGAATTCTCGGTAATCAGTAAATAAAAGAATATGGACATTATCAGACGATTCGGATTTATTGGGGCGGCATGCTTCCTCATGGCTTGTAGTCATCAGAATGCTCAAAAGACAGCCGATGAACCGATACAGGCTTTTTGTATCGATTTTAACTGGAGCGGTAAAGGCTATGCAGGACTTTCATTACCTGAGGACTATTCTCAGGCAGATCCTAAGGAACATTTTGAATGGTACAAGGCTCATGGTGTGAATACGATTCAGAGTTTTTGTGTCAGTCATAATGGTTATGCATGGTATGACAGTGACATTGTTCCTAAGGTTCCGGGGCTGCGGTCGAACTTTTTGAAGGATCTGGTGGATATGGGACATCGTGAAGGAATGAAAGTGATGGGGTATTTTTCACCGGGCACCAATGTCCGTTGGATGAAGGAGCATCCTGATGAGGTTTATGATAATCAGACAATGTTTCATATTGTATATACATCTGAGTATCTGACATACTTGGGCAATGTCATTTATGAAGCTGTCAGCAAAACAGGGATAGATGGTTTTATGATTGATGCTTTATTCACAGCACCGCGGGATTCTGCTGAAGCAATGAAATGGATGCCTTGCGAGCGCCAGATCTATGAAGAACTGTTTGGTGAACCGTTCCCGGGAAAGGAACATATCACGGACGAACAGGTGCTGGAGTATAAGCGCAGGTCGACAGAACGATGCTGGGATACAATTTACCAGTCAGCCAAGAGAGCGAATCCGGATTGTATCGTATGGCTTACCTGCCATGATCTGACTCATCCTCAGATTCGCCCCGGCAGCAGAATCTTCAAGCAGGCAGACTGGCTGATGAGTGAAAATTCGGATGCGAAATATCTTAAAATCATACAAGATGCCATTGGACCACATACACAGTTAATTCAGTGTATTTCCGGATGGGCCAGCCATGATGCCAAGTCACTTCTGGATCAGAATGATGGAATCAAGCGAGGCTGGTATGGTTTTGCCTGGCCCGACTCAGCTACGACCTTGCCATATACCCTCGAGAGTGCACAGGGAGATCCCCGCTTCAGGCAGAATGCCATGAATATTGAGGAAATGACGAAGTTTTATAAAGGCAACAAGTAATTTGATCAGACAGGGACATTCAGTGAATATCTGACGGACAGATTGGTTGAATGTCCCTGAATAATTTATTTCTTTTCCGGTTTCTTACTGAACCGGTATGCAATGCGGAGCATTCCGTACCGGGGAATAACATTCTTCCATGTTTCCATGCTTCCCTGAGCGTTGAGGCTGTAGGTAATGTTGGAAAGCTGCCCCAACAGGTCAAATCCTACGGCAGTCAGGATCAGCTTACCTTTCAGGAAACTCTTTGAAAGCTGTGCATTCCATACCCAGTCCCGGCTGTTCATCTGTTCGTTGGAATATCCGTATCGGGTATAATAGTTCAGATCAGTGGCGAGGGTGAATCCCCAGGGCATATTCCAGTGTCCGAACAGTCCATATGTGATGTCTGCAGCATTTACATTCTGGAATCCCTCCCGTTCACTGGCCGCATGGTTCCATGCCGCAGATGCCTTGACCCCCACGCGCAATTTGTCGTGGCTGTATTCCAGGCTTAGCGGAAGTTTGAGATAATTGGTCTTTACGTAACTGCGTATCAAAGCATCTTCATTGTTTGACGTGAGATCCACGCTGTGTACATATTGATTTTCCAGCTGCATTTCCAGGTTGAAACGTTTTTGCTTTCCAAGGGGAGTGACATACCAGACAGATCCGTTGGTGCTCCAGTTCCCGTTTACATTTTGAGGACAGTATGTGCGTACTCCGTTTTCCGGATTATAGAATTGTCCGGTGGCAAGTGCATTCTGATATATATTGACAGTAACATGGGTACTTATCATTCCGATATTTTTCGGCCGTGAAGAATGCTTGAAGAGCAGTGTATAGATACCGGTCCGGCGTAAATTCGGATTCCCCTGTTCTACGTTCAACGGATCCGAATCAAACCGGAGACCCATCAGCTGGAACATGGAAGGCATTTTCTGGCTATAATCAGCAATCAGTTCCAGCTGATGTTTCATGCCCGGCGTATTCCTGAGCAATTCCAGACGCATTCCCGGCAACCATACTGTCCGGCTACTCTGACTCTGTTCCTCGCCTGTAAAAATCCATTCTTCCGACTGCATGGTAATGCGTGGGTCCCATATAAATCGCAGGCGTGAATACCGTCTTCCCTTGCGGACTTCCACATGATCATAGCGCCCTCTCAGCGACAATGTAACATCGTGCAGCCGGTTGTCCGTGAGATAGCTGTTGGAGATGTCCAGTGTGGAAAGCAGGGCTTCCCGGGTGGATGGGAGCGAACCTAACGGTGCCGATGCCATGTCTTCCAGCAGATCCAGCCGGTAGAGTGAATTCTCCTGTTCGGTTTGTGTGAAATTATAATCCAGGTGTGGCATAATCATCCATTCCCATTTCTCATCGAAACCATGGGAGTATTCGATGGATGCCATTGCATGTTTTTTATCCGAGGGCAAGTTGAAATAACGGCGTCGGTTGTCTGCTGCGGCTGATTCGCTGGAAGAGTAGTCCAGACGGTAAAGATCATGCCGTTCGTCCGTGAGGTGTTCTGCATCGAAACCGGCGGAGATTCCCAGTATGCCGCCGGTAAACGGAACGGACAGGCTGAGGTTGGCAACGGCTCCTCCGTTGATTTTAGTTGCATGGCTGAGTTGTTCCGAGCGTACCCGGTTGATCAGCAGGCTGTCAAGCAGTGTATGCTGGATGGCAGGACTTTGTAATTGTTCCTGCAGGAAGCCGGCACTTCCGATGACTGTCGGATCCTGCCTGAATTCAGCTTGCAGGTAACGGTTGTTTCCGTTAGCCCGGTAGAAATTCAGTTCCGGGGTTACAGTAAGGTTTATGCTGTTCCGGCTTCGTTCCGGACCAAGTCTGAAATACATTCTGTGTCTGGTATAGAGTTCTGTGGTCTGAGAGTTCCCTTTACTCCAGTTTCTCCCGAAGGTAGTTTTCCCTTGCTGGAAATGCTCTGTAGCCTGATTGCTTATATTGTCGTTGTCCGTATGCTGGGCGTTCAGTTGTCCTTCCAGGTCGAAAAGTCCGTATTTATCACTTATTGTATAGTCTATTCCTCCTTTTTCGGTAGTGCTTGTGCCGTTTCCGATATCACTGGGCAGCCATTCCCCGTCCTGTCCGGGTTTACGGTTTTCGTGGGTGTTGTTGGCTGTAGCATAAAGTGAAACGCGCGACTGCGGGGTGAAACGTGTGAGAAATACGCGTCCCAGCCAGCGGTCGTGTGTTCCGCCTCCTGCTTCTACATTACCCAGCCATCCTACCTGATATTGTTTCTTCAGGTTGATATCCATTACCAGATCTCCGTCGTCCACTTTTTGTCCCAGTCTCTGGCTCAGTTCACTTAGCCGGTTGTACACTTTTATGTCTTCTATGGTATAAGCGGGCAGATTATCCAGCAGGACGGAATGGTCTCCCTTGAAGAAATCTTTTCCGTTGAGCAACAGGCTTTCCACCTTCTTCCCATTGACGAAAAGTTGTCCGTTGCGTTCCAGTCTGGCTCCGGGCAGCTGTGATATCATGGCATCCAGCATGGAGCCTTCTGCCAGATTGAATGCATTGGCGTTATAAATAACGGTATCTCCCCGCGTAAAGAACTTGATTTTTGTAGCTTTGATAACCACTTCGTCCAGTGCTTGTGAATTCATCGGGAGCCGACGCAGCTTCAGAGGCCCTATGGAATACCGTTTTTCCCGTTTGCTGCTGCGGACGGTAAACTTTTTAGTCAGTGAAGAATACTCAGGATGACTGACCCGGATGATATATGTCCCCCCTCTTAATGCGTCCATTGTGAAGGATGATTCCGTGCGGTCTTCCAGGCTCCATTGCTGCCTTTGCAGAAGTACACTGTCTTTGTCCAGCAATTCCACCTGGACGCCATCTATGAGACCATGCATGGTGAAGGCATCACATACATGCCCCCATATTTTGATGCTGTCTGATTTTTCTGCAAAGATTGTTGCTGTGTAAAGACTAAGGAAGATAAAAAAGAAGATTCTTCTCATGGGTAAATAAAAGAAAAATTTCTCCCCCCCCCCTTTTTTCTGAGTAAGAGCTGCTTCCCGGATGTGTTTTCATGTTTTTCTAATAGTTATAAACTTGATTTAAATGATCTTTAGTCAAAGGTATAAATAGTTTTTGAATGTGCAAAAAAATTTTTTTCTTTGTGCATAATGATTCGAGGGAGTGTCATAATTCCCATTTGAATGTTATGACACTCCCTCGACTGAACTTAAGCTTCCGCAGCAGGATAGGTCAGGTTTTCTTCGCTGGCCTGCTCCAGAACTTCATGCAGATATTTGGCGGCTTCCCAGCGTGCCATAGGCAGATTCATCAGCAGATAATTTCCGCAGTCGCGTGGAGTGGCTCCGGGAACTTCGCCTTCGTATCCGGCAATGAAGCTGAAAGTTTCCTTCATCAGCGGCAGAATGTCGCGTGAAGTCAGATCTCCTTTTACCACCAGATAATTTCCGGTAAGGCATCCCATCGGTCCCCAGTAGATAATCTTGTCGGCCCATACGGGATGATTGCGCAGGAAAGTGGCAGCCAGATGCTCCATGGTATGAATGGCCGACGGGCTCAGGGCCGGTTCGCGGTTGGGCTCTTTCATGCGGATATCGAATGTAGTGACTGTCTCTGTTCCTACCTGATCCTGGCGTGACACGTAAATGCCTCGCAGCAGGTGGATATGGTCAATGGTAAAGCTTGGTATCTTTTTCATATGGTCAGGAATGAAATAAAATGGAAGATTCTTGAATTAAAGTTTGTTTGGCAGAGCCTTGAGGAAAGCCTCCGTAACATGGAACGAGCGGTCAGCCATTTCTCCCCAGAAGTTCTTGTATTGTTCCAGATGCTTTTCTGCTCCCGGTGTATCGCTGATGATGCGGAAGCTGATGAAGGGAACTTCGTACAGATGGCATACCTGGGCGATGGAAGCAGACTCCATATCAACAGCCAGTCCTTCCGGGAAATTCGCCTTGATGGTTTCCAGTTCCTGGCGGTCAGTGATGAACTTGTCACCGCTACAGATCAGTCCTCCGTGGATAGCTGTTTCCGTATCCAGGCTGATTGCACACTGGTAGAGAGTCTCGTTGCCGGTAAAGTAGAGCGGAAGTCCCTGGATCTGTCCGTAGGCATTACCTTCGCCGCACCACACGTCGTGGTACACGATCCGGCTGCTTACTACTACATCCATCACGTTGAGGCAGCTGTCAATGCCTCCAGCCACACCGGTGCTGATGATACAGTCGGGAGCAAAGTTGCGGATCATTTCCACTGCTCCGGCTGCTGCATTCACTTTTCCGATGCCGCACTGCATCAGGATGATGGTATTGTTTTTGATGGTTCCTTCCGTATAGGTGAAAGGACCTTCCTTACGTTCCGTCGGGTTCTCGAGTTGGTTGGCCAGTTGTTTCTGTTCGGAAGACATGGCCGTAATGATTCCTATTTTCATGCTTATTAATCAATTTACTCCGCAAATTTACGACTTTTCAGGGAGTATTGTGTTATCTTTGTCGGCTGAAAACATGAATTAACTAATAAACTATCTGTTCATTATGAATCAGTTCAGGAAATTACTTCCCGACGTGGTGGCAATTCTTTTGTTTGCCGTCATCTCGTTTGCTTACTTTTTCCCGGCTGTAACCGAAGGGCGTATTCTGGCTCAGCATGATGCCGTTGCGGGAATCGGTGCCGGACACGAAATGCAGGAGTATCAGGAACGGACGGGCGAACGTACCCGCTGGACGAACTCCATTTTCGGCGGTATGCCTACCTATCAGCTTGCTCCCAGTTATGACTCAACAGATTTGCTGGGAGGCATCATCAAGGCATATCATTTGTTCCTGCCTACTTATGTATGGTATGTATTTGTCATGTTGCTGGGATTTTATATTCTGCTCCGGGCATTTGACTTCCGGGTGTGGATGGCCACTCTGGGTGCTGTGCTCTGGGCTTTCTCATCCTATTTCTTCATCATCATTGCTGCCGGTCATATCTGGAAGCTGATGGCGCTGGCTTATATCCCGCCTACCATTGCCGGTATGGTGCTGGTTTATCGGGGACGTCTGCTGGCCGGAGCGGTTGTGACGGCTTTGTTCACTTCTTTCCAGATTGTAGCCAACCATCCGCAGATGAGCTATTACTTCCTGTTTGTCATGCTGTTTATGGCAATAGCATATGGAGTGCAGGCGAAACGTGAAGGCCGGATACCGCAATTCCTGAAGGCTACGGCTGTATTGATCGTAGCCGGACTGACAGGAGTGTGCGTCAATCTGTCGAATCTTTATCATACTTACGAATACAGCAAGGAGTCCATGCGAGGCAAAAGCGAACTGGTGAAGGAAAATTCTGCTGACCAGACCGACAGCGGACTGGAACGTAGCTACATCACCCAGTGGAGCTATGGCATCGGTGAAACCTTCTCATTGCTCGTTCCGAACGTCAAGGGAGGTGCGTCGGTTCCTCTTTCGGAAAATGAGACTGGAATGAAAAAGGCTGATCCTCAATATATGGGACTCTACGGCCAGCTGGGACAATACTGGGGAGAACAGCCGGGCACTTCCGGACCGGTATATGTGGGAGCATTTGTCATGTTCCTTTTCCTGCTGGGAATTTTTATTGTCCGCGGTCCTATGAAGTGGGCTCTGGTGGCAGGTACGGTGTTCTCCATTCTGTTGTCATGGGGAAAGAACTTTATGGGGCTGACCGATTTCTTTATCGATTACGTACCGATGTACAGCAAGTTCCGTGCAGTTTCTTCCATTCTGGTAATTGCTGAATTCACCATTCCTTTACTGGCTGTCATGGCCTTGCGTGAGGTTATCAACCGTCCTCAGCTGTTGCGTGAACAGGCACGTGCCTTTTACATCAGTCTGGCGCTGACCGCAGGTATTTCCCTGCTGTTTGCTCTGGCTCCGGGCTTCTTCTTCTCTTCCTTTGTTTCCAGCATGGAGATGAGTGCCCTTCAGAATGCCATTCCGGCCGAACAGCTTGCCCCGATTCTTGTCAATCTGGAGGAAGTACGTCAGGCTATTTTCACGGCCGATGCCTGGAGAAGTCTCTTCATTGTGCTGATTGGCGTAGCATTGTTGTGGGCCTATTGTGCCGGTAAGCTGAAAGCTGGTCTGCTGGTGGGGGCCCTGACTGTGCTCTGTCTGGCAGATATGTGGAGTGTCAACAAGCGCTATCTCTATGATGAACAGTTCGTGGCCAAAGGAACGGAAATGCAGCCGTTCAGTCAGCCGACCGCAACCGATAAGGAAATCTTGAAGGATACGACACTGGATTATCGGGTACTGAATCTGTCAGTCAATACCTTCAATGAAAACAATACGGCTTACTGGCATAAGAGCATCGGAGGATATCATGCCGCCAAGTTGCGCCGTTATCAGGAAATCATTGAGGAACATATCCAGGGTGAAATCACTTCACTGTTCAAGAAGTTCCCCGAAGCAGGAGCAGACATGACGAAGCTGGATGCCAATCTGACTCCGGTGCTGAACATGCTGAATACCCGTTATTTCATTTTCCCTTTGCAGGGAGGAGAAACGGTTCCGGTCTTCAATCCTTACGCATTGGACAATGCCTGGTTTGTGGATGAAGTGGAATATGTGGACAATGCCAACGGAGAAATCGATGCACTGCACCGTATCAATCCGCGAAATACGGCTGTGGTAGACCGGAAGTTTGCTGAAGTGCTGAAGCCGGTTGCTGCAACTGATAGCTTGAGACAGATCACTCTGAAGACCTATGAACCTAATGCTCTGACCTATGAAGTCAGCTCAGAACAGGGCGGTCTGGTTGTCTTCTCTGAAATCTATTATCCGGGCTGGCGTTCCTATCTGGACGGAAAAGAAGTTTCACACGGACGTGCTGATTACGTTCTGCGTGCCATGAATGTCCCGGCAGGGAAACATACTGTTGAGTTCCGCTTTGATCCGAAGTCACTGCATGTGACGGAAGCCATTGCCTTTACGGCGCTGGCCGTACTGGTTCTGGGTGCGGTTCTGGCTATTGTGTGGAAATTGCGGAAGCGGAAATAGAAAGAACAACAAGATAACTTGTGCAATGAGGCTGTTTCAGATTGTTTTGGAACAGCCTCTGTTATTTTATAGTGAGGATAAGAATCTGGCCAATGAATGATTCGATGAAGAATAAGTGTAAGGACAATTTTGCAGTATTGTCTGGAAGAAACAACAGTTTCGACTGGAAGAAACTTCTGTTTCATGCTGGTGGAACTTTTGTTTCGACTAGAAGAAACTTTTGTTTCGTGCTGGTGGAACTTTTATTTCGACTGGAAGAAACTTTTGTTTTCTGCTGGTGGAACTTTTGTTTATTCCGCATGAAACAGATTCATTGACTGGATAAAGGGGAGAAAGTTGCAGGAACTTCCCTGTCAGAAGAGGGAAGTCCGATGGTGAGACATGCGCAGTTTGGCATGTCGCAGAGGTTTCAGTCGCTTGAGTGCCCTTGGGGTCCGACGGACATGTGAGTGCAGTTTCCGCCAGAATTTCTGGCTGAGCAGAAAGATCAGGAAGATGGTTCCAACGATACAGACCGCACCGAAAAGTTCTTTCAGGCTGGTCAGCAAAGTCTGCTGGCTTACTGCATCGTAGAGCTGCCGGAGGGAAACATCAGGAGCCCATTCTTTCACCTGGTCCATGTTCTGGCTTAACAGACCGATGTTTTCCTGTTCCATGTATTTCAGCCACCGGTTCAGGATGGCAGTACCCAACGGCGTTGCAATGCTGGTACGGATGAAGCTCAACACGCAGAGTCCCTGAAAGAAATGCTTGAACGGAACTGTCTTGGCTATATAGATAGTCAGTGAGATGTACAGCACTCCGTGTCCGATACCCTTCAGAAAATTAGGGAAATACAGACTTTCGATGTTCAGGTTGGGATGAATCAGGAAATACATGTAATACTGATAAACCACGATCAGAATAAATCCTACCGTGATCAGCAGTTTATATCCTTTGTGCAGAACGGCCTGGCGATAGAAGACAATGCCTGCACCCGCCAGAATTCCTGCAAAGACACACCAGTTCAGTGAAACGGCGTTCAGCATGTCGTATCTCAGAATGGAGCGCATGAAAGTTTCCTGCAGGACGGATGAGGTGGTGAGAAACAGACACAGCATCAGAAACAGGAACAGGATAGTCGGGAAATGACGGTAGGTCAGTACCTGCGGATCAATATACGGATGGCGTAATGTACACATCCGGTTGATGTTGATCAGTGTGGCCACGACGGCAGTTACCAGGCATCCGCGGATCAGCGGGCTGTCCAGCCAGTCGTAGTATTCTCCGTAAATGCAGACAAAGACAATGGCGAACAGAACGAGTGTCCACAGCAGGGCACCGGTCCAGTCTATTCCGTACAGGGGCATTTTCTTGGCCATGCGGAAGGGGCGTGTCAGGAAGAACACACAGAACCAGACCACAATTAGCAGACCGATGACCAGCCAGTGCATGTACTGCCAGTTGGCCCAGTCACTCAGATGAGTGGCTACCAGTCCCGAGAGCTGGATGCTTTCGAGTACGATGATGTAGATCACTGGATAGAATACGGAGAAGTTTCCCGAAGGAGTTACGCTCAGACGGATGTTTGAAAAACATTCAAATGTGCCCCACATGCGGAAAAATCCCGAGACGAAACAGGTGGCTACCAGGACGGCAATGTTCTGTGACTGCATGGTGATCAGGTTGCAGACAATCAGAACCGGGCAGACCGTCAGAAAAATGCGTCGTGTCGTGAAGCGGAACTTGAGCCGGAACAGGATGGGGAAGATGACCGTCATGCCGATGAATGAAGCATATCCCGCCATCATGACGTCTTCTCTCAGACATCCCAAACCACTTGACATCTGGGTGGAAGTGGGCAGGAATACTCCTCCATTGAACTGGAACACCATGGCGAAGAACAGGGACAGGAGGATACAGACCGGGGTCGGGATGAATTCCTTGAAATATAAAATTCTCGGACGTTGTTCAGACATACCTTATTTATATATTATAGCTTGACGTAACACTCTACATTCATACCGGCCCGCAGACGGTTCAGATTTTTCTGTTCGTTGTTGCCGGTAAATTCGATGCGGACAGGGATACGCTGTTCTACCTTGACGAAGTTTCCGGCTGAATTGTCCTGAGGAATCAGTGAATAGAAAGATCCTGTGGCATCGGAGATGGAAACAATCCGTCCTTCATAAACGACATTGGGAATAGCGTCCACTTTCATTTCTACCAGCTGTCCCTGTTTCATGTCGGTGGTCTGTGTTTCCTTATAATTGGCAATCACCCATTTTTCCGTACCGTCTACCAGAGTGACCAGTGTCTGTCCCGACTGCACCAGTTCTCCTTCGTGGATATTCTTCCGGCCGGTTACTCCGTCGGCTGTGGCACAGATGACAGTGTATGAAAGGTTTAGCTTGGCCAGATTCAGTGCAGCCTCTGCCAGTTTGATGTCCGATTCATTCTGTTCCAGACGCTGGGTCTGCTCCTGTTTGACCAGTTCCGACGACTGTTTCTGCCGGAGCAACTGTTCATAGCGGGCCTTGGCTGCTGCATATTCCGTCTGCACCCGGTCGAATTGCTGGGGTGTCACCGCTTCTTCTTTCATCAGTCCCTCGTAACGTTTGTAGTCGGTTTCTGCATTTTCCAGACGGATCCGCTGCTCTTCGATGGCAGCTTCCGTCACGAAGATATTGTTTTGGGTGGTATTGATGGTGGTGTGCATGGCACTCTTGCCGGCCAGTGCATTCTGATAGTCCGCTTCTGCCTGGGCAACTTTCAGCAGATATTCCGTATTCTCAATGACTACCAGAGTATCTCCTTTCTTGACAGACTGGTATTCTTCGAAATAGATCTTCTTGATAAATCCCTGTACGCGGGTATTGATGGGACTCAGGTGTTGTTTCACTTGCGCATTGTCTGTGTATTCCACATTTCCCAGATGAATGAATTTTCCACATACCCAGCTGATTCCTCCAACCAGAATCAGTGCGATGAAAAAGTTCGGGATGGCTCTTTTCTTGTTTTTTATCATAGACTTATCGTTTGTTTAGTTCTTGTTTGAAAAATCAGAGGTTTCCGGTCAGCTTCTTGAGCAGGTAATACTGATACAGGATTCCGATCTGGTAATTGGCCAGTTGCAGTTCCATGTCCAGCTGTGTATTGCTGGCATCCAGCATATCCGTAATCAGTGCGAGTCCGTTGACATATCGCTGCCGGACAATGTTAAAGTTTTCGTGAGCCAGCTGTACACTTTTTTTCTGTGTGCGCAGACGGATATACGCTTCATTCAGATTGACGTAAGCTTCATGGATGGAGTTGCCGGTTTCTTCCACGGCCAGTTTGCGTGCCTCTTCCATTTTCAGGGCAGACAGTCGTGCTTGTTTCAGTTTCTTTCCGTTCTTGAACAGCGCATCCAGATTATAGGAAATGCCTACTCCTGCATACCAGTAGCTGAAGTTGTTGTTCAAGGGAGGCACTTCGATCAGGATCGGTCCGTTGAGATCATTGGCGGCGTGCAGGCTGATGCGTGGCCGTTTCTCGGCACGGAGAAGTTCAATCCGGTTCTTTTCCTGCTCAATCTTTACGTCGGCCAGTCTGACTGATGGCGTCAGCGGTATCTCCCGGATCCATTCAGCTTCATCCCGCTTCTCTACTGTCAGCCGGAAAAGCTCCGTTGTATCAGGCTGGATGGCTACATCCGGTTCCAGTCCGATTGTAGTAGCCAGGCGGTGACTCAGCACGTCGATCTTGTCTTTGACAGAAGTCAGTTGCAGCTCCAGACTCTGCAACTGGAGCTCGTAGCGGGTAATGTCACTCTTCAGAGCAGTACCCTGACGGTAGGATGCCCGCATATCCTTGACGAGCAGCTGAGTCTGTGCGATGTTATTCTCGTACACCCGTTTCTGATTGTTCAGCTGGAAAAGATCCAGATAATATCCGGTCAGCATGAAACGGATATCCTGCCGGTTCCGGACATACTCCAGTTCTGCTTCCTTCTGTTGCAGTTTGCTGCGGTTGATATTCCGGTTGATGGCCCCTCCGGCATAAATCACTTGCGAGGCTTTCAGCACGAATGTATTTCCGAAGTGCGGCATATCCGCATGTATGCCGTTTGAGAAGTTACGGTCGGTCATGACCCCGTCGCCGATGTAATTCAGATCCAGCTGTGCCTGGATGGAAGGAAGCCGGTCATTCTTTGCGATTCTGACTCCCTGCTCAGCCTCCCTGATCGCCAGGTCATGCAGGCGAATGCTCTTGCTGTGTTGGTCAGCCAGTCGGAACATTTCGTCCAGGCTTAGCGTAAGGGGCTGGGCCGGCAAATTTGAAAATAAAAGAACAATACAATTTACAACTGATAATCTCATACCTGTTTGTCTCTGCATACTAATCTCTATTGAATCGAAAACCTGTTTTCCCGCTTTCGGGAATTTCCGGTCCGCAGGCTGCATAAAGCCTGTCTGTGAATGTGGACGGAACAAAAAGGGTGTTATCCTTGTTTTGACTTTGCAAAGTTACGCTTTCTGTCTGGTACGGATTTTGCAGATTACGCTATAAGCTTACCATATTCTGCCAAACCGACACGGAAGAAGGTAAGTAAGGAAATAATTTATTGTAAACCTAAAAATGTTTTTGTATGCACAAATCAGGACAAAAAGACTTCATGGTTTTCATGTCCTCGGTGATCATCCGTTTGCGGAAAATGGAGCGGATGGGCACCCTGCATGTCTACCAAAGCACCCAGAACCGGATAGCCGATTTCATGGGTGACCGTTCTCTTTCCTTTGAGGAAATCAATCCTTTGTGGCTTCAGGCTTTCCAGGCCTATCTTTTGGGGCGCGGGCTGAACTGGAATACCATTTCCACCTACATGCGCGTCATCCGGGCCGTGTATTACCGGGCCGTAGATGAAGGAGAAGCTCCTTTCCAGCCGCGGCTGTTCCGCGGGGTCTACACCGGTACGCGGGTCAATGTGAAACGGGCTCTGAGTGAACGTACTCTGCGCAGTCTGCAGACCCCCATATCCTCTTCGCCGGATCTGGACTACACCCGTTGCCTGTTTCTGCTGCTTTTTATGTTGCGGGGGATTCCTTTTGTCGACATCGCCTACATGCGCCGTTGCGACCTGAAGGAATCCAAGCTGACGTACCGCCGTCGCAAGACAGGTACCTGGATGAATATTCACATCGAACCCGAAGCCCAGCGGCTTATTGCCCGTCTGCAAAGCAAGAACCCCGATTCCTTCTATCTCTTTCCGTTTGTCACGGCAGAAGGTGAGGAAGGCTACCGTCAGTACGGCAATGCTCTCCGCCGTTTCAATTATCAGTTGAAGAAACTCTCACGCATGGTGTCAGGCTGTCCGTCTCTGAGCAGCTATTCGGCCCGTCACAGCTGGGCTACGGTAGCCAATTACCGGAACTTCCAGCCGGAGCTGATCAGCAATGCCATGGGGCACTCATCCGTGAAGGTGACAGAGACTTATTTTATGAAACATTCGGATGAAAAGATTGATGAAATGAACAGAAGTATTCTTACTTATCTGTTTGTTTAAGAGGGGATTATGTGACTGTTACTTTGTAGGTAACGGGTTCTTCATTTTTGTTAAGACAAATGTCGGGGAATTTTATAAGAAAAACAAACATAAATATATTTTTAACAACAGGATTGTATAATTTTTAACAATACGGTCTTTTTGAGCCTCATGAGAGGACAGGTATTCCGACGGATCAGGTACGGACATAAGGCTTCATTCCACAAAGGTGACGCAAACCCCTGCGGAAACATGCTTCATGTCCCTTTCCGAAGATCAGGCCGATAAAGTATTCTATAAAAGGTTAAAAAGTGAATAAGAAAGGCGGCTGCCGTTACCTACAAAGTAACGGAGAAAAACCTGTTGAAAATGTCATGCTAAAAATGGGAAACATGAAGCGAATTCTAATCTTCTTAATGCTGCTTGTCAGCATTTCTTTGTCCGCGCAAGATGTGGCAGTCAAGACCAATCTTCTTTATGACGCGACGACCACCATCAATCTGGGTGCAGAAATTGGTGTGGCTCCTAAATGGACGGTTGATTTGTCAGCCAATTACAACGGTTGGACCTTTAATGACAACAAGAAGTGGAAACACTGGATGGCACAGCCGGAAGTCCGCTACTGGTTCTGTGAACGTTTCAACGGTCACTTCCTTGGTGCCCACCTGCTGGGCGGTCAGTATAACTGGGGCGGTCTGGATCTTCCCCTGGGAATCTTTGATGACCTGAAGGAGCACCGCTATGAAGGCTGGTATGTCGGGGGTGGTGTCGTTTATGGTTATCAGTGGCTGCTGGGCAAGCGCTGGAGCATCGAAGCTGCTCTGGGTGTGGGCTATGTACGTGCTGATTACGACCGCTATAAATGTCCTCATTGCGGCGAATGGCAGGAATCCGGCAAAAAGAATTACTTTGGCGTGACTAAGGCGGCCATCTCATTGATTTACATAATAAAATGATGGAGGAACGTTTGATGAAGAAACATATTATTTCTCTTGCTATACTGCTGGCATCCGGAGTTTCCGTGTTTGGCCAGAATACCACTTATCTGAGTGAGATCCGGATAACAGACCGTCAGGTTGTGAAGACTTCCGACCGTCAGGTCAATGTGAAGATAGAAGTCAGCCTCGACGAACTGGACATCAAGCGTCAGCATTCGCTCCGCGTGGTTCCGGTTATCCTTTCCGCCGACGGGACACAGGAACGGGAGCTTCCTCCTTTTGTCATCAACGGAAAAGTCCGTGACAAGGTGCAGCAGCGTATGGAAACCCTTGACGGTGTTTCTGCCAATCCCGATGCCGTTGTGACAGTCCGCAGGAAAAACGGCTCCTCCCAGGTGCTTGCCTATGATGCTTCGGTTCCCTTCCAGCGCTGGATGATCGGAGGCAATATCCAGCTGCGGGGTTATGTCACCGGCTGCGCCCTTTGTGATGACGGGGATGAAACCGCAACGACAGGCGATATCCTGCCCGAAATGACACCGGAGTATTACAGCCCTGTGATGAAGCCGAAGGAAGAAATTGTTAAGCGCCGTTCTGAAACGCGGAGTGCCCGTGTGCAGTTCCGTCAGAACAGTTCGAATATCCGTCCGGATTACAAGAACAACCGTGCCGAACTGGATTCTGTCCGCCAGTCCATTCTGCTGGTCAAGGACAACAATGACCTGACCATTACCGGTATCTATGTGACAGGTTACGCTTCTCCCGAAGGTTCATTCGACTATAACATGACGTTGTCCGAACGCCGTGCGAAGTCCTTTACCGAATATATCAAGGAAGACCTGAAAGGCATTGATCCTTCCGTATACCATGTGGACTGGAAGGGTGAAGACTGGGCAGGCCTGCGTGAAGAGGTTCAGAAGCATCCCAAACTGCTGAAGATTGATGAGGTGCTGAACATTATCGACAACTGCGGTGACGACAAGGATGCCTGCGAAGAACAGATCAAGGGACTGGTGCCGCCTGAAATCTACCAGCGTTTGCTGAATGAAATGTACGGTCCGATCCGTCGCAACGAATACCGGGTGGAATATAATGTGCGTCACTTCAGTCTGGAAGAAGGCAGACAAATGATCAAGACCCGTCCGGATCTGATGAGCGTAAGTGAGATCCAGCAGGTTGCCGACAGTTATGGCAAAGGCAGTCCGGAATATGTGGATTGTCTGATGCGCGGAGCCAAGGCTTATCCGAATGATGTGACCGCAGTCAATAATGCGGCACTGGCCCTGATGGAAGCCGAGCGTACGGACGAAGCCATCCGTCTGCTGGACAATGCACCGCAAGCAGGCGAGCTGCTGAACCTGAAGGGAGTTGCCTATTCCAAGTTGGGTGATTATGAGCGGGCAGAGAAAGCATTTTCGGCAGCACAGGCCAAAGGATATACGCCTGCCGGTGAGAACCTTACCCTGCTGAAGAAATATGCAGAATATATGGCTGAATAAATAGAGACTAAAATAAAAGTGTTTAATTAAAAATGTATTGTTATGAAAATTTCAAAGAGTTTATTTCTGGCATTTGCGGGCCTGGGTTTGTTCGCATGCTCTAATGAAGATGTAACAGAAAATGGTGTACAGGGTGGAGTTGATGTGACTGTGACTGTAAATCCTCAGGGATTGTCAAGAGGTAGCAGAGCTATAGATCCATCTAATCCTATTAATGGTGTTAATGGAGATGAGCAAGATGTAGATATTAACTCTATTGTTGTTAAATTGACTGCTGGGGTAGGATCTAATGAACAGAAGTTCACTAGTATGAGTGAATTAACGAATGGTACAGTAACATTTAATGGTGTGCGTAATCCGAGTAAGATTGAAGTGTTTATTAATGGTGGAAAAGCTGAAGATTGGACTTTGGCTGAATTCTATCAGGGAAATCATGTGGGATTGGCTGCACCGATGTATGGATCTGCTGATGGAAATGAGTTTGAGACTACAACCTCTGCTGAAGGTAAAACAGTTTATAATGTGACTGTCACCCCAAAGCATGAAACTGCATTATTAGAGTTCTCTGGTATATCTCACAAAGATGATGGTGAAGGTTGTATTTTTAATGCCATTAATTTTGAAGGCTTGTTCTTAAATCATGTGAAATTGGCAGAAAATGGTCAGTATATGGGGGATGATAATTTGACTAAAGTTGAAAGTTTCTATGATGTTCAGCAGCTTGGTTATCTTATCCCTACTTATAGTGTAATTGCGGATGCAGATATGAACTTCCTTACCCCTTCAAAAGTATGGCCTGCTGAAGGAAAGTGCTATTCATATAATATCTTCCCTCAAGCAAGTCTTGACTTGCCTGTTTTAACTCTTTGCTTTAAAGATATTGCAGTGAAAGACGGACAAGTTTGGGCAAATGCTGATAATAAAGGTTATGCAACTGTAAAAACTTATAAGTTAAGTTCTACAGAAGAACTGACTGAACAGCAGTTGGAAGAAATGGGCGCAACGAAAACAGATCCTGTAATCAAAAAATTTGCCGCTGGTTATGTCTATAAATTTACAGGTCTGGAAGTAGCAGATGAGAATATCGGTACAACAATTGAAGGAGGTGAAGACGCATCTTTGGTTGCTACTATTAAAGTAATTCCTTGGACTATCACTGAAGGTACAGTAGAATGGAATTAATTTTTTAGCTATAAATATTAATCTGGTGGGGAACTTTTCCCACCAGATTAATTCGAACATACAGAAATAAAAAACCTTAATAAAGAATGATGAAATCAATAAGATATATATTAATGGCGCTGGTCGCTACCGTCCTGACGACCGGCTGTATTAAAGATGATCTGGATGACTGCGATAACGTAACCATTTACTTCCAGTATCTCGCCGACGGTGATAAGGACGTATTATACCAGTATATGAGCAAGGTAGACCTGTATGTTTTTGATTCAAATGGACATATACTGGGAGTCGGCTCATATAATCAGGACGAATTAACTAAGTTCGAAGCTGTACCGTCGTTTAAACTTCGTCCGGGACAGCGTTATAAAGTGGTGGCTGTAGGTAATGCTTATGACCACACAGAGGTGGTAAACTATGCTACTGAAACAGACTTTGCAAATATCTATCTTCAAGATCCGGCATGGAGTGATCCTAATGTGCCGGTAACGAATCACGACTACAATTATTTGGGTGAAAAGGAATTTGTAATGCCTGATCATGAAGGTGTGATGTATCGTGATACAGTAACTCTTTACAGTTCACATGTGAAGGTGGACGTGGAAATTCATGGACTTCCGGCTCCGGATGCTTCACGTCAGGATGCAGGAGTTCCTTACCAGCTGAGTTTCGAGAATTCGAATGCTCAGGTTTCTTTTGAAAATGAAATCAATTTAGACGAAAAAGGTACTATTTATCCCGATTTGGTTTATGATAGTGAAAACCAATGTTATCGTACACAGGACTTAGCTTTATTCCGTATGGACGCTGATGGCGAACTAAGTTCTGATTGTTGCGAACATATATTGGTTTTGACTGATAAGAATACGGGGCAGGAACTTATTCGTGGAAATATATATAATTATCTGGTGCGTAATGCAGATGCCATTGATGTTACCAAGCAGGAAGCAGAACTTCCCATTGCTATTGAGTTTAATGGAGTGAATGCTGAGATCAAACTTCCTGATTGGGTGATTGTAGATGGTAAACCTGAATGGAATTAACCTTAAGGAGGAATGCTTATGAAAAAATCAGGAAGGTATTTAGGTGCAATTGGATTATTACTCCTGATAGGAGTAGCTACTTCCTGTATAAAAGATGATATTGCTACAACCGAAACAGGAACAGCTAATATTACGGTGAATATTAGTTCACGTTCCGGTGAGGTTGATAACGATAATAGTGAAGTTTTAGCTAATGAAGATATCAAGACCATCCGTCTGATTTTAGTGCAGAACGGGAAAGTGGTCAGCAACTCAAAGCATAGTTTTACTGTACCCGATGGACAAAAATTGTTGGAGCAGGGTATTCGGATTGTCGGTGTGAATAAAGCCGCTACCGATTTTTATGCAGTGGTAAATGAAGCTAATGTGAACAAGAATTTTGAATCAGATTTTAAAGTAGGCACAACATTTGATGGGCCTGCATTTTCTCAAGTTCAGCTAATAGCTTACTCTAGTTTTAACTCTGCTAACGGGTTGCCAATGGTGGGGTGTGAAACTAAACCTTCTTTATCTGATGGTGATGAGGTTATGATAAAAGTTACACGTGCTGTGGCACGCATCGATTTGAATATAAATAATAAGACTGGTGCAGATTTAAATGTGAGCAAAGTATCTTTTGGGGAGTTTTTCCCGACGAGTGGTTTTTTATTTTCCCAATCAGATGCTTCTGTACAATATACTAAGAAAGACTTTGTTAAATCAGAAACGATTGAAAATGAGAAAAGCAATGTCTTTACGTATTATTTATATGAATCATGTTCTAATGAGGAAGGTGTTTATAAAGTAGGCTTAAATGATAGTCCCGAATTTCCTTTAACTCAAATTTATGATGCAGTAAGTAAAACACCAATTAAGGAAATAAAACGTAATACAATTTTGAAGATAAATGCCATTGCGAATGCAAGTGGCTGGGAATTGCAGTGTGAAGTGGCTCCTTGGGATGTGGAGGAATATAATCAGGATTTTAATAATACACTTGTATATAGTAGTGATGGTTGGAAACCTGGTACGATTGCCGCTCGAGATGAAAACGTGATACAGTTGATTCCTGATACGGAGGCAGAACTGCAGTTTATGCTAGAATCGCCTAATACGGTATCATGGGTAGCTGTGTTGGATGATAATCAGAACTTTACATTATTAACTCCAGAAGGTAAGAATGAAGATATATTTGGTGTTGATGCGGATGGAAAGCCTATAGCATATCAGCAGTCTATTAAAATTTCATTACCGCCTGATGGTGAACGAAATGTACAAACGACTCTTCATGTATATGCAATTGTGGGAGGAAATCAGTATGAGATAGATCTTACAGATAACAGGGATCATACAGGACCAGGAGAGGGAGAAGTAAATCGATTTATAATTAGACGTGGAGACCAGTAAGTATGAAAAAGTATAATTTTATTTTGTTTGTTTATATTTTTTGCTCATGGATATTTACTTCATGTAGTGAGGAATTTGAGCAGGTGGGGGAAGCAAACTCACGTGCGTTGACTATGGAGCTGAGCGCTGGTGAACAGACTGAAAATGGGGTCGAAGATCTTAATGAAAATGCTATAAATAATGTTAGTGTCTTTTTCTTTGAAGATGTAACAAAACCATGCATATATTTAAAGCGTAACTTACGTGTGGGAGACGATAAAAAGTTAAAGGTTGATTTAGCTCCTGAAGTTGTAGATAAAACTTGTAAGGTTTATGTCGTGGCAAATTATACAAGTGAGCTATCACTTGACGAATTGAAGAAGATGACTTTAGCCCAAATTCAGAAGGTGGTGATTTCTACGGACTTTAAAACTGATGATGCCATAGAACCATTTTTTGTAATGCATGGGTTGACCGAGAATGCTATAAAAATAACGAATGGGGGTGATGGAGGTACGGTTTTGCTAAAGAGAGTTGCCTCAAAAATTGTATTACAACCTAATGTGGCTGCGTCTATTGAATCTGGTGGGATTACTTATACCCCAGATTTGGAAAATATGACAGTAGAGTTGGTAAATGTTGCCAAAAAAGCAGTATTGAATGGAGGAGAGCTTCCCGAAGGGACTGCTCAGGAATTTATTCCAGCTATAAGTCGTAGCTATGGTAAAGAAATTGATGGGGAAAATTATGTGCATATACCATTATATTCTTATCCGAATGAATGGGCGAATAAAGAAGGGGCAACCGAAACTTATTTGAATTTCTGCATTCCTTGGTATTATAAGAAAAATGGTACGCAGCTGAGTGCTAATTATTATTATCGTGTTGCCATTGGTTCTGGTAAATTGGAGAGTAATAAGCTTTATCGTATTACTGCTGATATAGAACTTTTGGGAAGTATTGATCCTGAAGAGACTGAAAAGGTGGATGCCTCTTATGAAATCTTAGATTGGAAAACAGTTGATATTCCTGCCGATATTAATCGTTATGCATATTTGGAGTTAGAAACCAATTTTCAGGAGATGAAAAATGAAAATAGAGTGGATATTGGTTTTACAAGTAGTAGTGAAACGACGGCTAAGGTTGTGAAAGTAACTTATCCAGATTATTCTAATGTCAATTTTAAAGATGTGATAAAGGAGGAGCCCAATCCTGATGATTACTGGTGGGAGTCTCAATATCAACAGGCATTGAATGAATGGAATACTTTGTCGGGAAATTTAAATATTTATGGACAGACTCTTACCTTTGAACATACATTAGCATCGACTATCTATGTCCCATATACATATACGATAGAGGTTACGAATAAGGATGGATTAACTGAAACCTTAGAAATAAAGCAATATCCTCCTATCTATATTGTGGGTGAAAGTAATAAAAAAGATGGTAATAATAATAGATTTGTGTATGGAGTTAAGACAAAATCTAGAGCGTCTGTAGAAGATGATGATAAAAATTCGTTAGGTGGCGTTTATACTTATACAGAAGGTTCTAATACAAACCCTAATCAATATGTTATTTATGTAACGCAATTGGATGCATCAGAGAAATATATTATTGGTGATCCAAGGAACCAAACTCCTACAAAGTTGAGCTATTTAACTAAGTATGGTAATGGCTCTTTAAAAGGATTGCAACAATACCTTAAAACAAAAGGTGAAGTTACTAATGAGCGTGAGGTAGATAATATAATTGCTCCAGCTTTTAGAATTGCCTCTTCTTTTGGGGTGACCCAAGATATAAGTTATAGTATCGCACAAAAAAGATGTGCTTCATATCAAGAAAATGGTTATCCTGCTGGGCGTTGGAGGGTTCCAACAGAGGCTGAGATAGAATTTATAGTAAGTCTATCAAATAAAAAGTATATTCCCGAACTTTTTGATGGTGAATATTTTGCCTCTTCTCAACGTTATTATATGGGTAAATCTGGCTCAACAGGTAGTTGGGGAGGAGATCAGGGTTCTAGCCGGAATGGCTCTCATGCTGTTCGTTGTATTTATGATGTATGGTATTGGGGTGATGATAAGATTGCTAACCCAAATGTATTTACTTGGGGAGATACAGATCCTATACGTCCGGCAAATTAAATTGATTATGTCACATGAAATAATAGAGTTATGAAAAAGATATACTTCATATTAACTTGTTTCATCTTGGTCTTGTTTACTGCATGCCAAGAGGATGATTTTGGAAGTAAGTCAACATTGCAGGAAGGAGAGAGCCTTTTCACTTTCTCTTTGCCTGAGCCTGTTGTTGCTTCAAGAGCTGATTTGGGAGAAGCTGGCTCTCAGCCTATAGAGAATCTGCATATTTTGGTTTTTAATGAGCAGGGATTCTTTTTGGCTAATGCGACAGCAACTATGTTAGAACAAAATTCAATGAATGGGAAGTGTACAGCTAATCTTCCTGTTTCAAATAGAAAATGTAGATTGCATTTTGTTGCAAATTATACTGCCTATAAAACTTATTCTTCTATTGACACAGAGAGTAGTGTAATAGGAAGCATGGTTACTGGTAATAATCAGGATGCATATTGGGGTATGGTGGAAGTAGATAACATACCAGTAAATGGATTGACACTGGATAAACCAGTAGAACTGATTCGAAACTTTGCGAAAATCTCATTGAAGTCGGTAGCCGAGGGACTTGAGGTTATTAGTTATACGGTATATAATAAGGCTTCGGAAGGATTAGTTGCTCCATTTAATCCTCAAAAGGGAACCTTTGCTGATTTTATTAATGTAAGTGATGCGAATCCATATGAGGATTTTAAACAAAAAAATCCAGATTACCATGCAACTACAATGGGTGATATTCAAGTTAACGAATTAGAACCGGAGGATAGTTGGAAAAAAATAGCTGAGTCTTATTATGTATATGAACGTAATCAGGATAATAGTGATATTCCTACTGCTTTGATTGTAAAGGCTCATTATAATGGAGGAAACGGTGCAGAGGGAAATTATTACTATAAACTGGATATTGTGCAATTTATGTCTGATACATATCAGACTGTGACTTATAATTTGCTTCGTAATTTTGAATATAAAATTACAATTAATGGTGTAAAGTCTGCTGGATATGCAACTGCTGAAGAAGCGATGAATGCAGCTGCTTCTAATAACTTGGCGGCATCAGTCCAAGTAAGTAAGGTTAAAAAAATTACAGATGGACATAATACACTTGAGGTTAGTTCAATTGATACTCTAATTGTGAAGCAAGAGGAGTTGGTTCTTACTTATCAGTATTATGAAGGAAGTGTAGATCAAACAGCAAATGCTGATAAAGTAAAAGTCAGCTATGAATTGAATAGTAAGATTTTCTCGAAGATTGATACATCAGAGCCTGGATTTATAAAATTGACTCCTATTGCACTGCCTGGTGTTTTGGAAAATCAGGAGATTATTGTAGCTACGGAAAGTGGACTGTCTCGTCATATCACAGTGCGTGTGCATGAGCCTTTTAAGTTTGTATCAATTGACTGTCAAAGAAAAGTAAAAGCGGTACAGAAATCCGAATTTGTGGTAATTATGGAGTTGCCGATGGGGTTACCAACAGCTGCTTTCCCATTGAATCTCACAATTGATATGGGGGCAAATACATTATATCCTAATAGCAGCAAAAATCATTTACCTGTGAATGTTACTAATCCTAAGGATTACACTTATGATTTTGTAGTGGATTATAACTCTTATCGTCAAAATCGTACGCAGTATTGTCATTTCCTTACGAACGCAGCACAAAGTGCAACTACTGTTCAGGTGAGCGGCTCTTATTTTGAACCAACTGATCCTGTTAGCTTTGTAAATGCAGATACAAAATCATTTAGTTCTATCTATTTAAATAATGTACTTGTAAATGGAAGTAACCGAATTACTGTTCCTTTTGGTGAGAAGCAAGCAGCAAACTTAAAGTTTAATATGAATGACCTAAGTCCAGTTACAGTTTATGTACGTTATTTGGAACAGCCGACTTCAACAACAGGAAACTTAGAGCCTATATATAATAGTGTAGGGGCTTTAAACGGATATAAATATACACCTAGATCCAGTGGAGCACAATCTATAAATTTTGTTACGAAAGATTATATAGCTGCTGAAACAATGGAGTTGTTCTCTGAGAATTATGAACCGGCCTTGATTAGTTATACTAATCCATGGGTAAATGTACAATTTACTATACCATCAGGTGTTGTTCCAGATGGGAAAATAGTCAAAGTGTACGATGATGCTTATTATCAGAATTTTATTGCTGACCTTACTCCAATATCCAGTGGAAAAACTGTTATGCGTTCTTTTGCTGGTTATCAGCTTGAGAATATGTTGTATTTCCTCTATCAGGATGGAAATACGAGTTATCGCGGTGAGATGAGTGTTAGAGAGTTAATAGAAAAAGGAGGAGATAATAAGTTAGTAACAGTTCCTTTGATGCAGAAATAATATTGATATTATCGGATCTATGAATAAGTTTATATTTCTGCTAGGAATTATTGGATTATTATTAGCTTGTGAAAGTTGTAGTGAACGCAAGAAAGTAGAGGTTGTAAGTACCTTGTCTGATTCGATAGAAAGTTCTCGAACGGAAACAAGCTTTCCTTTCCCCGAAATCCCCGCCATGCTCACGCAGCCGGAGGAGCGGAAAGCTTACTTGCTGGAGCATTACTGGGATCGGTTCAACTTTGCAGACACGGCGCTGGTCAACAACCGGGAGGTGACGGAACAGGGCTTTGTCAACCAGATTTCCCTGCTGGCCGACGGGGCAACGCCTGAGAAGGTGATTCGGGAAAGCCTGAAGAACTGGTGTTCGCGGTTCATGCCGGAAGCGCAGGCACGACGGGTAATGATGCAGCTGGCCGATGATTATCTGTACAATCCCAATTCACCGTTCTACAACGAGGGGTTGTATGGAGTGTATCTGGAGACGATGCTGGAGGTGTTGCCTGAAGAAGATGCCCGGAGATCATCGTTCGACTTCAAGCTGAGGCTGCTGCGGCGTAACAAGGTGGGGGATAAGGCGACAGACTTTTCCTATTACTTACCGGACGGACAGAAGAAATCGCTGGCAGCAACCTCCGCCAGGGGGAACCGCCTGCTGCTGGTGTTCTATGATCCGGAATGCGAGTCGTGCCATGAGGTACTTCGCGAAATGACGGCTGATGCATCGCTGGCCGAAGCTGTGAAGGCGGGACGCGTAACAGTGCTGGCCGTATATACTGAAGGCAATCAGGAAGCCTGGCGAAAGGGACTGGCTGATATGCCGGAAGGATGGATCATCGGAACCGACCGTCAGAAGGTGAAGGAAGAGGCTCTGTATGACCTGAAAGCGATGCCGTCGCTTTATCTGCTGGACGGACAGAAGCGGGTGTTGCTGAAGGATGCACCGCTAGGTCAGATCCGTGAAGTGCTGGGCCTTGCCGTGAAGTGAGAGAGTTCAAGTTTTATGAAGAAATATTCGCTGTGAAGCGAATTCTTGCCCTTCGCTTAGCGTAGCGGAGGGGTGCTTATTTTTTTACAATAAACATTTTTTGGTTGAGAACCACACTGCTTCCTGCAGTGTGGTTTTTTTCTTGCTAAAAATGTTTCGGGCTTTTCATCAAAACGTTTCGGCGTCTGACTGCAAAGCCCGAAGTCTTTTTGGAAAAGCCGGGTACGTTTTTTTCAACGGGCGGAAGCCTTTGGGCGGAGATGAAAGAGGGGACTTTGATTTCTCAGAATAAGGTTATAAATTTGTAGGGATTTAAGAACATTAGATAGGATTGGAAAAGAGTCTGAACGAGGATGAATGCGGAACAGCGAGAGTATATCGGAATAATCAATCAGTCGGCTGAGGAGGTGATTCTCATCAAGAAGACCGGCTGGGAGGAAGTGAACTTGCCGGGACATGTACACGGAAAATGTCAGATTATTTATACGCTGGCAGGAACGTTGCATGTGGAGATCGGTTCGGAGAGTTATTTTGTTCCGGAAAAGCATATTGCGTGGATTCCTCAGGGGGCGGAGCATAAGCTGTCGAGCAACAGCCGTCAGGTTTCGATGGTAATTTTTTATGTCAGTCTGAAACCGGAAGGAAAGGATGACCCGAAGGGGGAGTTTGCCATCTATACTGCCAACCGGCTGATCGGAGAGAACCTGAAGTTTATTGCTTCGAAGGGAAAGATGATTGAGAAGCAGGAACAGCCGGACTTATATCATTTTGCACTGGGCTTTTTCAATCTGCTTCCGCAGATGTCTCCGGGAAAGGAGTTGCTGCTCAAGTCGCTGGTGATTCCGGACGATTCCAGGCTTTATCCTATCCTGAGATATCTTACGGATCATGTGCAGGAGGAACTGCGGATGGACGAGGTTGCACTGCGGTATAACCTGTCGACGCGTAATCTCAGCCGTCTGTTTCAGGAGTCGAACATCCATTTCAGCAGCTATGTGAACCGCCTGCGGATTATGCGGGCCATTGAACTGATGACGGATGGGGGAAGGACGATGCAGGAGATTGCCTATGCCGTGGGCTTTAATAATCCGAATCATTTCAACCGTGTGTTCCGGCAGGTGACGGGACAGTCGCCCAAGAATTACCTGCGGAGCTGTCAGGAAGACGAAACCGTGTGATGGGTCACTTCTTGAGCAACAGGCGCAGGGCAAACCACGCATGGCGCGCAAGGGTGGACAGATAGCCGTAGTGACGGCACATGATGCGGAACCGTTCGTGAAGGGAAGCGCGGTGGTTGCGGGTGGTCATGCCTTCGTTCAGATAGTCGATCAGGGTGAGATGGGTATTGTGAAGCGTATGGCTTTTTTTCATGATGCGGATGCACCAGTCGAAATCGGCAGAGAACCGGTAGCGCAGATCGTAGGGTTCGGCCAGTTCCCGGCGGGGGAAAAAGGCCTGGTGGCACACGAGCATTCCGTCCTTGAAGCTTTTCCAGTTCAGGTCTTCGGGAGCGGATAGGCGCCGCATGCGGAGGAAATGTCCTTCTTCGTCTACAATGGCCGTTTCGCCGTAGAGTACATCGGGAAGCTCGGTTCCGGTGATGGAGTGTACCATCAGTTGCAGGGTATCGTCTTCGTGAAGTTCATCACCGGCATTGAGAAAACAGAGATAGTCGCCCGTAGCCAGGCGGATTCCCTTGTTCATGGCATCATACAGGCCTTTGTCCGGTTCGCTGACCAGGGTATGGATGTGCTCGCGGTAACGGTTGATGATGTCCAGAGTGTGGTCTTTGGAACCTCCGTCTACAATGATGTATTCCACATTCCGGTAGGTCTGGGTAATGACACTCTGGATGGTGTCTTCCAGCACGGCACCGGCGTTGTACGTCACGGTGATGATGGAGAACTTGGGATGAACGTGGTTATGCATTGCTTCCGGTTATCTGATTATAAATCTTGATGTATTGTTGGGCTACGGTTGTTTCGGAATAGGTATTCAGGGCCTTCCGGTTGGCTTCGGCACTGAGGGTTTCATAGTCTCCTTCTGTGAGGGCCCAGCGGATGCCGTTGGCCAGATCTTCAGCCGATTTGTATCGGGCGACATAGCCGTTGTGCAGGTGGTCGATCATCTGCGGAATACCGCCCACATTGAATCCTACGCAGGGAATACCGCAGGCCATGGCTTCCACGATGGTGTTCGGCAGGTTGTCCTGCAGGGAAGGAGTCACGTAAAGATCGACTGCGTTGTAAATGTCCACCAGTTCCTTTTCGTTGCTCACATAATTCATGTTGTAGATAGGGAAGGGGAACAGGGATGCACACTGTTCGGAACGGCTTCCCAGCACGACGACTCCCAGCTGGCGGCTGAATTCGGGTTCTTTCTGTGCCAGCAGCTGACAGGCTTCGATGAGGTAGGCGATTCCTTTCCGTTCGTCGGTGATCTTCATGGAGCCGAACAGCAGCAGTTTCTTGTCGGCAGGCAGATGAAGGCGTTCACGGGCAGTTGCCTTGGGGCGCGGACGGAACAGATTGGTGTTGATGGCATTGGGAATATTGGTAATGGTGTGTCCCGTGAGCAGGGAACTTTCGCGTGCCATCGCTTCCAGCCACCGGCTGCAAGCCACAAACGTAATATGTGAGTGTGCGAAGAGTTTCTGTTTCTTATGGAATACGCGTGCGGACAGGTCTTTCCGGTGCGGGTGAAGCAATTGCTCGCATTGCTGGCACTGGGTTTTGTATTTGTCGCAGTTGCCTGCATAGTGACAGATGCCGGTAAAGGGCCACATGTCATGCAGCGTCCATACGACAGGTTTGCCTGATTCCAGAATCTTGCGTATATCTGTCAGTGAGAGCATACCCTGGTTGATCCAGTGCAGATGAATCACGTCAGCCTGCCGGAATTCGGGAAGGGAAGTGATATCCGTCCCGGTATTGGCAATGTCAACGGCAAAGAGATTGTGTTTGCTGAAGCGGTTGGCTGTCAGGATCACGAGGCGTTCCCAGAGGAACTGCCAGATTCTCCACCATGATTTCTTGAGCGAAACGACAGTGACGCGTTCGGTTTGCTTGTTGCGGACCAGCATTTTAGCCTTGATACCGTTGTTTCTCAATGCGTCCATCAGTCGGCTGGCCGCAATGGCCGCCCCGCCGATTCGTTCTGCTGTATTGATGATAAGTACTCTCATGTTCGGAATCTCTGTTTGATGTCTGCAAAGTTAGGTCTTTTTTTCAACATTCTGCAATTCGCCGGTGGATTTCCTCAATCTTGTTACGGTAGAGTTCGTAGAGTTTCCGGCCGTTCTTCTGGCTCTGTTCTGTTGTGAAACTGTTATTCCATAAGCGCATGCCTCCTACGCTCAGTGAACGGAAGCCGGCATCGTACCATCCCACCTGCAGACCGTTGAGCCAGGCACGGGCACAGAGTTCGTAGTCGTCAAACTGGAAGGGGGCAAAACTGAAATCGATGTGGTGAAGGTGCTGGCGAAACAGTTCCTTGTGAATCCACATCGGAGCCCGGTTGACAGAGGTTACGAAACTGAAGTCTCCTTGCTGCATCGAAGGGCCTCCGTGTGCATAGCGGTCGGCATCTTCGAATGCGATGTCAAGTCCGTTTTTGCCTCCCAGAATAACCATTCGGGGGTGTTGGCGGAAAAGATCGACTGCGCGTTCAATCCAGGCTGTTCCGTCGAAATCGTCATCATCCTGCAGCAGGGCAATGTAGCGTCCGTTGGCGAAACGGATGGATTTGTCGTACGTGATGTTCTCGTAAAGATCGTTGCTTCGGATCAGAAACTCATTGGCTCCTGTCAGGGCAGCGGCGAGTCTTTGGGTGTGTTCCAGGTCGGAACCGTCGTCAATGACAATGATTTCCAGACCGGGATATTGCCGTAGTTTGGGAAGTATGTGGCAAATCTGTAAACTCTTGTTATGTGATTGGATGATGACACTCACTTCGGTTTCTGCGTGATAGCCTTTGGCGGCCCATTGAGCATAGCTTTTCTTGTTCTGGGTTACGCCTGAACGTTTCTGGAAGCTGAGTTTTATTTTTTCGAGTAGCAGTTTCATAAGCAGGGATTAATGACATTTGTTTCTCCCGAGCCATTTGTTGACCCGGTTTACGATGGCTTGTCCGATGATGCGGAAGTTGCCGTAGCGCAGGTTGAGGAAGAGTTCTTCAAACGAGCGGCCGATCTTGATCCACGGGTGTCTCCATCCCATGATGCGGTACACGCTTTCCTTATAAGCCGTATGTTCAATGACATAACGCGGATGCTTGAGCGGGAATTCCAGCTCATAGCGTTTCATGGTGAAGATGCGCCGGTAGCCGCGGGGCAGGGTGCGGAGCGAGCCTCCGAAATGTACGGAGTCTGCAGTTGCTCCCAGATTATTGATCAGGTTGCGTGTCGGAACGATGCTCAGTCCGGAGTTGAACAGGATGGAAGCATGGAAAATGGTTTCGTAGTAGGCTTTCCCGTGTTCCCGGTGACGCTGGCACATGTAGATGAAATCGTTCCGGTATTTCCGTTCCCGGATGAGGTTCTTCAGTTGCTGCATGTTGAATGTGTCGTCGAGGAAGGTGTAATGTTCATCCCACTGGTCGACAACCCGTTTCCAGCTGGCCCATCCCCAGATGGAGAAGGTTGTGGCGAAGAAGTAGTCATAGGGAACATCGGGGGTAATTTCTTCGTTGTTGAATCCGGCAATCATGCTGATGCGGGTATCGTTCTCGTAACGGTCCAGCATTTCTTTGCAGAAGCGGAAGAAACTGACTGACGGGACATCGTCGTCTTCCAGTACAATGCATTTGTCTGCGTGCGAGAAAGCCCATTTCTGGGAAATATATTCCGAAGGATCGCAGCCGTAGTTCTTTTCCTGGTAGAGCTGGTGAACTTCGCATTCCCAGTCAATGTCGGCTACTACCTGGCGGCAGGCTTCAATGCCCGGCAGGTCTTTTTCTCCGCGCGGGCCGTCCTGATAGAGGAAAAGACGCGACGGGCGTGCCTTTTTGACTTGTTCGAACACCTGCGCCAGCTGTCTGGGGCGGTTGAAGAACAGGATAAGAACGGCTACATCTACAAGTGCTGGTTTCATAACGGCTGTATGTTTAGGGTTGTTGTTCCCGGATCAGTTCCGGATGGAGGTAAATGGCATGAATCTTCCGCTTGTTTTCCGGCGGGATATCCATGTAGTTTCTGTACAGATCCTTCAGATAGGCATCCGGATTGCAGGGAGCACTGAAGCGCTTGCCTTCAAATTCGATTTCTCCGAGCGGGAACACGGAGTCTTTGCGGTGCATGATGCCGTATCCGTTGTTGATCAGGACATTCGACAGGTAGGTGTCTTTGGGATAAATGGCCGAAAGTATGCTCCATATTGCGCGGAACAGATGATATTTCGCACCGAACCAAAAGAACTCGACGAAAGAGCGCAGGGAATAATAATGCGCTTTATGCAGAATGGAGTAGCTGGTAGAGATACCTTTGCTCAGTTTCTTTACCCATTTTTTCGGCAGACTGGGATAATCGATGAACGGAAAGATATCGATATACAACCCTTTCTGATAATTTGCCTGAAGGTTGTCTCCGCTTTCCAGATACAGTGAATTCAGATCGCGGATCTTATAGATGGGGTCTGTATGTTCGGGATCGCTTTCCGGAGTCTGCATGAAGAGTCCCGGCCGCAGTTCCGAAGGGGCTACGGCGATGAAGCGTTCCAGATCTTCCTTGCGCATGGCAATGTCAATGTCATCGTCCCAGGGGATGAATCCTCCGTGGCGCATGGCTCCCAGCAGGCTGCCTCCGTCAAGCCAGTAAGGAATGTTGTGCTTGCGGCAGATGCGGTCTGTCTCTTCCAGAATGGAGAGTTGCTTCAGCTGGCAGGTTCTCAGGTTCTGCTTCAGGTAGCGGTCGAAATAGGAATTTCTCATAACGTGTGGTCTCGTTTGACGTCAATGACTTGTCCGGTATAGTCGGATGCCAGGGTCAGCAGGGTTGCTTCGGCCACTTGCCGGGCTGAAAGCAGGGTATTTTCCGGCTCAATTCCGAAATTATGTACGCGCATCGGTGTTTTGGTGCGTTCGGGGTTGATACAGTTGATGCGGATGCCGAAACTGTCCCATTCCTGTGCGATGGCCTGTACGAAGTTGACAATGGCAGCTTTGGTAGAAGAATAAATGCTGTAGAAAGCTCTTCCCCGTGTGTAGGAACTGGAGGTGAAGAAGATCAGCTTGCCCTTGCTTTCTTTCAGATAAGGGAAGGCTTCCAAAGCCACATTCACGGTTCCCATATAATTGGTCTGTATGGCCTGGGTAATGGTTTCGTAGTCAGTCGTGATCAGCGGTTCTTTGTTGAGAATGCCTGCTGTATTGACCACGAAGTCAATCCGTTTTTCCTGTTCAAAGACGCTGCGCAGGGCTTCGGCCACTTCCTGACGGTTTCCTACATCCACCCGGTTGAGGCTGCGTGAGAAGCGGTAAACCTTGGCTCCTTTCTGTTCCAGCAGATCGGCGGTTTCTGCTCCGATTCCGTAGCTTCCTCCGAAAAGGACAGCTACTTTTCCCTGGAAGTTTTCTCTGCTGCCGTCTTCGTGATTCAGTTCACTTTTGCGCAGCTGGAAGAATTTGTCGAGCAGATAAGTGTCTTCCTTGTAGGTCAGTTTCATATTGCTTTCTTCACCCAGTACCACATAAATGGGAACTTCAGGCAAGTATTTCCGGACAACACCGCAGTCGTCCGTCACCTTGAAGTTCGGGTCTTTCAATGCGATTTCGTAAGCTTTCCGGATTGTTTCCAGATCGAATGCCTGCGGGGTCTGGCCGCGTCTCAGCCGGGAACGGTCCGGGATCTGGCAGATGAAGTCGCCTTCCACTTCAATAATGGTATCGGCCGACGGAAGAGCTACGTCGATGGCCTGATAGGTATCTAGTGCCGTCACCACATCGTTGATGATACGCTGGCTGACCAGAGGGCGTACGGCGTCGTGGAAGATCAGATTGCATTCCGTTCCGGCATACGATTCGATGGCTGACAGACTGGAATGATAGCGTTCCTTTCCTCCCTGCAGAATCTTCTTGACTTTTTTCCAGCCGTTGCGGATGGTCATGTTCTCAAATTCAGCAATGTAGAAAGGGTTGGAAACGATGGCGATTTCGTCAATGTGGCTGTTGCGCTCAAAGGCTTCCACGGTATGTTCGACCACCATCTTGCCGGCTACTTTGAAGAATTGTTTCGGTGTGGAGAGTCCCAGACGGCTTCCTACTCCTCCGGCTAATATGACTGCTATGTTTTTTTTCATCTTTCCGTACATGTAGTTTTCTAGTTTACAAAGATAATACAAAGAAACGAAAGGACATGCACTTTGGGAGCAGGAATGTGGAAACCGCCGGGCTTCCGCCGGAAAGCCCGGGATTATAGCCGGAAGTAGGTGTTGCCGTAGGCACGGATCATGGGATAGAAGAAGGCACGTACCCAGCTGATCAGGCCTTTCTGCCGGGGATTGTAGTAAATGGTCTGTTTATGCAGCATGCAGGTCAGGCAGAGCCGGAACAGGCTGACCGGATCTTTTCGGGTCAGAAGTCGGCTCAGGCGGTGACTCAGGGCCAGGTGGGGCTGTCCGGCTGTCTTCCGGCAGATATATCCGTAAAAGAACTGCCAGGTTTCTAGCCGTTGTTGCCGGCGGTAATCCCTGAAGCCATAGATGTAGGGTTCCCAGGTAGGATTCTGCCGGATGTGTGCTCCGTATTTCCGGTTGAGCTGATGAATGGCCGATCCTTCGTGCGGACGGTGCCAGTTGAGCGGCTGGTCTACGCAGGTCAGTCCGTGGTTCAGATGTGCATTGACGGCAATCCACCAGTCATACAGGATGTGTCCGTCCCATTCCTGAAAGATTTTCCGGATAAAATCTTTGCGGATCAGCATGCTGTGTCCCGGTGTACTGTCATAAAACAGCAGATATTCCAGCTGAAAGGAAGGATGTGTAACCTTCATGTTCCGGTCGGAGCGGTAAACTGTACCGGTGTGGTAGGCGGAAACGCACAGGTCGTTGTCGCCGATGGCTTCCATCTGTGTGGCGATTTTTTCTTCATACCAGATATCATCCTGGTCGGCAATGGCGATATAATCTCCTTCCGCCTTGGATAAGGCATCCTGAAAATTGCGGTTGAATCCCAGGTTGGAAATATTGGCATGAAAGCGGATGAAGGGATATTGCCGGGCATATTCGCGGACGATGTCGGCTGTATGGTCAGTGGAGCAGTCGTCCTGAATGATCAGTTCATGGATGGGGTAGGTTTGTACCAGAATAGAGTCCAGCTGCTCACGGAGAAACTGTTCTCCGTTATAGGTACACATGACGATGGATACGGTTTTCATGAAGCGGATGTTTTTTTGCGTTTGAGGAGATAATTCAGGCTTTCCTTGAAAGTTACGGAACCGCTCACCCACATGATCAGTCCGTAAAGGGAAGCCGCCAGTATGATTTTGACCGGGAACAGCAACCAGAGGCTGGTGATAAAAGAAGTTGCGAGCCCGGTCACTGCCATAACAAAACCTGCTATAAGACCGAATGACAGAACATCCCTGGCTGCGGCCAGGAAGCTGAGACGGATCTCACGCCATACCAGCCAGTGCCATATCAGCAGCCAGGCTGTATTGATGCAGACATATACGAGGATCATCTGCTGGATGCCGTAGGGATAAAGCAGATACATGACGATGAGCTGGGTTGTTCCCTGCACGACTGTATTCCACAGATAAATGTTCGATTTTCCTTTGCTGATGAGCAGGTTGGTATAAAGGTTTGTGACGGGAATAAATGCACCGCCGACAGCCAGCATCTGCAGGATGCGGGCACTGGGTAACCATTTGCTGCCGATAGTCAGGGTAATCATTTCCGGGGCAACCAGCGAGAGGCCCAGCATGGTCGGGAAAGAAATGAATGCTGTGAAACGGAGCATCTTGCGGAATACGTGGCACTGCCGTTCGCTGTCGTCGGAAACTTCACGCAGGACGGGCAGGGCTACGCTGCTGACCATACCCGTGATGAGAGAGTGTCCCATGAGATTCCATTTGTTGGCTTGATTGAACTGTCCTACTTCCCGTTCGGAATAATACCGTCCCAGGATGATGGAAAACAGATTGTTGTTGATATGGTTGAAAATGTTGGTCAGAAGCAGCTTGCTGCTGAAACCCACCATGCTCCGGAGGGGCTTGAAGCTGACGGGAAGAGTCGGTCTCCAGGGGGAAAAATGCAGGTAGCAGAGATTGATCACACTGACGTAGACGATACTTTGGGTAGCGATACCCCAGTATGAATAGCCCAGCAAGGCCATGGTAACTCCCACGCAGCCTGAAACAATCAGAGCGATGATGCACGAGAGGGCTTTCTGTTTGACCATCAGGTTGCGGAACAGGTATGCACTGTGGGGAATGCCGAGACTGGCAATGAAGAATCCCAGAAAAGAATAGCGGGCCAGTGGTATCAGTGCTTCGTTGTGATAGAAGTCGGCAATCAGGGGAGCGCAGCCTGCCAGAATCAGATAGAGGCACAGGCTTAGTCCGCTGCAGAACCAGAAAACGGCGTTGTAGTCTTCATGGCGTGCTTCCTGCTTGTTGGCGAGGGCGGCTGTGAAACCGCTTTCCTGCAGAGAGCCCGCAATGAGTGAGAAAATACTCAGCATGCCTACCATTCCGTAGTCGCTGTCGTTCAGGATGCGTGCGGTGATGATGCCGAAAATCAGATTCAGCACCTGCATGGCTCCGTTGTTGATACCTCCCCAGAGCAGTCCTTTGGCCGTTTTTTCTTTGAGTGAGTGTTCGGGCATTCGTTTGGATCTAAAAACAGCTTACAGATGGAGCAAGTCCCGGATACGGAAATACTTGCGTCCATCTGTAAGGAGTAAAGTATGGTTAAATTCCGGAGAAGGAGTTTATTTGACTTCGCTTCCCGGTTTGACTTCTTTCAGAACGGAAGTTACAGCCAGTGATCCGTCGAAGTTTTCGGCGCTCAGGATCATACCTTCGCTGACCAGGCCGTTCTTGAACTGGCGGGGTGCCAGGTTGGCGATGAACAGCACCTGTTTGCCGATCAGTTCTTCCGGACGATAATGCTGGGCAATACCGCTTACAATGGTACGGTTTTCCAGGCCGTCGGCAATCTTGAACTTCAGCAGTTTCTTCATCTTGGGAACGACTTCACATTCCAGTACGGTTCCTACACGGATATCCAGTTTCTCAAAGTCTTCAAAAGGAATGACCGGCTTGATGGGATTAGCCTTGTAATTGGCTTCCTCATTGGCTTTCTTGGTAGCCAGCAGCTTGTCTACCTGAGCCTGGATGGTATCGTCCTCGATCTTTTCGAACAGCAGTTCTGCCTTGTTCAGCTCATGTCCGGCTTCCAGCAGGTCTGTACGTCCCAGCTGTTCCCATTCGAAAGATTGCATGTTCAGCATTTTGCGGAGTTTTTCGCTGCTGAACGGCAGGAAGGGTTCGAAGGCGATGGCCAGGTTGGCTACCAGCTGAAGTGCGATGTTCAGGATGGTTGCTACGCGTCCCATGTCTGTCTTGGCCAGTTTCCACGGTTCGGTGTCAGCAAGGTATTTGTTTCCGATACGTGCCAGGTTCATGGCTTCTTTCTGTGCATCGCGGAACTTGAATACGTCCAGAAGTTTTTCCACCTCAGCCTTTACATCTGCAAATTCTTTCAGTGTTTCCTTGTCGTAGTCTGTCAGTTCACCGCAGGCAGGCACTTTGCCGTCAAAATATTTGTGGGTCAGTACCAGAGCACGGTTCACAAAGTTACCGTAAACGGCTACCAGTTCATTGTTGTTGCGTGCCTGGAAATCTTTCCATGTAAAGTCGTTGTCTTTGGTTTCCGGAGCGTTGGCAGTCAGTACGTAACGCAGTACGTCCTGTTTGCCGGGGAAATCCTGCAGGTATTCATGCAACCATACAGCCCAGTTGCGTGAAGTAGAAATCTTGTCACCTTCCAGATTCAGGAATTCGTTGCTCGGCACATTGTCCGGCAGGATGTAACTTCCTTCTGCTTTCAGCATGGCGGGGAATACAATGCAATGGAATACGATGTTGTCTTTTCCGATGAAGTGGATCAGGCGGGTCTCAGGATCTTTCCACCATTTTTCCCAGGAGTCGGGCAGAAGTTCCTTGGTATTTGAGATATAGCCGATCGGAGCATCGAACCATACATACAGAACTTTTCCGTCAGCACCTTCTACCGGGACAGGAATACCCCAGTCAAGGTCACGGCTCACGGCGCGGGGCTGCAGACCCATATCCAGCCAGCTCTTGCACTGTCCGTATACATTCGGACGCCATTCCTTGTGTTCTTCCAGAATCCACTGGCGGAGCCAGCCTTCGTGCTTGTCAAGCGGCAGATACCAGTGCTTGGTTTCCTTCATAACCGGTTTGCTTCCGCTGATGGCACTTTTGGGATTGATCAGTTCGGTAGGAGACAGAGTGCTTCCGCATTTTTCGCACTGGTCACCGTATGCACCTTCTGCGTGGCAGCGGGGGCATTCTCCGGTGATATAACGGTCAGCCAGGAAGGTATGAGCTTCTTCGTCGTAATATTGTTCTGAGGTCTTTTCAATGAATTCGCCTTTGTCGTACAGTTTACGGAAGAAATCGGAAGCTGTGTCATGATGGATTTTTGAGCTGGTTCGTCCGTATACGTCAAAAGAGATGCCGAATTCTTTGAATGAGTCTCTGATCAGGGTATGGTAACGGTCTACTACGTCTTGTGGAGTAATGCCTTCTTTTTTGGCACGGATGGTGATGGGCACTCCGTGTTCATCAGAACCTCCGATAAAGATCACATCTTCTTTTTTCAGACGCAGGTAGCGTACGTAGATGTCAGCCGGGACATAGACTCCTGCCAGATGGCCGATGTGTACCGGTCCGTTGGCATACGGCAGAGCCGATGTGACGGTTGTTCGTTTGAATTTTTTTTCCATATATGTATCGTTATTGTTTTGAGTCACTTTCTTTCACCTCTGCAAAGATAGTGATTTTTTTGTTCATTCAATTCATAAAAACAACAGGGACACGGAAAACGTTCCGTGTCCCTGTTCCGGATAAAAAAGAAGTGTGTGTTTATTCTGCTTTTACAAAATCTTCCGGATAAGTAACAAGGTTGGTTACCTGACCGTCTTTCAGACGGATCCAGGTCTTGAAACTTCTTTCTCCTTCGGTCAGTTCAATGACACGAGCGCCGTTGCCTCCCGGAATGTCGTGATAAACTGTCTTGCCTCCGGTGAACCGTCCGTAGCATAGCAGGATGTTGTTCCAGTTGACTACATAGTCATTGACATGATCGTGTCCGACGAAAGTACCCATCACGTCTCCGGCATTCAGCATGGCAGCATACAGACCGGTATTGATGGCCGGAGCACAGGCTTTTTCCTTGCGGGTTCCGATCAGCAGTGCATTCTCATTTTGGGCTGCCTGATTGTATTCCGGGAAAGGAATGTGGAAGAAGGCCAGTGCCGGCAACGGTTTGCCATTGTTGCGGGCAGTGAATGCCGCACTTTCCTTGCGGTACCATTCTACCTGGTCTGCCTTGATCCAGTCATAGCCTTTGATTTGTTTCAGCGGTGAATAGGCGTTGCTGTCGAATATATACAGAACGGCAGCTTCGTTGTTTCCGGCAGATGCATTGACGGGCAGGATGAAATTGGTGACTCCGGAGATGCCTTCAGTCCGTGTGTTCAGACAGCCGGCTTTTTTCTCTATGTAGTCCGACAATTCCTTGCGGTTCATGTCCTGTTCGTCATCATGGTTACCCCAGGTGACAGCAAACGGGATGTGGCGGGATATCGCAGGTTCAAGTGCTTTGTCCAGTCCTTCTGCTGCGGGTTTGGCAAAGATCAGGTCGCCGGTATAAATGACCAGGTCCGGTTTTTCTGCGTCCAGCACTTCGTTCATGCGTTTGGCAGCTTCTTCCGAAGCCGGATTCCCAGGTACCCAGTGTATATCTGTAAACTGGACGATCTTAAATTTTTTATTGCTGTTGAATTTCAGCGTCTGTGCTTGCATGCCAAATATTCCCATGCAGAGAAGTGTGGCAGCCATGATTATCTTTTTCATCGGTTCTTGTTTTTGTATTAGAATTCCATTTTCTTTCCAGCCTGTGGGTGTTTGGGTGCAAAAGGGATTTGCAGGAAATCGGCAATAGTTGCTGCAACCTGATTGTTGTAATACTGTCTGTCACCGGATATCTCTCCCAGGGCGGGTATGTCTTTTCCTATAGCCATGAACCAGGTTTCACCTGATCCGGTTGTATTCGTTCCATGATCACGCCAGTCATCAGCTTTTACTTTTCCGCATCCGCGTCCGTGGTCACAAGTAATAATGAGAGTGGTCTGGTCTTTGTAAAAAGGATCAGACTGGATATACTCCCATATCTCTTTCAGGAAGTTATCAAAGGTGCGTGCACCTTCCAGATACAGGCGGTAATCACCCATGTGAGCCAGTTCGTCAATATCTCCGTAACCGATGTAAATCAATTCCGGTTTCCGGCTTTTCATGGCTTCGATGGCATATTCATGAGTAAACACATCTGCACGTTCATGTTCCCAGAATCTGGGAGCTGCATCCTGCATCTTTTCAACCAGACGTTCTCTTTCTGTCGGATTGGGAGAAAGAGAGTGCCGGTATCCTGTGTTTATTTCCAGGTGGCTTCGTTGTTCATTCAAAATGTGAATGAACCGGTCCCAACTTGCAAATATAAGAACTTTCCCTTTATAACGGTCTGTGTTGTTGGCAATTTCCAGGATGGAAACATTTGGATTCCATACCGGATTGTTGGTATTGATCTGTTCATCGTCTGGATGTCCGCAAAGGAGTTCGTTGTATCCCGGATAAGAAAACTGCATTTTGTTTTTCACCTGCATGCGGCAACCTTTCCAGCGGTTACCGATCATCAGTCCGTTACGGGCGATTTCTGACCAGGTAAAAGGCATCAGCAGGCTTCTGCGTTCTTCGGCTGTTGTTTTCCAATAATTTGCCTTGAGTTGTTCATTATTCCCGATCAGCAGAGAATCTGCACCACTGAATAACTCTTGCCAGCGGTATCCGTCAACAGTGACGAATACCACACGCCGGGCAGAAGTGTACATGGTAGAGAATAACAGTGCCGCTAATAAAATCAGAGTCTTTTTCATTATTTCTCGTTTAAGGATTATTACTGTAACCACCAGGGTTTGTCTGTAGTTTTGTCTCCTCCTCCGAATTGGCTGTCCAAAGCTGCCTGTACGTTTGCAGCATTGTTGTTGTATTCACTTTGCGGATACATCCACCGGTAAGGCAGTTGTACACCGGAAGCTCTGCGGAAATCAGGATATCCGGTCCGGAGTGCTTCATAATAGGGCAACCAGACACCTCCCTGCAGGAAGGTCGGCAGGTATTTCTGCATGGCGATCCGTTCGATCTTCTGTTCAGTGGAAAGTGTGGAATCATAAACCACTTCACTTCCTTGCAGATAAGTTTCGGCAGCGTCTTCGCTCAGATAAGCAGCTACATCGGTAGCGTATGTGCGGTAGAATTCGAAAGATGCCTTGACTGCCGATTCGTAATATGTCTTGTCATCGCCGTTGATCCATCCTCTGACAACTCCTTCGGCCAGGATCAGCTGTTGTTCGGTATACCCCATCAGGATCATCGGTTCGTTGGTTGCATTTTTATAGTAACGTTCGGTCGGCTTGGAGCAGAGACCGGCTGTGGCTTTGTCGTTGACCAGACTGTAAGGCACGGCGGGATCACCTCCATCGTATGCTGTAAAGTCATCGATTGCCTTGCCTTCCTGTTCTGCTTTGGGAGTCTGGGTTGCAATGGCGAACAGACGGGGGTCTTTGCGTGTAACGAAGGCTGCCACGTAAGTAGAGTCCATGAAACGTCCGGAACCGAAGTCACTGTCGTTGAAATAGGGATAGCGGTTGCTGGCCTGATCCAGGTATACCAGCTGTCCGTTGTCGGCTGCACTTTCCATCAGCGGGCAGTTGCTGACGATCTCAGCAAAAGTTGCAGGAATATTGATGCTGCCTACCTGAGTTTTGTTTGACAAGGACATCAGGATGCGCAGGCGATAGGCATTGATCAGTTTTCTCCATTGCAGGAGGTTGCCGTTGTAGATAATGTCGCCACTGATGATTTCATTGTTGTCTTTCAGCAGGTTGTCCGCTTCTGCCAGTTCGTTGAGAATCCCTTCCAGTACTTTCTCCTGACTATCATATTGAGGCTGGTAGACAGCGTCGGTTTCTCCTTTCAGTGCATCACTGTAAGGAATAGCCCCGAAGTCCATGGTCAGCTGGTAGAAGTAGTTGGCACGGAAGAAATGTGCCAGAGCCTGATAGGCACTTCCGTTTTCGGATACTTCCATCATTTTGGTGACATCGCGCAGATTATTGTAATAGTCGAAGTCTCCTCGTGTCCACTTGTACACCTGATAGGCACTTTCTCCGGAAGTCAGGATCAGCTGCTTGGTAGCGTAGCAGGCATCAGAACTGGTCTGATTAAAGGCTGTATAGGCAATACCTGTCAGCAGCAGTGACGGCTGGGTCGTCGTCGGATTGTTGGGATCTACGTTCAGCTCCTCCAGGTCGATGCATGAAGCGCAGAGGCTGGATGCCAGCAATAAGGAGGCAATATAAGTGATAGATTTTCTTTTCATGTTCGTGAATTTAGCAGTTGGTTGTTAGAAAGTAATGTTGGCGCTTACACCGATGTATCGTGCAGACGGGTCCTGAAGATCGCTGTCGGAAGCACCGAAGTCAGGATCCAGATAAGGAGTTTTCTTCAGTACGGCCAGGTTGTTTCCGTAGAGAGTCACTTCCAGTCCTTTGATGGAGTTGGAGTGGATCAGATGGCTGAAATCATAAGATACGGCCACACGTCTCAGTTTCAGGAAAGAGCGGCTGAATGTATTGGCGAACAGCTCGCTTTCGCTGGTACGTACGACAGCACGGTACGGGTAGTTTTGTGCCCAGGTCTGAATGTTGACTGCTGTTTCGTTTTTCTTGTATACACGGGTATCGCTGATGATATTTCCGTTGACATCGTAGGTTACTTCACCGCTTACGATATTGACACCTTCCGGAACATAGATGGGCTTTCCTCCGTTTTCATATTCTTCCTGACGGTACATGGTTGATTTCGGATGTTTTCCGCCCCACCACATTTTCTGGGTTGTAGTTGAGATCAATGTACCTCCGATAGCTCCGTCCATGTCCACGTTGACTGTAAAATGATCGAACTTGAAAGTGTTCTGCAAACCGAAGCGGACATCCGGATCCTGATTGCCGATGTAGCTTTTGAAAGCACTCTGGGTAGGCATACCGTTGCTGTCGAGGATCAGCTGGCCGTCGGGAGTCTTTTCCCATTCGGTAGCGTACATGGCATCTGCCCGGTCACCGAGCTTCAGATCACCGTATTTCTCCTGACCTCCGTAGATTTCAGTCAGCTTGCGGATGTTGGTGCTCCAGTTGGTGGACAGGTTCCAGGTAAATTTCTTGCTCTGGATCGGAGTTGCTGTGATAATTAATTCTGCTCCGTTGGTCGTATAGGTATTTCCGTTGACATAGCGGTTGTTGAAACCTGATGCGACGGAGATCGGAAGCTGAATGATACTGTTCTTGTCGATCATGTGATAGTAAGTAACATCCAGGCCGAGACGGTTACGCAGGAAAGAGGTTGAAAGACCGATTTCGTACGAGGTCGTTTTTTGTGGCAGGATATTGGCATTCAGCAGGTCTGACTGGTAAGTAACCGAAGGAGTACTTCCGTAAAGAATGCCCTTGGAGTAGGTTGCATACAAAGAATACGGATCAAGGTCGCTGGACACTTGTGCCCATGCACCGTTTATTTTCAGATAGTCCATCCAGGATGGAAGACTGATATACTGGTCAAGCATCGCACTCAGTGAAACAGAAGGATAGAAGTAGGAATTGTTTCCTTTGATGATGGTTGACGACCAGTCGTTACGTCCGGTCAGAGTCAGATAGACACCATCGAACAGATCCAGATTGACAGAACCGTATACACTCTCGATCGCTTTTTCGTTCATGGAGTTGGTTGCTGAAACAGGATTCAGACTGTTACCCATGTTGTATACACCCGGTACGATCAGTCCGTCGGTTGCCTGATATTCGCTGCGAATCTGACGGTAGTAGAGTGAAGAACCGGCATTGACGGTCAGCGCGAAGTTTTTGTTGAAGGCACGGGTATAGGTTACCAGTACGTCGGTATTGATATCCAGCTGGTCTGTGTTCCAGGTCTTGTAGTCACCGTTGCGGGAGTCACCGTAGTTCATGTAGGATTTCGGTGATTTCATGTCTTCGAAGGTATCTTCCAGACGTCCTGCTGCACGGCCCTGTATGCTCAGTCCCGGCATGATGTCCCAGTTCAGTTTTACCTGACCGTTGGTAACATTACGGTCGTGTACCTGAGTCAGTTCGTAAGTGGCGAAATATGGGTTGTTATACCAGGCATAGTTGTAGTTGGCCTGTCGTTCGCCTTCTGCGTCCGGACGCCAGTGATGGGCGGCCAGTTCTTTTCCGTTGACATCGTTACCCATCCACAGCAGAATGGTGTACATGTGGTTTTTCGGTCCATATCCGTAGCGCGGATAGTTGGGTGAATAGACTTTATTATAAGAAAGGTTGGCTGACAGAGTGACGGCATCACTCAAGTTGTACATGCTGTTGAAGTTCAGGCCTCCGGTGTATACTGCTGTATTGGGTACCTGACCTTTCTGATGAGAAAAGTCACCGTTGAAGTTGTAGTTGGCCTTTTTGCTCTTGCTGGCAACCGAGAAAGTAGCTTTGGTGATGATTCCGGTCTGAAGGAAGTCTTTCAGGTTGTCATGCGCTTCCCAGGTGATAGGAACACGCTCATATTTGGACTGGTCATCATAAATTGTGCCGCTGACATCTCCCCACCAGGGAATCACCTCTCCGGTTTCCTTGTTGCGGATGGGACTGTTCCACTGTGCGATCTTTTGTCCTTCGAAACGGGGGCCCCAGGTCATGTCACCGTCGGAGATACCGCCGTCGGCACCATCCCAGAATGCGTACTGTCCGTTAGAACCGGAACCGAATTCTGTTTGTGTTTCCGGGAATACGGTAAATCCGGCTGTTACCATGCTGGAAAGTCCTGCCTTTACGGTCAGTCCTTCCTTGTCTGCCAGTTTGGTGGTGATCAGAATGGCTCCGTCCTTACCTCTGGAACCGTACAGGGCGGCAGCAGCCGTACCTTTCAGCACGTTGATGCTCTGGATGTTTTCCGGAGAAACATCAAACAAATCTGATTCTACGGGAACACCGTCGATCACCATCAGCGGAGTTTTTCCGCGCAGGGTAAAGGTCGGTGCCTGGAAAATACCGGTCGGGTTGTTCACGGTCAGACCGGCCACTTGTCCGGACAAAGCGTTACCTACGTTTACTGTACCCGGCTGGTCGAGTGCTTCGGTATTGACTTGCTGGGTGGTATAACCGATTTTCTTTTTCTGTTGTTTGATACCGATGGCTGTGACCACAACTTCGTCGATAGCCTGAATTTCGTCTGTCATCTGTACATTGATGACTTTCTGCCCTTTAACGGGCTTTTCCACCGTATTATATCCGATATACGAATATACCAGAGTTCCGTCTGCCGGGACATTAATTTCATAGCGTCCGTCCAGATCGGTTACGGTTCCTGTTCCTGAATTACCTTTTACGGTTACCGTAGCTCCGATCAGGGTTCCTTCCTTGTCGGTTACGACACCTGTTACCTTAATATTCTGTGCCCATGCGTTCAGAGACGACAGCAGGCACAGAAAAACAATACCTAATGTTGCTTTCATACTTTGGTTATAAATCTGAATATGTGAGTCGGATGTAAGAAGCAGAATCAGTAAAGATTCTTCAGATCCACTCTCTGGAAGATGGCGAGCAGTGCCTGGCTGTCCTTGCGGTTTTCGTCCAATGATTTCTCAAAGGTACTTGTATCCGAATCGATGGCAGCCAGTGATACTTTCAGTACATGGCAGAACTGCTTTTCGGATTCTTCCGGAGTGATTTCATGTTTTTTGAGTGCCTTGCCAAGTGCTTTTTCAATATTCTTTACCGCGTTGTAGATTTCCGGTTTCCGGATGACGGTACGTCTGGTAGGATCTCCCGGTACAACCTCTTCTTTGGTTACATAAGTGTCCTTGAACAGACCGTAAAAATAGGCAGCTTTTTTCCCGAACCTGGATGAACCGGATACAGCAGCCAGGTCTTCGGCAGTAGGATCTCCGTAAGCAGAATAGAATTCCCAGGTCATGTCTGTACCTGCGGTTTCACTTACAGAAGTAACGTTCTCTTTCTTTTCATCGTCTGCGGCATAACGGGTTGCTGCAGAGGCATTCATAGCGTTCATGCATAAAAATGCACAAGCCAGGATTAAACTTTTTTTCATGTCTTGAAGTATTTTTTGACGCTGCAAAAATACCCCTGCTGCGTAACATGCAGGTTACGCAGTTGTGAAGAAATTGTTACTGAAAGAATAGCTCTGCATATGCCGGTTCATTCGTGCGGTCGTTGAGGCTGAATCGTGCGGTCGTTGGAGCCGGATCGTGCGGTCAATCGGGCTGAATTGTGCGGTCGTTGTGAGGAAAGCGGATGAGGAAACGTGTCAGACCGTCAGGCCATGTACGCAGAGAGAAAGTACATCCGTGTTTGATCAGTACGTCACGGATAAAGATGAGGCCGATCCCTTGTCCGTTGGGCTTGGTAGAGAAGAACGGGCTGAATAATCGGGCTTCTACTTCGCGGCTGATACCTGCTCCCGTATCGGCTATTTCCAGTGTCACCGGACTGGAGGTTGTCTGTATATAGATATTTCCGTGAACCTCGATGCTTTCGGCTGCATTCTTGAGAATATTTACGATTACCTGTTCAAAGAGAGTCGTGTCCATCTGCACTTGTGGATTTTCTTCACACAGGCTGATATGAAGCTGGATATCCTTGTTCCGGCAAATGTTCTCCATGAAGCGTTTGCAGGCTGTTACCCGTTCGTTCAGATAGACAGTCTGGAGCTGGGCATCAGGGATCTTGACCACATCTGCAAAGTTGGTGATAAACCGGCTCATGCTGTAACACCGTTCCACGCATACTTGCATCACTTCGCGCAAGTCATCAGAGTCTTCCGTATCCTGCAGGGCATCGCTCACGGACTCCAGGGTAGATGTAATGCCTGCTACGGTATTGTTTACTTCGTGTGCAATCATGCGGATTACTTTCTCGTAGGCTTTCTTTTCAGCTTTTACAACTTCGGAGGTCAGGCTTTCGATGAGGATGAACGGGTGGGCAAATCCCCGGTCGACAAAAGAGAGTCGGGAGCAGCGGTAGATCATGGAGTCGCTCAGACGTATGGTTTCTGTCTTGTTACGGGCAATGCGGTTCAGTTCCTCAGCCAGAGGAGAATTCAGTTCTTCAATCTTTTTTCCGGTCAATTCTTCCGGAGCGGTATAACCCATAAACCGGACAGCGGCCTGATTGAGCATGGAAATGTGATCATCGAAATCCAGGATGATCACTCCCATGGGAGAAGCGCTGATCAGCAGATCCAGGAAATGATTCTGTTCACGCAGGCGGAGACGTTCGTCTTTCAGTTGTTCCATCATGCGGTTGAACACTTGTACGATGCGGTCGGCATCCTTTTGTCCTACGGGCGAAAGCCGGCTGCTGAAGTCCTGTTCGCGCAGCAGTTCCATTCCGTTTCCGATACTTCGGATCGGTTTCACTACCTTCTGATAAAAATAAATAAGGAAGAGGAGTGTGACCAGGATTACTCCTTCTGTCAGATAAAACAACAAACCCCGATCCTTCAGGATAAGAGCAGAAATCAGGCAGCCTGCTGTCAGCAGCAGGAAGGCGAGAATGAGGAACTGAGTTCTTATTTTCATACCGGTGAAGTTTAAGGATCAGGAATTGCCGACAGGCAGGTTGTATTTTTCCAGCCGGCGGTACAGAGCTCCCCGGCTGATACCCAGCAAAGTGGCTACCTGTGATAGGTTGTTGCCACATTCTTTCATGGCCTGCAGAATGGTTTGTTTTTCGATCTCTTCCAGTGTCATGCCTTGAGGCACTTGTAGCTTTGCGGCAGAGTTATGAACAGGCTGTTGGTAACATAGCCGGAAGTCTGCTTCTGTCAGTCTGGTCTTTCCGCTGACCAGCAGGGTACGCTCCACCAGATTCTTGAGCTCACGGATATTGCCGGGATAGGGAAGTGACGACAGGAAATCAAGTGCATCACTTGTAAATTCTACGGGTGGTAACTGGTTTTGTTCACACTGGCGGTCGGCAAAATGGCGTGCCAGCAACGGAATATCCTCCCGCCGTTCGCGCAGGGCAGGCAGATGAACGGTGATCAGGTTGATGCGGTAGAACAGGTCTTCGCGGAAAGTATGTTCACGGACCATTTGCGGAAGATCTGCATTGGTGGCACATACGACGCGGATATCCACTTTTCTCGGACGGCTGTCCCCCAGCACTTCGAAGGTCTGGTCCTGCAGAACGCGCAACAGTTTTACCTGGCAACTGAGATCCAGCTCTCCGATCTCATCCAGGAAGATCGTTCCCCGGTCGGCCATTTCAAACCGGCCGATGCGGTCTGTAACAGCATCCGTAAAGGCTCCTTTCCGGTGACCGAACATTTCACTTTCAAACAGGCTTTGTGAGATTCCTCCCAGATTGACCTTGACGAAGGGTCCCGAGGCCCTCCGGCTGTTGACGTGCAGGGCTTCGGCAATCAGTTCCTTACCCGTACCGCTTTCTCCTGTGATCAGGACCGGTGCGTTGGTTGGAGCAATCCGGCAGAGTGTATCGAGCACTTCGTTCAGGGCTCTGCTCTTGCCGATGATCCGGTGGCGGTCGAATCCGGCGTGCTTCTGGTCTGCAGATCCGGGCGTTTCCTTTTGCGGGGCAGTCAGTTCCAGAGCTGTTTCAATGCGTTGCATGAGTGCGGCATTGTTCCAGGGTTTGGTAATGAAATCAAAAGCTCCTGCCTGCATGCCTTGTACGGCCAGACGGATACTTCCCCATGCAGTCATCAGGATAACCGGAACATCCGGCCGGAAAATACGGGTCTGCCGGAGCAGGGTCAGTCCTTCTTCTCCACTGGTGGAAAGCGTGAAGTTCATGTCCATCAGGATCAGCTGCGGAGCAGTCCTGCGGATAATTTCGATAGCCTCTTTGGGGCCGGAAGCTGTTTCTACCTCGTATTTGGCCCGTTTCAGCATAAAGCTGAGGGAGGACCGGATGGCACTGTCGTCGTCAATGATAAGAATCATAAAGGTCTGTTTGTATTGTTGAGTTACTGCAAAGATACTTCTTTTTGGCAAATTTTTTTCACACTGGCAAATTGTTTACTTCAGGGAATGATTTCTGAGGGACTGGCTGATGTTGCCAGAGCAACGGTTAGGAATAAAATGTTTGCAATTCTTTCCGGAATCCATTACATTTGCCGCCCGAATTTCTTTATTCTCCTTTTGACGCATGTTTGTATTTGGAGAGTGGATGACAGAAAGTAAATAAGTTCCAGAGAAAATAAGAGTGTGAAAACAGACCATTTTGAACAGCTTTATCGGGGGAATTATGCCCGTCTGTACTATTATGCTTTCCGCTTTGTTGCTGACGAAGAGGCTTGCCGTGACATTGTCAACGATGTTTTCGAACAGGCCTGGAAGGATCGGGAACAATTGCAGGAAGCAACGGCCGTAGCTTGCCTTTACACTCGTACCCGTAACCGTTGCATAGACTATCTGCGCCACAGACAGGTGGAACAGCAGTACGCCACCTTCCTCCGTACCCTCACTTCGGAGGATCCGTCCATCCCTCCCGGGGAGCGCGAGGAGCGGGTGAGGCGCATGGAGCGCTGTCTGGAGCGGATGACCGATCCCACCCGGAGCATTGTGAAGCAGTGTTACTACGACGGGAAGAAATACCGCGAGGTGGCCGAGGAGAGGGGCATCACGCCCGACGGGGTGAAGAAACACATCGTGAAGGCCCTGCGGATGCTGCGGGAGGAACTGGGATGCGGAGAAAAACGGCGGGGGAAGGTACCCGGAAAGACGGATGAAACGTAATTGGAATACAGAAAACGATCGACCGATGGATATGAAAGAGAACGAAGACAGAATGGGGCGTACGCTGGATGCCCTGGAGCATCCCGGGCGCTTCACAAAGGAAGAACTGGAGGAACTGCTGGCCGACAGGGAGTGTGTGGCAGCCTGCCGCGACCTGCTTGACTGCCGCGAGGCGCTGGCACGCCGTCATGCCGCAGCTCCCGATGTGGACGGACAGTGGGAGGCTTTCTGCCGCCGCCATCCGGATGCTGCCGGTGCTGCCCGCGGCAGGAAGCGGATGCGCAGGGCGGCCTGGTGGACGGCGCTGGCAGTGGCGGCTTCGCTGGCCCTGCTGATGATGCTGCCCCTGACGGGCCGCAGGGAGTATACGGTGTTCAGGGCCGGACCTGCCGGAGGGGAGGTGAAGGAGGAAGTGCGTGGCGGTATCCGTACGGTCCGCATTCCCCGGGGCATGAGCCGCCGGCTGGTGCTGCCGGACGGGTCGCGGGTGTGGCTCAATGCGGAAAGCTCGCTCAGCTATCCCGGGAGCTTCGGCGGAAGGGATCGGCGCGAGGTGACGCTGCAGGGGGAGGCCTACTTTGAGGTGGCGCCCGACAGCCTGCATCCCTTTGTGGTGGAGACGGCGGCCCTGCAGACGCAGGTGCTGGGCACTTCGTTCAACGTGAGGGCCTATTCGCCGGAGGATACGCGGGTGACCCTGCTCCGGGGAAGCGTGAAGGTGAGCGACAGGCACCGGGGGGAACTGCTGCTCAGACCGGGGGAAGGAACGGACAGCAGCCTGGACAGGAAGACCGTGGAGGATGCGGAGGACTGCCGTGCGTGGACCGACGGCCGGTTTGCCTTTGATGATGCTCCGCTGGTGGAGATCATGCGCGAGCTGGGGCGGTGGTATAACGTGGATATCGTGTTCACCGACAGGGAGGTGATGCAGGAACGCCTGCATTTCCGGGCGGACCGGAGGGATTCGCTGGAGCAGGTGCTGGAGTTGCTGAACTGCCTGCGCAAGGTCAGGGCCCGGATCGAGGACGGCCGGGTGGTGGTGGGCGTCTGAAATTTTTTCTGAAAATAATAGGATAAAACGCAGAATAAAGCGAATTTGAGCATTCTCACTGACGGTCAGAGGGTTTGGCTTCGGGTGGCACGGAATGACATAAGGGCGGAAAAACGGATTTGGGCGGATTACAGCAATAGATGCACTTCCAAATCATTACCCAACACCTGATGCACATTTAACACTAACGGTCTCTATTTCTGCGTTCTGCGTAGGTTTACATTCTGCCTTTACAACTCCCATAAACTAATTTTGCACCAAACAAAAAGCAAGGATTATGAGGAGTACTTTCAAGACCGTCTTCTATGTAAACGGAAGCAAGGAAAAGAATGGAATTGTCCCCATCATGGGACGGGTTACAATCAACGGGACTATCGCACAGTTCAGTTGCAAGCAGCGTATCTCCAAGGATTTGTGGGATGCTAAAGGCAACAGGGCGAAAGGCAAGAGCCGCGAGGCGGTGACGGTGAACTATGCGCTTGACAACATCAAGGCGCAGATAACGAAGCACTACCAGCGGCTTTCCGACCGTGAGGCATTAAATAGTACGCAACGCCTATCAAGGCATCGGCACGGAGTATGAAACATTGTTACGAGCCTTTGACAAGGAGAATGAGGCGTTTGCCAAGCAGGTGGGCAAAGACCGCTCCAAGCGTACGTACCAGAAGTACCTGACCGTCCGCAAATACGTAGCGGAGTTTATAAAGAGGCAGTACAAGCGGACGGACATGGCGATGAACGAATTGACGGAGGATTTCATCCGTGACTACTGCCTGTACCTGCGAAACGAGGTCGGGCTGGCGCAATCGTCCGTGTGGATATATTCCATACCGTTGAAACACATCGTCACCACGGCGCACTACAATGGCAAGATACCGAGAAACCCGTTTGCGATGTACCACGTTGACCCCGACCACAAGGAACGAGGCTTTCTCACGGAAGATGAAATTCAGGCGTTGAGTACAATCAGTCTGGACAATCCCAACTTCGCATTGGCGAGGGATTTGTTCCTGTTCGGTTGCTGGACTGGCATCTCGTTCACGGACATCAAGAAGCTGACCACCGACAACATCGTTGAGATGAATGGCGCATCATGGATTGTGTCGAAACGCCAAAAGACGGGCGTACCGTTCCAAATCAAGCTGATGGACATCCCCATGCAGATAATCAGGCGTTACGAGCCGTTCAGAAGAGACAAGCGACTTTTCAACATCGGCTCGCTTGACATGGTGAACAAACGCATCAAGGCTGTGGCGAAGAAATGCGGGATAGAAAAGCCGGTTTCATTCCATTTGAGCCGCCATTCATTCGCTGTTTTGGCATTGAATTACGGTATGCCGATAGAGAGCGTGAGCAAGATTTTGGGGCATACGAATATAACCACCACGCAAATTTACGCGAGTGCGCCCAGATTGGTCGCTTGATAAATACTTCTGTAGCAAGAAGTTAGGATTGG
>ERZ827150.160-NODE-160-length-105258-cov-9.184567_pt1 | contig 105258 bp, 92 predicted proteins | sample MGYA00519779_ERZ827150 | MGnify/ENA primary metagenome ERZ827150 (study PRJEB31778, sample SAMEA3449267) | human gut metagenome | biome: human gut; feature: human-associated habitat; material: faeces | place: United Kingdom | collected 2010/2012 ...
TGGAAGCGGCCCGGGAGGATAGATTATTGCCGGTAGGAAACCGCACTGCAGAGAAAATATCCGCAGTGCGGTTTTTTTATCCTCGAATCTTCTATCCTTGTAGTTTGTGCTTAAAAACGGTATAATAATTACATAAATATCAGGCATAGTAAACGTAACGGCTCGCAAGATTACAGAAAAATAATTACTATGCAAAGGGTGGAGGAAGGCGGAATGAAATTTAAATTTACTAAAATGCACGGGTGCGGGAATGACTACGTGTATGTGAATTGTACGGAGTGGGAAATGTCCAATCCTGCTGTCGTAGCACGTTATGTGAGTAAATATCATTTTGGAATCGGCAGTGATGGTTTAATTTTAATTTGTCCGTCAGAAACAGCGGATTTTAAGATGCGCATGTTTAACGCGGACGGCTCGGAAGGGAGAATGTGCGGGAACGGGATCCGTTGTGTGGCAAAATATGTCTACGATCATAAATTAACCGAAAAAAATCCGGTAATGATAGAAACATTGGCAGGAATTAAAAAAATTGATCTGACAATAGAAAATGAAAAAGTAGTTGAAGCCCGGGTAGACATGGGGGAACCGGAGATTCGTCCGAGAAAAATACCCATGATCACAGACCACTACATTTTTGTGGATCAGTCCCTTGTGTTAAAAGAAACGACGATTGTCGGGACCGATAAGAAAACGTACAAAGAGAAAATCTATTATAATGGTACGGCAGTTGCTATGGGCAACCCGCATTTCGTAGTTTTTGTAAAAGATGTGGATGCCCTTGATCTTTCCGTATTGGGACCGCAGTTTGAGCACCATAAATTGTTTCCGGAAGGCGTCAATACGGAATTTGTTCAGATTATTGACGAGAATACGGTCAAATTCCGCGTCTGGGAACGCGGCAGCGGCGAGACCCTGGCCTGCGGTACAGGGGCCTGTGCGGTAAACTACGCCTGCATGCGTTTGCATAAGGCAGGGGCAATGGATAAACCGCTGAATGTGCAGGCCAGAGGAGGCTTGCTTAAAGTTACATACGAAACGGAATCCAATCACATTTTCTTACAGGGGCCGGCGACGGAAGTATTTCATGGTGAAATAGAGATACCGGAAGAGGAACTGGAAGCTTTGTGATCCTTCCGATTAAACTGCCTTCAGGTAGCGGCGAAATCAATCAGTCTCATAATACCTGGGAAGGAGAAATTTTCGGCAAAATGTCGTTTTTTTGTCAAATTTATAGTGTATAATATTTTTTGTAGACAGGCCGAACACAGATATTGTGAAGACAAATTGTAAAATAGCAGGTAGTTTGTGTAAAGGACTGGTTGAGCTACAACAAAAGGAAGATGGAAGGACGCGGGAGGTATAAAAGATGAAGAAAATTTTATTACTGGTGATGGCAATGATGCTGAGTTTTTCGGCAATGTGCTTTGCCAGTGACGGAGCCGACCTGGATGCGGAAGCGAAGATCATGGACCAGTTTCTCAGCGGTAAAGACTACAAAAAAGTGGTTGGCTACATGGACCCGGAATGGGCCAAAAACTTTTCGGAAGAACAGTATAAGAATATGTTCGCCAGCATGGATAAAGAGCTGGGAAAACTGCTGGGAAAAGACCTGCGTGTATTCCAAATGATCAAGGACGGCAATATCCTGCGCTATGCCGCAAAATATGAAAAGGCTCCTTTAATGGAAATGATTGCCGTGTTTAAAAATGTAAATGGAAAAATCACGATGTTGCAATTTATGGTATTAGACCCTAATGAAGGGCAGAACAAAGAACAGGAAAATAAACCTAAAAAATAAATAAGCATAGCCGGGCAGGGGAACCTGTCCGGTTTTTTGCAAAGAGAGGCAAGGGGCGCGGCTTATGTATATCAATAAAATACGACTCCGGAATTTTCGTTGTTACACAGATTTTACCATACGTTTTGAGCCAAGACTCACAGTGATAGTCGCGGAAAACGGAAAAGGCAAGACGGCGATTTTAGATGGTTTGGTAGTGGCAATGGCTCCGTTCCTTTCTGCTTTTCCGGGCAGCAAGGTGCGCAATTTTCAGTTTCATGATGTGCGTATGGTGTTGGACGTTCCGGCGGAAGGCAAAGAGTTAGGCGTACAGAGGATGAAATATCTGCTGCCGGTATCGTTGGAAGCAGAAGGGGTAAACAATGCCAATAAAATGTTTTCCTGGGAAAGAGAGCTGAAAACCCTGAAAGGCCGTACATCCTCTGCCCGGGCGAAGGTCCTGTCCGATTATGGCAGGCGTTTGGCATTATCCTTAAATCAGCCGGGAGATGAAAAAATTATTCTGCCGGTATTGGGCTACTACGGTACAACCCGTATGTGGAATGACAGTTCCCTGCTCAAGGGGAAAGACATCGATTTGTCTCGCAGCAGCGGCTATGTGGAATGTCTGGAGCCCAGCGGCTCTTACAATACTTTTGGTCAGTGGTTCCGCTATGCATCGGAAAGCGAACTGGAGTATGACCGCATTATCGCGGAAAAACAACTGCCTGACAAAAACCCGTACAGAGATATTCTTAACGCAGTGAGAAAAGCAATTATAGAATGTATTGGCAGCATGGGCTGGACCGACTTAAAATATAGTTTTGCCGCACAGAACCTGTTGCTCTGCCATCCGCAAAAAGGCGAACTGCCTTTGGAGGCGATGAGCGACGGAGCACGGAGCGTGATCAGTATGGCGGCTGATATCGCCTATCGTATGGCCCGCCTGAACCCGGATCTGGGAGAAAATGTGGCGTTGCAAACGCCGGGGGTAGTTTTAATCGATGAGGTGGATATGCATCTGCATCCTTCCTGGCAGCAAACCGTGATCAACGACCTGACCGGAGCCTTTCCCTTGGTGCAGTTTATTGTCACCACCCACAGCCCTCAGCTCTTGACCAGCGTACCGCCGGAATCTATCCGCATTTTGCGTTGGGAAGGGGATGCCGTTGCTATCGAGGAGCCGGTCTTTGCCCTGGGGGCAGAAAGCAGCCAGTTGTTACGCGATATCCAACGGGTGGAGAGCCGACCCCTGTCGGTGCCTATCGTCAAGGATTTGCAGCGCTATCTTCAGTTGGTATGTGACGATCAGTGGGATTCGGAAGAGGCGTTAGCCTTGCGGAAAAAGCTGGATCTTTGGTCGAAAGGGCGGGAACCCGCTCTGATTCGGGCGGATATGGATATCCGGTTACGGCGTTTCCGTAGGAAAAAGTGAGGGGACTTCTGTGAAACGAGTAAGAAAAAGTGCAGAGATACCGGATCGTCTGTTTCTCTATGCGCAACTTCACCCTCATGACACTTGGGACAAATTCCATCATCGGGACAGAAACGGTTATAAGCAGGTGAAACAACAGCTCATAAAAGATCAGTACGGTCTCTGTGCTTATTGTGAGATCAGTATTCGCCTTACGGATAACGAAGATTTGGTGGATGATTTCCGAGTGGAACATTTTCACCCCAAAACAGGGACTGAAAATCACGAACATAATTATCACCTGGATTGGAATAATATGCTGGGAGCTTGTCATGGGGGCAGTCACCCTTATGTAGAAGATGCTAAATATCGCTATTCAGCGTCTAGGGAAGATCGCAGCTGTGACGTGCCCAAAGGCTGTAAATCTCTGGATACACGCATTCTCAATCCACTGGAGATCCCGGGGAATATCCGCTTGTTTAAGTACGACCCTTTTTCCGGAGAAATGCAGGTGGATGAAACGCAATGTGAAGGGAAACTGCGAAAACGGGCCAAAGTGACGATTAAGGAATTGAATTTGAACGCACCCCGTTTAAAACGTCTGCGCAAAGCGGTGCTCGATGTGCTGCAAGAACAGGTGGATGCTTCGCTGCAGCAGGGAAGACCGTTGGCGTTGATTTTGTCCGAATTGGCGGAAGAACTGTTAGATCCCGGGCAGGATGGACGTTATCCTGATTTTTTTACTGCAATCCGCTGGTTTCTGGGAGAGGCTGCAGAGGATTTTTTAAGAAAAAGGGATTTTGTTATCTAAAGCCGCTAATAAGTGAGTATAGCAAAAACTTTATAAAAATATGCAGGAGAGCAAAACTTCGTGATAAGGCTGCATAAAAGGGAGTTGACCCGATAGAAAATAAGGGAATCGGTGTCGTTGTGGCAGGACTTTTTGCTTTTTGGTAGAATACTACTTACTTAGAATCGAATTTCGCAAACCATAGTTTCCGGTGGCAGAAATCGTGACGCAGGAATCTGGGCAAGGAGCAAGAAGGAATGCTGAATACAAAAGCTTTTAAGGCATACGATCTACGGGGTATTTATCCGGAAGAAGTGAATGAGGAACTGGCTTATCGGGTAGGAAAAGTTTTTTGCGCATTATTTGGCGCAGAAGCGGTTGTTGTAGGGCGTGATATCCGTCTGACCGGGCCCCGGCTGGTCGAAGCATTAAGTAACGGCTTGCGGGACGGGGGCGCCAATGTGATCGATATAGGCTGCTGCGGTACGGAGATGGTCTACTTTGCCACGGCCTATCTTAATGCGGACGGTGGTATCATGATCACAGCCAGCCATAATCCGGCTTCTTACAACGGCATGAAACTGGTACGCCGGGATGCCCGGCCGGTAAGCGGTGACACCGGGCTGCAGGAAATCGAACAGATGGTGAGAGGAGAAGATTTCCCCCATCATCTGGTGGCCGGTAAAGCCCGGGGCATATTGGCACAGCAAAATATTATGAAAGCCTACGTAGAACATTTGCTGAGTTATGTAAAGCAAAGCGAACTTCGCCCCTTGCGTATCGTAGTCAATCCGGGCAACGGTGGCGCAGGCGCGGTTTTGGATGAACTGGAAGCCAGCCTGCCTTTTGAACTGATAAAAATTAATTACGAAGCCAACGGGAACTTTCCTAACGGCGTTCCTAATCCGATGCTGGACGCATGCAGGAAGGTCACCTCGGAAGCGGTGTTACGCTATAAAGCGGATCTGGGTATTGCCTGGGACGGAGATTTTGACCGATGCTTTTTCTGCGACGAAAAGGGAAACTTTGTGGAAGGGTATTATCTGGTGGGCCTGTTGGCTAAGGAATTTCTGCAAAAATATCCCGGTAGTAAAATCATGTATGATCCCCGCCTTATCTGGAATACGGAAGCCATTATCAAACAATATGGCGGCAAGGGAATACGCTGTAAGAGCGGCCATGCTTTTATGAAGCAGTGTATGCGGGAGAATGATGTGATTTATGGCGGCGAAATGTCCAGCCATCATTATTTTCGTTCCTTTACCTGTTGTGACAGCGGTATGATCACTGCGTTACTGGTGACGGGGATTGTCTGCGCCGCCGGTAAACAGCTATCAGAACTGGTGGGAAGCATGGAAGAGGCCTTCCCGTGCAGCGGGGAGATCAACAGAGAAGTACAAAATGGAGCACAGATCTTTGCGGTGTTGCAAGAAAAATACAGCAACGGTTCCTTAGATACGCTGGATGGATTGAGCATTGCTTTCTCTGATTGGCGTTTTAATCTGCGTGCCTCGAATACAGAGCCGGTGATCCGGTTAAATGTGGAGACCCGCGGCGACAGAGAGCTGCTAAAAGAAAAGACAGAAGAGTTATTACAACTGATTGGAGGTAACCCGGCTTGAGTACAAATTTTAAGAAAATTACCCGTGCGGTGATCCCGGCAGCAGGACTGGGGACCCGCTTTTTACCGGCGACGAAGGCTACACCGAAAGAAATGCTGCCTATCGTAGATAAGCCTACGATTCAATACATTGTAGAAGAAGCGTTGGCCAGTGGCATTGAAGATATTCTGATCATTACGGGACGGAGCAAACGGGCCATTGAAGATCACTTTGACCGCAGTATCGAACTGGAGCTTAACCTGGAAGAAAAGAAGAAAGATGAACTTTTGCGCATGGTTCGTTCCATTTCTGATATCCGGGTCCACTATATTCGGCAAAAAGAGCCTCGCGGTTTGGGGCATGCGATTTTATGCGCGAAACAGTTCATTGGTAATGAACCGTTTGCCGTGATGTTGGGGGATGACGTGGTTTATAATCCGGAGCACCCTGCCTTGCGTCAGTTGATGTCCGTGTATGAAAAAACCGGCGCTTCGGTATTGGGCGTACAAAAAGTACCCCATGAAAAGGTGTCTTCTTATGGAGTCGTAGCTGTTCGGGGGACCGAGGATCCCCGTTTATTTGCCGTAGCGGATATGGTGGAAAAACCTCCGGTAGAAGAGGCTCCCTCTGATTATGCCGTGTTAGGCAGATATGTCATTACGCCGGAGATCTTCTCTATCCTGGAGCATACGGAACCGGGCGCCGGTAATGAGATCCAGCTTACGGACGGTCTGCGGGCTTTAGGAAAGATTCAGCCTATGTATGCCTATGATTTTGCTGGTCGGCGTTATGATGTGGGGGATAAGGAAGGCTTTTTGGAGGCGACCGTGGAGTACGCCCTGCGGGATGCGGAACTGAAAGACGGTTTCTTGCAATATTTGAAAGGAATCGTGGCGCAAGAAGGATAATTCTGAAGGCGTTGCAGTATGTGCAGTATGTAAAGAGAGGATGGCAATCTTACATGAATGTTTTAGTGACAGGGGGTGCCGGGTACATCGGTTCCCATGCGGTTCGCGCGTTGGCGGAGACCGCGAATCTGACACCTATCGTATATGATAATTTTTCCACCGGACATCCGGAAGCAGTTTCGGACAAGGTGCAGCTGATCACCGGCGATATCCATGATGTGCAGTTTCTGAAGCATATCATGGGGGAATATGAAATTGACGGCGTCATTCATTTCGCGGCTTCTTCCCAGGTGGGGGAATCCATGACCGACCCTGCGAAATATTATTACAATAATGTATCGGGCACCTTGCATCTGTTGGTAGCCATGCATGAAGCAGGGGTGGATAATCTGGTGTTTTCTTCTACGGCGGCGGTGTACGGCGAACCGGAAAAAACGCCGATCGAAGAAGATTTTCCTACGGTACCTACGAATGTGTACGGGCGGACCAAGCTGATGATCGAAACCATGCTGAAGGACTTTACTATGGCATACGGCATGAAGTATGTGGCGCTGCGTTATTTTAATGCCGCCGGCGCCTCGTTGGATGGGGTGATCGGAGAAGATCATAATCCGGAAACGCATTTGATCCCTCTGATCTTAAAAACAGCGCAGGGTGTGCGGGATCATATTTCTATTTTTGGCACGGATTATCCGACGCCTGACGGGACCTGCCTGCGGGATTATATTCATGTGGTGGATTTGGCTGATGCGCATGTGCTGGCGTTGCAGTATCTGCTCCGGGGCGGCCGGAGTGATGTGTTTAATCTGGGCAGCGAGGCCGGCTTCAGTGTCCGTGAGATCATTGAGGAAGCTAAAAAAGTGACCGGCATCGATTTTCTGGTGGAAGAAGAAACAAGAAGAGCCGGGGATCCGGCGGTACTCATCGCATCCAGCGCTAAATGTAAAAAGGTGTTGGGCTGGCAGCCAAAGCACAGCAATACTTCGGAGATCATCGCCAGTGCCTGGCAGTGGCATAAAGCGCATCCGTATGGATATGAGAAGTTATAACGCAATAACAGTAAGGAATATAATATAAGACAGGTAAGTGGTGGAACAAGACTCATGCAATTAGTGGTAGATAAGTTAGCAAAAGCCTTTGGCGCTCACGAAATTTTTCATGATGTGAGTTTCATGGTCGCCAAAGGAGAAAAAATTGGTTTGGTTGGTGTCAATGGCAGCGGTAAATCCACGCTGGTGAAGTGCCTCCTGGATCCGGAATATGCGGACCGAGGCACTGTTTCTTTTGCGGCAGGGCTACAGATCGGTTACGTAGAGCAGGGATTTGATCGGATCGGTGCGGGTTCGGTCTGGGAATTTATGCTGGAGGCCAATCCTGAAATTCTGGCTCTCAGACAGAAATTAACGGATCTGGAAAAGGCTCTGGGGAATAACGACCCGGCAATTTTAGAAAGCTACAGTCGGGCGACACAGCGGTATGAATACCTGGAAGGATATCAATACGAAGCAAAACTTAAAATGGTGCTGTTCGGGCTGGCTTTTCCGGAAGCCATGTGGCAGCAACCGGCGCAAACGCTTTCCGGTGGTCAGAAAACACGCCTTCTGTTAGCGGCGGCGTTGGTCTCTTCACCGGAATTTATGCTGCTGGACGAACCGACCAATCACCTGGATATTCGCATGATGGAATGGCTGGAGCAGTATTTGCGCGATTTTAAGGGCGGCGTAGTCGTGATCAGCCACGATCGGGTCTTTCTGGATCATGTGGCAACCCGCATCCTGGAGATGGAGGGGGGAAAATTACAGTCTTTTCCCGGCAATTATTCCAGATATCTGGTACAAAAAGAAATTCAGACGCAAACGGAAAAAGCAGCTTACGCAGCACAACAGGATTTTATTGCGGAACAGGAAGCCTATATCCGCCGTTTCAAGGCGGGTATCAAAAGTAAAATGGCCCGGGGCCGCCAGTCACGTTTGGACCGCCTGGAACGGTTGGAAGCGCCGGTGGAGCAGGAGTCTTTTTCTCTGCGCCTGCCTCCGGCTCCCGAGTCGGCGGAACGCGTTCTGGTTCTGGAACAATTAAATGTAGGCTACCCTTCCAAACTTCTGGTACAGGGTGTGAATTTGGTGCTGCGTCGAGGTGAAAAAGTGGGACTGATCGGCGCTAACGGTACTGGAAAGACTACTTTACTGCGTACCATACTGGGGGAAATTCCGGCGCTGTCCGGACAGGTCAAAGTGGGCAATCGGGTTAAAATAGGTTACTTTTCCCAGAGTTACGAGAGATTGGATCCCCAACAGACGTTGATGGACAGTTTACAGATCGAATATGGTCTGACGGACGGGCAGACCCGTTCTCTTTTAGGCGGTATGCTGTTTCGCGGGGAAGAGGTGTTCAAAGAAATCGGCACTCTTTCCGGTGGTCAAAAAGCCCGCTTGGTTTTATTAAAGCTGGTGCTGGACGGAGCGAACCTTCTTATTTTAGACGAACCGACCAACCATTTGGATATTCTGGCTAAAGAAACCGTGGAAGCCGCTCTGGAAATCTTCGACGGCACCGTGCTGGTCGTAAGCCATGATCGTTATTTAATCAACGAAGTGACGGACCGTATCTGGGAAATCGAAGAACAAAAGGTCCGGGACTATAAAGGAAATTATGAGTATTATCTGGAGCAAAAAGCAAAATTTTATCCGGCAACAGACAGCACCATCGCAAAAACAGGGAAAACAGAAAAAACTGCTGCGCCTGCTGCAGATCCTGAGATGGGTGATGGAGAAAAAGCAACTGATCAGGCAGTAACAGAGGCGGAGAGCAGGAAAAAAGCAACCAGGACCCATAGCCCGGCCCAGTTGGCGGAACTGATCGACGGGGTGGAAATGAAAATCCGTGAGCAGGACGCCTTGCTGGCCTATGTAGATGTAAGGATCGCCATGCCGGAAAATCAGCAGGATTTTGCGAAAAGTCAGGCTCTGGCAGAAGAGCGGGCGGTGTATGAAGCAAAATTGGACGAACTGACGGAACGCTGGGAAGCCTTGCTGGAAGAACAGGAGGCCTTGGAAGAAAATGACTGAATTATCCCATGAAGCCTATATGGAAAAGGCGTTGCAGGAAGCTGAAAAAGCGGCGGCGCGGGGAGAAGTTCCTGTCGGGGCCGTGATCATCAAAGACGGACTGGTACTGGCTCGTGCCCATAATATGCGGGAACAGTGGCTGGACGCTACGGCTCATGCGGAAGTCATTGCCATCCGTGAGGCGTGCAGGGCCTTGCAAAACTGGCGCCTGACAGGTTGTACATTGTATGTGACGGTGGAGCCTTGTCCCATGTGCGCCGGGGCGATTTTCAACAGCCGGGTGGATACGGTAGTCTTCGGTTGTCGGGATAATCGGGCCGGGGCGGTGGAATCGCTTTTCAATGTGTTGTCCCATCCCTCGTTGAACCATCAGCCTCAGGTGATCGGCGGCATCTTAGAAGATCGCTGCGCTGCGGTGGTAAAAGAGTTTTTTGCCAAACGAAGAGACTGAGTAGGTGGTAACCACGGCATGAAGTGCGGTAGAAAAGATAACAGATTGCATCCTGTCGTGGGAATTTCTTCCAACGGTGAATTGCGAAAGAGATTCATTTAATATAGAAAATTTTGCTGGTCAAATTCACCCAAATTATGATATAATAAATCCCGATTTAAAGAATCATGGAGCGGTATCGAAGTGGTCATAACGAGGCGGACTCGAAATCCGTTAGCCGTCCGCGGCACGTGGGTTCGAATCCCACCCGCTCCGCCAAAATAAAATTATAGTACAATGTAGATACCCAACACAGGCGTAAACTGCCGACGAGTGGTAAGCCTTATAAAACTGAAAGTAATAAGTAAAAAACCGACACTCGATATTGTATTGAATGTCGGTTTTGTGTTTTGTTTAATCAGAGAAGTTCTTATGGAACATCAGAAGCAAGAGAGATATTTTTTAACGTTCAAGAGGTAAGAAGCGTATAAAAATGACACAGGTGCTAATTTTAAAGAAGAAAGTCATCAAGTAAAAAATTAATAATCTTGATATTCCATGGAAAAATAAATTTAAATTGAAAAGTTTAATATAAAGATATAAAATCTTGTAATTCAAATTAGCGGAATGGGAAAGCATATGAGGGGAAATCTTGAACTTATCAAATTATTTCCGTTGTTTTGACACATCATGGAAAAACGTAGTAAGATAAAATCGCATGAGAAATAAAGGATAATTGCTCTACATAAAGTAAACCTGTAGGAAGTAAAACTACAAGGAGGGGTGTCTGATGAAAAGAATATTTGCATTGGTCATGACCCTGTGTCTGTTTTGCGCGGGCGTTGTTTTTGCGGAGAAAGAGCCGGCCGAAGATAAGGCGGCGAAAGATAACGGTTCCTTAAATCTGACTTCTTTGCCGGAACGGAAAACGATCAATTCTTTGGAAGATGTTTTGACAGCGCAGGATGCTACGCGGCTGCAAAAAGCTGTTTCCGATGCGTTGATCAGCTATGCGGAAAAGGATACTGTGTTAACAGACCGGGATTGGTCGCAAAAGCTGATGCAGGAAAAAATGCACAATGCATCGCAGGGTCGTATCGCGGAAATCGCGGAAGAAATCCAGGCTACGCTGAAGGCTACCGATGAACAGAAAAAATCGTTGGAACAGGCTGTTCAACAGGGTGAGAGCAAAAAAAGCTGGTTAGACGGTCGTTTTAAGCAATATATTACAAAAGCCATCGAATTGACCGGCGATACGCCGAAGATCACCGGCAACGGCCGTAATGCGGGCTTTACCATTGCCGGAAAGAACTGGCGGGGACAGGCGCTCAGTGAGAAAGAAGCGCAAGGGCTGCGGGATAAACTGGAAGCGGATCAGGATAACGGCATCAAGACCGCTGTGGCTGTGGGTTTGGTTATCGCGGAAGATAATGGTCAAGTCGGCATTTTGAATCAGGCCGGACCCCGGCAGCTGACCATGATAGCGATCAATGCGGTGGAAGAAGCCAAAACCGTCTTAAAAGTAAAAAAGGGACTGATCAGTGGGAAAGAGGGCGTAGCCAAACTGACGGATACGGCCATGGCTTCTGTTATAGGAATGTTAGCCGGCTTTGATTACAAACAGATCGGCTTCATTGCCGGTACGGCGGCAGGCACGGCAGCCGGTGGCGCCCTGGAAGGAGCTACCGGCGGTCTCAGCCTGGGCGCAATTACCATTAATGGGGCCTTGCTGGGCGCCTATCTGGGCGAAAAGATCGGCAGCAAATTAGGGGATTCTTTGAACGCCACCATGGATGAAAAGCTGAAGGTGCGAATCATCACCGAATTTGAAAGCTTTATCGGCGGTACGGTGGCATCCGTGCTGAATATCCAGGATGTGCAAAAAGCATTGGACAGCATGGAGAAAGAAAGTGACGTCAAATTGACGGAAGAAGCGGCCAAAGCCATGGGCAAGGCCAAAGACGGGGCTGTGTCTTTCGGTCATAGCGTAGGCGATACGCTGAGTTCCTGGGGTAAAGCGATCGGCAACGCATTTTCCAGCCTGGGACATTCCATCAGCTCGGGCATACAAAGCGCAGGACATTGGCTGGGCGATCTGTTCCACAGCATGGGACAGGCGATTGGCGAAGGCTGGAACGGGTTAGGGCAGTGGTTCAATACGCTGTTTCACAGTGTAAAAGGGGCTTTTAACGACGCTTCCTTTATGATAACTGTTGCCTGACGCAAAATTACAGATAATACACAGAAATCATTGATAAACTGCTTACAGGATAGTTACCGATAGATGTAATTTCTCGAAGCAGACACCGGAAGAAAATGAACCCGAGTAGACACACGGAAAAGGGGGAACCTATATGTCGCAAGACCGGTTTACTGTAAAAGCTATCGGACACATTCGTACGGATTTCCCAACGAAGTTTGGTGTGCCGCGGCAAAGCGGGCTGATTCCGAATCTGCGGGCTAAAATCGTGTTGACAGGAGAATTTGCGCAGGCTGAAGCAGTGCGCGGTCTGGAGGAATATTCTCATTTGTGGCTGCTCTGGCGCTTTTCAGAAGTGCCGGAAGATTATTGGGCGGCCACTGTCCGTCCACCCCGTCTGGGGGGCAACGAAAGAGTCGGTGTTTTCGCCAGCCGCTCGCCCTTCCGTCCCAACAGCATCGGTCTTTCTTCCGTGAAAATTGAAAAAATAGAGACGGAAACACCGGAGGGTCCGGTAATTTATGTATCGGGGGCGGACCTGATGGACGGCACGCCGATCCTGGACATCAAGCCTTATCTGGCTTATGTGGATTCTCATCCGGAAGCCAGGGACGGCTTTGCCGGCCGCGTACAATATTTGCGGGTCGATGTGGATTTTCCGGCATCACTCTTAGCGCAGATACCGGAAAATAAACGACAGACCCTGTTAGCGGTCCTGGCGGAAAATCCTGCCCCCCACTATCAGAAGGACCCGCAGCGTATCTACGGATTCGGGTTTGCCGGTAAAGAAATCAAATTTAAAATTGTGGGAAATCAATTAACTGTGGTGGATGTGCTGGATGCTGTTGAAGTGTAAACCATAAGAACAAACGCCTGCTTAAAAGGCAGGCGTTTCTTTGCGTTTAGGTCCGGGGAGTCGGTCAGACTGGTAATTTTCCCTTAGTTTTGTTATAATTAAATATACGTTTGCAGGAGGTATGTATGATTGCGATAAGGAATCGGGTTCGTTTTGAAGAGACAGATTTGATGGCTGTTGTGTATCACGGCCGTTACCTGCCCTGGTTGGAAATGGGGCGTGTGGCCTATTTACGGGCCTGCGGCGTGGACTTAAATGAACTGATGAGCCGGGGTGTACTTTTCCCCATGCGGGAAATCAACATAAAATATAAACGTTCGGCGCATTTTGATGACGAATATGAAGTGCAGACCACTATGGCCGAGTTTAATCGGGCTAAGATGGTATTTTCTTACAAGGTGATCAATGTGCAGGATGGGAAGGTATTGGTAGAAGGAACTACCACCAATGTATTTGCGGATAAAGACGGTAAAATTATTCGGCTTGCGCCGGAGTGGTTTGACAAAATAAATCAAGCCTATCTGGCAGAAGCGAAAACAGAGAAACAGGCCACCCGGATAAGCAGGGAAAGCAGATAAACAGACAGAACAGAGAAACGGGATAAAGAAGAAAACAGGGAAACCGCATAGCAGGAAAAGAAAAAACAGGAGTGTCATTCATGGAGTATGAAATTGTTCCGGTTCCTACACGCATCCTCACCTCAAGGGATGATATCGTGGAAGCGGTAAAAGAATACGGCAAAGGAAAATTTGGCCCGGATGATGTGATCTGCACGGCGGAAAGCGTGGTGGCGATCACTCAGGGCATGGCGAAACGCTGTGAAGAGTTCAAGCCGGGGTTCCTGGCCAAGGTATTATGTCATTTTTTCCCTTCCTATGGCAGTATCAGCGGCTGGTATTGCATGCAGGCCCTGATCGACACGGAAAGCAATGCGAAAGTATTGTGGGCCTTTATTGTGGGGGCTTTTACCAAATTACTGGGGAAAAAAGGTGTATTTTACCAGATGGCGGGCTATCAGGCACGGCTGATCGATGATGTGACCGGTACGATGCCGCCTTATGACAAACATATTGTCTACGGCCCGAAAGATCCGTTCAACGTGGTGAAAACGCTGCAGGAAGCCTGCGGTGTTTACGGCGCGGTAATTGCCGATGTCAATGACCTGAAACGGGCGGCGGTCATTGGGTGGACCGACGGCGTGGATCCGGATAAAATAGCGCAGATCCTGATTAATAATCCGTTCGGCAATGGCAGCCAAAAAACCCCGATCTGCATTATTAAAAACTATCATAAAGCGCAATAAGCGGAGGAAAATAGAATGGTTGTAGCAGGGATACTACTGGTACTCGCGGTACTGGTCGTTTTATTTACGCTGCGTCTGATCTCGTCTCATGCAGCCTCAGACAAGAAACTGGCCTTTTTCAGGGAAAAGAGAACAGCGGCTAAATTACTTTCTCTGACGGAGGAAAAATGTACTTTCAGCATTGAGGTGCCTTATAAAAACAAAAGCGGTGACGAAGGTATTTTTCTGGACGCTTTCGTGCGCATCTATTTGCCGGACGAGCAATATGACGGCGCTCTGATGCGGGGTAGGGTGAACCATCCTGCCGCGCCCCGGACCGACGACTACTTTGAAGCGCGTCTGGTCGCGCCCGGCGAAGCGGGTCATTTGACCATAACGTTGGAAGTGACGCCCCGCAATGGGAAAAAGACTGCCAAAGACGCAGTTCTGGGGCTGCCGGATGTGGAAATCGCTTTATATGTAGAGCGCAGAGGGCGTATGGCATTGTTCCACAATAAAGAGAATATCCTACTGACCCGGGAAGAACTGCAGGCTCTGATTTTACAATAAAAGTAACCATAGAGAAAAGCATGTAAAAACATAAAAAGACACGCAAAAGCATAAAAAGCGTGAAGAAAGTACGAAAAAGCGTGTGGTGCCTGTGAGCAAAATGCTGCGGGATCATTCAAAAATTGGATAAAGCTGTAGTTGCAAAAAGCTGTAGTTAAAGGGGTGTATTCATGGAAACACTGGTCATAGCGACTTCCAATCCGGGCAAGTTGGAAGAGATCAAAGAGATGTTTAAAGACGTGCCGGTCACACTTAAGTGTCTGGCAGACTATCCGCAAATGGTGGCGCCCAATGAAACAGGGCGGACGTTTGCTGCCAATGCGAAATTGAAGGCCGGTTATTATGCTAAAAATCTGCATGAATATTGTTTAGCCGATGACAGCGGTCTGGAAGTAAAAGCCCTGGACGGGGCCCCCGGGGTGCATAGCGCCAGATTTGCCGGGGAAGAAGCGACCGATGCTGAAAACAACGCGCTGCTTTTGCAGCAGATGAAATTTCAGGTCTCCCGTGTCTGCCGTTTCCGCTGCGCTTTGGCGCTATCGGATCCGGAAGGCCGTATTATAGCCGAATCAGATGGAACCTGCGAAGGGATGCTGTTGCATGAACCTATGGGAGAAAACGGGTTTGGCTACGATCCTTTGTTTTGGTCCACCGAGCTTCATAAGGGATTGGGGGAGGCGACGGCGGAGGAAAAGAACAAGATCAGTCATCGGGGGAAAGCGGTAAAAAAACTGGTTGCGAACTGGAAAAAGATTCGCTGAACGACTGCTGAGTTGCAGGAAAAATGATGCATCAGCATACTGCTTATAGGTTGCGGAACAAGTTATGAGAAGCGACAGGGTTTATGAGAAATCGGACAAACTATGAGAATCGGCATTTTAAGTGACACCCACGGTAGCCTGCCTGCCATGCGGAAAGTAGCCTTAAAGGCCCCGCCTGTCAAATATTGGCTGCACGGCGGCGATTATGGGATCGATGGCGAATATTTTCAGGAAATGGTACAGGCGCCTGTATATTCTGTAGCCGGGAATTGTGATGTGATGCGCGGCTCGGTTACGGCGAAACCGGATATTTTTCTGGAAGAAGAAGGCTATAAACTGTGGTTGACGCACGGCCATCTTTACATGAACGAAATGCGTTCCATAAAGGAACTGGGCTGGTGGGGAAAAAAGCTGGAACAGAATATTGTAATCTTCGGTCATATCCATGTGCCGGTCTTTGAACAGAGCAATGGTGTGTGGCTGATCAACCCGGGCAGTCCCTTTCGTCCCAGAGAAGGAAGCAAGGCAAGCTTTGCGGTCCTGACGTTGCAACAGGGAGAAGCGCCGCAGGTGGAATTTATCCCCGTATGATACAATAAGTGCGGTGAAAAGCCGGACGCAGCAATACCTTTTTCAAAGAGCGTGAACTGTATAGTTAGAAAGACGATGGCGGCCTTACCGGAGGCTTTCCCATCGCCTTTTTTCTTGTCTGGTGCCATAAAAAATTCAGCGTTTGGATATTGTAAAAACCAGCGTTATCAAGTAAAATATTAGTATATACTAATAGTATAAAATAGAATAGGCTACTGGGTCAGGAACAGTAAGTGATCAAAATTTAAGGAGGCGTTGGTATGACTTTGCGTGACGAGGCGTTAAAACTTCATTTGGACAATAATGGGAAACTGGAGGTCCACAGTAAGGTGGCGTTAAAGGATGGGCATGATCTGGCGCTTGCCTATACTCCCGGTGTGGCGGAACCTTGTAAAGATATTAAAGTAAACCCGGAGCTGTCTTTTGAATATACCTGCCGCGGCAATATGGTGGCAATCTGCACGGATGGGACCCGTGTGTTGGGTCTGGGCAACATCGGCCCTCGGGCTGCGATGCCTGTTATGGAAGGCAAGGCCGTCTTGTTTAAGGGCTTTGGCGATGTGGATGCGGTGCCCGTATGTATTGACGAAACGGATGCGGAGAAATTTATTACCATCGTGAAAGCGCTGCAGCCTAACTACTCCGGTATTAACCTGGAAGATATCCAGTCGCCGAAATGCTATGACATTGAAGATCGTCTGAAAAAGGAACTGGAGATCCCCGTATTCCATGATGATCAGCATGGTACCGCTATTGCCTGTCTTTCGGCAGTATTAGGCGCACTGCGTTTAGTGAAAAAAGAACTTAAGACTGCTAAAATCGTAGTGAACGGCTGTGGCGCCGCAGGTACGGCGATTGGCCGCCTGTTGGTGAACATGGGCGCGGAAAACGTGATTATGATGCTCCATCACGGCGTATTATGCGAAGGCTGCGATAATCATGGCCGGCCCTTGGATCGTGTGCAGGAAGCTCTGTCTCATACAACGAATAAAAATAAGGAACAAGGGACGCTGACTGATATTGCCAGGGGCGCAGATGTGCTGATCGGTGTTTCAGCTCCCGGCGTATTTACCCCGGAAATTATTAAAAGCATGGCGAAAGATGCCATCGTCTTTGGTTTAGCGAATCCTGTACCGGAAGTGATGTATGATGTGGCGAAAACTGCCGGCGCCAGGGTTGCCGGAACCGGGCGCAGCGACAGCCCTAACCAGGTGAACAATGTCATCGTCTTCCCCGGCGTCTTCCGCGGCGCCATCGATGTACGGGCCAAAGAAATCAACGAATCCATGAAGATTGCGGCAGTCTATGCGATCTCCGACCTGATTGAAGATAAGGATCTGCGGGAAGACTATGTTATTCCGGCAGCCTTTGATCCGCGGGTAGCTCCTGCTGTTGCGGCGGCGGTAGCGAAAGCGGCCATGGAAACCGGTGTGGCCCGCGTTCAGGTGGATCCGGAAGATGTACGCAAAAAAACAGCCGAACGGTTAGCGCGTAATAAACGGATCGATGAAGCGGCTGCGAAAGTAAAATAAAGCCTGCAAAAACAAATAAATAATAAAAAATGAATGGATCGTAAACGAGCACCAACCAAGCCGGAAGTCTACGGGTTTCCGGCTCGGCGTGTATTCGCAGGAGGAAACATCAGATGAGGGAAATAGATGTAAAACAAATTACGGAAGCAGTTGCAGCGTGCTGTATCGATTCCTGCAATAATCTGCCGGCCGGCGTGCTGCAAAAATTGGAAGAAGCACGCCAAAGCGAGATATCGCCGTTAGGCTGTCGGGTATTGGACACCATTATTGACAATGCCAGGCTGTCGCATAAAAAACAAGTGCCCCTGTGCCAGGATACCGGTTTAACGGTAGTGTACATCGATGTAGGGCAGGAGGTACATTTTACCGGCGGCGATTTATGGAAAGCCATCAATGACGGTGTAGCAAAAGGCTATATTGACGGGTATCTGCGGAAATCTTCCGTGGATGATCCGCTGTTTGTGCGCAAAAACACCCAGGATAACACACCGGCGATCATCCATTGCCGTATTGTTCCCGGTGATAAGGTCCATCTTATTGTATTGCCCAAGGGCTGCGGCAGTGAAAACATGTCCCGCCTCCGGATGCTGAAACCGGCTGACGGACTGGAAGGCGTGCTCAATTTTGTGCAGGAAGCGGTACAGGACGCAGGCCCGAATCCCTGTCCTCCCGTTACGGTGGGCGTCGGGATCGGCGGCAATGCGGAATTAGCCGCGGAACTGGCGAAATATGCGCTGGTACGTCCGATCGGCGAACACAATGCCAATCCGCGTTATGCGGAATTAGAGGATCATTTGCTGGAATTAGTCAATAAAACCGGCGTCGGTCCTGCCGGGTTAGGCGGTAAAACTACAGCGGTTGCTGTGAATGTCGAGTACGCTCCCACCCATATCGGCGGTTTGCCCTGCGCGATTATCTTTAATTGCCATGCAGCCCGTCGTTCGGAAGCGACGATTTGAGGGGAGGCGCAACGTATGGATCAGATTAAGAATATTACTACGCCGTTGACAGAAGAAACAGTAAAAAATCTGCACGCAGGTGATTTTGTGCGCATTACCGGGCCTATTTATACCGCTCGTGACGCAGCGCATAAACGGATGTATGAAGCGCTGGAACGAGGCGAGGGCCTGCCTTTTGACATTAAAGACCAGGTAATTTACTATGTGGGACCGACCCCTGCTAAACCGGGTGAAGTGGTTGGCAGTGCCGGCCCTACTACCAGCGGGCGCATGGATAAATATACCCCTGCGATGGTAGAGCAGGGCATGAAAGGTATGATTGGCAAAGGGTTCCGTAATAATGCCGTGGTGGAAGCCTGCAAAAAAGGTCATGCGATCTACTTTGTGGCTGTAGGAGGCGCCGCAGCCGTAATCTCACAGTCGATCCGGAGCGAAGAGATGATTGCCTACGAAGACCTGGGGCCTGAAGCGATTCGTTGCTATCAGGTGGTGGATTTCCCCGCCATTGTAGGGATCGATATCGAAGGCAACGATGTATATAAAGTGGAAATTGAGAAATACCATACCTTGTTGAATAAAGAATAAAGTGCGGAGCAAAAGGAAATAACGGGTTCCTGAGATGGCAGGAAAACAAGACGGAACCGGGCTGAAGATCAGGTCAGGGGGAAATACGGTGCATCAGGCGGAAGAATACATTAAAAATGCTGTGGCGGAACTAAGCCGCAGTGGGTATTTACAGGATTTTTTACGACAGGAAAAAGATAAAGCGGCGATAGCGCCTATTGCAGAGCAGGTCCGGAAGTTTTCGGAGACGATGCTGGAACCGCAGCAGATCAAAATCATTGGCTTTGCTGTTCCCATCGGTTCTCTGGCTCTTTATGGCTATGTGCAGGAAGAATTGTCCGGTTTAAGGCAAATGCTGGCAGTGGGGGATGCGGAATCAGCCGCTTTGATGCCTGAGAAACAAAGGGTGCAAGCGGAAAAAAGACCGACTGTATTTGCCGCTCTGACCGCTGCCGAAAAAGAGGACATGGTGCAGCGCTTCACTGCATTGTCAAACGGTGTGTCGCACCTTACCGAGCAGCTTTTGGCACAGCATGTTGCAGATCAGCTGACCCAACGTATCGAAGCCGAAGCTGCGGCAAAAGCCATGCAGGAAAGTGGCTACTTGCCTCTTCATCTGGATGAAACCACCATGGGAAGAGTAGTGAACACGGCCGCCCTGCAGCTCTGTATCGACCGCTTTAACCTTGTGTTTCAGGGAATTGCCGAACCGGTCTCGCAAGAGCTGATCAAAACGTTGTTGGCAAAACACTTACTGCCGTTTTGGCAGGAGCACGGGGACGGGGTATTATTCCGTATGGAAGAAGCCTGAAAACTCATGCTGTGACACACAAAAAACTGTCCGATCACCATTTCCTTACGGAAATACGGCTCGGGCAGTTCTTCTTTACTTGATTTGGCGATTAGACGTGACGGTGTTTGAAATATCCTGCTGCATTATGCGGCAACCGTTGCAAAAGAGCGGCTCAACTAAATGGTCGCGACGCTTTTCTGCCACAGGAGACATAAAACGGTTGTATTACATGGAATCTGTTGCCACAGAAAGAACAGAAACCCTGTCAAACACAGAATTAATTATAAATGGATGGGCAGGGGCTTATGGATCGCCATAGAGTCCGGGGTCACTTTACAGGTATACGCAAGGAGATGCACACCCGCCTGCTGCGCTGCGAATAGCGCTTCGGCAAAGGCCGCGTGGGTTTTTCTGTTGGGCGTGAAATACTTTGCGTCTTCCATCTGCACTACAAAAAGCACATAGGCTGCATATCCTTCGGAAACACTGTGAGCCAGTTCGTGCAGGTGCTTGATCCCTCGTTCCGTCGGCGCATCAGGGAAAGCTGCGACACCGTTTTCTTCTAATGTGACCCCTTTGACCTCCAGAAAAATTTTGCGCGGTCCCTCCTCCAGATAAAAATCAAAGCGGCTGCTGCCATGCTTATATTCCGCTTTCAGATAGGTCAGACCGGGGAAGAGCGTTTTTGTTTCCAGCCACTCTTTGGCGGCAGCATTCGGCGCCTGGGAATCCATATTGATCAGCAACGTTTTATTCTGTTCTCCTGGGCAAATTTTTTCAACCGCGATCAGATCAAATAAGGTCTTACGGTTGGGGTTGTCGCTTTTTGCGCAATACACAGTACAGCCGGGTACTAATAACTCACGGCAGCGACCGGTATTTTTTACATGACAGACTTCTGCAGTTCCGTTTATTTTAACATGGGCGATGAAACGATTGGGGCGGTCGATAAATTGCCCCGCTATGACCTGGTTATATCTCATTTTATGTTACCTTTCTATATATGTTGGCGTTTTTATAAGGCCGTTCTCTCACAGGCTTTTTTCTTAGTCACTTTTCCTTTGTTAAATTTCCCTGACATTGCTTTTGTATATACAGCTCTTTTCTCTTATATTACAATTTTAGACAGGCTGCTTTCCTCTTGCCATATATGATATAATTAACTATTATACCACAGAATTCCGGTGGTATTTTTAGAAGCGGGAGATAAAGTGATGATGCGAAATTATCCTACATTTTATATTACGAAAAAAGGGGAGCGTGCGGCCCGGGAAGGGCATCCCTGGGTTTATGGGGAAGAGGTGACCCGCAGCGAAGGGTCTTACGAAAATGGAGACCTGGTAGATGTGCGCAGTCCCAAAGGCAAATATATCGGTACCGGTTTTGTCAACGATCACAGTAAGATACGGGTGCGTTTGCTCAGCACCAATGCCAATGATGCTTTTGACGAGGCCTTTTGGGAGCGGCGGCTGCGTTATGCGCTGGACTATCGCCGCACCGTCATGCCCGGTGAGGATTTTCAGTGCTGTCGGCTGATTTTCGGGGAAGCGGATCAGTTTCCCGGCTGGACGGTAGACCGTTACAACGATCTTTTAGTGACGCAGATCCTTTCTTTGGGCATTGAGAAACGAAAAGACATCCTGCTTCCGCTTTTGGTGCGGTTGCTGCGGGAACAAGGCGAAAAGATCGCCGGTGTGTATGAACGCAATGATGTGAAGATCCGGCAGTTGGAGGGCATGGAACAGGGGAAAGGCTGGTATGCTTTGCCTGGTGAAGCGTTGCCTGCCAGCCCGCTTACCACGATTTGCGAAAACGGGATCCAATATGACGTGGATGTGGAAAACGGTCAAAAAACAGGGTTCTTTCTGGATCAGAAATACAATCGACGACGGGTGGCGCGAATCGCACAGGGGCATACTGTTTTGGACTGTTTTACCCATACGGGCAGTTTTGCCTTGAATGCGGCAAAAGGCGGCGCGAAACGGGTGACAGCGGTGGATGTCAGCGCCGAAGCCTGCCGTATGACGGGGCTCAATGCGGTGAAAAACGGTGTGGCAGACCGGCTGGAAGTGCGTCAGGCAGATGTATTTGCTTTATTGGATGAACTGGAAGCGGCGCATACTCATCCCTATGATTTTATTATCCTGGATCCGCCCGCTTTTACCAAAAGCCGCAAAACGGTGCAGAATGCCATCGGCGGTTATAAGGATATTAACAAAAAGGCCATGAGGCTTTTGCCCCGGGGAGGCTATCTGGCAACCTGCAGCTGTTCCCACTTTATGCGTTCGGAACTGTTTGAAGAAATGCTGCGGGACGCGGCCCGGGAAGCGCAGGTTTCCCTGCGTCAGATCGAATGCAGCCAACAGGCCCCGGATCATCCTATTTTATGGAACGTGCCGGAAACAAATTATTTAAAGTTTTATATTTTTCAGGTGGTGTAAACCGGAAAGGATACATAATGAAACTGATTTCCTGGAATGTGAACGGGCTGCGCGCCTGTATGAATAAAGGGTTTGATGTATTTTTACAACAGGCGGACGCTGATATTTTCTGCGTACAGGAAACGAAAATGCTGCGGGAACAGGCGGAATTCGATTTCCCCGGCTATTTTGAATACTGGAACAGCGCCGAGAAAAAAGGCTATTCCGGCACGGCGGTCTTTACTAAAAAAGAGCCGCTGAACGTCACCTACGGCATGGGCATTGAAGAACACGACCGGGAAGGTCGAATCATTACCTGTGAATTCCCGGAGCTGTATCTGGTGAATGTCTATACGCCCAACTCCAAGCAGGAATTGGAACGGCTGGAGTACCGGCAGGTCTGGGAAGACGCGTTTCGCGGGTATCTGGTGGGACTGGATGCCAAAAAACCGGTGCTGATCTGCGGGGATTTGAATGTAGCTCACGAAAACATCGATTTGAAAAACTGGAAGACTAACCGTAATAACGCCGGCTTTACCGATGAAGAGCGGGCCAAGATGACAGAGCTGCTGCAGGCCGGCTTTACCGATTCCTTCCGCTACCTGTACCCGGATAAAGAGGGAATCTATTCCTGGTGGTCGTATCGTTTCCGCGCCCGGGAAAAGAATGCGGGGTGGAGGATCGACTACTGGCTGGTGTCCAACCGCTGGCAGGATAAGATCAAAGACAGTTTGATTTATACAGACGTAATGGGCAGTGACCATTGTCCGGTGGGATTACTTTTGGATTTGTGAGGCCTGTTTTGGCAACGCCGAGTCGGTAGGAATGGCAGACACAAGGATAATTTTGAGAGTGTAAGCATAAGATAGTGACGACATAGAGGAAAGAAAGATCCATGGAATTTGCAATCAAGGCGCCGTTTGAACCGGCCGGCGATCAGCCGCAGGCCATCGCTAAACTGGCGCAAGGCGTAGAACAGGGAATGAAAGCCCAGGTATTGTTAGGGGCGACCGGCACGGGGAAAACTTTTACGGTAGCTCAGGTGATCAATCGGGTGCAGAAGCCCACTTTGGTCATCGCCCACAATAAAACACTGGCGGCGCAGCTGGCCAGCGAGTTAAAAGCTTTTTTCCCGGACAACGCGGTGGAATATTTTGTTTCTTATTACGATTATTATCAACCGGAAGCCTATATTCCCCAGACGGATACTTATATTGAAAAAGATTCGTCCATTAACGACGAGATTGATAAACTGCGCCATAGCGCTACCAGCGCTCTTTTTGAACGCAGGGATGTGATCGTGGTGGCCAGTGTAAGCTGTATTTACGGCTTGGGCGGACCGCAGGATTACTACGATTCCGTGGTCTCTCTGCGGATAGGTCAGGTCATCGACCGCAATGAGATCCTGTGGAAACTGGTGGAGAACCAGTATGTGCGCAATGATATTGATTTTAAGCGTGGCACTTTTCGGGTGCGGGGCGATGTGATTGAAGTCATTCCGGCCAGCTATGGGGAAAAAGCTGTACGCATCGAAATGTTCGATGACGAAGTGGAACAACTGCTGGAAGTGGACATCCTTACAGGAAATGTGGAAGCAAAGCGGACCCATGTGGCCATTTTCCCTGCTTCCCATTATGTCACCAGCAAAGAGAACATGGAACGGGCCATGGCGGACATCCGGGTGGAACTGAAGGAACGACTGGAACAGCTGCGGAGCGAAGGTAAATTGCTGGAAGCCCAGCGGCTGGAGCAACGAACCAACTACGACCTGGAAATGATGGAAGAGATGGGCTATTGCACCGGCATTGAAAATTATTCCCGGCACATGGATAAGCGTAAGGCGGGGGAAGCTCCCTTTACGCTGGTCAACTATTTCCCGAAGGATTTTTTACTGGTCATCGATGAATCCCATGTGACGCTGCCCCAGATCCGGGCTATGGCTCACGGAGACCGGGCGCGGAAAGAAATGCTGGTGAATTATGGTTTCCGTTTGCCTTCGGCGGTGGACAACCGTCCTTTGACGTTTGAAGAATTTAACGAGCGGATCCATCAGACGATTTATATTTCCGCTACGCCGGCTGCCTATGAGTTGGATCAGGCGGCGCAGGTGGTGGAACAGATCATTCGTCCGACGGGATTATTGGATCCGAAAATTGAAGTTCGCCCGATTCAGGGACAGATCGATGACCTGATGGCGGAAATTAAAAAGACCACGGCGCAGGGCGAACGGACGCTGATTACCACATTGACCAAACGGATGGCGGAAGACCTGACCGAATATCTGAAACAGAATGAGATCCGTGTACGCTATCTGCATTCCGATATTGCCACCATTGAACGGGCCCAGATCATTGACGCCCTGCGGGGCGGTGAGTTTGACGTATTGGTGGGGATCAACTTGCTGCGGGAAGGACTGGACCTGCCGGAAGTGAGTTGTATTGCCATTCTGGACGCGGATAAAGAAGGCTTCCTGCGCAGTGATACGGCAATGGTGCAGACCATTGGGCGGGCGGCCCGGAATGAGCACGGTCACGTCGTGATGTATGCCGACCGGCTGACGGATTCCATGAAACGGGCGATTGACGAAACCAACCGCCGGCGTGAGATACAGGATGCCTTTAATAAAGAACATAACATTGTGCCAAAAACGGTCTACAAGGAACAGCGCAACCTGATCAAGCTGACTAAAGTAGAAGAAGAGATGGACACCCGGAAAGCCTATGACGAAAAAGCGTTGAAAAAAAGCAGTGCTGCCGCTTTGCGCAAGCTGGCCAGAAATCTGGAAAGCAGCATGGCCCAGGCCGCAAAAGAACTGGATTTTGAACTGGCGGCAGAACTGCGCGACCGCTTGATCGTAGTAAAGGGACAACTGGGCGATAAATTACAGCCCAAGGTAAAGAAGAAAAAGATATTCTGATGAACAAGAGTGCAGGAGTCACGTTTTATTATGCAAGATAAGATGATCATTAAGGGCGCGCGGCAGCACAACCTTAAAAATATAACATTGGAGATACCCCGGGATAAACTGGTGGTGCTGACGGGGCTTTCCGGCAGCGGCAAAAGTTCCCTGGCTTTTGATACGATTTATGCGGAGGGGCAGCGTCGGTATGTGGAAAGCCTTTCCGCTTATGCCCGCCAGTTTTTGGGACAGATGGACAAGCCGGATGTGGATTATATCGAAGGTCTGTCGCCGGCCATTTCCATCGACCAGAAGACGGCGGGGCGCAATCCCCGGTCTACCGTAGGCACCGTAACCGAAATTTACGATTACCTGCGGCTATTATTCGCGCGGGTGGGAGAGCCTCATTGCCCGAAATGCGGGCGGCTCATTGAACGGCAGACTGTACAGCAGATCGTGGACCAGGTGCTTTCTCTGCCGGAAGGTTCTCGCTTTATGATCATGGCGCCGTTGGTGTATGGCCGCAAAGGAGAACATAAAGACATCATTGAGAATATGCGCCGCTCCGGTTACGCCCGTATGTTGGTGGACGGGGAACTGCGGACGCTGGATGAAGATATCACGCTGGACAAAAAGAAAAAACACCGCCTTTCCGTGGTGGTGGATCGTATGTCGGTGCGGGAAGGTATCCGCCAGCGGCTCAGCGACTCCGTGGAGACGGCCTTGAAGTTGGCGGATGGACGGATCGAAGTGCAGGTCATCGGCGGGGAGACGAAGGTATATTCAGAAAAATTTGCCTGCCCGGATTGTGAGATCAGCCTGCCGGAAATCGAACCGCGCTTATTTTCTTTCAACGCGCCTTACGGTGCCTGTCCTACCTGCGGCGGGTTGGGGATCAAACGGGAATATGACTGGGAACTGATTTTGCCGGATAAAAATAAAAGCTTTGCCGATGGGGCCATTGCGGCTCTGTCTACCAATCCGGCCGCTTTTACCACGCGGCTTCTGACCGCTTTTTTACAGGGCAACGGGTATACGCTGGACAACTGCTGGAACGACCTTGCCCCGGCAATGCAGGAAAAGTTAAAGTGGGGCGGCGGCGAGGAGACCTATCATTTCGTTTATACCAACCTAAACGGGGATACCAATGATTATAACCGTACCTGGGATGGAGTGATCCCCCTGTTGAAACAGCGCTATAAAGAGGCCTGGGGTGATGCCATGCGGGAGGATCTGGAAACCTTTATGAGTGGGACGCTGTGTCCGGACTGTCAAGGCGGCCGTTTAAAACCGGAGGTCCTTGCCATCCTCATCGGCGGCAAGAATATTGATGAAGTTACGCGGCTGACCGTGCGGGACGCGAAAGATTTCTTTGCGAATCTGCAATTGACCGAACGGCAGCAGGTCATCGCCAAACAGGTGATGAAAGAAATCAATGCCCGGCTGAACTTTTTAAATGACGTAGGGTTGGATTATCTGACGCTGGCTCGGGCGGCGGCTACCTTAAGCGGCGGCGAAGCCCAGCGGATCAGGCTGGCAACCCAGATCGGCAACGGCCTGGTGGGCGTATTGTATATTCTGGACGAGCCCAGTATCGGATTGCACCAGCGGGATAATGACCGCCTGCTGCAAACCTTTTTCCATTTGCGTGATTTAGGCAACAGCGTGCTGGTGGTGGAGCATGATGAAGAAACCATGCTGGCGGCGGATCAGATCATCGATATCGGCCCCGGTGCCGGCGAACATGGGGGACAGGTGGTGGCCCAGGGCACGGCGGCGGAGATCATGCAGGTCAGTGAATCCGTGACGGGGCAATACCTGAGCGGCAAACGCTTCATTCCTGTGCCGGCAGAACGCCGCAAGCCGGATGGACGCTATATTGAGATCCTCGGCGCGGCGGGCAATAATTTAAAAAATATCGATGTGCGGATCCCTCTGGGCCTGTTCACCGTGGTGACCGGAGTCAGCGGCAGCGGCAAATCCACCCTCATTAATGACATCTTATATAATGCGGTGGCAGCCAAACTCCACGGAGCCAGAGTCCGCCCGCTGCAATACAAAGAGATCCGGGGGCTGGAAGAGATCGATAAGATCATCGACATCGACCAAAGTCCTATCGGCCGGACGCCCCGGTCTAACCCGGTGACCTATACCGGCGTATTTAATCATATCCGGGCCCTTTTTGCCTCGACGAATGAGGCCAAGATCCGGGGCTATAAACAGGGCCGTTTCAGCTTTAACGTAAAAGGCGGCCGCTGCGAAGCCTGCCAGGGTGATGGGGTGAATAAAATCGAGATGAATTTCCTGCCGGACGTCTATGTTCCCTGTGAAGTTTGTCATGGCGCCCGTTACAACCGGGACACGCTGGAAGTGCGGTATAAAGGGAAAAATATTGCCCAGGTGCTGGATATGACCGTGACGGAAGCATTGGAGTATTTCAAAAATCAGGACCGTATCGCGGCCAAACTACAAGTGCTGGAAGATGTGGGGCTGGGGTATATTCGCCTGGGCCAGTCAGCCACTACCTTAAGCGGAGGCGAAGCGCAGCGGATCAAATTAGCGGCGGAGTTGTCCAAACGGGGGACCGGACGCACACTGTACATTTTAGATGAGCCCACCACCGGCCTGCACACCGCTGACGTGGATAAACTGCTGCAGGTGCTGCAACGGCTGGTAGACGGCGGCAATACGGTGATCATCATCGAACATAATCTGGACGTGATCAAAACCGCAGACTATCTGATCGATCTGGGCCCTGAAGGGGGCGACAAAGGCGGTACTGTCGTAGGAACGGGCACGCCGGAACAGTTGGCGAAAAACAAGGCGTCCTACACCGGGCAATACCTGAAGATGGTGTTGGAAAGAAAGCGGCAGACAGGCAGCAAGGCGAGCAGCGTTAAGTCTGAGAAAAAGCGGACAAAAAACAGTAACGGTTCAGAATGGTTGGATGTAAATCACAGGATGGCAATCATGACGTAGGAGCGGTGCGAAAGAACCGCGCAGGATAGTCAAAAATCTGTGAATAAAGGTTGATTCTGTAAATAAAGGTCTATATGGTTAGTAACGATAAGATTGAAAAGGCGCTGGCGGTATTGCCTGCCAAACCGGGCGTATACCTGATGCGGGATGTCACCGGCCGCGTCCTTTATGTAGGAAAAGCAAAAAACCTCAACAACCGGGTGCACAGCTATTTTCGGAACTCGGGGCGTCAGTCTGTCAAAGTGGCGGCGCTGACCAGTCACGTAGAGGATCTGGAAACCATTCAGACAGACAGCGAAATCGAAGCGCTGATCCTGGAATGCAATCTGATCAAGAAATATCGTCCCCGCTACAACATTATGCTGAAGGACGATAAAACGTATCCGTATTTGAAAATCACTTTGCAGGAGCCCTTTCCCCGGATGTATATCACCCGGCGGGTGGTCAAAGACGGCGGGAAATATTATGGTCCCTATCCGGATGTGGGGGCGCTGCGCGCGACGATGAAGCTGCTCCGCTCCTTGTTCCCTGTCCGCAACTGTCGGAATATGAATCAGGAGCGACCCTGCCTGCAGTACCATATCAAGCGTTGCCTGGCCCCTTGTGTGGGCAAGGTATCCCGGGCAGACTATGGGGAACTGGTGAAATCCATTTGTCTGGTGTTGGACGGTAAGACGAAAGAACTGCGCCGCAGCTTGAAAGAACGGATGCAGGAAGCCGCTGCGAAATACGCCTTTGAAGCAGCCGCACACTACCGGGATCAGCTGCAGGCGGTGGAACGTCTGGAAGAAAGCCAGAAAGCCGTACTGGAAGGCGGCGATATGGATATCGTCGGCTATGCCGCCGACACGTTTTCTGTCTGCCTGCAGGTATTTTTTGTCCGGGGCGGTAAACTGATCGGGCGGAAAGACTTTATGCTGCCTGCGGAAAGAGAGTCGGAAGCGGCTGTGATCGCGGCCTTTCTGAAACAATACTACAATGGGGAAGACGTGTTCCTGCCTAAGGAGGTCCTCGTTTCGCATTTGCCGGAAGAAGAAGAACTGAACACAATCCGGGAATGGCTGACCGAACGGGCGGGGCATAAAGTTACGCTGGCGGAACCCCGACGGGGCGACAAGGCGAAACTGATGCAGCTGGCCTGTGAAAATGCCCTAAAGCTGATCCGGGAGCAGGAACGGAAAGGGCAGATGCAGCAAAAGACCGAGGAAGCCGCTGCGGAAGAATTGCAACGCGTGGTGGGGGCAAAGCGTCCTCTGGCACGGATGGACTGCTTCGATATTTCCCATACTCAGGGCAGCGAAACCGTAGCCTCTATGGTAGTCTTCCGTTATGGATCGCCCAGTAAAAAAGACTATCGCCGTTTTAAGCTGGTATCTACGGAAGGCAAGCCGGACGATTTTAAATCTATGCAGGAAGTAGTGTATCGGCGTTATAAAGACTATGAAGAGTTACCGGACCTGATCATTATCGACGGTGGTAAGGGACAATTAGCCGCCGCTCTTAAAGTCATCCGCGGTCTGGGGTTGGATATTCAGGTCATCTCTCTGGCAGAACAGCGGGAGGAGATTTTTTTGGAAGGGGAGAGCCAAAGCATTTATTTAGAAAGAGAGTCGCCTGCGCTGCATATGATACAGCATATTCGTGACGAAGCGCATCGCTTTGCGATTACCTACCACAGAAAACGCTTGAGACGCCGTAATCTGGTGTCCGTGCTGGATACGATTGCCGGTATTGGCCCCAAACGTCGTCAGGCTTTATGGAAAGCCTACGCTTCTTTGGAAACCATGAAAGCTGCTTCGGAAGAAGAACTGGCGGCAGTAGAAGGCATGAATCGAGCGGCAGCCCGTACGCTTTATGAATTCTTCCACAGCGATATCGTGCGCAAGAGCGACATGCTGCAGGGACAAAAGTAAGGAGGCCTCTGTGTACAACTATTTTACAGCGGTCATGACCATAGGTGTGCTGACGTTTCTCGCCCTTTATACTACGCATTTTATACAAATCGTTACGTTAGGCGGGACCGTCTTAGGGGCGGCTTGCATCGGCATCTTTTCCGCCCTGGGAGCATGGATTTTGCAAAAAGTGCGGCAAGGCGTCCTGCGCCGGGGCTTGGAAATGCTCCTCAGTTTTTTTGTGCTGATTGCGGTAGTACACCTGCTGCCCGGCTGGAAGTGGAGCTGTTCCGCAAACTCATTCCTCTTTGCCTTTTGCCTTAGCGCAGTTATTACAGGCATTAGTGAGATTGTATGGCGGAGTCCTTGCGGAGAAGAAAAACAAAAGAACGGCGGGAAATAAAAAAGAAATATTCAGAATAAACCGGTGCAATAATGATGATATAATAAAGCCGGCTTCAGCATTCAGGATGCGCTGGAGTCAGCATTCAACTAAGGAGAAGACGATTTGAACAGTAATTGGAATATTAAATTGATTGCCAGTGATATGGATGACACGCTTTTAAACAGCCGGAATGAGATTTCGTCCGGTAATGCCGCGGCAATCCATCGGGCCCTGGAAGCAGGCTTGCAGGTACTGATCGCCACCGGCCGCATGTATGTCTCCGCCAAACCGTATGTGGATAAGTTGGGATTGGATATTCCGCTGATCTCCTATAATGGCGCTCTGGTGAAAGGCAATAGATCAGGGGAAGTTTTTTACGAACATCCTTTACGCTGGGAAACGTCCCGGGAAGTGTTGGCCTATTGCCGTAAAAAGGGTTATTATATTCAGGCCTACATCGACGATGCCTTGTGGGTCAAGGAACTGACCCCTTTTTCTGCCGCCTATACGAAGATCTCCGGCATACCGGCCACGCCGGTGGGGGACCGTCTTTACGATTTGCCCCGGGCGCCCTATAAGCTTTTGGTCATGACCCGGGAAGGAGAATTTAAAGACGCCTGGGAAGATATTCAGACGACCTTTTCCGGCAGCGTGGTAGTCACCAGTTCCAAAGATAATTTTTTGGAACTGATGGAACCGGGGGTTAACAAATGGCAGGCGGTGACTGCGGTGGCAGAGCGCTACGGCATCAGCGCCGACGAAATCATGTGTATCGGCGACAGTAATAACGATTTGAGCATGATCCAAAATGCGGCTTTAGGCGTGGCGGTGGATAATGCCAAACCGGCAGTGAAAGCCGCTGCAAAATGGGTAACAGGCGATCACGATGCCGACGGTGTAGCGGAAGCCATCGACAAATTGCTGCACGTTACTGTATGAGAAAATTTAGAATGAATGACGGTATATAAAACCGGCGTTTTCTTACGGAAGCGCCGGTTTAAATTTATTCCCGTTAACCCATATGGATTTCTGGTTGACGATATTGGGTTGAAGTTTTATAATCTAATTGTTAACTGTTTTGCAATAAAGGTTAACTTTTATAGCTGACTACGATGGTTAACTGATGGGTAAGGTCGTATCATTACGGAAAAGGAAAAGAGGGACTCATTTTGACAGCAATTGGTATTACGGCAACAGATACGGAAATGGGCAAAACGGTTGTGACCGGTGCCTTGGCTGCGGCGCTGCGGTTTCGCGGGAGAGAACCGGGGATTTTCAAGCCGGTGGCTTCCGGTTGTGTGCGTCGTGAAGGCGGTGAATTGATCTCCACGGATGCGGAGTTTCAGATGCAGTGCGCCGGCTATGCGGCAGAACGGCGGTTGGAAGTCATTCCTGTTGTGTTGGAAGCGGCTTTAGCGCCGGCAGAGGCAAGCCGTCTGGAAGGCGTTACCTTACAGCCTGATAAAATGGTGGAAGGAGCCCAGGCCTGTATTGCGGCTCATGAGAATTCCGTGCTGGAAGGAATCGGCGGCATTACGGCGCCTTTGACAGACGACTTTTTGGTAAAAGATTATTTTAAGGCGCTGTGCATCCCCGTGTTAATCGTAGTTAAACCGGTGTTAGGCAATGTGAATCACGCAGTATTGACATCATATTACTGTCAAAAAGAAGGCATCCCTGTTTTAGGCTTCTTAGTAAATGGATGGGATGAAAACAAGGCCGGTGATTTGGAAAAAGGTAATCTGTATTATTACGAAAAACTGACCGGTCTGCCAATCTTAGGCAAACTGCCGGTGTTGACGGAAGCAGAAATGAACGATCCGAAAGTGTTGGCGGCGATTACGGAAAAACATGTGCAGTTGGACCGTATTTTAAAATTAGCAGAGCAGTATGCATAAATTGGTTGGTCTGATTTTCAGAGTGGATCAAACGTGACTGAAGGAATGTAAGTCCGCTATATTGTTCGTAAAATAAAAAATTGCGATAAATAAAGTAAAACTTATAAAAAATAAGAGATCTGCAACTACAGAAAGCGAGGCAATGACATTGAATAAGTGGGAAGAGTTAGACAAAAAGTATATCTGGCATCCCTTTACCCAGATGAAAGGCTGGCTGGAAGCGCCGCAACTGGTCATCGACCATGGCGAAGGAGTACGGCTTTACGATACGGAAGGCAGGGAATACCTGGACGCGATCTCCAGCCTGTGGGTCAATATTCACGGCCATCGGCGCAAAGAAATTAATGATGCGATCATTGCCGAACTGAATAAAGTAGAACATAGCACGTTGCTGGGCCTGATCAACGAACCGTCGGCGGAACTGGCGGAAAAACTGGTTGAAGTCACGCCGGCCGGGCTGAACAAAGTGTTTTATTCGGACGACGGCTCTACGGCTGTAGAAGCGGCAATCAAAATCGCGTTCCAGTATTGGAATTATGCCGGACATCCGGAGAAAAAAGACTTTATCAATTTAGGGGACTCCTACCATGGAGATACTGTGGGAGCTGTTTCTGTAGGGAACGTGGAAGTCTTCCATAAAGCCTACAAACCGTTGCTGTTCGGTACCCATCGTGTCACCTGTCCTTCTTTTTACCACAGCAAACTGGGCTTATCTTCCGAAAAAGAATTCCTGGCTTATCTGTTAACAGAGTTGGAAGACTATCTGCAAGAACATGCTTCCCATACGGCGGCTATGATCATCGAACCCTTGTGCCAGTGCGCCGCCGGTATGCTGATGCAGCCGGAAAGCTATATTAAAGGTGTGCGGGAACTGACAAAAAAATACAATGTGCTGCTGATCGTGGACGAAGTGGCGGTAGGCTTTGGCCGGACCGGAGCCATGTATGCCTGCGACCGGGAACAGGTGCTGCCGGATATGATGTGCTTATCCAAAGGCATCAGCGCCGGTTATCTGCCTTTGGGCGCGACCATGGTCACCGACGAGATTTACAATGCGTTTCTGGGCGAACCGACGGAATACAAAACCTTTTATCACGGACACTCCTATACCGGCAATAACCTGGCCTGCGCTGCCGGTCTGGCCAGCCTGAAAATTTTTGCCAAGGACCAGGTGATTACAGGGCTGCCTCCGAAAATTGCTATGTTGCAGCAGCATTTTGCAAAAATGGGGGAGATGGAATTTGTCGGCGATGCCCGCCAGTGCGGTATGCTCGGCGGTATTGAACTGATGGCGGATAAGGCAAAGAAGATTCCCTTTAATGCCCGTTTGCAGATGGCGGGGGGTATTTGCCAGAATGCCCGGAAATACGGTCTGATCATTCGTAATATCGGCGATGTGATTGTCGTGATGCCGCCGCTGGTTTCGACCCCGGCAGAAATTGACGAGATGATGAGCCGTTTGGAAAAATCCATGGAAGAGATTTTTAACCGGGTGCGCGCAAAAGACATTAAAGAATTTTCCGACCCCTGTGCCTTTTAAGGCAGGAGATATCGGAAGTAGATGTGTAATGAACTAGATGTGTAATAAGGAAGTTTTAAGAAGTAGACATCCGTAAAAAAAGAATCCCAAATGAGCCGCAAAATTTCGGAGGAGATTTTGCGGCCTTTAAAAAGGAAGGTACAACTATGCTATACAGTCTGAAGATGCGTTCAGCCCAAGGTGGCCCTCATGAGCGGGGCGGGCGTCATATTTCCGGAGAAGAACGAATCGTAGAAGAAACCGCGATTGAAGCCTGTGTTCACGAAATGCTGGAACGAGCCAAAACACACCAGCGGGGAGAAGCGGATTTTGTCAACATCAAAGTGCAGCGAGTCGATAAAAATAAGGCGTTGCGCAAACCTCTGCTTGCCTTCAGTCAATGCGTTTCGGCTACGGCGGAAGAGGGCCGCCGGGTCGCTTTGGCGGAATTGCAGGCTACCGGAGTGACGGAAATCGCTGCGCAAAAAGGCATTGCAGCGATTCGAGCTCTGCCGGACAGTATGCGGGGAGCCATGCTGCTCAATGCAGAAACCGGAGATCGTATGGATTCCCTGGGCAATCGCGGTGTGCGTGTGAGCAATATGGATGTGGATGATGCGGCAGGCTTTCGCCGGGCGCTCCGGCAAAAAGGTCTGCATGGCGACCATGTACGGGAAGCGCTGGTATTAGCCTCTAAAGTGGCAGGCGGTAAGGGCGTGGTGGCGGAACTGTGCTGGTCCGATGATCCGGATTATGTGGTTGGTTATGTAGGTTCTGTAAAAAATGGCTATCGGCGTATTCCGGTGCTAAAGGAAAAGCATTGCCCGATTGGCGGGCGGGTCTTCTTTCTGCGGCCGGATACGGATGTGGCAGCCCTGATCAATTATTACGAGGAAGAGGTCGTTTTTATTACGGCGGGAGAACAAGGCTATGCTGCAAAGTAGAATACAGGCTGAAATGGAAGCGGTGCGGTCTTTCGGCCTGACACGTCAGATTACAGACTTGTCCTTTATAGATGCGGTGCGGGCCAAAAATCGACAGGGAAAAGAGTATTTGGTATTTTCCAGCAACAACTATCTGGGTCTTACCTTTCATCCAAAGGTACGGGAAGCTGCGGCCCGGGCTGTACAAAAATACGGTTCCGGTTCTACCGGTGCCCGTTTGACTACCGGCGGGGTATTTGGCGCTTCCGTGCTGGAACAAGAGCTGGCCGCTTTTAAACACGCAGAAGCGGCTTTGCTTTTTAATACAGGCTATATGACAAATGTAGGCGTTTTATATGGCTTAGCCAAACCGGGTGATATCATTTTCAGCGATGCGTTGAACCACGCCAGTATCATAGACGGCTGCCGCATCAGCAAGGCGAAAATCATCGTCTATCAACACAATGATATGCAGGACCTGGAAGAAAAGCTAAAAGAACACCCGGCGCCCCATGAAGATTGTGTCCGGTTCATCGTGACAGATGGCGTGTTCAGCATGGATGGGGATATCTGCAATCTGCCTGAATTAGTGCAGCTGAAAAAAGCGCATCATTGCCTTCTGTTAGTGGACGACGCCCATGCTGTGGGTGTGATCGGTGCGGCTGGGGCGGGAACGGCTTCTCACTATCACCTGGAAGGCTGTGTGGATCTGCAGGTGGGTACTCTCAGTAAAAGTCTGGCTTCTGTGGGGGGCTATGTGGCGGCTGACGAAGCAATCATTACCTATCTGCAAAATAAATCCCGACCTTTTATTTTCAGTACCTTTCTGAGTCCGGGCGATATCGCCGCCGCACAGACAGCACTGGCTATTCTGCGACAGGAAGGTTCTGCGTACCTGCAGCGCTTGCGGAGCAATACAGCGTATGTACGTGAGTCCCTAAACGCGGCAGGCCTGCCGGTAATTCCCGGGGAGACCCCCATCATTCCTCTGGTAGTGGGGGATGCGGCAAAGGCTACCGCTATTGATTTTGCCTTGCGGGAGCGGGGGATCCTTATTTCCGCGATTCGACCGCCTACGGTAGCTCCCGGCGCCAGTCGCCTGCGTCTAACTGTAACAGCGGATCATACAAGAGAACAGTTGGATACCATGTTACACGGGATGCTGCAGGTGTGGCGGTAAATGTGGTAAAAAAGTGATAAATCCGGAATAAAGTAGTCTGAGGTTTGCAGGATGTGGTATAATTAACTATTATAAAAATATAATAATGTATATATTTTTTATATAGACTCACTATGTTAGATGTAAAGTTAAATGCAAAATTAGCGAACAGGAAAGTTAGAAGATAAAAAGCCTAAATCGAAATAGCGAAGTAAAACGTAGCAAAACAGTGAAAAAGCAAAACAGTGAAAAAGCAAAGCAGTGAAAAAGCGGAACAGCGAAAAGCACTGCTTACAGATAAAGGGGGGAGCTGCTATGGAACCAGGTCGTTTTCTTATTATTACGGGTATGTCCGGAGCGGGGAAAACGCAGGTTTTGCGTACTTTGGAAGATTTAAATTATTTCTGTATTGACAATCTGCCGGTACTGTTGCTCCCTAAATTCAGCGAACTTTGGCGACAGTCTCCTGCTCACAACACGGCGGTGGTGGTTGATTCCCGCGATGGCGATACGTTTGAACGGCTTGTGGAAATCACAGATGAAATGAAAACCAACGGGTTTGATTTTGAAATGTTGTTCCTGGATGCTGAGGACGCGGTTCTGATCCGCCGTTATAAGGAAACGCGGCGGCGTCATCCTTTGGAAAAAGGGCAGAACAGTCTGGCGTATAGTGTTGCCTTAGAGCGCAAATGCTTATCTTTGGCAAAGGAAAAAGCTTCAAATGTGATCGATACTACTCATTTGACCCCGGCCATGCTGAAAGAAAAAATTCTTAAGCTGTATGGAGAAGGTGTTCCCGGTTCCCAGATGCTGATTGTTATCCAGTCTTTCGGCTTTAAGAATGGCCTGCCGCTGGACAGCGATCTGGTGTTGGACGTGCGCTTTTTGCCCAACCCCTTCTATGATCCGGAACTGAAGCATTTAACCGGCAATGACACTCCCGTGCAGGAATTTTTAGAAAAAACAAGCCAAACGTATGAATTTTTACAAATGGAGTGCAAGATGCTTGATTTTCTGATCCCCAAATATGAGCTGGAAGGGAAAAGCCAGCTTGTGATCAGCGTAGGCTGCACGGGCGGACAGCACCGTTCTGTGTATATTGCCAATAAGCTGCATGAGCATTTGCGGTTGAAGTCCTATCGGGTGGAAATCTTGCATCGGGAATTGCAGGAAAATTAAATTTAGGGTGTATACTACAGTTGCTTGTTTGTGTATCAAGCATGGTAGTAATAATATAGAGCATAGGTCGTAAAGGAGTTTTAGAAGTATGGGTTGGATCAGCTGGCTTTGTCCGGGGATACAATTAAAACGTTGGCTGCTGTTATTTACCGTGGGCGTAATCGTCTGTGCTTTTTCGTTTGCGCTTTTGTTTAATAATCAGGTCATGGCTATGGCCGAAGAAATTCTGTTTCGCATGAGCTACCTGACCACCGGCCGTTACAGCAATCGACTGGCGCTTGCGGCAGGGTTTGTCGGAATCCTGGCAGGCATTGGAGTGATGGTCTACGCCACGCGCCGTATCGTGCGTTCCGTTGTGGAATCGGTAACGCCGGAGAGCAGCGGAACGTTGATGGAAACTATTTTTACCCAGCGTAAACTGAGCAGGGGGCCCGCGATCACGGTAGTGGGAGGCGGCACGGGGCTTTCTACCTTGCTAAGAGGCATGAAGTATATTACCGGGAATTGCACCGCCGTGGTCACGGTAGGCGACGACGGGGGTTCTTCCGGCCGCCTGCGCGAAGAACTGGGCATCATTCCGCCGGGGGATCTGCGGAACTGTCTGGTCGCTATGGCAGACCGGGAACCTTTGATGGAACGGGTTATGCAATACCGTTTTGCAGGGGATTCCGCTCTGGCGGGACACAGCCTGGGGAACTTATTTTTGGCGGCTATAGCGGAAACAGAGGGCGGCATGGAAGAAGGGCTGAATGCCGCCAGTCAGATTCTGAAAATCAGGGGCCACGTGATCCCGTCCACATTGCGCAACATTCAACTGCAGGCGGAAATGACCGATGGTACTTATGTATTGGGCGAGTCCAATATTTCCCGGGCAGGAAAAATCATTCGACGCTTACATATGCTGCCGGCGGATGCGGCAGCTACGAAAAGCGCAGTGGAAGCCATTACCCAAGCCGATATTTTAATTTTTGGACCGGGAAGCCTCTATACCAGTGTCATTCCCAATTTACTGGTGCCAGGCATTCGGGAGGCGGTCATCACCAGTAAAGCCGTTAAGATTTATATCTGCAACGTGATGACGCAACACGGGGAAACCGACGGTTACGGGGCTTATGACCATGTAAAAGCCCTGATTGATCATGTAGGGCAGCCTTTTCTTGATTATGTAATCGTCAATGACCAGGAAATTGCCGCAGAACAGAAACTACAATATTCCGCAAAAAGTCAGGTTCCGGTGACGCCGGATATAGAAAAGATTCAGGAACTGGATATTAATGTAATTCCCACCAATCTGATCAGTAAAGCCGATATGGTGCGGCATGATCCGCAAAAATTGGCGCGCAGCATCATCGCGTTAGTGTACCGTTTGCGGTTATTTGGCAGAGGCTTTGTTTTCTTCGACTATTTCTTCATGAAACAAAATATGCGCAAGTTGCGAAAAGCACAGGGAGATGTTCCTGCGGCAAAGCAATAGGAGGCTTTCGTGTCTTTTTCATCCGATGTAAAAAATGAGCTGGCGCGCCTGGAAGGGCAGGAAGCCTGCTGCGAAAAAGCGGAATTGCTGGGCGTGCTGCGCATGAGCGGGGCCATCGTGCTGCGGGGCAAACATATCGGCATTCATTTTTCTACAGAAAATGCAGCTTTGGCCAGACGCGTGCTGCAAGTGCTGAAAAGTAATTATCAGGTACGGACAGAGGTTTTAATCACCCGTTCGCGCCGTTTAAAAAAGAAAAATCGCTATCAGGTGGAAGTCCTGCCGGATCCGCAAGTGGCCCGGGCTTTGCAGGAACTGCAAATTTTGCCTTCGGAAGAGGCCGATAAGAATACGCTGCTGAGCAAAGTATGCTGCCGCAAGGCTTTTTTACGAGGCGTATTTATGGCCGGGGGTTCCATCAGCCGACCGACCAGCGACTACCACCTGGAGATCGTGACGGAAAACGAAACCTTTGCCCGTTTCATTCTGAAAATTATGCAGGGCTTTTCGTTAGCGGCCCGCATGACCGACCGCAAGAAGGATTTTATCGTGTATATTAAAGACGGCGACCATATTATTGACTTTCTTTCGGTGATCGGCGCCCATCAATCGTTGTTGGAGTTTGAAAACGTGCGTATCGTGAAAGAAATGCGTAACAATGTGAACCGCCAGGTCAATTGCGAAACTGCCAACCTTAATAAAGTGATTCGGGCGGCTGTGCTGCAAACGGCCTGTATTCACTATTTACAGGAACACGGCGGTTATGATAAACTACAGGATACGCTGCGGGAAACCGCTGAACTGCGCCTGGCGCATCCGGATGCTTCACTGAACGATCTGGTGGAATGTTCCGGCGGGGCGGTAGGTAAATCGGGGCTGAATCATCGCCTGAAAAAGATTCAGGAACTGGCGATCAGAGAGGGTATGGATATCAGTGAATATCGTTAAAAAAATCTACAAAATTCTGCGGGTAGCCGTAGTGGTGGCGGCACTTGCAGCTTTGTGTTTTGAAGGTTATATAAAAAAAGATTATGAAGCGTATAAGCAGCGGGCGATCCCGGCCCTGATGTATCATAGCATCAGCGAAGTACCGGAAGGCTGGGCGCGGGACCTTTGTGTCAGGCCCGAAGTCTTCGAAGAACACCTTCGCTATCTGCAGGAAGAGGGCTACCATGTGATCACAGCCCCCCAGGCTATGATCCTGTTAAAGAGCGGCCAGGCTGTTCCGAAAACCGTTATTCTTACCTTCGATGATGGGTACGATAACAACTATACCACTGCTTATCCTCTATTGAAAAAATATGGCTTTGCCGGTAATTTTTATGCAGTCGGCAAAGATATTGGCCAAACCTACCATCAGGACGGGGTGCGCAGTTATATGACCTTTGCCCAGTTAAAAGAGATGCGGGACAATGGTATGGAAATCGGCTCTCATAGCATGAGCCACGATAACCTGACGAAAATCGCGCCTCATTTCCTGCCCTGGGAGATTTATCAGCCTCTGAACCTGTTTTATGAACAAATGGGCTTCTGGCTGAGCGGGATCGCTTTCCCTAATGGGGCGTACAACGAATTGGTTCTGGCGGAAATACGGAAATATCATAAATATGAGTATGGCTTTTCCGGCGAGCCGGGGGCCAATACCGAAAAAATTGCGAGGGAAACCCCCTTTGCCCTGCGCCGCATAGGTGTTTATGACCGAGGCCGCGGCCGTAAGGATATTAAGAATGCGCTCCGCCGAAGTTATGTGTTAGGGTATCTTGCCGAGAAAAGGGTCCCCGTGGCAGAAATAGAAGAAGTAAGGGGCCACATACAAGATAAGTTTCATGCTCTGTTTTCGGGAAAAACAAAATAAATAACGAAAGAAACAAGATGTCTACGGAAAATTGACAGGGAAGAAATTGTCTGAGGTCTTGCATAATAGCGTAAAAAAAGGTAAAATAAAGTATCACGAATGTCCAAAGGAGGGTAAGCGAATGAAGCATATTAAGACCGTTAATAAAGCAATGTTAAATAAGACGTTACGTACCGGCGGCTGTGGCGAATGCCCGGCTTCCTGCCAGTCAGCCTGCAAAACTTCCTGCACGGTAGGCAATCAGGTTTGCGAACACAAATAAGCGGCAACAATCAGCCTGTTAAACAGCTCCCTGTTCGTGCGGGGGGCTGTTTTCATATTACATGAAACCGGACATTGCGGCAGCACGATACAATTAGGAAAGATAAAAAAAGCTACGATGACGGGAAGCTGACACAGATGAAATTTTAAACATGATTTAAACATAACAGGTAAACTAAATAGGATGGTTAAACATACTATATAATACTATGAAGAGGTAACAGCATGGAAAATGAATTAATTCATCGCATGAAAGTCAATGGAGATATGGCGGTACTGGATGTAAACAGCGGCGCGGTACATCTGATCGATAAGCCGGTTTATGATGTATTGGGCGTGTTTACCGGACATAATGATGAGGAAACAATCGCTGCGCTGCAGGATACCTATGAGCCGGAAGAACTGCGGGAAATCTTGGGCGAACTGCATCTTTTAATGGAGCAGGGGCTTTTATTTTCGCCGGAGTTTGCCGTGCCGGATACCTTTGCTGCGGAACCGGTACTGAAATCTCTGTGCCTCCATGTGGCCCATGACTGTAACCTGCGTTGCAAATATTGCTTTGCCGATACGGGGGATTTTGGCGGTCATCGGGAGCTGATGAGCAGCGAGACCGGTAAAAAAGCCATCGACTTTGCCATTGCCGGCAGTAAAAAGCGCCATAATCTGGAAATCGACCTGTTCGGCGGCGAACCGCTGGTAAATTTTGGCGTGGTCAAAGAGATTATTCACTATGCCCGTCAAAGGGAAAAAGAAACCGATAAAAACATCAAGCTGACGCTGACCACAAACGGGACATTATTAAATGACGAAAATATCCAATTTCTGAACGAGAATCGGGTCATGGTGGTGTTAAGTCTGGATGGGGGCAAAGAGATGCACGATGCCATGCGTCCTTTCCCCAACCAAAGCGGCAGTTATGATGCGGCCGTACGGGGCTTTAAGAAGATCATCGACAGCCGTAAAGGCCGGAACTACTATCTGCGGGGCACTTACACCCATTTCAGCAGGGAATTCGCCGCTGAAGTATTGAAGATGATCCCGGTGGGTAGAGAAATTTCCATGGAGCCGGTAGTAGGAACGACAGAGCCTTATACCCTGACAGAAGAAGATTTGCCGATTTTGTTTAAGGAGTACGATAAACTGGCGGCAGAATATCTGAAACGCCGCAGGGGTGAAGGAGAACTCTTTGACTTCTTCCATTTTAACGTGGCTCTTGACAACGGGCCCTGTGTAGCCAAACGTCTGGCGGGCTGCGGAGCGGGACATGAATATTACGCCATTACACCTTCCGGCGACATCTATCCCTGCCATCAGTTTGTCGGGCGGGAAGAATACAAAATGGGAACATTGGAAACCGGCGTGGTGCGTTCGGATCTGGTACATAAATTCCGCAATACTCATGTGATGACGAAACCGGCCTGCAAAGCCTGCTGGGCCCGTTTCTTCTGCAGCGGAGGCTGTCACGCCAATGCGGACCTAGTCAATGGGGATATTACCAGACCCTATGAATACGGGTGCAAAATTCAGCGGAAACGGCTGGAATGCGCCATTGTCCTTCAGGCATTACTGACGGAAGATAAAAACGAAGGCGCGGAAGATATGCGGCCGGAAATCGATAACTTTAAATTCCGGACCGGGAAAACGGAAGAAAAGAATGATCAAAAAGAAAAATCAAATCGAAACTAAATTGACAAGTAAAGAGTAAACTAAGCGCTAAATTTTGTACATTATTGTAATTTGATAGACAATTTTAACATTTATAGACAATAACGTGAAAAATTGGGGAAAACGCAGGGGAATTTAGTAAGAAAAGTTAAAAAGTAACGTATAATATGGTATAATAAAAAATTGGATAACAGTTAGTTAAATTACTTTTTTACAAGTTAGGAGAAACACCCTATGCAAAAAAAATTAGCAGCTACATTGACCGGTGGTTTTTTAGGTTTGGTTTTTGTTCTTAATTCTTCCATCGCCGGAGCGGAAGCCGCGACAGAGGTCAAATATCCCGGATTACGCCTGCCTGTCAGCACGAATATGCCGGTGGGCAGTGTGTATTATGACCATTTAGATAAACTGGATGGCATGGGCTATATTACGGACATGCTTTATGGCGCGAAGCCCTATTCCCGGATGGACATGGCCCGTTGGACGATGCAGGCGCGCAGCAAAGCCGACACAAAGCAAACACCGGCTTACCTGGAGCGGATGATCAGCGAGCTGGAAGCGGAATTGCAGCCGGAGATCAAAGCCTGGGAAGCATACCGGGCGGGGGAAGAGACCGGCCATGGCGACTCCTTACGTCTGCACGAAATCAGCGTCAGTGGGGTGTACAGCGAAAGCCCGCGGGAAGGGTATGCTTATGATGCTCCGGCAGGAGCAGCCTACCATCCTTTCAGCAGCTACAATAACGGCTATCACTACGGACATAACGGCAGCCTTGTGGTAAAAGGCTATCTGGTCGGTAATTTAGGCCGCGAAGTGGCTCTTTCCGCTTCGCCTCGTTTGAGCTATATTTTTGACGACAAGGGTAGTGTTGCGTTAGAGGAAGGTTATTTTGCCGGACGTACGGGTATTTTCCGGATCGAAGCAGGTAAACAGGCTTTACTTTGGGGACAGGGAAGCGAAGGCACCTTAGGCCTGAGCAACAATGCCCGCCCGCTTACCATGCTCAAAATTACCACAGAAGAACGTCCTAAAAATCGGGGTTTGCTGGCTTTCTTAGGCAAGACACGCTGGTCCGTTTTTGCCGGGCAGTTGGAAGGCAACCGCAGCGATTTTTCCCATCCTTATCTGGTAGGCATCAGAGGGGACTTACTTTATGATAATCTGAATATCGGCTTTGAACGGCTTTCCATGCTGGGCGGTACAGGCAATGCGTTCCGGGCAGGTGATATCGGCGACTGGCTGGTGGGACGAAACGCCTATTCCAATGATAAATGGAATGATATCGCGGGCATCGATATCAAATACCGCTTCCCCGGTGTGCATATTTACGGGGAATTATATGGAGAAGACCAGGCCCACGCTTTCCCCAGTGAAAAGGGCTATTCAGGCGGGCTGTATTTCCCGCAGCTGACACCGGAGGGACGCATGGATCTGCGAATCGAAGGAGCCTATACCAGAAACCCATGGTATGTCCACGGCACCTATCACAGCGGCTGGACGTATCATCATGATATTTTAGGCGACGCTATGGGGAGAAAGGCCTACCGTGTGTACGCGGGGGTGAACTGCTACCTGGGCGAAAATGATATACTTGGCTTCAACGGGCTGCATTTACAATCGGGCAGAGAAAAGAACACGGCATTGAAAAATAACCAGGCCTGGGTAGATTATACCCATCGTTTCAATGCGAGCGATTCACTGCAGATGACGTTAGGAGCGGCTACGTTGAATGGGATCAAGGTGCCGGGGACTGATAGCCGCATTGATAAATTTGCCAAGGTAACCTGGAGCAGACGGTTTTAACTTGTTTGTTGAGCCGTGACACTATGTAATAATGTAGTATTCGCTTGTTGTGCCGTGCATAGGATCATGGGCTGTACTGTGTCCGGAAATGCTTCGCATATAACAACTATAGTAGTATCAATTTATAAACTAACTTAGCTTCAGAAAAGACTTTTTCTGTATTCCAGGGGAGAAGAAACGGGATAAGTAGGGGAGTGGGATTCTTGCGTCGGTATTTATTACCCGGATTTTTGTTTTTGTTGGATATCTTGTTGATGATAGGCGCTGCCTGGCTGAGCGTACTCATCCGCTTCAGCGGCGTTCCTTACACCAGTTTAATGAAGTACGTTTCGGCTGTAGTGTTGGAATTTCCGATCTTATTGCTTTGCGCGTTTATCTGTTATCTGTTATTCCATTTATACAACCGCATCTGGAAATATGCCGGAGTAAAAGATATCCTTACTATTTTGGCGGCTAACTTTTGTGGTGTCATTTTGTATGTGACGCTCACTTTCTTTATAGGTAAATCGCTGCCGCGTTCTATTTTTGCCATGACATTTGCCATGACAGCGATTCTCCAGATCTTCAGTCGTATTTTACTGCGTCTTTCTTATCAGATATCCGGGAAAGAAGAAACAGGTAAAAAAGAAAAAAATGTGCTCATCGTGGGAGCCGGTAATGCGGGGTACCTGATTGCTCAGGACATTATCCAAAGCGGTGGCCCCCGCAAAATCGTTGGTTTTGTCGACGATGACCCGGATAAGCAGGGAAAACGGTTAGGCGGGTTTAAAGTGTTAGGCGATCGCTATGCCATTGCAGAATTGGTGGATGCCTATGAGGTGGAGGAAATCTTGATTGCGATCCCCTCTTTACACCCGGAACAGCTGCAGGAAATTGCCAACATCTGCAGTGTGTCCGGCTGCAAAGTGCAGATCCTGCCGGAGTTTCTGCGTAACCTGTCGGCAGGAGCGCTTAGCGTGCGGGAGCTGCGTCCTTTGAATATCGAAGACCTTTTGGGGAGGGAAAACATCGAACTGGATGTAAAAGAAATCGGCAAGTACCTGACCGGAAAAATCGTGTTGGTAACCGGTGCCGGCGGCAGTATCGGCAGCGAGATCTGCCGACAGGTGCTGCGTTTTCAGCCGGAGCAGATTTTATTACTGGGGCGGGGTGAAAACAGTATTTATGAAATTCATCAGGAATTAAAAAATAAGTGTAATGAAGAACAACTCCTGCCTTTGATCGTGAATATTACCGACCGGGATAAACTGGAAAATGTATTTCAGGAGTTTCATCCTCAGGTAGTGTTTCATGTGGCGGCTCATAAGCACGTGCCTTTAATGGAACATCAGCCGGAAGAGGCCATTTATAATAATGTCTTCGGCAGCTATAACGTAGGGGACCTGGCAGGGCGGTATCATTGTGAACGACTGGTGCTGATCAGTACAGATAAGGCGGTGAATCCCACCAGCGTCATGGGCGCTACCAAACGGGTCACGGAGATGGTGATGCAGGCGCTGAATCTGCGCTATCCGGAGACAAAGTATGTGGCCGTACGGTTTGGCAATGTCTTAGGCAGTCGGGGCAGCGTGGTGCCTTTGTTTAAAAAACAAATTGCGGCAGGAGGACCCCTGACCGTAACGGACCCCGAAATGAAGCGCTATTTTATGACTATACCGGAAGCCAGCAAGCTGGTGCTGAGTGCGGCGGCTCTGGGTGACGGGGGCGAAGTGTTCGTCCTGAATATGGGTGAACCCGTTAAAATCGTAGATTTAGCAAGGAATATGATCCGTCTTTCCGGTCTGGTTCCGGATAAAGATATACAAATTAAATTTACTGGCTTGCGGCCGGGAGAAAAATTGTTTGAAGAACTACTGGCAGCGGAAGATGGGACGGTTTCCACAGATAATAAACTGATTTTTAAAGCCGTTATCAAGGCCCCGGACGAAACCGTGTTCTGGGAAAAAGTCAAGGAATTGATCCGGTGTGAAGAGGCAGATCGATGTATTGCCTTGTTGAAAGAACTGATTCCCACCTATCAGCCGAACCATTTTTGATAGTGTTGTATTAAAGGAGAAATGAGATGATTGATACCCACAGCCATGTAATCTTTGGCGTAGACGACGGCTCGCCGGACGAAGCGACCTCGCTGGGGCTGTTAAAGATGTCCGCAGCCTGCGGCGTGACGGATTTGATTTGTACGCCTCATGTGTTGGATGCAGGGCGCAGCCTGAACTGGGAGACTATTGTTAAGAAGACGAAAGAGTTGCAGGAGATGGCAGACGCTGCCAATCTGCCGATACGTTTATATCCCGGCGCGGAACTGGAAATGAACTGGGAACTGACGGATATTCTGGTCAAGGGAGGCGGGCAATATTGTCTGGCGGGCAGCCGCTACCCGTTGATTGAATTACCGGTGTTGATGATTCCCGAACGAATGGAAGAATTTATTTACGAGCTGCAGGTGCGGGATCTGATTCCCATTATCGCTCATCCGGAGCGAAATCAAAAATTAATGGCACAGCCGGAACGATTGCTGGAATGGCTGAAACGAGGTGTGTTACTGCAGTGCAACGGGGGCAGCTTTACGGGCTTATTCGGCAGCTCCGCGAAGCACAATGCAGAAATGCTGCTGCAAAACAGGGTGGTCAGCTTTATTGGCAGCGATGCCCACCGTTTGGAACGACGGAATACGGATCTCACTCAGGCGGTAAATCGGCTGGTAGAATTAGCGGGGGAAGCGGAGAAAAAAGAGATTACGGAACTGCGTCCGCGAAATCTGTTGGACAATACGCCTTATAGTGGTACTGTACCGGAACGCTTACAAATGTTACAAAAAGAAACGAAGAAAAAAAGCTTTTGGCAAAAAATTTTTGGTTAACCCTTTTACAGTTGGAAAAACCGCTGTAGAAGAGTATAATAAATTTGTCTTGTAAAAAGTTCGAGCAAAATACTTATCTGTAATACTAATGAGCAGGAGGGAAATTATGAAAGGCCTGTTTTGTGCATTAGCGTTAGGGGCGGCGCTCACCGTATCTGCCCCGGCTCTGGGCGCGGAGTACATTATGAGCCCCGGGGATAATCTGCAAATCATCGTAACCGGATATGAAGAGTTTGGGGGAACGGACAAGAGCGGTTCCGTCAACACCAATATTTATATTGTACGCCCGGATGGGAAAGTGACGTTTCCCTTGGTGGGCGTACTGGATACTACGGGGAAAACCGTCAGTGAATTTACGGCAGAGTTGACAAATCGGTTATCCGAGTATCTGGTGAACCCCGATGTGAGTGTGAACGTGACCCAACTGGGAACGACCCGGGTCTTTGTGTTAGGGGAAGTGGGAAAAGCCGGAATGTATGAACTGACCAAGTCTCACCGGGTATTGGATGCTATTGGCGCGGCCGGCGGTTTTACTGAATATGCGGCCAAAAAGAATATTTTTTTAATTCGGGACGGCAAGGCGGAAACGATTCAAAAAATCAATTTAAACGCCTATCTGACCAAAGGAGACATGAGCCAGAACCTGGTATTACAGGAAGGGGATTGCCTCTACCTGACGGGTAACAAGAAGGTCAATATTACCAAAGACATTCTGCCGTGGCTCAGCGGCGCGTATTATATCAATCGCATAAAGAATGATGATTAAGAATACAATACAGGGGGAAAGTATTGTGGAAGAAACCACGATTGATTTGAGGGAAGTTCTGGATATTATCCTGCGTAATATAAAACTGATTGGTAAAATCACTATAGGGTGCATTATTTTAGCTGTGTTGTATTTGCTGATTGCCTCTCCGGTTTATGAATCGGAGTCTTTGTTGCGCATTAAACAACAACAGGGATTAGGGTCCTCGTTGTTGGATGTGGCAACAGGTGGAAGCTCGCAGATGACACAACAACAGATGAGTACCTATGCGGAAATTTTAAAAAGCCGCAGTGTGGTCATTCCGGTAATCGAAAAAACGGAAGAGAAAGAAGATGATAAATATCCGGAGTACGAAACCTATGTGAAAGACCGAATTACCACGGTTCCTTTTAAAAATACAGAAATTTTGAAGGTGTCGGTAACTGCTAAGACGCCGGAGAACGCCCAGCAGGCCAATAAGCTGTTGGTAGAAGGTTTTTTTAGACCGGCTGACGAATTTGAGTCGTACGGAGCAAAAGGCGACAAGAACATTCTTAGAAGGAAGGACCACAGAGGCCAAGGAAGATCTGGATAAAGCCGAGAGTAAACTGCAGGCTTATAAAAGCGAGCATAAAATCATCAGCCCTACCGACAGCGCCAAGTATTTTACCGATAAGGTAACGGAAATTGATAAGCAGGCGGCGGCGAATCAAGTGGAACTGGAAGCGGCGCAGGCACAGTTAGCGGCCATCAATGGGCAATTGGGCGGCGAAGCTCGAACTATCGCAGATAATGCTACCATTAAACAGTATAATGCTCAACTGGCCGAGTTGGAAACAAAAAAAATCGCGATGCAGGACAAATACACGGCCAAGCATCCTCTGGTGATTGACGTTCAAAACCAAATTACTGCGTTAAAGGAAAAAATAAAGAGCGAAATTAATCAGGTAGCCTCTTTGCAGGCACCCAGTGATAACATGGTGCATCAAAATTTACTGGCAGGGAAGTTTCAAAGTGAAGGAGCTATTGCAGTAGCGCAGCAAAAAGCGGAAGCTCTGCGCAAGTTGCAGGAGCAAAGCGATGAAGAATTAAGCAAACTGCCGGAAGTAGAACAAGGGTATATCAAAGTGGCACGAGATGCTTCCGTGGCGGGAGATATCTACATAATGCTGGCAAAACGGTTGGAAGAAGCGAAAGTAGCCGAAGTCATGGTATCTAATGATGTGCAAGTGGTAGATTTGCCTACGTTGCCGGAGAAGCCAATTCAGCCGCGTAAAGGATTGACACTGTTTTTAGCAGTTTTATTAGGTCTTATTGGAGGAAGCGCCTTTGTGACGGCACGGGAGCTCTTGAATCAGACTATCCGAACCGAGGAAGATGTGCAAAAGTATCTGGCATTGCCGGTGTTGGGTGCTATTCCGGAAGAGTCTTCTTTAGTAAAGGCCATGGAACAGGAAAATGAACCGAGTACAATAGAAAAACTGAAGGAAAGGATGAAGGGGAGATTATGGAAAAAATAAACTTAACAGCATACACCGATCCCAAAAGTCCTGTTTCGGAAGCCTATCGGACGATTCGTACGAATTTACAATTTGCAGGAGTGGATAAACCGTTAAAGACGATATTGCTTACCAGTGCAACTCCCAATGAAGGGAAAAGCACGGTGATTGCCAGTTTAGCCATCGTGATGGCACAGGCCGGGCATAAAGTCGTTTTACTGGATTGTGATTTTCGTAACCCAACGCAACACAAAATGTTTGGGTTGCCCAATAAAGGGTTAAGTAACTGTGTGGCTACGGATGGGGATTATCACGAAATTTTACAGCATATCGATCAGGAAAATTTAGATATTTTGACCAGCGGCCCGGTAGCACCGAATCCGTCGGAAATCCTTATGTCTCATAAAATGTCCACGTTGTTGGAGCGTTTAAAAGAAGAGTATGATTATGTATTAATTGATACGCCGCCTGTAATGTTAGTAACAGATGCGGCGGCAATCAGTTCTAAAGTAGATGGAATTATTATGGTGGTAGCCAGCAAAGCCAATCCCCCGAGTACAGAGATAATGGCAAAAGAACGGTTGGAACAGGCCGGGGCTCGTATTTTAGGCTGTGTACTTAACAAGGTGGAAGTAGCGCCGCGGAAATATGGAAGCAGCTATGGCTATGGTTATTATTATGGCGGACAGGGTGAAAAGAAGACAGAGGAATAGGGTAAAAGAAATCGCATTATAATGCATCTAAAGTGAAATCTATCGAAATATTGAAATTAAGTGGAGTAAGGGGATAACATGTTATGAAAGATAGGATCATTCCTTTCAGTCCTCCGGACATATCAGAATTGGAAATTGCAGAAGTTACAGAAGCGCTTCGCTCGGGATGGATTACTACCGGACCGCGGACAAAGTTATTAGAAAGACGGATTGCGGCGTTTATTCATACGGGAAAAACAGATATTGACTGTGATTCTCCTAAAGCAATGGAGAGATATTCAAATCAAGTGGTTTGTTTGAATTCCGCCACAGCGGCGGAAGAACTTAACTTACGGGTTCTTGGGGTAGGTTCGGGGGATGAAGTAATCGTTCCGGCCTATACTTATACAGCTACTGCTTCTTCGGTGATTCATTGTGGTGCAACGGTGGTTTTTGTAGACATACAGAAAGACGGTGATCCTATTACGCATATGCCGGAAATGGATTACGAGGCGTTGGAAGCTGCTATCACCGAAAAGACAAAAGCCATTATTACAGTTGATCTTGGCGGTATTCCTTGTGATTATGATCGGGTATTTGAAATCGTTGAGAGAAAACGTTCTCTTTATACCCCTGTTGTGAGTGACGGCACTCCTCTTGGTACATTGAACAGTCGTATTCAAAAAGGCTTAGGACGAGTCGCCGTTATTGCGGACTCTGCCCATAGCTTTGGAGCAAGCAGGACTGTTTCTCATACAGGGAAAGGCGCAATAATGCCGATACATAAGTATTGTGGGGCGATTGCTGATTTTACCAGTTTTAGTTTTCATGCGGTTAAAAACTTTACTACTGCTGAAGGTGGGGCGAGTACTTGGTGTCTGCCGGAATCTGTGTATGAAACAGGCGTGACGGATGAAGAAATTTACCATATGTATCAATTATTGTCTTTGCATGGACAAAGTAAAGACGCTTTAGCAAAAACTAAAATCGGTGCCTGGGAATATGATATTATTGGGCCATGGTATAAATGTAATATGACAGATATTATGGCTGCAATAGGGTTGAGGCAACTGGACAGGTATTTAGCGTTATTTGTTCGTAGGAAAGAAATAATAGTCAAATATGATAAGACTTGTGATGCGTTAGGTATTAAGCATATGCAGCATCATGTAGAGGGGATGGATAGTTCTAATCATTTATATCTTATTCGCGTACCTGGCATAAAAGCAGAAGAACGCAATAAAATTATTGAAAAAATGGCTGACAAAGGCGTGGCAACCAATGTTCATTACAAGCCGCTTCCGTTGATGACTGCATACGGAGCGAATTGCAGTGCGTATCCAAATAGCTACGACTATTATCAAAATCTTATAACATTACCTCTTCATACTTTATTGTCAGATGAGGATGTGGAGTATGTTTCTGTAGCGTTGAAAGTCGCTGTTAAAGAAGTTAGGGGTTAAGGATGTTGAGGAAATGGGATGATCTTCCAGATTTTATGCGTGTACCGGAGATAAGACCATATTATGATATATTGGATAAAAAACGTTGGCAGTTGGTTTTAAAACGGGGGCTTGATTTTTTTGTGGCTCTTATTTTGTTAATAGTTCTTTTTGTGCCGATGCTTATAATAGCGCTATTTATAAAATTAGATAGTCCAGGAACGATTTTTTATCGTCAAGAGCGTGTGACTACTTATGGGGAGCATTTTAGAATCCATAAATTTCGGACTATGGTTGATAACGCTGATCAAATGGGAACAGGTGTTACAATCGCAAACGATAAAAGGATTACAAGTTTTGGTAATAAGTTGCGTCGTTTAAGATTAGATGAACTGCCGCAAATTTTTGATGTTCTTCAGGGGACGATGTCTTTTGTTGGAACACGTCCAGAAAGTGTAAAATATGTGGATCAATATAGGCCCGAATATTATGCTACTTTGTTAATGCCTGCGGGTATTACCAGCGAAGCGAGTATTCGTTATAAGGATGAAGATAAGTTGTTAAGTGGTGCGGAGGATGTTGATAAAACCTATATAAAAAAAGTTTTGCCGGAAAAAATGCAATGGAATTTGGAATCAATTCGTTGTTTTTGTGTTTTGGACGATATAAAAACGATGTTTCGAACTGTCTTGACTGTGTTTGGAAAAGATGCTCAGCATTATGTGTGACTTAATGTTTTATTTTAGAAAGGTGAGAGGGGAGTTTAATGATTGATGGTCTTGTTTCTATTATTATGCCTTCTTGGAATACTGATAGATTTATTGCAGAATCAATCCGGTCTGTTCTTGATCAAACCTATCATAATTGGGAACTTTTGATAGTTGACGATTGTTCAACTGATAATACAGATACAATTATTGCAACATTTAAAGATCCTCGAATCAAATATTTTAAAAATGAAATGAATTTGGGTGCGGCTCTCACGAGAAACCGAGCCCTTAGAGAAGCACAAGGGGAATGGATAGCATTTCTTGATTCAGATGATTTATGGAAAGCAGAAAAACTAGAAAAACAAATAAGTTTTATGGAAAAAAATGGGTACGTTTTTTCTTATCATGAGTATGTAAAGATTGATGAGCAATCAAAGCCTCTAAATATTTATGTTTCCGGGCCGGACGTTGTGACAAAGAAAAAAATGTATAATTATGGATATCCCGGTTGTCTAACTTTTATGTATAACGTAAAAACTATGGGATTGATTCAAATAAACGATATCAAAAAGAATAATGATTATGCAATTTTGTTGAAGTTATGTAAAAATGCAAATTGTTTTTTGTTAAAAGAAAATTTAGCACAGTATCGGGTAAGAAAAAAGTCTATAAGCCATGACTATTTACATAAAAAACTTAAAAGTCATTATGACTTATTCCGTTTATGTGAAACGGAATCAAGGTGTAGGGCATTGTGGCATGCTTGTTGGAACATGTATTACGGGATGTTAAAAAAAATACAGTATGAGAAAAAATCTTAATTTAAAGTTTGGTATTATAGATGCCTTTTGTATTAAATGTTAAGAGAGGTGCGATATTTAGATGGAAAGAGATTTTTTTCTATATAAAATTAGGCGACAAATTCAGGTTATTGCTTATCATATTTTGTCAAACACAATGCTTGCAAAGTTCTATTCGTGTATTATCCTTAAGCAAAATGTTAATTTAGAACACTCGCAAACATTTAATGAAAAAATCCAATGGCTCAAATTGCATGAATCTCCTAATAACCCAAGGGTTGTAGAATGTGCGGATAAATATAAAGTTAGAGAATATGTTCAAATGCAAGGACTTGGCGATACTCTAGTCCCTCGTATGATTATTTGTGAGGAATATCTCGGAGCTCAAATAACAGACTACAAATTTTTTTATTTAGATGGACGAAAAATGCCTATGATTAGAGATGATTATTCTCCTATGGAAATAGATAAATTGCCGGCTTTTTTGAAGATATGAAAAATGCGGCCGCCATTTTGTGCAAAGATTTTAAGTTTGTTCGAGTCGATTTTTTTATAGCTAAAAATCGCTATTCTTTTGCTGAATTAACTTTTACTCCTAGTGCAGGGATGATGCCATTTAATCCTGTAGAATTTGATTTGGAATGGGGAAAAATATTGAACATTAGAAATAGCAAAAGAGTATAATAATTTTTGAGTTTATATAATATCTAACTAATCTCTACAATAGTGAAGTTTTCTCTACGCTATAAGATTTTACATTGATATGATTAGCAGAGGATTTTTGTCATGAGAGTTTTGCATATTAATTCATCGTTATCAAATAATAGTGGTGTTATTGCCGTTTTACTTAACTATTATCAAAATTTGGATCGGGAAAAAATTCAATTTGATTTTTTATATTATTTACCGTCTAATTTCTCAAGTGAAAAAAGAATAGAGAGGTTGGGGGGGAAAACTTATAAAATAAGCAAAACGAATAATTTATTAAAATTTAGGAAACAGATTTCAAGTTTTTTTAATTCTTATAGGGGCCAATATCCTATTGTACATCTGCATGATCCTTTTCTAGCTCGGATTATTTATGATATATTGAAAAAAAACGGTGTTAGATACCTCATTGTTCATAGTCATGCTACTTGTTATTCAGACAAAAAAATTAGTTCTATTAGGAATAGACTTTTATGTATGAATATTGCAAGGCATTGTGATGTATGCATGGCTTGTTCTAAAGCTGCCGGAGACTTTTTGTTTGGCAAGAAGGTAAAGTATCATGTTATGAATAATGCAATTGATTTAGAAAAATTTAAATATAATCAACAAATTCGTATAGAAAAAAGACACGAGTTTGGTCTAAATAATGAATTTGTTTTGGGGCATGTCGGAAATTTTGTAAACCAAAAGAACCATTTCTTTTTATTGAAAATATTTTCAGAGGTATTACGCTTGAAACCGGATGCAAAACTGCTTTTGGTTGGTGATGGAATACTTAGACAAAGAATTGAAAATAAGGCAGCTGAAATGGGAATCATCCAAAAGATTATGTTTTTAGGTAAGAGAAGGGATGTTAATGAAATATATCAGGCAATGGATGTTTTTGCGCTTCCCTCGCTTTTTGAAGGGTTACCTATGGTTGGGGTAGAGGCGCAGTGTTCAGGATTACCCATAGTCTTTTCTGATGAAATTAGTCCAGAAGCAGGGATTGGAAATTTTATGTTTTTAAAATTAAAGGATTCTCCCGGCAAATGGGCTTCAGTTATTCTTCAAATGTATGAACATCATAAAAGAGATAAGGATATTGCGTTGCGAAATTTGAAACTTCATGGCTTTGATATTCGAACAGAAGCACTTAAGCTTCAAAATTTTTATTTTGATATGATTGGAAATAAGTAATATGTGGTTACATTACTTCTTATTTTTGTTAATTTGTTTTATTTCTATAACGGGATATATTTTTTCTAAAAGAAAGCAAAAAAATATATTTGTTTTAATAACGGTTTTTGCTTTATTTTTTGTTATTGCTACTTTTCGAGATATAGGTGTTGGCAATGATACGATAGTATATTACAGATTTTTTAATGAAGTATATTATTGCAATTCGTTTTTAGAAGCTGTGGATATATCTCGATTTGAAATAGGTTATGTATTTTTAAATTATTTTGTTGCCCAAATTGGTGGCAACTTTACCGTTTTGTTAGGATTCATTTCAATTATTTATCTAAGCTCAATTTTTAGATTTATTGGTAAATATGCACTGTCTAATTCCATTGCTATTTTGTTAACTTTTACTTTTTCTATGTTTTATGATCTTTTAAATGTTGGGAGACAATGTTTGGCAGTAGCTATTTTTTTATACGGTATTGATTACTTGATTCAAAGAAATTTTGTAAAATATTTAGTTATAATAATATTTGCTTCGTTATTTCATACAGCGTCTTTTTTTATGATATTTTTATATTTTCTACCTGCTATTGATTTAAAATATGCAAAAAATTTTATAAAATGGAGTATTTTATTTTTATTATTTCTTGTTGCCCTGCAATATAGAGCTTCTTTTTTAACTAATTTTTTGCCCTATTACGCTCATTATCTTAATTCGATATATTCAGAAGGCGAGATTCGACTTGCGAGTATTGCTTTTTTATTGATAAGAATATTTGTCATAGTAATCATTTATTTCTTTAAAGGAGATTTGCAAAATCAAAAGCACGGTGAACAGTCTAATTTAACTGTCTTTAGTCAACTGGTTTTTATGGAATGTTTTGTGGCCGGGGCATCAATCGCTTTTAATTTGCTTGACAGGTTTGAAAATTATTTTTGTCTGGGCTTTATAATCTTTGTATCTAATGCTATATCTTCTATGAAAAGTAGAAATCGACTAATTGCAAAACTCCTTATTATTATAGTAACTATGATTTATTTATCGACTACACTGACTTTAAGAAATGAATGGTATGGTATATTCCCATATCAGTTTATTAATTAGGAGGCAAAATGTCTAAAGATCCGGTTTTTTTATCTTATGCAATAGCTAATTTTTTTTATAGAAATCATATGTCAATAATTTCTTTTTTTGTTAGAGGGATAATGAGAGTAATATTCGCCTGTGACATACCATATAAAACCAAAATTGGTAAGGGCACGGTTTTTCCGCACCATGCTTTAGGAATTGTGATACATCCATATGCCATTATTGGGGAAAATTGTAAAATTGAACAAAATGTCACTATAGGTGGCAGGAGTGGTATAACTGTTTTGCCAGTTATTGGGGACAATGTTATGATTGGTGCAGGAGCATTGGTTCTTGGTCCGGTGAAAATTGGGGACAATGTTCAAATTGGTGCTGGGGCTGTGGTGGTAAACGATATTCCTGAGAATTGTGTTGTCACAGGAATACCGGCAAAAATAATAAAAAGAGATGGTATGAGAGTATGAAAAATGTCATTTTACTGGATACGTCAATCGCTTCACTAAATCAAGGCGATGAAATTATAAATCTATCTATAAAGAAAAATTGGGTAGAGTTGTTTCAAAATAATTATATTTTGAAGATGGCTTCTCATACGCCTATGTATACCTTTTTTCAAAGTAAGATTTACAAAGAAAAACTTGATGTAATAAGGAACGCTGACTATAAATTTTTATGTGGTACAAATGCCCTTTATACGAATATGTTTCGGCCACTTCCTACTTGGAACATTAATTTGCTCGACTGTGGCTTAGCTAAGGGAACCATTTGTTTAGGTGTCGGACTGGGGGTTAATAGCAAGAGCACGAATTGGTATACTAAAAAACTTTATCGAAAAGTTTTATCTTCAGAGTATATTCATAGTACACGCGACGAGAGAACCAAAGAGTTTTTAGAAAAATTAGGCTTTAGAGCGGTAAATACGGGTTGTCCGACTTTATGGGGAATGACGGAAGATGTATGTATGAAAATTCCTCGGAAAAAGTCAAACTCTGTTATCTTCACATTGACATATTACGATAGAGATGTAAAAAATGATAATTTATTAATCCAAATTTTAAGAAGGAATTATGAGAAAGTTTATTTTTGGCCTCAATGTCTTAAAGATTTAGAATACTTTCAATCTTTAAATTGCGATTTCCCTGTTGAAATAATTCTGCCGAATGTAGATAATTATTCCAATGCATTGTCAAGAGGCGTGGACTACATTGGCAACCGATTACACGGTGGTATTTTTGCTCTACAACATTTTTGTCGCACAATTATAATTGCTATAGATTATAGGGCGAGAGAAATGCATAAAAACTATTCTTTTGTTTGCATTGAAAGAACTGATACAGAAAATTTACTAGAAAGCATGATACTAAGTGAATGGGAAACAAGGATTTCTGGTTTGGATTTTAATTTGATACAAGAGTGGAAGAGACAATTCAGTTATGGAGAATAATAAATATATTGCGTTAGTTTCCAACACTGCAATATTTGCGGTAGGTAATATTTTAATCAAATTAATAGCTTTTTTTTTAATGCCCCTGTACACATATGTTTTAACAACAGAACAATATGGCATTGCGGAATTATTAAATAGTTCCATTGAAATAGTGGTTCCTATTGCGACATTTTGTATTGTTGAGGCTTTATATCGGTTTGCGATTGATGAAGATGCCAATCATATAAAAATATTTACTAATGCCGTAGTAATTCTTCTAATTGGCGATATAATAGTTTTATTGTGTTGTTTGTTAGTTTCGAATTTATATGAATATGGGTATGTCTGCGATTTCTTTTTTCTATTTATTGCTATAACATTTTATAAATTGACGACGCAGTTTGCGCGAGGACTTGGGCAAGCTAAACGATATGTAGTTTATGGCATCCTAAATGCATTGTTGTTAATTTTTTTCAATATAATTTTTTTGGTTGTCTTGAGGGGAGGGATTCATGCCTATTTGGCTTCTTTTTCTATTGCATATTTTCTATCTGGTTGTTTTGCTTTTATTCTTTCTTCAGAATATGACTACTTTAATTTAAAAAAATTTGATAAAAAAACTTTAAAAGCAATGCTAAGATACAGTGCACCTAATATCCCTAATATGCTATCATGGTGGATTAACAATGTATCATCAAGGTATATATTACTTTTTTTTTGGGATGCCAGCGTTACTGGATTATTTACAGCGGCAAGTAAATTACCCGCAATAGTAAATTTAGGATCCTCAATTTTTCAACAGGCGTGGCAGTATTCTACTGCAAAAGAGATAGAGTCTGAGGATGGAGCTGTTTTTTTTTCAATAGTTTTTAGGACATATTTGTATCTGTGCGTTTGTTTAGGTTCTTTATTAATAGTTTTCAATAAAACTATCTGTCGCCTTCTTTTGCAAGCAGATTTTTATATTGCGTTTAAATATGTGCCATTTTTGTTATTAGCAGCTATTTTTGGCTGTATATCAATTTATTTTGGTACTTTTTATCAAGCCATGAAGGACAATATGATGTTAATGACATCTACCATGATTGGTGCAGTAGTTAATGTAATTTTAAATTTTATTCTTATACCGTGGTATGAAGGTCTTGGTGCGGCTATTGCAACTGTTATATCGTATATAATTGTTGTAATTATACGCGTCTATGATATAGAGAAAAAAATTCCTATCAAGATTGACTGGTTTAAAGCTATGGTGCAAATAGGATGTTTAATTATACTGGCTATTTCTTCAAGTTTTGCTTTCTCTGCCGAGTTCTATCCTAATTATTTGATTAATTGTATACTGGTAACTATTATTTTATTTTCAGATTTAAAAATTATAAACTTAGGATATAAAAAAATAATTTTATTAGTTAAAAAACGGGATAGGCAAAGCTATTTTTAAGGGAAAATTATTTTGATTTTTTAATAAGCTGTTTTATATTGGTAGGAGGCTTCTTATGAACATTGCAATAGCAGGAACAGGGTATGTAGGATTATCAAATGGCATATTATTGGCACAACGCAACCATGTGGTAGCGTTGGACATTCTGCCGGAAAAGGTGGGAATGTTAAATCAAAAGAAATCACCAATCGTAGATAAGGAAATAGAGACATACTTTGCTGAACAGGATCTGGATTTTACGGCGACATTAGACCCCCAGGCGGCTTTTTCTGAAGCTGATTTTGTCATTATTTCAACGCCTACCAATTATGACCCGGATAAAAACTTCTTTGATACGTCTTCTGTAGAAACTGTTATTAAACAGGTTCTACAGATAAACCCGGATGCGGTGATGGTCATTAAATCCACAGTCCCTGTAGGCTTTACAAAGCAGATGAAACAACGCTACCATACAGACAACATTATCTTTTCGCCCGAGTTTTTAAGGGAAGGAAAAGCGTTATATGATAATTTACATCCTTCCCGTATTGTAGTAGGTGAAAAATCTGAACGGGCCCATACTTTTGCCGGACTGCTGGCAGAAGGAGCTATAAAAAAAGATATCCCTATGATTTTTACCGGTTCTACAGAGGCAGAGGCCATTAAACTATTCGCCAATACGTACTTGGCCTTGCGCGTAGCTTATTTTAATGAATTGGATAGTTATGCGGAAGTACGGGGGCTATCGACGAGCGAAATCATTCAGGGAGTATGTCTGGATCCGCGTATTGGAGATTTTTATAACAATCCATCGTTTGGGTATGGTGGTTATTGTCTGCCTAAAGATACAAAACAACTTTTGGCCAATTATTCAGATGTACCACAGAATTTGATTGGCGCTATTGTACAGGCGAATCGTACACGCAAGGATCATATTTCGGATATGATTTTAAAAAGAAAACCTGATATAGTAGGAATTTATCGTCTGACCATGAAGACGGCATCAGATAATTTCCGTGCGAGTGCGATTCAAGGGGTTATGAAACGAATCAAAGCCAAAGGCGTAGAGGTGGTGGTGTATGAGCCGACTCTGCCGGCCTCAGAATTTTATCGTTCCCGCGTTGTGCGGGATTTAAATGAATTCAAAAAAATCAGTGATGTAATTGTAGCAAATCGCCTTTCTGAAGAATTGCAAGATGTGAGCGATAAAGTTTATACTCGCGATTTGTTTTCCAGAGATTAAAAGGGAGTCCACATGGAAGATCTACAAAGTATTGTACTATTAATTGATGCGGATAATACGCAGCTGTCGAAGCTGGAGGATATTATCCGAGAAATTTCCACCCATGGCCGCATCGTGGTGAAGCGGGCCTATGGAAACTGGAAAAAGGATGTATTGAAAAACTGGGAAGAAGAAATTAAGCGCCTGGCCATTAAGGCAGAGCAGCAGTTTGATTATGTGTCGGGGAAAAATGCTACGGATATGGCATTGGTCATTGATACGATCAGCCTGTTGCACCGGGGCATTTACGATGCCTTTGTGATCGTGGCCAGTGACAGCGATTACACGCCGTTGGCGATCCATCTGCATGAATCCGGTGTGCATGTGATCGGGGTGGGGGAAAAGAAAACGCCGATTTCTTTCCGCAACAGTTGTGATGAGTTTATCTTTTTAGAGAATTTGGGCGCGGAGAAAAAGAGCCGTTCGACGGCTTCGCCCGGACCCCGGCGAAAAAATAAGGATACTGCGGAAAATAACGTTGATGTTTCTACGGAGCAAGATGAGCCGGAAGAATCTATTAACTGGGTACATGATCTGCTGCGCGAGGCTTCTGACCGTTACCAGGATGATGACGGCTATGTGAATGTGAGTTCCGCGGGGCAGTTTATCAAACGGGTGAAGCCGGATTTTGACGTACGTTCTTTTGGTTTTTTAAAGCTTCCCAAGTTGATTGAGGCGTTTCCGGATCGGTATGAGATGATTAAGTACCCGGGCAAGGGTAAGGTTAAGATTGTGGCCTATCGGGTGAAGTAGTGGAGGTTTTGGTCCAAACCGGGGGCCGGAATCGAAACGTCGGATTGTATGACATGGGCTGCTGCGCCGGGGAAGGTACGGCAGTTTATGCCGGTAGAGGGAGGTACGTTACATGGATGTCACGCAGGTTGCACTGTATCGCCGTGAAGTGTTGCGTCGGATTGTGGAGTATGCCTGGCAGGATGTGCTGCCGGAGCATGTGTATGATATTCTCCAAGAGGTGGTGCGGGAAGATACGCCCCGGGTGCGTTGCTGCGTCCATAAGGAGCGGGCGGTTCTGAAGAACCGGATCCAGATGGCCTTGTGGCAGCCTTTGGGACGGAATATCATCAATGCGGCGAACGATGCGCTGGCGGGGCATTTTGACCGGACTTTGCCTCTGATGGATGTACTGCCGGATGCCTGTGACGCCTGTCCTATCGACAAGTATTATGTGACGGATCTTTGTCGCCGTTGCATCCAGCATAATTGCATGAATCACTGTCCTAAGCATGCGATTACAATTGTCAATAACCGGGCGTTTATCAACCGTTCTTTGTGCATTGAGTGCGGGCGTTGCGCGCAATCCTGTCCTTATGGGGCGATTCTTGAGATCAGCCGTCCCTGTATCCGGGCCTGTGCGGTGGGGGCGCTTTCCGCCGGGGAAGACAAGCGGACGAAAATTGATTATGAAAAATGTACCCATTGCGGGAATTGCCGGGCGGCCTGTCCGTTTGGCGCCCTGGATGAGCGGAGCATGGTGCTGCCCCTGACCCTGGCGTTAAAGCAACATAAGCCGGTGGTCGCAATGCTGGCCCCTTCGTTTGTGGGGCAGTTTGGTATGAAGATTACGGTGGCGCAGGTGATAGCCGGATTGCGGCGCATGGGTTTTGCCGATGTGGTGGAGGTAGCTGTAGGAGCGGATATCACCACCTTACATGAAGCGGAAGAATTTGTGGAAAAGGTACCGGATCAGATGCCTTTTATGACCAGTTCCTGCTGTCCGGCGTTTGTGAGTCTGGTGGAAAAACATTTCCCTGAATATAAGGAGAATATATCGAAAACAGCTTCGCCGATGGTAGCCTGCGCCCGGTATGTAAAGGAAAAGCAGCCAAAGGCGCTGACTTGTTTTATCGGACCCTGCATTGCGAAAAAGGGTGAAGGATTGCAGCATCCGGAGTGTATTGATTTTGTGCTGACTTACGAAGAATTGCAGTGCATGTTTGAGGGGATCGGCATTGATCTGACTTTACCGGTGGAGGAAGAGTATATTACTAAGGCTACGGCGGCCGGCATCGGTTTTCCTTTGTACCGGGGCGTACAGGATTCGGTGAAGAAGATACTGCCGCCGGAACGGCAGGCTTCTTTGGCGGCGGAATATGCGGATGGTCTGGAACAGTGCTATGATATGCTGGAGCAGATCAAAAAAGGCAAGCTGCAGGTAGAATATTTTGAGGGCATGGCCTGCTGCAACGGCTGTGTGGACGGCCCCGGTTCTCTGGCTCAGCAGGGGCTGACCCGGGTGATGGTGACGAAGTTCCAGAAAACAGCGCCGCAGGCCGTGAGTTCGGAAAATGAAGCGGCGGCAGAGGCCGTTCAGAAGATTGATTTTGAAGTATAAACGGCAGATGTGTGACCATCTGGTGACCGAACCGGCGCAACCGATTGTCAGACGCTATGTTCTGTAGTATAATATAATGGTTAAAATAAAGTTTTCTTGCTGAAGGCTAGATTATGTAATTGGAGGAGTTAGCATGTCCGGACATTCAAAATGGGCAAATATTAAACACAAAAAGGGCAAGGCAGATGCTGCCAGAGGCAAAATAACCACCAAGATCGGCCGTGAGATCACGATTGCTGTACAGATGGGCGGCCCCGACCCGGTGGGTAATATGCGTCTGAAACTGGCGCTGGCAAAGGCCAAAGCCAATAATATTCCCAAGGATAATATCAAACGGGCGATCGATAAGGGCGTCGGCGAAAAGAACGGCGCGAAATACGAAGAGATTTCTTACGAAGGGTACGGGCCGGCCGGTGTGGCGGTTATGCTGGATGTGTTGACGGATAACCGGAATCGTACGGCGGCGGATGTGCGCCATGCTTTCACCAAACATGGCGGCAATATGGGCGAGACCGGCTCGGTTGGCTGGATGTTTAAACGCAAAGGTGTTTTCACCATTGATAAAGAAGCCGGTTATGATGAAGACGAAGTGATGATGGTGGCGCTGGATGCCGGGGCGGAAGATGTAAAAAGCCTGGACGACAGCCTGGAGATCATCACGGAGCCGGCGGATTATGATGCGGTGGAAGCGGCGTTGGCGGATAATCGTATCGAAACGGTGATGTCTGAAATTACCATGGTGCCGGATACGATGGTAAGCCTGTCTGACGAAGATGCGGAAAAGGTGCGCAAGATCATTGATATGTTTGATGATATGGACGATGTGCAGGAAGTCTACACCAATGCTGATTTGCCGGAAGAAGAGGACGAGGACTGAAACTGAGCAGGCAGGCTTCTAAAAAGGCCTGCCTTTTTATATTTTGACAGGTGGGGGACAGTATGCTGGCGTTAGGGATCGATCCGGGCACGGCCATATGCGGCTACGGGCTGGTGGAAATGAAAGGCAGTTCGCTGCGCCCTGTGTTTTATGGGGCGGTGCTGACGGATAAGGATTGGAAGCCGGAAGACCGCCTGAAACGGATTCATGATGATGTGGCCGATATTATCCGCCATTTTTCACCGGATTTCATGTCCATTGAAAAGTTGTATTTCAACCGGAATGTGAATACGGCGATCCCTGTGGCGCAGGCCCGGGGCGTGGTGCTGCTGGCGGCGGCGGAACAACAGCTGCCCATTGTGGAATATACGCCGATGCAGATTAAAAAGGCGGTGACCGGTACCGGCGGCGCCGCTAAGAAACAGGTGATCTTCATGGTGCAGCGGCTTTTAGGCCTGCGGGGAAAAATTGAGCCGGACGATGTATCGGATGCGTTGGCGGCGGCCGTCTGCGGTTTGCACCAGATGCGGATCCTGCAGTTGCAGGCGGGGAACGGGCGGCGGATCATGGATATTCTGGAAGCCCAGCGCAATCCGTTGAGTAAGCGGTGAGCGGTGGATATGAGGTGTGAAAGATGATTGGTTCTGTGAAAGGCACGGTGACGTATCTGGCACCGGAGTTTTGCCTGATTGAAACGGCCGGCGGCGTAGGGTATCGCGTATTTATGCCGGTCTCTCAGCTGCGGCTGTTGGCCATTGGCGAAGCTGCGCAGGTATTGACGTATACGGCAGTGCGGGAAGATGCCATTCAGCTGTATGGCTTTCTGGAACGGCAGTATTATGAATTGTTTACGCTGTTATTGACGGTGAGCGGCATCGGCCCCAAGGGCGCCAATGGCATCCTGACGGCGATCAAGCCGGAAGGGTTTTATCTGGCGATCCAGAGTCGGGATGTGAAGACGTTGACGGGCCTGCCGGGCATTGGAAAGAAAACGGCGGAGCGTCTCATTTTAGAACTGAAGGATAAAATCGGTACGCTGGAAAGCGCCGAAAATGACCGGGATTTTGCCGCGGCGGTCAATGAAGGCACGAGCGGTGCAGTGAGCGAAGCTACGGCGGCACTGGTGGCTCTGGGCTATTCCAATTCGGAGATTTTGCCGGTTTTGCGGAAGATTCCGGACTACGGCAAACTGACCCGGGATGAGCTGATCCGCAAGGCGCTGCAGGCATTTGCCCGTCGCTGAGTGCTGCAGCAAAGCACTATTTAATTAGTATGTAACGGAACGAACGAAGGGGAGGACACTATGGAGTTTGATGATCGGCTGATCGGCACGGAAGAAACGGAAGCCGATGCGGAACAGTACAGCCTGCGTCCCCGCACGTTAGAAGAATATATCGGACAGGACAAGGTCAAACAGAATATCTCTGTGTTTATTCGCGCGGCCCTGGCCCGGGAAGAAGCGTTGGATCATGTGCTGCTGTTCGGCCCGCCGGGGCTGGGGAAAACCACCTTGGCCAATATCATCGCCAATGAGCTGCATGTGAATATGCGTATTACTTCCGGACCGGCCATTATGCGGCAGGGGGATCTGGCGGCGATCCTCAGCACGCTGGCGGAGGGGGAAGTGCTGTTTATTGACGAAATTCACCGTCTGCCGAAGGCGGTGGAAGAGATCCTTTATTCGGCCATGGAAGATTACCAGTTGGATATTGTGATCGGTAAGGGACCCGGCGCGCAAAACGTCCGGCTGCCGTTGCCGCATTTTACCTTGATTGGGGCGACTACGCGGCTGGGGTCACTGGCGGCGCCTTTGCGGGATCGATTTGGCGTCCAGTGCCGGCTGGAGTTTTATGAACCCCGGCAATTGAGCGTCATCGTGACGAAATCCGCGGATAAATTGGGGATTTCCATTACTGCGGAAGGGGCGTTGGAGATTGCCCGCCGCTCCCGGGGCACGCCCCGCGTAGCGAACCGTTTATTGAAACGGGTGCGGGATTTTGCCCAGGTTTCGGGGCAGGATTTTGTGGACCCGATCCTGGCGGATAAAGCGCTGTCCCGTTTGGAGGTAGATCGTCTGGGTCTGGATCAGAATGACCGGCGCATTTTGTATACGATCGTCAAGACCTTTGGCGGCGGCCCGGTAGGAGTGGATACCATTGCGGCGGCGGTCAGCGAAGAGGCCGGCACTATTGAAGACGTGGTAGAGCCCTATCTGATGCAGTTAGGCTTGCTGCAGCGGACGCCCCGGGGCAGAATTGCGACCAGAGAGACCTATGCCTATCTGGGAATCCCCTATCCGGAGGAAAAGGGAAACAACGGCAACGGTGCTGATAATGGCGGAACGTCGGCTTTGCAGGCAGATTTATTTACAAGATAGTGCGCGGATTTATTTACAAGACAGAGCAATGAAAGTGAAATGAAATAGAGGAATTTCTATGAAGTTGTTGCTGCATTCCTGCTGTGGCCCCTGCTCCTGCTATCCTACGCAGGAGCTGACCGAAAAAGGCGTGGATTTTACGTTGTTGTATTACAATCCCAATATCCACCCCTATCGGGAGTTTAAACACCGTCTTGCGGCGTTGCGGGAGCTGGCGGAGAAAAAAGAGTATAAACTGATCATTGATAAAACGTATCCTCTGGAAGAGTGTATGCAGGGGATGCTGTCTGAACCGGGGATCCGCTGTGCGTTCTGTTATCGGATGCGGATGCGTTATGCTGCGGCTTATGCCGCGCAGCACGGGTATGACGTTTTTTCCACCACGTTGCTGTATAGCCCCTACCAGAAGCATGAGCTGTTAAAACGAACGGCGGAAGAAGCGGCCCGGGAGTTCGGCGTGACGTTCTTTTATCAGGACTGGCGGCCTTATTATCAGGCGGGAGTGGACATCAGCTTGGAATTGGGCCTGTATCGCCAGCCCTACTGCGGCTGCATTTTCAGCGAGCGGGACCGCTATATGGAAGTCAGGAAGCGGGGCGCTTTGATGGATAAGGTGGGGGATACCGCGACCGAAGGTGTGACTGATCGCGTACTCGCTATGAAAACCGATTTTGCGGCTGACAATGTGAGTGGTACTGGAATCGATGCGAAGGCTGATGCTGCGGGAAATGTGAAGGCAACTGAAGAAAAGTTTGTCCGTATCAGTAAAAATATCATTCAGCTGCAGAAGCAGGCTGTGATTTTGTACAAATAGAGGTCACAAGCTTTGCGTCTTGCGGCAAGCTATGAGCAGATTCAGACTGAATACACGGCTGGGTGCGTATGCCGGTAAAAGATTGACAATACCCATTAAAACGACGTAATTATTCTAAAAAGTGATGTAATAGTTCCAAGAGCGCAGGGAGGTGGAAAGATGAAAAATGAAAACCGGGTATGCAGCGGCTTGCGGTTATTTTTGGCCGTGGCGTTGGCGTTTTCTTTTATCTTTACTTTTTCCTCGCAGGCAATTGCCAAAAATAAAACAGTTCTTACGATAGACGTGGGGTTGGTGGTGGCCCAGTTTTCGGCGGAAATCACAACGGAAGCTGATTTTATTGTGGAGCAACCGGAGGGGCAGCGCACGGTGCTTCCCAAGGGGAAATATTTTGCGGCGGTAGAGCAAGGTAAGATTCGTCTGGGAGAGGCGTTGTTGTCCGGTGGCGTTGTGTTGGAGATGCCTTTTAACGAGAAAGAGGCGGCAAATAAAAAGCTTTTTTCCGTGAACCGACAGGCATACCGGGGCCGGTTGCAAATTTTTGTGACAGAGGACGGTAAAAATCTGACGGTGGTCAATCAGGTACCGTTGGAAGACTATGTGAATTCTGTATTGGGGCCCCAATCGTCTCCCATCTGGCCGGATGAAGCGATTAAAGCGCAGGCGGTTGCGGTGCGGAGTCTGGCGCGCTATCATATGGAGAACCGGGAGAATGCCTTATTCGCTGTGCGGGCCGTGGAAACGGATGCCTTTTACGGCGGGGTGCGGACGGAAAATAAAAACATAAGTAAGGTGGCGGCTTTGACTGCGGGTGAGGTGCTGTATTATGGCAATCATGCTGCTGCGGCCTACAGCGGGGAGAGCAGCGGCGGACAGACTGTCAGCGCGGTCGAAGCGCTGCAGCAGGACATTCCTTATCTGTCTGCCGTGGAAGATTTCGACATGGATGCGCCCTCTTTTCAGTGGGAGAAAAAGATCCAGGTGCTTACGATTGCCCGTATCCTGAATCAAAATGGCTATAAAGTGGGGAAGCTGCAAGGGTATCGCCTGACGGACAGCGGTAAAGCGGCCGGCGGGGATCGTTTCCCCAGCGGCCGGGTCCGGTCGATTTACTGGCAGGGGGATGAGGGCAGCGTCACGCTGACCGGGCAGAAGTTTGCCGAGCTGTTGTCTTTGAACAGTACCTGGTTTGAGGTGTATAATGTGGAGCCGGCGCCGGATAAATTAGATGTACCCATTGAGAATGGGTATGGTATCCAGATTGGTAAAAAAGAGATCCCGATTGAAATCAAGGGGCCGGATGGTTCAACCTGGAAATCCGTGCTTCCGGGCTTTCATTTTTTGAACGGCTCGCAGGAAGAGACTTTGCTTTTTAAAGGCAAAGGAAGGGGCAGAGGTCTGGGGCTGTCTAAATGGGGCGCCCGCGGTATGGCTAATGAGGCGCCGGAAAACGCTAAAGAGTATTATAAAACGATTTTGTTGCATTACTATCCGGGCACAAGATTGGTGGAGCTGTATTAAGCCGTCATGGAGCCCGCAGAAGGATGAGGAGTATAGATGAAGGTTACTGATTTTGATTATGAACTGCCGAAAGAGCTGATTGCTCAGCACCCCATGGAGCCACGGGATCACAGTCGGCTGCTGGTGGTGGATAAGGTTACGGGAGAAACAGAGCATCGCCATTTCTACGATTTGATCAACTATTTACGGCCGGATGATCTGCTGGTCTTTAATGATACCCGGGTCATTCCGGCCCGGCTTCATGGTTTTAAGGATACGGGAGCCCATGTGGAGGTATTTTTGCTGACCCGGCTGAATCAGACGGATTGGGAAGTGCTGGTACGCCCGGGTAAAAAGTTGCAGGTGGGGGCTCATATTCAGTTTTCTGAGGAGTTAGGCTGCACGATTGTGGACCATACGGACTTTGGCGGTCGTGTGGCCCGCTTTGAATTTAACGGTGTATTTGAAGAGATATTGGATCGTCTGGGCGAAGTGCCGCTGCCGCCTTATATCACGGCGGAACTGGAAGATAAGGAACGTTACCAGACGGTGTATAACCGGGATCCGGGTTCGGCGGCTGCACCTACGGCAGGGCTGCATTTTACGGAAGAACTTTTGCGGAAAATCAGGGAAAAAGGCTGCGAGGAAGTCTTTGTTACGTTAAATGTGGGGCTGGGTACCTTCCGTCCGGTGACGGAAGAAAATATTGAAGACCACCCCATGCACCGGGAATTTTACAGCGTGTCTCAGGCGGCGGCGGATGCGATCAATCGGGCTAAGGCGGAAGGCCGTCGTATCGTGGCGGTGGGCACTACAGCGGTACGCACGCTGGAATCGGCCGGCGCAGACGGCACGGTAAAGGCGGGCAGCAGTTGGACGCGGATTTACATTTATCCCGGGTTTCAGTGGCAGATGGTGGATGCGTTGGTCACCAACTTTCATCTTCCCCAAAGCACGCTGCTGATGCTGGTTTCGGCCTTATCTTCCCGTGAGGTGATGCTTCGGACCTATGCCGAGGCGGTACGGGAAAAGTATCGCTTCTTCTCCTTCGGCGATGCGATGTTTATTACTACACTACAGAGGACAAGGTGAATCTATGCACGCAGTAACGTATGAATTGATAAAAGAAGAGGGACAGGGCAGCGCCCGTCTGGGGAAACTGCATACGCCCCACGGGACTTTCGACACGCCGATGTTTATGCCGGTGGGGACCCAGGCTACGGTAAAGACCCTGGCGCCGGAAGAATTGTATGAGATGGGCAGTCAGGTGATCCTTGCCAATACCTATCATCTGTTTTTGCGTCCCGGCAGCGAACTGGTTCAAAAAGCCGGCGGACTCCATTCTTTTATGAATTATAAACGGGGGATGTTGACGGACAGCGGCGGATTCCAGGTATTCAGCCTGGGGGCGATGCGGAAGATCAAGGAGGAGGGCGTTATGTTCCGTTCCCATCTTGACGGCAGCCGTCAGTTCCTTTCGCCGGAAGTTTCCATGAAGGTGCAGGAAGAGTTGGGCGCCGACATTGCCATGGCGTTTGACGAGTGTATTCCTTACCCTGCGGATTTTGCCTATACGAAGCGTTCGACGGAACGGACGACCCGCTGGGCTGAACGTTGTTTGGCGGCCCATACCCGGCCTGATCAGTCTGTGTTTGGCATCGTCCAGGGGGGCATGTTCCCTGACTTACGCAAAATGAGCGTGGATGCGCTGCTGGAAATGGATTTTGCCGGTTACGGTATCGGCGGCCTTTCGGTAGGCGAACCCAAGCCGGTGATGTATGATATATTGGGGCAAACCACCGAATGGATGGATAAAAATAAAGCCCGTTATTTAATGGGCGTGGGTACGCCGGATTGCATTGTGGAAGGCGTCAATTTAGGCGTGGACATGTTTGACTGCGTATTCCCCACCCGGGTGGCGCGGAATGGTACGGCCATGACGTCCAGAGGGCGCGTGGTAATCCGCAACGCGGCGTATGCGGAAGATTTCCGGCCCATCGATGAGCATTGCGACTGTTATACCTGTCGGAATTTCTCCCGGGCCTATATCCGGCATCTTTTTAAGGCGGAAGAGCTTTTTGGACTGCGCCTGCTCTCCATTCACAATCTGCATTTTCTGTTGGCTTTCACCCGGCGGATCCGGGAAGCCATTGCTGCAGGGACCTTCCGGGAGTTCCGCAAAGACTTCTGGGACCACTGGGAAGAACGTGATCAGAGACCTGATGATTGCTGAGGCTGTCGTGACATTTGTGGCCGGTACGGGTTATACCGCGTTTTCAGTGCCTCGTGTCAAGTTGTGGTTAAAAAACTATTTTAGTAAGACAAATTCTTAAATTTTTGCTATAATATTATTGTTTTAAGTAGGGCAGGAGGTGTACAATGAACGACATGATAGCAGTTGCGAATGCAGCGCTGCCTTTTATTCTGATGGCCGGTATTTTTTATTTTATGCTGTGGCGTCCCCAGAAGAAGGAGCAGCAGCGGCGGCAACGCATGTTGGATTCTCTGAAAAAGGGCGATAAAATCATCACTATGGGCGGTATGTACGGCACGCTGACCAATGTAGGCCCGGTTAAGGTCATGGTAAAACTGACCGAGGGTGTGGAAATTGAATTTGCCCGTACGGCGATCAGCGCTTTTCAGGATCCGGATAAGATGGAGCGGGCTGAAAAAGGCGAATTATGAGTGATGATTTAGCACATAAAGACTGCGGTGCAGACTGTCAGGAACAGGATTCGGACTGTGGCGCGAAGAACACGGTACAGAAAGAGGGCAGAGAATCGCATCCGGACCGCCTCTTTGCAGACAAAAAAGAGGCGCGCCGGGAATTAAAAGAGCTGGCGCAGGGTTTTGCCGCTGATTATCTGGCAAAAACAAGTCAGGCTGTCTGTGAAAAAATTCTCCGGAGCGAGATATTTTCCCGTTCGCAGGTGATTTTCGGCTATCTGGCTTTTGCCGGTGAAATTTCCGTTGACAGGGTGCTGCAGGAAGCGTTGCGTTTAGGCAAGACGGTGGCGGTGCCCCGGATTATTTCCCGTACGGAGATGCAGGCGGCTCAGCTGACTTCCATGCAGAATCTGCCGTTGGATCGTTACAGCATTCGTACGGCGCCGGAACCGGTTAAACTGATTGAGCCGGCCGCCCTGGACCTGCTTTTGGTGCCGGGGACAGGTTTTACGCTTGCCGGCTGCCGCATGGGTCGGGGCGCAGGGTATTATGACCGCTTTTTGCCCCGGACCGACGGCATTACATTGGGCGTTACCTGTGATCTGCTTGTGCGGGACTTTTTACCTTGCGGACCGCAGGATTGTAAGGTTTCCGCTTTAGTGACGGAATCTCGGTTGCTTTCCTGTTCGTCGGAACAGAAGCGCAGGGAAACTGTTTTGAAATAGTACCATCGTAACGGATGAAAGGGGACACGTATTTTGAAATGGAATGAATTTGGTAAATTCCTGGTAGTTGCGTTGGCAATTATCGGCGGATTCTGTATGTACATCCGACCTTTGGCCGGTTCCGTCAAGCAGGGTCTGGATCTGCAGGGCGGCACCCACGTGGTGCTGCAGGCGGTGGATACGCCGCAGTTGAAGGTCAATGACGATGCGGTAGAGCGGGCTTCCCATATTATTGAGCGCCGTGTTAATGCGCTGGGCCTGACCGAACCGTTGGTGCAGCGTCAGGGTAAAGACCGCATTATCGTGGAATTACCCGGTGTCAAGGATCCGGAAAAGGCCATTAGCGTACTGGGCAAGACCGCTTTGTTGGAATTCAAAGACCCGCTGGGTAAGACGGTAATGACCGGTACGGATCTGAAAGATGCCAAGGCCGCTATGGGCAATGGTAATCAGGCGGTGGTTTCGCTGGAATTCTCGGATGAAGGCGGTCAGAAATTTGCCGATGTTACGGCGCGCAACATAGGTAAGCAGATTGCCATCACGCTGGATGGTGAAGTGCTGACTTCGCCTGTGGTTCAGGAAGCAATCACCGGCGGTCGGGCACAGATCACCGGCAGTCGCAGCATGGAAGATGCGCAGCACCTGGCTATTTTACTGCGCAGCGGTTCTCTGCCTGTAAAATTAGAGGTAATTGAAAATCGTACGGTCGGGCCCACGTTGGGGCAGGATTCCAAAGAAGCCAGTCAGAAGGCCTTTTTGATCGGCGTGGCCGGTGTCTTTGTTTTCATGATTTTATTCTACCGCCTGAGCGGTGTGGTGGCGGATATTGCCTTGCTGTTGTACACCATGCTTTTGTTGTTGGTGATGCGTTACCTGAATGCGACGCTGACCCTTCCCGGTATGGCAGGCATTATCCTGTCCATCGGTATGGCGGTAGATGCCAACGTACTGATTTTTGAACGCTTTAAAGAAGAGATACGCAATGGAAAGACCCTGCGCAAGGCTATGGATATGGGTTTCAGCCGTGCACTGGTCACGATTTTGGACTCTAACATCACCACGCTGATGGCCTGTCTGGTACTGTTCTATCTGGGTACCGGTCCTATTAAAGGGTTTGCTGTGACACTGTCCATCGGTGTTCTATTGAGCATGTTTTCGGCGGTGACGGTGACGAAGTTCTTATTGAATTTTCTGATCCATTCTGAATTTACCAAAAATCCGACAGCCTTTGGCATCTCCACGCCTAAGACCGAGGAGGTGGCAAAATGAAAAACTTTTCGATTGTTAAGAACTGGAAAATATTTTTTGCCATCACCTTGATTTTCCTCCTGATCGGGTACGGTTCCATGATCTTCCGCGGTTTTAATCTGGGGATCGATTTTACCGGTGGCAGTATTATGGACCTGGGCTTTGCCAGAGAAGTAAAAATTACGGAAGTACGTGAAGTGTTAAGCCGCCATGATTTAGGCGGGGCGATCATCCAGTTGGAAAGTGATGACGCGGCGGCGACTTCCGCCAGGGGTGTGTTGATCCGCACACCGGTCATTGCGGATAATGACCGTACACAGGTCATGGCCGATATGGAAAAATCGCTGGGTAAGTTTGAGATCCGCCGCGTAGAGAACGTAGGCGCGACCATTGGCGGCGAATTGATCCAGCAGGCTGCCATTGCGGTATTCTTGTCCTGGGTATTAATGATTTTATATATCACCATCCGCTTTCAATGGAACTTTGCGGTGGCAGCGATCATCGCTTTGATCATCGATGTTTCCGTGACCCTGAGCTGGTTCTCGCTGATGCAATTGGAAGTAGATTCTACCTTTATCGCCGCTTTATTGACGGTAGTAGGGTATTCCGTCAACGGTACCATCGTTATTTTTGACCGGATTCGGGAAAACCTGAAGATACATCGGCGGAGTGAAACCATTACGGAGATGATCGATCACAGTATTTTCTCCACTCTGACCCGTACGGTATATACGACGATTACCACCTTGTTTGCCATTGTGGCGATTTTCCTCTTTGGCGGCGAGACGATCCACAACTTTTCCTTTGCCATGCTGGTAGGCGTATGCAGCGGTTGCTACACTTCCGTTTTGCTGGCGGGCACTATGTGGTTGTTCCTGCAGCATAAGAAGGCGGGAGAATAAGCAGGCGCGTAAGTAATCTGATGTGTAAGCAGCCTGGTATGTAAGTAAACAGGTGTGCAGGTAATTTGGTATGTGGATAAACAGACGCATAACAAGGAAAGAAAATCAACCCTTTTAAAAGCAGGCACTTTTCATGCCTGCTTTTTTTGTTATAATAAGAAAGAGGAAACAATACTGAAATATCTGCGTAAGAACCGCAAGGTGTAAAAGGAATGCAGATATAAGAGCAATGCAGTATGCGAGCAATGCAAGTGTTCGAAAAAGCGGTCATTAGAAAAATAGTTGCGCTGTCCGAAAGGAGTTTGGGTAAGTGAGAAGGATCATTTTTTTATGTTTATCGTTGGTGGTTTGTTTTGCTTTCAGCGCCTGTGGTAGCGAGGTGGAAAACAAGCCGCCTGTAAAGCCGGCTAAGGCCGTATTTGAGACCAGTATGGGGACGTTTACCTGCCGTCTGGAAACGGCCAAAGCGCCGCTGACTACCGCTAATTTTATCAAATTAGCAAAGCAGGGTTTCTATAACGGGCTGCTCTTTCACCGGGTGATTGATGGCTTTATGATCCAGAGCGGCGATCCGAAAGGGGACGGCACCGGCGGACCCGGTTATACGATCAAAGATGAGTTTAATTCCGAGCTGCGCCATGCGGGTCCGGGGATCCTTTCCATGGCCAATGCGGGGCCTAATACCGGCGGCAGCCAGTTTTTTATCACGCTGCAGGCGACGCCCTGGCTGGACGGACACCATGCGGTATTCGGCCGGGTCAGCGAGGGGATGGAGGTCGTGCAGCAGATTGGCCATAGTAAGACCGGCCCTGACGACAAGCCGGTGTTTCCCGTTGTAATTCGCAAAATTACAATTGTGGAAGAGGATGGAGCGGCGAAAGGAGCAAACTGACAGTGTCTTTTTTGACCGAAGAACATGTGTTGGAGATCAATGATCAGCAGGAAATGGTGGGCATTCTGGGGCGCAACGATGAAATTTTGCGTCTGATTGAGGTAGAATTTCCGGCGGCAGTCATGGCCCGGGGCAACAAAATCATCTTTAACGGTACGGAAGAACAGAATGAACAACTGGAACAGTTGTTCCGGGAACTGCTCTTTCTCTATCGGCAGGGGCTGCCGATCACGGGGCATGATGTACGCTACAGCATTTACATGGTGCAGAGCGGCCAGTCCGGCAAATTGCACGACATGTATGCGTCCTCTCTGCTTACGACCTGGCGGGGGCGTCAGATCAAGGCCAAAACACTGGGGCAATGGGATTATGTCCGGGCGATTAAAAACAACTTCATTACCTTCGGCATCGGTCCGGCCGGCACGGGGAAAACGTACCTGGCAGTGGCTATGGCGGTAGAGGCGTTGAAGCGCAGACAGGTAGAACGGATCATTTTGACTCGTCCGGCGGTAGAAGCCGGTGAGAAGCTGGGGTTTCTGCCGGGGGATATGCAGGAGAAGGTGGATCCGTACCTGCGGCCTTTGTATGATGCGCTTTTTGATATGATGGGCAGTGAAATGACCCGGAAGTATCTGGAGCGGGAAACGATCGAAGTGGCGCCGCTGGCTTATATGCGGGGACGCACCTTGAATGCTTCTTTTATTATTTTGGATGAGGCCCAGAACACAACACCGGAACAGATGAAGATGATCCTGACACGGTTTGGTTTCGGTTCCCGGATGGTGATCACGGGGGACGTGACCCAGGTGGATCTGCCGCTGGGCAAGAAAAGCGGTCTGCGGCATGCTGCTGCGGTGTTGCGGGATGTGCCGGGGATTTCGGTCAATTATTTTAATGAAAAAGATGTGGTGCGCCATGAGATCGTCGGTGAGATCATCAAGGCGTATGAAAAATATGAAACAGCGGATGATAGGAACTGAGGTGACAAAGTGGTCATTACGTTTAGTGACGATCAGGATATGATAAAAATTCCCGCTTCGGCGGTTACATTGCTGAAAAAAGGATTGCGCGCGGTGGCGAAGCTGCACAAACTGCCGGCCAGGACGGAGGTTAGCGTGACCCTGGTCAACGATGAGGTGATCCGGGTGCTGAATAAGAATTACCGCGGCATCAATCAGCCTACGGATGTGCTTTCTTTTGCTCTGGATGAAGGGGAAGACGTGCTGTTGACCGGCGGCCCCGAAGAACATCTTCTGGGGGATATTATCATCTCGGCAGAAGCTGCAGTGCGCCAGGGCAAGGCGTATGGACACGGGCTTAACCGGGAACTGGTGTATCTTGGGGTGCACAGCATGCTGCATCTGTTAGGGTACGATCATATGCAAAAAGCGGATAAAGTAAAGATGCGGGCGGCGGAAGAAGAAGCGCTGGCTACGCTGAACCTGAGTCAGGCGCAGTTGGATGCGGCAGAGGCCCGGCAGGATCCGCTGCATTTTGCGGATACGCTGATTGATAAAGAACTGGTAACAAAAGCGCGTTTGGCAGAAGATACAACGGCTGTGGCAGTTGCCAAAAGGCAGGCGTCACGTGAGAAAGACGCGGGAAAGTCAAAGGGAGCCGTGCGTCAAACAGAGAAAAAAATGATACCGGAAAAGACTTTACAGCGTTTGCTGAAGGCGGCACTGAAAGTGCGGGAGAACGCTTATGCGCCGTACTCTCATTTTCAGGTCGGAGCGGCATTGCTGACCAGTGCCGGTAAGTTATTTACCGGCTGCAATGTGGAAAATTCCGCTTTTGGTTTGACGGTCTGTGCCGAGCAGAATGCCATTCATACGGCGGTAGCTGCCGGATACGGACCGGGGCAGTTGGATATTCTTCTGGTAGCGGCAGATACGGAACAGGTTACTTCCTGCTGTGGCGCCTGCCGTCAGGTCATAGCTGAATTTGGCATTGAGCGCATCGTGCTGGCCAATACGCAGGGGAGAATGCAGATTGTGACGCTGGATGAACTGCTGCCTTCCAGGTTTAAAGCCAAAGATTTTTTTGAACGGAGCAAAACGGAGAAATAAGTTCATAAAGTAGTGCAGTGAACGCATAGATATAGATGTATAGTTATAAAACAGGGAAATGAGATCAAGCATAGATGTATAGCGATAAAACAGGAAAGCGAAATCAGGCATAGAAGTAGAATCGTAAAGGTACAGAACAAAAGGAGTTTTTATGACAGAAACGAAGCATTATTCCGGCTTTGCCGCTCTGGTAGGCCGTCCCAATGTAGGAAAATCGACGCTGATGAATGCGATGATCGGGGAGAAGATTGCTATTATAAGCGACCGGCCTCAGACGACACGCAACAAAATCATGGGCATTCTTACTACCGATCGGGCGCAGATACTGTTTCTGGATACGCCGGGCATTCATAAACCCCTGCATAAATTAGGGGAGTATATGAATAAAACGGCCGCCGGAACGCTGGATCAGGTAGATGTGGTATTGTTTGTGGTGGATGCCAGTGAGAAAAAAGGCGCCGGCGAGAAATTTATTCTGGAACGGTTAAGGGCGATCAAAACACCGGTGCTTCTGGTCATCAATAAAATCGACAAATTGGCGGATCATAGCCAATTGCTGGAAATCATCCGGGGTTATACGGATGAAATGACTTTTGCGGCGGTAGTGCCTGTCAGCGCACTGGCAGAGGACGGACTGACGGAATTGCGGGAAGAGATCATCCGTCATTTGCCGGAAGGACCGAACTTGTATGCGGAAGATGAACTGACGGATCAGCCCATGCGTACCATTGCCGGGGAGATGATCCGGGAAAAGGTGTTAAAGAACACCCATGATGAAGTGCCGCATGCGATTGCGGTGGAAATCAATGATTTTAAAGATCGCCCGAATGGCAATGTGTTTATTCGCGCGACGATTTTTGTAGAAAGAGAATCTCAGAAGGGAATCGTCATCGGGGCGAAAGGCAGTCTTTTGAAGAAAATCGGACAGGAAGCCCGCCGTGACATTGAGGGGTTGACCGGTACCGATGTGTATCTGGACCTTTGGGTAAAGGTGCGGGCCGACTGGCGTAACAAGGCTAAGGCGCTGAAAGAGCTCGGCTACCGGGACGAAAAATAAAGAAAGGGGAGATGACCTATCAGCGGCATCTCAGGAACAGACTGGCTGCAGCCGGCTGCTATAATCCTGGCTCTCATTTTATTAAATGCGTTTTTTGTCATGGCGGAATATTCTCTGGCCAAAATTCGCCGGGGGCAATTGGAAGAACTGCAGGAAAAAGGCCGGGCAGGGGCGGATACTCTGTTGGGTATATTAGGAGAGAAAACCACATATATCAGCGTGGCGCAGATTGGCATCACGTCTACTTCTCTGGTCCTGGGCTGGTACGGGGGACCGTTGCTGGCCGGAGCGCTGCTAAGGACTATGCAGCCGGTGGCGGCATCGTATGCTGTGACCCTGAGTGTGGTGTGCGCGTTTCTGCTTTTAATGGCGTTGCATGTGATTTTGGGTGAGCTGGTACCCCGCCTGATTGTGCTGGACCGGATCGAAAGTATGGTGCTGCGCTTCGGTCGTCCTTTGCGCATTATTTATTTTTTATTTTACCCTATGGTTTGTCTGACCTATACGGTATCCCGGTGGATTGCGCGTCTTTTTGGCGTAAAGAAGGCGCCGGTGGAAGCTCTTTCCCGCAGTGAAGAAGAATTGCGCCGCATTGTCAGCGCCAGTGAAATGGACGGGGAGCTGGACAGTGTGGAAAGTACGCTGATTGATAATGTGTTTGAATTTAATGACAGCGTGGCGCGGGAGATCATGATTCCCCGGCAGGATATGATCTGTCTGTTTACCGATGATACGTTGGCGGAAAACTTGACCGCCATCCGGGAAAGCTGCCATACTCGTTATCCCCTTTGTGAGGAAGACAAGGATCATGTGCTAGGCATGATCCATGTGCGGGATTTGATGGATGTGACCCCGGATTCCGATTTTGACCTGTGCAGTGTGATGCGGAAAATCATCGTGGTTCCGGAAAGTATGAACAGTTCCCGGGTCCTTCAGATGATGCAGCAAAAACATGTGCAGATCGCCGTGGTCGCCGATGAATACGGCGGTACTACCGGATTATTGACGCTGGAAGATCTGGTTGAAGAAATTGTAGGCGAAATACAGGACGAACATGATGCGCCGGAAATGCCCGAGTACATTCCGCTGGATCACGGCAACTATGAATTGGACGGCGAATTGTTGCTGGATGATCTGGGCGAGCTGTTGGGTCTTTCGTTTGGCGAAGAAGAAGAGGATGATACCATCGGCGGCTACATTTTTGGCCGCCTGGGGCGGAAGCCGGTGGCCGGCGATGAGGTTATCCGGGATAACTGGCGTTTTACCGTGCTGAAAATGGATGGGTTCCGTATTGAGCGGGTTAAGGCGGAGCAGATCAGCGCAGCGGAAGAGAAAAAAGGGCCAGAGTAGCAAGAAAAGTAAAAAACAGGAAAAGATTCGGAATACTGCGCAAAATAAGTGCGCTAAAAAATTTTAATCAGAAAAGTAAGAAATTCCGGAAAACAAAGATAAGGAAGAGAACGATTTGGCAATGGCCGGCGAAAGTTACACGGATGAAGTGTTGGTATTACAAGTAAAAAACTGGCAGACAGCGGACAAACAGGCCGTTTGTCTCTCCCGGGAGCACGGCAAGATTGTGTGCATGGCTTATGGGGCTCGTTATGCCAAAAGCGCTGTCGGACGGTTGTTGCAGCCGTTCGCCTGCTTGCAGGCGGAGTTTTATCCCGGCGTTCGGGTGGATAAATTGAAAACCTGTGAATTGGCGGGACCGATGCCGGCTTTTACGTTGCCGCAACTGGCTTACGGGGCTTTGATGGCAGAGGTGACGGAAATACTGACAGAGCAGGGTGAGCCGGCCGCGGCGATCTATAAGTTGCTGCAGCAGAGCCTGGCTGTCCTCGTGCGGCGGAATCCCCGTCTCGTTTCCCTGGCGTATATTATTAAGCTGTTGGATCTGTGCGGTATCGGCCCGGTCTATGAGGTCTGCGTCAATTGCAGCTGCCCGGCGGCGGGTGACGGCTGGTTCAGTAATGAACAGGGCGGGTTGATCTGCGTATCCTGTGTGGCTGCGCTGCCGAAGGCTGAACGGCTGCCTTTTGCGGAGGAAACGCGAAGCCTTTGGCGGCAATTGCGGCTGCTGGATCTTTCTTCTGATGAGCGCTTTTCTGTTAAAGGCGGCGCATTGATGGAACTGGAGCGGATTTTGCACAGCTATCTTTTGTATCAGACGGATCATCCTTTGAAAACGTTGGAGTTCATCCGGCAACTGGGCAATGGGGATCGTTATTGACAAGTTCTTTCTAACTGCCTATAATAAAAAATAGCTATGACAGACCCAAGTATTTCTCTTTAAACAGCGAGCCGGGAGGGTGTAAGCCGGCGACAGAAGGAAGAAGGCAGTCTTGAGCATAATTAAATAGGAGTTGAGGCGGACTGTGTGTTTGCAGTCAAGCAGGGTGGAACCGCGGAGTTACTCCGTCCCTGTAACATGAATTTGTTACGGGGACGGTTTTTATTTTGCTCCGATACGGTGTGTAGCGGGAGCTGAGAGAAGGACGGGAGGCCCCGGCAAAATGCTTTAATGTTAAGGAGGAAAAAATGGATTTTCAGGAAATGATCTTAACACTGGAAAAATTCTGGTCTGAGCAGCAGTGTATTCTGGCCCAGCCTTACGACATCGAAAAAGGAGCGGGAACGATGAATCCCTCTACCTTTTTGCGGGTATTAGGACCGGAACCCTGGCGCGTTGCCTATGTGGAGCCTTCCCGCCGTCCGGCGGACGGACGCTACGGCGATAATCCCAACCGTCTGTTCCAGCATCATCAGTACCAGGTTATCATTAAGCCGTCTCCGGCGAATATTCAGGATTTGTATTTACAGAGTCTGGCGGCGTTGGGATTTAAAGCGGAAGAGCATGATATCCGCTTTGTGGAAGATAACTGGGAATCGCCTACGTTAGGCGCCTGGGGTCTGGGCTGGGAAGTGTGGCTGGACGGCATGGAAATTACCCAGTTCACCTATTTCCAGCAGGTCGGCAGTCTGGATATTAAACCGGTGGCGGTGGAAATCACGTACGGGCTGGAACGGATCGCCATGTATATCCAGGGCGTAGAAAATGTATATGACGTAAAATGGGTCGGAGATGTGACCTATGGCGATGTCTTCCACCAGAACGAGGTGGAGCAGAGCTGGTATGCCTTCCAACTGGCGGACACGGATATGTTATTTGATATGTTTGAAAAGTTTGAGAAGGAAGCGGAGCGCGTTGTTGCTACCGGCAACATCCGTCCTGCTTATGACAATGTCCTGAAATGTTCTCATACCTTTAACCTGCTGGACAGCCGCGGAGCCATCAGCGTCAGCGAACGGGCCGCGTACATCGGACGGGTACGTCGTCTGGCCAGAATGTGCGCAAAGGCTTATGTGGAACAAAGAGAGCAGTTGGGCTTCCCACTGCTGAAGGGAGGGAAAGCGTAATGGAAAAGATTCTGTTTGAGATCGGTACGGAAGAATTACCGGCTAATTATATGCCGAATATTATAAAAGAACTGCAGGCGCTGGCTCTGAAAAAACTGGAGGATGCCAGAATTCCTCATACGGAAGTGAAGGTGTGGGGGACGCCCCGCCGTTTGGCCTTGCTTGTGGACGGGGTGGAAGAAACTCAGGCCGACAGTACGGAAGAATATAAAGGGCCTTCTGCCGCCATTGCCTACAAAGATGGGGAACCGACCAGGGCCGCCCAGGGGTTTGCCCGGGGCAAAGGGCTGGACGTAACGGATCTGACTTTGCGGGATGGTTATGTGTATGCCGTGAAACATACCAAGGGACAGGCAACGGCTGCGCTGCTGCCGGCTTTACTGGAAGATATTCTACATAACATTCCTTTCCCCAATCATATGCGCTGGGGCGATTTTGATTTTCGCTTTCTGCGCCCGATCCGCTGGCTGACTGCTTTATTCGGCGATCAGGTCGTACCGGTAGCGGTCACGGATATTCAGTCCGACCGGTGGACGATGGGACATCGTTTTCTGAGCAATCAGCAGGTATCGTTGGCGAATGCCGCGACCTACGAAACAGAGCTGGAGAAACATTTTGTCATCGTGGATCAGGATAAACGGCGGGAGCTGATCCGTCGGCAGATCACGGAACTGGCCGAAGCCGAAGGCGGCAAGATTGAAATTGCGCCGGATCTGCTGGAAGAGGTAAATTATCTGGTGGAGTATCCCACACCTTTGTGCGGCCGGTTTGAAGAAAAATACCTGACATTGCCGGAAGCGGCGGTGATCACTCCTATGCGGGATCACCAGCGTTATTTCCCCGTGCGGGGCAAAGACGGCAAACTGTTGAATAAATTTATTGCCGTGCGCAACGGCGGCAAAGCGTTTCTGGATAATGTGACCCACGGCAACGAAAGGGTGCTGCGGGCCCGTCTCAGCGATGCGGAATTCTTCTTTACGGAAGACAGAAAGCAGAAGCTGGCGGATTACGAAGAAAAAATCAAAACGGTCGTGTTCCAGGAAGGTCTGGGCAACATGTATGATAAGAGTCAGCGCCTGATCCGTCTGGCGGAAGCGCTGCATTTTGAACTGCAGAGCCGGGTTCCGGTGGCGGAACTGAAACGGGCGGCGCAGCTGTGCAAATGCGATCTGGTAACGGGCATGGTGACGGAATTTACCGAGCTGCAGGGTGTGATGGGCCGTGAGTACGCACGTTTGGACGGGGAAAAAGAATCCGTCAGCGAAGCGATCTTTGAACATTATCTGCCGCGTTTTGCCGGGGATATTCTGCCGCAAACGGAGCCGGGACGTATCTTAAGCATCGCCGATAAGATCGATAATATTACGGCGACCTTCAGCCGGGGCAAAGCGCCGACCGGTTCGCAGGACCCCTTTGCGCTGCGTCGTCAGGCCTTGGGTATTATCAATATTTTATTGGAAGGCAAGCTGGACCTGAATCTGGAAAAAGCGATCCTGGCCGCCGCGGGACTCTTGCAGGTACCCGGAGAAAAGGTAAAACCGCTGACGGAACAGGTCGTGGAATTTATTAAACTGCGTTTCCGCAACCTGTTGCTGGATCAGAAGCTGCGTTATGACGTGGTGGACGCGGCGATGGCGGATACACGCAATACGGATCTGTATGATATTGCACAGCGGGCGCAGGCCCTGCAGGGTTTTGTCGCGGAAGCAAAGGCGGCGGACAGCATTCAGGCTGCCACCCGTGTTAACAATCTGAGCGGCAAAGTAGAAGTAGAGGTTCCCATCAATGAGACTTTATTTCGGGAAGAGGCGGAACGGGCTTTGTATGCAGTGGTGAAAAAACTGGATACGGAGCTGATCGCGGCAGATACCCGTTGCGACTATGCGGGAGCATTGGCGCTTCTGGCGGAATTAAACGGTCCGGTCAATCGTTTCTTTGACGATGTGATGGTCATGGATAAGGAAGAATCCGTGAAGAAGAATCGCCTGGCACTTTTGTCGGCGGTCAGAGATATCATGAATAACGTAGGCGACTTATCTAAAATCGTCATGTGATAGTGGTTTTACTATAATGGTTTTTACTTGTATGGCAGGGGCCGGAAAAGCCCCTGTCTTTTTTATGATTTCAAAGAAGCGGAACTGCAAAAATTTATGTCGCATAAAGTTTACAAAAAAGACGTGTATGGAAAGAAAAATGCTCTTGAATAACTGAAAAATTGATGTTATAGTATACTATATTGAAACTAAAAATGCGTTAAGTTGTACATTAAAACAAAAAAGGAGCGGACATTATGGACAAAGAAAAGCAATACCTGCTGTGGTTTGAGCAAATGGAACGCAAGGATGTTGCCATTGTGGGCGGCAAATCTTCTTCTCTGGGAGAAATGACAGCCAAAACGGATGTACCCGTACCTTACGGGTATGCCACAACAGCGTATGCCTATCGTTATTTTATTGAAAAGACCGGTCTGAAAGACAAGATGGCCTCTTTGATTGCCCAGCTGACTGATGTGGAAAACACCGCTCTGTTAAGGGAAGTCTGCGCGAAGCTGCGTCAGGCCATTATGGACGAAGAAATGCCGCAGGATCTGCAGGATGCCATTGCAAAAGCCTATGCGGAACTGGGCAAGAAAATGGGGGAAGAAAAACCCTATGTCGCCGTTCGTTCCAGCGCTACGGCGGAAGATCTGCCGGATGCCAGCTTTGCCGGCCAGCAGGATACCTACCTGAATGTACAGGGCGCGGAGATGATCATCCGGAAAGTAAAAGAATGCTATGCTTCCTGCTTCACGGACCGGGCTGTGTATTATCGTGAAAAACAGGGCTTTGATCATTTGGATGTCGCTTTGTCCGCTGTTATCCAAATGATGGTATACTCCAAAACTTCCGGGGTTATGTTCACGGTGAACGTAGCGACCGGCGAGGATAAAGACGTTTTGATCGAAGCGGCTTATGGCTTAGGAGAATATGTGGTGCAGGGTACCGTAACCCCCGATGATTATCTGGTGGCGAAAGACACGCTGGAGATTGTGGATAAAGTAGTGAACCCCCAGGAAAGAAAAATGATCCGCAAACACGGCGGCGATGTGGAAGAAGTGCCGGTTGCCGAGGCGGATGGCAAGGCGCAGAAACTGACGGATGCCCAGATCAAAGAATTGGCGGGTTATGCGCTGAAGATCGAAAAACATTATGGCTGCTACATGGATATGGAATGGGGCATTGACGAGCGGGATGGCAAGATCTGGATCCTGCAGGCCCGTCCGGAAACGGTATGGAGTCGTCGCAAGGCAAAAGAAGCAGCGGCTAAAAGCGAAACGAAGGGAGCGGTTACTACGGATCATAAAGTGGTTGTAAAAGGTTCACCGGCCAGTCCGGGTCAGGTTTCCGGCAAGGCACATGTGATTTTGGATCCTTCTTTGATCGATGAATTCAAACAGGGTGAAATTTTAGTGACGGAAATGACAGCGCCTGACTGGGTTCCGGCGATGAAAAAAGCAAAAGCGATTGTGACCGACAGCGGCGGAATGACCTGTCATGCGTCTATTGTCAGCCGAGAATTGGGCATTCCCTGTATCGTAGGAACGAAGAGCCGTGGCGACGCTGCTACCACAGCGATCAAAACAGGTGATGATATTACGGTAGACGCGACCCATGGCGTTGTCTACGAAGGCATTCTGGAAGAAGCCAAACCGGCTGCACAGGCTACCGGCGCTCCGGTCGTAGCAGAGGTGTTTGCGCCTACCGGCACGAAAATTTACATGAACCTGGGCGATCCCGAGCTGGCAGAAAAATATGCGGTACTGCCCTGTGATGGGATCGGCCTGATGCGGGAAGAGTTCATTTGGACTACCTACATCCATGAACATCCCCTGTACCTGATCAAGACGGGACATCCGGAAAAAGTGGTGGATCAGTTGGCGGAAGGCATGCGTCAGGTATGCCAGGCGATGACCCCCCGTCCTGTTACGTTGCGTTTCAGCGACTTTAAATCCAGCGAATATCGTGATTTAAAGGGCGGCGATGAATTTGAACCCCATGAGCCCTCTGCCCTGTTAGGCTGGCGCGGCGCTTCCCGTTACTATGATCCGAAATATATTGAAGCCTTTAAACTGGAGTGTCAGGCTGTACGCAAAGTACGGGAAGAATTTGGCCTGAAAAACCTGAATGTTATGATTCCGTTCTGCCGCAATGTGGAAGAAGCGGAAAAAGTAACCGCTATTATGGCAGAACAGGGTCTGCGTCGCGGTAAGGACTTTAAGGTATGGCTGATGGCGGAAATTCCGTCCAACATCATTTTAGCGGATCAGTTTAACAAATATGTAGACGGGTATTCCATCGGTTCCAATGACCTGACCATGTTGATTTTAGGCTGTGACCGGGATAATGATACGGTATCCCATATTTATGACGAACGGAATCTGGCGGTACGCCGCGCCGTACGTCATCTAATCGAAGTCGCGCACAAAGATGGCAAGACCGTTTCCATCTGCGGACAGGCGCCTTCCGTGTATCCGGAATTCTGTGAATTCCTGATCAAGAGCGGAATCGACAGCATCTCTGTAAATCCGGATACGGTTAAATTCACGAAGCGGCTGGCCGCCCAGATCGAACAGCGTATTCTGTTGGATTCCCTGACTCACCGGGGACGCGCGGAAGCAGAAAATCTGGAGTGGTAAGAAATTTTCTGATTTCGGCAAGAGAGCGGACTTTACCATGTAAAAATTTTTCTCACAATTAAAAATCAAAGGATATGAATAAGATCCTTTATAGAAGACAAAGAAAAAACTAAAAACTTCTAATTTTGGCGGCAGCTCGTACGAGCTGTCGTCTTTTTCTGTTTGCCTACTATGCAGGTACGGGCGTTTGGTGCTATAATTACATTGTATATGTGTTTGTGTATGCATATGTACAACACGCGGCTATCAACGCGTCAAGCCAGATTTTCTTTCACGGCGGCAAATAGAAAAACAGGAATCTGTTTTTAAAGGAGTGTTACCGTGAAACTTTCAACTTTATTTTATTTTCTTTGTGGGGCAGTAGCAGGCAGTTTTATCAATGTCTGCATTGCCCGTTTACCCCGGGAAAGATCCGTAGTGTATCCGCCTTCGGCCTGTGATCTGTGTGGGCATCGGTTGGGCTTGTGGGATCTGCTTCCAGTCCTGAGTTATCTTCTGCTGGGGGGACGCTGCCGTTATTGCGGCGGGGCGATTTCATTACAGGTACTGTGGGTAGAAGTGATCACCGGCACCCTTTTTGTCTGGGCAGGCCGCTACAGCTCTTTTGGCTGGCAGCTTCTGTTGTTGTGGTGCTTTCTGGGCTGTTTGGTGCTGGAGACCTTTGTGGATCTGCGGGAAATGATCATTCTGGACGAAGCGCTTATTGTGCTTTTTGCGACCGGTCTTTGTTACGCTGCATTTTACCATCCGCTGGGGCTGGAAACTTTGGGCGGAACGCTGACGGGGGCGGCGGTGCTGGGAACGATCCACTTTCTCAGCAACGGCGGTATCGGCTGGGGCGATGTGAAGTTTGTGACGGCTCTGGGGTCCTGGCTGGGGGTTTCGGGGATGGCCGTTTGTCTGGCAGGGGCGTTTCTTCTGGCCGGCGCGGCAGGCTTTCTTCTCTGGCTTACCGGCAGAGTCACGGGGCAAAGCCGTATTCCTTTCGGTCCTTTTCTGGCAGTGGGAGCCGGCCTCGGTTTCTTTTATGCGCCGGAACTTTTGGCCGACTACTGGTCTCTTTTCATATAAAGGGGGCCGGGACTATGGAATGTAGGTTCATGACAGACGCATGGGCGCAGAGGGTTTACCTGCTGGGAAAACGGCTTCGGCAAAAATGGCAGTGCTATCGTACGGCAACGGATACGACTTTTGCGATCACAGATGCGCTTGTGACGATAAAAGACGGGACGGGGGAGCATTGTTTTACTTTGCCGCCGACGTTTCAAGCGTCTCAGTATTTAGACCATATAGAAGAAATGGCTGCCTGGCTGCGGCCGCAGCTCCAGGCTGGTAAGATTGCGCTGAAGCGATGTAATTTTATGCCTGCTGCAGAGCGAATCTACCTGTGTCAAGTTGAATTGCCTGAAATGACGCAAAAAGAGCAGCGCAGCTGGCTTCATTGGGAAGCGGCCCGTTATGTTCCCTTTGAACCCGGAACTTTTGTAGCGGCCTTGCTCTCGCGCCGTCAGTCGGGAGAAAAAAGTGTTTTCCTGGCGGCAGTGCTCAGAGAGCGGCTGGATGCCTGGCAAAAGCTAATCCAATTGCTGGGGGGCAGGTTGCGGAAAATCACGTTTTCCGGACCGGAGGGCGATTGTCTGGAGGCCGATTTTTCTCCGGAGGAAGCAACCGGGAAACGGATGGCGCATCATTTATACCGGGGCCTGACAGTGTTGTGTTTTCTGACGACGGCCTTTCTGTTGCTGCAGGGACTTTGGCAGAGGCAGCAGGTGCAACAGGCATTGACGGAAGCAGAGCGGAGGCTGGCACCTTTCAGCACGCTACGGGAGGAGTACCGACAAAGTCAAAAGATGGAGCATGAGGTATGCAGCCTGAAAAATGCGTTGACCGGTATCGAAAGACAAATGGTAGTATGGCATGTTTTATTGCGTACGTTCGGTGAGGCGATTCCTGCCGGCTGCTGGCTGGAGAAAGGGATACAGAAACCGGGGCCTTCCGGAACGATCACGCTGCAGGGAAGAGCGTTGGAGCTCCAAAGGGTGTTGCTTTTTAAAGAACAGTTGGAAACAACAGGCCTGTTTTCTTCGGTCCTGTTGTTGGAGAGCAGCGGCAGGGAGGTGGCGGCGGCTTCTGTAGCGGTAGTTTCGGCAGCACCTCTGGGTGAACTTTCGCACAGGGATACAGCGGCCCTGAATGAAATTTTGCACGGGGCGGCAGGGATTCGGCATGAACTGCCGTACGGGGCGGCAGGAAGCCAGTATAAACTGTCAAACCGGGAGACAGGGATTAGATTTGTGCTGGAACTGACGTTGCGTTCTCCCATAAGGGAGGTGACGCAATGAAAAAGGTGAGAATAACAGAAAACAGTAAACAAGCGCTTTGTTTGTTGTTTTCTGTGATCCTCCTGGCAGGTACTGTAACGGGTATTATCCTTCCTTTGCGGGAGACAAAGGAACAGCTGCAGGAACGGATCCGGCTTATGGAAAAAGAAAGACTGCGTTATGAAGCATTTGCTTCTGATTCCCAACGGGAAGAAAGACAGAGGCAACGCAAGGTCCGGCTGCTTCATTTACAACAGCGTCTTCCGCTTAAGCTGGAAGATACAGTCGTGGTTGACTCAATCTACGAGTTGGCCCGGCGCAGTCACGTTTCCGTAGTGAAATTGCGGCGGACGGGGGAGGCGTCTTTGTCCGGAGTAAAAAGGAACGAAGGAGCAGGGAAGAGAAAAAACACTGTTGGCGCGAGGTCCTTGTCCGGGACCAATATTGAACGGTGTGATTGGGATGCGGAATTCTCCGGTACCTATTTTGCCCTGCTGGATTTTTTTCAGCACCTGGAAACGACAGGTGGTATGGTGCGTTTATCCGGGGCGGTGATCCGTTCCTCTGCGAAGGAGGTCGGATCGGTGCATATGCAGGGCGTTCTGAGTATGTTTGGCAGATCTGCCTCTGCCAACGCCTTGCCCCGTACTGAAAATTAAGGGCAGCGGAGGCCATCTACATCATGAATATACAAGATAAGCGGATGCGTATACTCATTTATACATTGATTGCCATTGTGGGGATCGTTTTATTCCGCGTGGTTTCTAATATTATGGCGCGTAATGAACAGGCGAAGAGCAGCGGTCAGGGGCGTACGGCGGTAGTGACTGCGGCTTACCCTGTCCGTAAAACGATCGTGCCGTCTTTTCGGTTTTCGGGTACGCTGCTGCCTGTGTGGCAGGCGGACGTAGCCGCTAAAATTGACGGGCGCATTGAAAAAGTACTGGTGCAGGAAGGGGAAATGGTGGCTGCGGGGCAGGCGCTGGTGCTTTTGGAGCAGGTGGATACGGCAGCCGGTGTGATGAATGCCAGGGGCGCGTATTTAGATGCCAAAACGAACTATGAAAAGGCGCGGATGGATGTACAGCGGTATGAAGAACTGTATAAGCGGGGCGCGGTTTCCAAAGAAGCCGTGGACAATAAACGGTTTGCGCTGGAAAATGCACAGGGGAAACTGGATGCGGCTAAAGGCCAGCTGTCTTCGGCCGAATCGAAAATGAGCGGGACGACTGTTACGACACCCCGCGCCGGCATTGTTCAGAAACGGTATTTTCAGGAAGGATACTTTGCCAAGATCGGCACGGCGTTATTTAATATTGCGGATATATCGACGCTGTTAGCGAAAATTGATGTGCCGGAAGGTTATATTTCCAGCGTGTTTGTGGGCGGGCAGGTGAAATTTACCATTCCTTCGATGAGCGGTACGGATAAGCACGTGCAGGGCACGATCACCCGTATCAGTCCTGTGGCAGTGCAGCCATCCAGGACCTTTGAAGCGGAGGTTTCCGTGGACAACAGCGACAATCGTCTGCGGGGCGGCGTTTATGCGGAGGCGGCAATCACTTTTTTACCTAAAAAAGATGTGCTGACGATTCCCATGACGGCTATCGTCATGCGGGATGATCAGCGGACGGTCTATGTGATCGAGGAGGGCAAAGCGATCCGTAAAATTTTGACGACGGGTTATATCGGCGAAAATCTGGTAGAAGTACTGGGCGGCATTACGGAAAAAGATCAGATTATCACCGGCGGTTTGAATAAAGTACGGGAAGGCGCGGCTGTGCAGGTATCAGAGAAGGGTGCGGAAAACTGATGATTGAGACTTTTATCAAACGGCCGGTTTTTACCACCATGTTTATTCTGGTACTGGTGGTTTTTGGGATCCGCGCGTATCCGGGATTAGGCGTAGATCTGTACCCGGATGTAGATCTGCCTATGGTTGGCGTAACGGTTACCTATGAAGGTACGGCTCCGGAAGAGATGGAGACGCTGGTGACCAAGCCGATCGAAAATGGCGTGAGTCGGGTTTCCGGCATCAAGACAATGACCTCCACCATTCGGGAAGGATTTTCCCAGACGGTTCTGGAATTTGAGATCGGCACCGATCCCCGTCAGATGGCCAGTGAAGTGCGGGAGAAAGTTGCCGGTGTACGCCGGAGACTGCCGGATGATATTGACGAGCCGGTCGTCCAGCGGTTTGATATTTCCTCACAGGCAATCGCAGCCTATGCCTTTTCTTCCGAAAAACGCAGTACAGGAGAGATACGGCGTATTTTGAAGGATGTGGTGATCGACAATCTCCAGATGCTGGAAGGCGTAGCGGATGTTTCTGTTTTTGGCGCCGGCAACCGGGCGATTAAAGTCCATGTTAATTCGGAAAAATTAAAACAGTATGGGGTTTCTTTTCAGGCAATCCTGCAAAAAATAAATAATGCCAACGCCAATACGCCGGGCGGTAAGGTTCGGGATGACAGTAATACGATTACGGTGCGTACGTTGGGCAAACTCAACACGGTAGATGACTTCCAAAAAATCGTGGTAGCCAACGTGGACGGCAAGCCGATCCTTCTGACGGATGTGGCACAGGTGGAGGACAGCTGGGAAGAAGCCGAATCTTTTTCCCGGACGAATGGCGCGCCCTCCGTGATGATGGCGGTACGGAAGCAAAGCCGCACGAATACGGTAGATGTCATTGATCGGGTCAACAAGGAAATGAAGCAGATTCTGAAAAATGATCTGCCGCCGGATATTAAAATGGCAGTAGTTCAGGATCAAAGCCGCTATATCCGGGCAAACGTAGCGGATGTCTGGAACACGATTTTGTTTGGCGGTTTTCTGGCGCTGTTGATCACGTATTTGTTCCTGCGCGATCTGCGGGCGACGATTATCGGCGGTCTGGCGATCCCTACCTCGATCATCGCTACTTTTTTCCTGATGCAGGTTATGGGTTTTACTCTGAATAATATGTCGCTGATGGGATTGTCACTGGCGGTCGGCTTTTTGATTGACGATGCCATTGTGCTGGTGGAAAATATTTTTCGTCATATGGAAATGGGCAAGTCGCCTTTTCGAGCTTCGGCTGATGCCACGAAAGAGCTGGTGCTGGCGATTTTGGCTACTTCCATGTCCTTGTTGGCGGTCTTTGTGCCCATCGGCAGTATGGGAGAGATCATCGGTCAGTTTTTTAAACAGTTCGGTCTGACGGTAGCCTTTGCCGTATTTTTCTCTACGGTTTCCGCGTATACGCTGACGCCTATGGTTTCCGCTTATTGGCTCCGACCGCCGTCTAAAGACACGACACGGCGGCCGGCGTGGGTTGCTTCCATGTTAACGAGTTTTAACCGGGGCTTTGAATTTATCCGTGGCCTTTATAATGAATTAATGGCTTTTGCGGTGAAGCAGCCCAGGAAAATGATTGCTGTTTCTATGGCTACGTTACTGTTTAATCTGCTTTTACTGCCTTTTGTAGGGACAGAATTGCAGCCTACTTACGATTCCGGCGAATTTCGCATCAATTTAAAAGGCGCGCCCGGGATTGGTTTGGAACAGATGGGGAAATGGTCTGAGCCACTGGAAGAAACAGTTATGCAGGTGCCGGAAGTTAATGTAACCTCTATGCATTTGGGTGGGATCAGGACTTCGGTTAATGAAGGCGCGATCGAAGTAAAGTTATCTCCTCTGGAAGAGCGCAGACGGGGGATGCTGGAGATCATGTCCGAACTGCGTAAAAGCTTTAAGGATGTAGGGGATATTCAGGTTTCTGTAGTGACCAATCAGGGGAGCCGCGGCGATCCGCGTCCGGTGCAGATCGGCCTGCGGGGCAGCGATTTAAAAAAGCTGACGGAGTATGCCAATGATCTGGCGGAAAAGATTCGCCAGGTACCGGGCGCGACGGATGTGGAGATGATTGGTATTGCTTCAGAACCGGAGATCGTGGTGCGCTTGGATCAGTTGAAGGCCAGTCAGCTGGGACTGGATAATACCAGTGTCGGCAAAGTGGTGCAGTACGCTTTTCAGGGCCGGCGTACCGGTCGTTCTTATACCATCGGCAATAATGACTATGACATTATTTTGCAGTTGGATAAGGAGGACAGACGGACAATTCAGGATGTGGCGAACCTGCGCGTATCTACGGAAAGTGGGACCTTTGTCCGGTTGGGGGATGTGGCCGATGTACAGATGAGTTCCGGACCGACCCGTATTGACAGGGAAGGACGCCAACGTCAGATTGCTGTCTATGCTAATACGGTAGGCATCTCGCCCGGCGAATTGCTTAAAATTATTGAGGGGAAGCTTATTCCGGAACTGAACATGGATATCGGGTACCGTTATAAGCTGATTGGCGGCTCAGATATGATGAACCGTATCTTCGGTGAAATTGTGAAAGCGGTGATTTTGGCGGTAATTCTGATTTACATGGTACTGGCAGCGGAATTTGAAAGTTTCAGTCAGCCGCTGGTGATCATGATGAGTCTGCCTTTTGCGATCATCGGCGCGGTACTGGGGCTTCTGGTGACCAATCAGACCGCCAATATGATGTCCCTGATCGGGGTCACTATGCTTTTGGGTCTGGTTACCAAGAATGCGATTTTGCTGGTGGACTATGCGAATCAGGCGAGGGAACGGGGACTGCCGTTACAGGATGCCATTCTGGAGGCCTGTTCTTTGCGTCTGCGTCCTATTTTCATGACTACCTTATCTACCATGCTGGGTATGACTCCCATTGCCTTAGGAATCGGCTCCGGCGCAGAATTGCGCCAGAGCATGGGTGTCGTATTGATCGGCGGTTTGACCACTTCCACTTTATTAACGCTGGTAGTGGTGCCTTTGATTTATTTGCTTACGGAACAGTATCTGGAAAAACGTCGTCTGCGGAAACAGACGGTTGCCCGGGAAAGAGGGTAAAATGGACTACGAAACGGAACTTCATGAGGCATTGGCCTCCTATAAAGAGGGAAAACTGAATGATAAGGAGATCGTGGAAATCTTTCAGAGGCTCAGTGTGACTGACCTGGGATATGCCAAGGTGGATCATGGACGGAGTTTGCGCCGGGGCTTTCCGGAGGTTGTGTATTGCGAAGGGAAGTCCATTCCCCAGGCGGTGGGGATTTTAAAGGAGCTGTATGCCCATCATAGCAATATTTTGGGTACAAGGGCTTCCCGGAACTTATATGATAAGGTTAAAGAAATCATACCTGAAGCCCGGTATGATGAGACGGCGCGTTTAATTCTGGTGGAAAAAGAACCGTTGCCCAAAGACCCGCTGCATAAAATTGCGGTGATCACGGCCGGGACCAGTGATATTCCGGTGGCGGAAGAAGCGGCGCTGACAGCAGAATTGATGGGCAATGAAGTGGTTCGCCTCTATGACGTAGGGGTGGCCGGCCTTCATCGTCTGTTGGGCAGGGTGGATGTGATCCGCGGCGCAAACGTGGTCGTGGTGGTGGCCGGTATGGAAGGCGCTCTGGCCAGCGTGGTAGGCGGTCTGGTGGATAAACCGGTGATTGCGGTTCCCACCAGCGTAGGATACGGCGCTAATTTCGGCGGGCTTTCCGCTTTGCTGGGGATGCTGAACAGCTGCAGCGCAGGTGTTGCTGTGGTCAATATTGACAACGGCTTTGGCGCCGGGCGCATGGCCAGCATCATCAATCATTTACGGTGACGGGCCTCAGGCCGGGATATTATTTGCCAGTTTTCACCATGCGCCATTATATGAGACGAGGAGAACAGCTATGAAAGCATTATACTTGGAGCCTTTTGCCGGTGTCAGTGGAAATATGCTTTTGGGGGCTTTGCTCTATGTGGGCGTTCCGTTTGACTATTTGCAGAAGGAATTGACAAAACTTCATCTGGGAGAATATGAACTGATTCATAAAAGGGTCAATAAAAGCGGTATTCAGGCTTGTTATTTTGATGTGGTGACAGAAGATACGCCGTTGTACGGGCATGCGCATGAGCATCACGAACATGCGCATGCGCACCGGGGCTTGCATGATATTGAGGCTATATTAGACGGTTCTGATTTAAGTGCAGAAGTGATCGCCAAAGCCAAGAAGGTTTTCTTTGCGCTTGCCGAAGCGGAAGCGAAAGTCCACGGTATGACCATAGAAGAGGTGCATTTCCACGAAGTAGGCGCGATTGACACCATTATTGATGTGGTTGGGAATCTGCTGGCGCTGCAGTATCTGGGCGTGGAACGGATTTTCACAATGCCTGTGAATACCGGATTTGGGATGGTGCAGTGCGCTCATGGTCTGATGCCTGTACCGGCTCCGGCTACGGCGGAGTTGTTGCAGGGTCTGCCTCATTATCACGGCAGTGTGGCGCAGGAAATGACGACACCGACGGGGGCCGCGTTTTTAAAGGTGCTGGCAGAACCGGTGACGGAGATCCCGGCCGGATTTCATGGCGGCAGCATCGGTTACGGGGCGGGGTCGCGCGAAGTGGAGATCCCCAACGTACTGCGAGTTACCCTGGGTGAGTTTGTTGAGCCCGTTGGAGGGGGCGCTTCCGGAACAGCGAAAGAAACCGCAGAAGGGAAAGCGGCTGTTACAGCAGGCGTTGCGGCCTTAAGCGGCGTAGCAGGAACAGGGATCGGCGGGAGCGGCGATACGGTATTAACCGTTTTGGAATGTAATCTGGACGACTTGAATCCTGAAATTTTGCCTTATGTTTTAGACAGGCTATTGGAGACCGGCGCCTTGGATGCCTGGCTCCAGCCGATCATTATGAAAAAGGGGCGTCCTGGCTATTTGTTAGCGGCACTTTGCGAGGAGACGAAAAGAGCGGAACTGGCACAAGTATTATTTAAAGAAACCACTACTTTGGGGGTGCGCGCCTACCAAGTGGCCCGCACTTCGTTGGAACGTTGTTGGCAGACGGTGACCACGCCGTGGGGACAGGTGCGTGTGAAAGAAGGTTTGTTGTGTGGCAGCGTAGTAAATCAGGTTCCGGAATTTGAGGACTGCAAACAACTGGCGGAAGCCAATCATATACCCTTGAAAGAGGTGGAGACCGCCGCTCTGCAGGCTATAAAAAATAAAGAGTGAGGAAGAAGAAGATTGGATTTTGAACATTACATTGACGGGTTGGAAGAAGTTTTATGTTCTTTGGGGAATGTGCAGACAAAGCCGATTAATTATGGTGTCCAGATCGTTTTGACCGGTAATGGGGAAAAGGCGACCCTGAATGTATATAATGGGAAAAAGGGCATTAAGACCGTTTGGGGCGGCGGCGCTTCCGGGTTAAAGACGCAGGCAATGGCTTTATTGCGCCCGCAGATACAGGGCCTGGCGGATGAGTCTGTGGCGGAAGAAACTGCGGCAGATCACGGAAAGAATAATCGGAACAGAAGCACAGGACCGGTAACCACAGGGTCCGCACCTCTGCGCATAAACATGCCTCGTATTCTGTTGCAAAGAGAAGTGGGTTTCCCGGGTCTGTGGATTGGCAGTGATGAAAGCGGGAAAGGCGATTATTTCGGCCCGTTAGTGGTGGCTGCCGTCTGCCTGGATCGGCAAGGCGCGGAAAAATTAATTGAGGCGGGTGTCAGGGACTGTAAAGACCTGTCGGATAAGCAGGTTTTTTCTCTGGTACAATGTATTGAAGATACCGCTTTGGCGCAGAGCGTTCTGATTATGAAGCCGGGCGCTTACAACATGCGGTATAAGCAGGTCAGGGAAGCCGGCGGCACATTGAATGAGTTTCTTTCCTACGGTCATATTGCGGCCCTGAAGCAGACCTGGAAGCAGTATCCTTCCTGCCGCTGGGCTTTGGTCGATCAATTTGCCAGGAAAGATCGTGTTACGGATGGGGTGCATGAGTTTTGCCCTTCTTTGCGGGTCGTACTGCGTCCCCGGGCGGAGGAAGATATCGCAGTGGCCTGTGCCAGCGTATTGGCCCGCGCGGCTTTTCTCAGGACGTTGGCGGAACTGACCGATGAAGCGGCGATCGGCAAACTGCCCAAAGGCGGCGGTAATGCGGCGACACAGGCGGCACAGAGGCTGGTACGGAGCAAAGGCAAAGAGGCGCTGTCTCATTTTGTTAAATTGCATTTTGCCAATACCCGAAAATTATAACCGCGTTTTAGCAGGATTATTTCCTGCGAACGAGAAATATAGTATGTAACTCAGCTTGTTTATAAACAACAAGAATTTGGTGGGTACCTGATGCATAATAAGTTAATGAGGCGTATCGCCCTTTTAGCAGCATTTGTTCTTGCTGTATCGGTGGCGGTTATTTATTTTACTTTTGATATCAGAGCATTGGATTATTTGGCCATGTTTTCTTCATGGTCTGTTTTGTGTGCCTTGGGGATGTTGGCGATCGGTCTTTTCTTTGATGGGGTGCGCCTGTTTACACTGGCGCGTATTACCGGGGAAGAGCTGTCGCTGACGGATGTGATAAAGGTGGTTTTAAGCAATTACTTTCTGGCTCTCATCACGCCGGGCGCTACAGGCGGCGCTATTGCGCAGGTCATGTTTATGCGTCGGGCCGGCGTGCCGGTAGCCCGTTCTACCCTTATTATCCTGGTCCGGACGATCATGTCCATCTTTTTCCTGATCATCACCATTCCTTTCTTTATGAATCGGGATGCGGGAATTACCAGCTGGATCCCGATGCCGATCATCGTCATGGTTTCGGTTGTTTTCATCGCGATTCCTATAACGGCGATCATTTTGATGCACACGGATTATCCGGAACGGATGATTTTCTATTTTTCCCGTTATTTTAAGCATGAAAAACGGCGGCAGGCTTTTCGCTGGTACCACGATTTCCGTCATGCGGTGTATGTTATGGGCAAACAGCCGGTCATGGTATTCCGTGCGTTTATTGAATCGGGCCTGAGTCTGACCTTTATTTATCTGACCGTGCCGGCGTATTTTTACGGACTGCAGTTTCCTTTTGATACCCTGCAGGTCATGGGGCGTATGTATCTGTTGAATCTGGTGTTGTATTTTTCACCGACTCCCGGTGGGAGCGGTGTGGCGGAAGCCGGTTTTGTGGTTCTGTTCTCTAAATTGGTACCCAGCGGTACCGTAGGCATTTTAGCTGTTCTCTGGCGTTTTACGGCGGAATATGTGCCTTTTATGCTGGGAGCGGTTATTACTTTGCGAGCGTTTGGCTCCAATGTTCTTTCCATTGCGGAAAAACATATGGACAAACAGGATAAGAAAAGCGCCGAGGTCGAAAAACAAAGTTTGAAAACCATTGAAAGTAAAGGCGCCATCGAACACAGGAATGCGTTGGAAAACAAAGAGCGTCATTGAAATAAAGGAAGACCCATGAATCGTATGTTTCGGAATGAATTTTTTCTGTTATTAGCGGCGGTTGTTTTCGCTATGTTTTTTAGTATTGGCAGTTTTCCCCTGTTCGACGGTTCGGAAACATTTTTTGCAGAACTGGTCAGGGAAATGTCCGGCAGTGATAATTATTTTGTTTCCCAAAATTTTTCGGCGTATCCGCTTAATTTATGGCCGCTGGGTACCTGGCTGACAGGGGCTTCGCTCCATTTATTTGGTATCACAGAAGCTTCGGCTCGTTTTCCCTCTGCTGTTATGGGAGTCTTCACTGTTCTTCTGACAGCGGTTGCGGTTACGCGGCTTTTCAATGAGCGGGCAGGGCTTTGCGCCGGTTTCATTTTAAGCAGCACGGTCATGCTGTTTTATATGGGGAAAACCGCGGCCCCGGAAACCGCGTTTTTATTTTTTCTGACCGGTTCGCTGCTTGCGTTCCTTCAGGAAAAATATTGGCTCATGTATCTTTGCTGCGGCTTTAGCTTTCTTACGAAAGGACCGCTTGGGCTGTTGTTGCCCGCTGTCATTATTTTCTTTTATCTTCTTTTGCTGGGGGATTTGCGGCGCTTGCTGAAACTGCATCTTTTCCCGGGCCTGATTCTTTGGTTAGCGGTTGTGCTTCCCTGGTACATAGTTTTATATGAAACGCAAGGGCCTATGATAGGAACCTCCCTGCTTACTGTATGCCGTGGCTGGTCTGAGGCGGTCACACTGCCCTGGACGAGCGGATCTTTGCTGGATTATCCCCTGGTGTTGCTGCTGGGTCTGTTCCCCTGGACCGGGTTAGCGCTTAAGGCGGTAAAGGACGGCATTTGTGAAAGCCGGATGGAAGATATGCGTCGGCTTATTTTTTTCCAGGTCTGGTGGATTACCGTGCTGGTCTTTTCTTTGCTGTGTCCGGTGCGGGATGCGGGCTCTTTACTGCCGCTGTTTCCTGCGCTGGCGATTTTACTGGGCTGGAATCTGGATCGCATGTTGTCGGAAGAAGAAGGGCACTTTAGCGGCTGGGCCTGGCGCAACAGCCTGATGTACCTTGCGGCAGCTGCCGGTTGGGTATGGGCTACCGGCGCGGTGGACGAGATTGCGTATGTAGGGGTGGGGTTGGCCGCTCTTACCCTGTTGTTCGGCATCGGTATCGCTGTTATTTTAACCGTGTATAAAGACGGCAGTCTGGGTATCGGACTGCAGGGGCTGTCCGGCATCGTGATCATGGCGATCGCGTTTTCTTTTCTGCTGCCTTTAACACAGGATCAGCTGAGTATTAAATCGCTGACCGGTGAATTTGGCAAAGAAATAAAAGAAAGCGGTCGTGTGGTATATGCAGAACCTTCTTTGCGTCCCGGGGTTTTATTTTATACGGAAGAAGAAGCGTCGGAAGTGGACTTTAACAGCGGGAATTCCTTGCAGAAACTGGCGAAAGATTCTCGCCCGAAATATATTTTTGTGCGGCGACAGACGTATGCGAAGGCAACCACTCTTTTAGACGTTGACAAGTGGAGCCTGTTGGCAGAAAACGGGACTTACTGTCTGTTTGAAGTAAAGTGAATCTCAGGAAAAATTAACAATGGGTAGGAACATAAAATTTGCTTGTCTGTTTTAAGAAAAGTCAATGAGAGGAATGAAATTGCTATGCAGGAATTTATCTATACGATTACGGATGCGGCAGGGATCCACGCCCGTCCGGCAGGCATGCTGGTAAAAGCGGCCAAAACGTTTACCAGTGCTATTACGGTAACCAAGGATGAGAAAAGCGCTGATTTAAAAAGACTTTTTGCTGTGATGGGAATGGGTGTGAAACAAGGCGAAAGCATCACGGTCAGAGTGGAAGGCGCGGATGAAGAAAAGGCGGCTGCGGCGCTGAAAGCTTTTTTACAGGAACATTTATGAAGCGATAGGCGGGGTATGGTATGCGGATCATAAAAGGGACATCTGTTTTTGCCGGAATCTGTATTGCTCCCCTGGCTCTTTTGCAACGGGATGATCGTTTTGGCGGAACGACGTTGTTGCCGACCGGGGATAAAGCAGGGGAACTGAAGCAATTTCACCGGGCCCGGGAAGAAGCGATCACACAGTTAAAGGCGCTGTATGCTAAGGCGGAAAATCTGGTGGGGGAGAAAGACGCGGCTATTTTCGAGGTTCAACAGATGATGCTGGAGGATGCGGATTTTTTAGAAGGGGTAGAAAACCGGATCAGGGCAGAGAGCCTTTCCGCCAAATCCGCCGTTGCCCAGACCGCTGCTGAATTAGCATCCCTGTTTCAAGCGCTGGACGATCCGTATATGCAGGCCCGGGCTGCGGATGTGCTGGATGCGGCCGGGCGGATAGAGAAAAATCTTACCGGACAGGAAAAAGAGGACCCTGATCGCTATAACGGTAAAATCCTGGCGGCAGAAGACCTGGCTCCCAGTGAAACGATGCAGTTGGAACCGGAGAAAATAGGCGGTTTCTTGCTGTCCGGCGGTAATACCTGTTCGCATACGGCTATCCTGGCCCGCAATTTGGGGATTCCTACCATAGTAAATTCCGGCGTTCGGATTTCTGAAGAGGATGAGGGAAAACTGTGTATTCTTGACGGGTTTGCCGGCACGGCGTACCTGGAGCCGGACGAGGTAACGCTGACTGCTATGCGGGAAAAGCAGCAAGCGGCAGAGCAGGAAACGCAGCGCCTGGAAAATGTGCGGGGCAAAGCCACAGTGACCTTGGATGGAAAGCGGATCCGGCTGTATGCCAATGCCGGCAGTTTAGCAGAGCTGCCCGGAGTACAGCACGGAGATGCTGAAGGCATCGGTTTGTTCCGCAGTGAGTTTTTGTATCTGCAGCAGAACGATTATCCTACGGAAGAACAACAGTTTCGGGCTTATAAAGCTGTGTTGGAAGCGATGCCCGGTAAGCGCGTGATCATCCGGACACTGGATATGGGGGCGGATAAGCAGGCCGATTATTTGGCTCTGCCAAACGAGGCCAACCCGGCTCTGGGACTGCGGGGCATCCGTTTATGCCTGGCCCGGACCGGGCTTTTTAAAACACAGCTGCGGGCTTTGTGCCGGGCTTCGGTGTATGGTCAACTGGCAATCATGTTTCCTCTGATTATTTCGGTTCAGGAAGTACGTCAGGCCAAGGCGCTTCTCGCAGAGGTTCAAAAAGAACTGGCTCAGGCGGGGGTTCGCTGTGCTCCGGCGCTGGAGGTGGGGATTATGATAGAAACTCCGGCGGCAGCTCTGCTGAGTGAAGAATTGGCGCGGGAAGTGGATTTTTTCAGTTTGGGGACGAATGACCTGACCCAGTATACGCTGGCGTTGGATCGGCAGCAAACCCAGTTAGACCGGTTTTGGAATCCGCATCATCCGGCTGTCTTAAAACTGATAGAAATGACGGTACATAACGGACATAAGGCAGGTATCCGGGTAGGTCTTTGCGGCGAATTGGGAGCGGATCTGTCTTTAACGGAACAGTTTTTGCGTATGGGGATAGATGAATTATCGGTGGCGCCGGCAAAAATTTTGCCCCTGCGGGAAAAAGTGCGTAGTTTGCGTCTGGAGATGTAACTTACGTATGAATTGAATCAGTGGAAATAAAAACGGTATCCGGTGTTTGAGCCGGGTACCGTTTTGCTATGTTCTATATTCACGTTTTCTTTTATACCTGTCCTTCCTTTACCCTTACTTTTCTTGCAGTAACTCCTGCAGCAGTTTTAATTTTGCCGCAAATTTAGTCAGGGTGACTTGTACCGGCTGCGGTGTATTTAAATCGACGCCCGCAGTTTTCAGCAGGTTCAGGCTGTAATCGCTGCCGCCGGAGTGCAGGAAGCCGAGATATTTTGCCACGGCCGTAGTTGCGGTGTGCTCATTGTGTGCATCGTTTTGTAAAGTTGCGCCTGCTTCTTGCAGGATGCTTTCGCTGAAAGCTGTGGCGGCGCTGTAGCCGGTGGCGTACTTATACACGTAAAACGGCGTATAAAAATGGGGGATACGGCTCCATTCTGCCGCCAGTTCCTCGTCAATGGTCAGGGCGGGGCCGTAATAGGTACGATTGCTTTCCAGCCAGTAATGATTTAAAGCTTCGGCCTGAAGCGTTTCTCCCCGGGTGATTTTGTCGTGGATGAATTTTTCAAATTCGGCAAACTGTACCTGACGGTAGACGGTGGTGCGGACTGTTTCCAGGAATTGGTTCAGCAAGAAAACCTTCTGCTTCCTGTCAGCCCGCTCCAGACAGTATTCCAATAAAAGGTTTTCATTGGTGGTAGATGCGACTTCGGCGCAGAAAATAGTGTAGTCGCTCTTGGCATAAGGCTGCTGTTGTCCGCTGAAATAGCTGTGCAGCGCATGACCTAATTCATGGGCCAGCGTTGAAATGCTGTTATAGCGGGGCTGGTAGTTCAGCAGCACATAGGGATGTACGCCATAAACACCCCAGGAGTAAGCGCCGCTCCGTTTGCCTTTATTCTCATAAATATCGATCCATCTTTCGGCCATGCCTTTTTTCAGCGTATTGGTATAGTCTTCGCCCAAGGGGCGCAGTGCTTGCAGTACCGTTTGACAGGCTTCTTCAAAAGTGGAAGAAAAGGATGCTTCTCCTTCCGGGAAGAGAGGAACGTACAAATCATAGTAATGCAGTTCTTTCTGTCCTGCCATCTTCTTTTTCAGTTTCATATATTCTTGCAGGGGCCGGAGATTTTTATGAACGGTCTCAATTAAGCCGTCATACAGGCTGACAGGGATATTTTCTTCCGCCAAAGCGGCACTCAGCGTATCCTTGTAGCCGTGGGCGGAAGCATAAAAATAGCTGCTGCGACAGGCGCCGGTCAAGGTGGCCGCTAAAGTGTTTTCATAGCTGTGATAGGTTTGCAGCAAGGAAAGGAAGGCGTTTTTTCGCAGTACACGATCTGACGCAGTCATATTCAGCATATAACGGCCTTCGCTGACAGGAATTTCTTTACCCTGGCTATCCTTGGCGGGAGGGAACCGCAGATCGGCAGAAACGAGAGCGCGGAACGCAGTCGCCCCGGTGCCTGTGGCCAGACTGCTTTGGGCCAGCAAGGCTTCCTGCTCAGCCGGCAATACATGGGCTGACAGGCGTTCCAGATTGGCCAGATAAAAATCATAGTCGCTGAAGTCTGGTTTATTTTTTATTTGCGCAAGTTTTTCTGAGGGTAATGCGGCAAGCTCGGAATCGATGAAAGAAACAGCGTTTTCGTAGTTTACGAGAAGCGATTCGGCTTTGCCTGTCAGTGCCTGAAAGGTTGTGTTACTATTGTCTGCGTCTTGCTGCAGACGGGCATAAGCATAGATTTTTTCAATCTCCTGTGCCAGTTGATCGCGTAATTTTAGTGTGCGGAGCAAAATTGCAGGTTCAGCCAGGTGTCCTTGGCAGGATTCCATTTGTTTCATTTTATTCGTGATCGCAGTACAGGCTTTTTCCCATTCGGCCTGAGACGGATAGATATGGGAGATGTTCCATTTAAATGGTTCGGGGATGTGACTTCTGTGTATCGTATTACCATGTTCCGGTGTGGTCATAAGCTTCTCCTTGCTTGCATTTTGTTCATTTCTCAACTATTATAACATTAATATTTATCGCATTTTTATTATAGCAGAAACAATGCCTGTCTGGTTTTACGGAAGGAAATTTTTATGAAAACAGTTTTTATCGGCATCAACAGTAAATATATACATACCGCTTTAGGCCCTCGCTATATTGTGGAATATTGCAAGGCCAAAGGCTTTCCGGTCGAATTGCTGGAAGTCAGTGTGAATGAACCGATCCTTTCCGTATTGACCCGGGTCACGGAATTTGTGGAAAAGATAAGAGGGGAAACTGCCGGACTTACGGAAGAAGCGGTGCTGATCGGCATGGAGGTACATATCTGGAACCGCCGCTATGTCACGGAACTATGTGAATTATTGAAAAAGGTGTTACCCCATTGCCGTATCATGTTAGGCGGGCCGGAAGTCCTGTTTCATCCGGAACAGACACTGAAGCAGATTCCGGCAGCGGATTATGTGGTGTGCGGCGAAGGCGAAGAAATCGTTGCCCAATATCTTGAATATGAAGCTGAGCGGGAAAAGCCGACGATAATGGAAATAGAAGAAAAACGGCCTGCCACAATTAAGTTCCCCGAAGGATTGGCGTATCGCGGCAAAGGTGGGGTCGTTGTGGCGACCTCTGTCCCCATCGTTGTCGAGGATATGGATCGCTTGCCCTTCCCTTATCCGGATCTGGAACAGGTGGTGCGGCAGCATAAGATCGTGTACTATGAGGCGTCGCGGGGCTGTCCGTTTCATTGCGCGTATTGTCTTTCCGGGATTTCCCGTTCTGTTCGCCGCCGCAGTCTTCCTCTGGTGTTGGCAGACATGGATCGCATTGTAGCTGCCGGGGTAAAACTGATTAAGTTTGTGGATCGCACGTACAATCTGGATGAAACATATTATCTGCCCATGATGCAATATCTGGCAGAGATGGATACGGATGCCACGTTCCATTTTGAAATCAAGGCAGATATGCTGAGCCCGCAGGCCGTAGCGTTTCTGAAGACCGTTCCCAAAGGACGCTTCCAATTGGAGATTGGTGTGCAGAGTACGAATCAGGCTGTGTTGACCGCCATTGGTCGTAAAGATAACTGGATCCGCTTGCGGCATAATGTGGAAGAACTGTTGGCGGCAGGGAATATGCATATTCACATGGATTTGATTGCAGGATTGCCTTTGGAAGATATGGCAAGTTTTCGGCGCTCCTTCAATGACGTGTATGCGTTGCGGCCGCAGGCGCTGCAGCTGGGATTTTTGAAGGTTTTGCCCGGTACGGTGATGGATCGGGACCAGGAGCGGCACGGTGTCGTTCACATGGAAGAACCGCCCTATGAGGTATTAGCCACACGCTATCTTTCTTATAAGGAAATACGGTTTTTGAAGATACTGGAAGAAGTGTTTGATTTGACGGCAAACAGCGGACGTTTTCGATTTACGTTAGATTATTTGATCCATCAACTATGTAAAAGAAGGGGTATGCAAGAGAACGAAGCCAGGACTGCGCAGGTAAGTAAAGAAGAAACGACGAAAGCAGATAAAGAAAGAAAAATACAAGCAAATAAAGAAAAGGCGAGAGCTACAAATGAAGAAAGGGCAATAAAAGCAGACGCTGCTGCAGATTCTTTAGATAATGAAAAAACGGTGGAGGACGCTTTCGCATTATTTTCTGATTTAACCGAATGGTACAGACAAAAAGGTCTGTTTGGATTAGGGCATAATAGTACAGCCGTGGCGGAGTTGCTTTTTTCCTATGTAAAAGAGCGCCATCCTGATTGGTTGTTTGCCGTAAGGGAACTGTTGCGCCTGGATGTATTGCTGAATCTGCCTAATTTTAAACCGGAGTGGCTGGGCTGGCGGGGTAAAATCAACTATGAGAGAAGCAGCCGGTTTTGGCGAAAAGAAGAACTGGTGCAACAATATGTGCCGGAATATGCCTTTAAAAACTGGCGTGTTCTGCATCGGCAATATGCCTTGGAAGAGTTCCTCTTTGATCCTTGGGAAGGGAGCAAAAAATCCGTATTTATTTTAGTAAATTACAACGAAACAGGCTTGACAAGAATTGAAACGAATGCTATCATTTAGAAGTCGCCGAAAGCGACAGGGAACCTTGAAAACTGAATAACAAACCAGATGAATGTGCGGGTCACATCTTTGCAATGAAGATGGATCCAAAAAAAGTCAAAGTAATTTTGAAACAACAAATACGAAGAGCCGAATCGGCGATTCCATAAAGTATTATGGAGAGTTTGATCCTGGCTCAGGACGAACGCTGGCGGCGTGCTTAACACATGC